>Ga0190265_10003306_pt1 | contig 10996 bp, 11 predicted proteins | sample Popmic124T_FD_133135 | JGI IMG/M metagenome (GOLD analysis project Ga0190265, IMG submission 133135) | Populus adjacent soil microbial communities from riparian zone of Indian Creek, Utah, USA - 124 T | ecosystem: Environmental > Terrestrial > Soil > Riparian zone | place: USA: Utah | collected...
TCGACGGCACCATCTACGACTGCGGCTCCAAGCTCGGCTTCCTCACCTCCAACATCGCCTACGCCCTCGCCCGCCCCGACCTCGCCGAGGGCCTCAAAGCCGAGATCGCCAAGCTGGTTTAGCGCCGTCCACGGCTGCATTCCCGGAAGCGGCGCTCCCGCGCCGCTATCCGGGATCTTTGCCCCGAGAAGCATTTCAAGAGCGTAGGTTGGGTTAGGCCGAAGGCCGTAACCCAACACCTTCCGGCTGCGACCCCTTCACTTCTTCCGCGCGCCTGCCGTCCGAGCCTTCGCCCCCTTTCCCGTATTCAACATCACCGCCGCGCGAATGAGTGCCTCGAACGCCTTCTCGTCGATCCTGTCGCCCTCGCGGATATCGATGGCGCGCCGCGCGTTGCCCTCGAGGCTGGCGTTGAAAAGCCCCGCCGGGTCCTCCAGCGCCGCGCCCTTGGCGAAGGTCAGCTTCACATAGGTCTTGTACGTTTCCCCGGTGCAGATGATGCCGTCATGCTCCCACACCGGCACCCCCAGCATCCCATTCGACGGCTTCCTCCACTTCACCTCCTCGACCACGCCGGGGTCGGCCTGCTTGATGAGCGCACGCACCCGCGCGAGCGTCTCGCCGCGCCAGTCGCCGAGCGCCGCGATGCGGGCGTCGATGAGGCGGGAGGTGCTTTGCCCGGTCGAACTGTTCTTGTTGTTCTTCGTCATGGCTGTCGCTTTCATCCGGCCTTGCGACGCCTCGGCGCGTGCGCTTCCTCTTCGCAATCCTTCCTCTCCGCGGCCCAAACCAGGATCGCGTCGAGTGCTGGACACAGCGCTTGCCCCCACTCCGTCAGGCCGTACTCCACCTTCGGCGGCACTTGGTGATGGACGATCCGCCGGACGACGCCGTCCCTCTCCAACTGGCGTAGTTGCTGGATCAGCATCTTCTGCGAGATCGCGGGGATAGCCCGCTCGAGTTCGGAGAACCGCTTCACGTCACTGTCGAGCAAGTGAAACAGGATGAGCAGCTTCCACCGCCCTTCGAGGATCGCGAGCGTGTGGCTCACATCGGCAGCGGCAGTCGCCGGCGTATAGGGCGCACCGCTGCCATCGACCTTACTTTTCGGTTCGTACCTTACTTTTTTGTCCGTTCTTGCCATTCCCGCAGCCTATGGCCATGTCATCGCGCGAGCAAGAAGGAGAGCCACGATGACCACGCTTCCCGGCCCCCTCAGCGACTACTACAGCGCCGAGAGCCGCAACGATATCGATGCGCTCGCGCGCCTGTTCTCCGCAGACTGCGTCGTCCGCGACGAAGGCCAAACCTTCAACGGCCAGGCCGCCGTGGCCTCCTGGATGGCCGGCGCCAAGGCGAAATACAACCATCGGACGGAGGTGCTCGCCGCACGCCAGGACGGCGACGCCTGGCTCGTCTCAGTCCGCGTCAGCGGCACTTTCCCGAATTCGCCGGTCACGCTCGCGCAACGCTTCCGCCTTTCGGGCGATACCATCGCCGCCCTGGAGATCGGGTGAAATCTCGCGATTTGAAGTGAGGCCGTTGTGGCAGGGCCTCGAAGGGATTGAGGGTCTTCACGCCCAGCGGTGTGAAATGGCGCTCGTTCCGCGTGAGGAGCACCAGGTTGTGCGCGCTGGCCGTGGCCGCGATTACGATGTCCGCGAATCCCGGCTCCGATGTGACCACAGTGGTCATATATCTAGACGACACGAGAGGCGAAAACAAGCACGCTTCCTTCTTCAGGGTTGCTGTCTCCCAGCAGTCAGCGCGCAATCTCCGGGAACGTCATCCCGAAATCGCTGTCGCTGCTTCGGCTGACTTGAGAGAGGATAACGTCCTTGTTTGCGCGCCGGGCGACCTGCCCAACAAGTCGCCGGTGGTGCTCTGGCGTCCGGAACCCGAACACTACCTGCTTGAGAAAGCGAGGCTCAAAAGCCAACCTTCCGGGACGACGCGCAATAATTCGGAATTCTTCTTCATGCTTCCAGTCTGGCGCCTTAACAGTGAACAGCATTGTCAGGGCATTCTCAGCAACATTTCCGGCATGCGGAGAATCGAGATCGCCGGATACTAGCCAGTCATAGAACTTGTTCTCGTAGTTCATCGGCGCGCCGCCAACGAAGAAGAAGTCCTTGTCCACCTCGGGACTATATCTCCTCATAAAATAATCATGAGGTATGTCGTACAGGAGGCACAACCCGCGGTGCGAGTCGGCGTAGTGGGACCACATCAGCAGATCGTCAGCTTTGCGCGTAAAGCAGCAAACGCCAGCTTTGGAAGGCGGGTCCGCATCGAGAAATCCACTGCGAACGGCTGAGAGCTGACGCCGCCGATCATTGGTCATGTCTGGTAAAGTCAGCGCTCTTTTCAGCGATGCGGGCCAATCGATATGGCAATCCCAAGGGTCATTGAGCGCAAGTGGAGAGCAGCAGTAGAACTGAGCTAGTTCCAGCTCTTGCCACAAAAAATCATTGATTGAGCGATATCGGAATATCTGCCACGGGGCGCCCATGGAAATCCTCCCTCGGTCGGTCGAAAAATTCGATAATGAGTTGAGTACGAACCGGCAAACCAACCTTTGAACGCCCCACAGCAAATGCTATTCCGCGCTCCATCCGGCAACGCTCGCCAACCACACCGACAAGGACACCTGCATGGCTCGCAGCGCCGCCGACCTGCGCTTCTGGGACAGGGTCGCGCGCAGATATGCCGCCGATCCGATCGCGGACATGGAGGGCTACGAGCGGACGGTCGAGCGCACGCGCCACCTCCTGCGTCCCACCGACACGGTGCTGGAGCTGGGCTGCGGCACCGGCACCACGGCGCTGAGCCTCGCGCCGCACGTCGCCCGCATGGTGGCGACCGACCTCTCGGGCGAGATGATCGCCATCGCGCGGGAGAAGGCGGCCACCGAGCGCTGCGGCAACGCCGAGTTCGCCGTCGCCAGGCCGGAGGATGCGCCGTGGCCCGACGCTTCGTTCGACGCCGTGCTGGCCTTCAACCTGTGGCATCTGGTGGCCGACCGCGCGGCGGCGCTCGCGCACGTTCGCCGCGTGTTGACGCCGGGCGGGCTGTTCGTGTCCAAGACGCCCTGTCTCGCCGAGATGAACCCGCTGATCAGGCTCGCCGTGCCGGTGGCGCGGCTGATCGGAAAGGCGCCCTGGGTCGCGATCTTCTCGGCCGGCGGTCTCGAGCGCGAGATCGAAGCCGCAGGCTTTGCGATCGTCGAGCGGGCCAGGCACGGCTCCGGGGCCAAGGATGCCCGCATCTTCATCGCCGCACGGAAGGCAGAGTAGGTTGGATCAGGCCGCAGGCCGTGACCCAACGGTGCTCACATCCTCTCCCCCTCTAACCCACTCGCCTGCCTCACCCACTCCGCCACCCGCCCCTCATCCAACTCCCCCTCGCGTATATCCAGATATCGCACCTCCTTCTGCTTCGACTCCCCCGGCGGCAGCGGCCGCAGCGATGCGCCGCGGAAGAACGCCACCTTCACGTATCGCGCGAAGCAGTGAAAACTGAGGAACCACAACCCCTCCTCGACGCCATAGAACGGCGAGTTCCATTTCACCGCCTTGGCGACGCCGGGCACGGTGCGCACGATCAGCGCGTCGAGGCGGCGCCCCACCTCGCGCTTCCAGCCCGGCATGGCGGCGATGTAGGCCTGCACGGGCGCGTCGCCGGTGCCCTTGGCGATTTGCGGGTTGCCGCCCGAGAGCAGCTTCGGCTTCGCGGGTTTCGGTTTCGCTGCCGTTCCGCGCGGCTTCGCCACCTTCGCGGCGCCCCGCTTGCCGGCCGCCTCCTTTGCCACCTTCGCGGACGTCTTTCTGGATGTCCTACCCGCCATTGCGCTCGCTCCACCTGATCGACCGATAACCAATCAGGCAAACTTGGCGCTTTTCGCGCTGCCCTCCCAGCCTGCAGCTTGGCTGCACCCGCCAGCGATGCTAGCAAGGACCGTGGCCGCTTCCACACCCGGAGGCGGCCCTCTCAAAAGGTGCGCGCCCTTGATTTTCCCGACCGACCTCGCCTCCTTCCTCGAGCTGATCCGCCAGCACGGCGATGTCGCCTACAGCCTGATGTTCGGCTACGCCGCCGGCCACGCGCTGCTGTTCGGCCTGTTCGCCGGCTACGCGGCGAGCGCGGGCGCGTTCAATCTCGGCACGCTGATCGCGGTGTGCTGGATCGGTTCCTTCACGGGCGATGCCGTGCGCTTCTGGATCGGGCGCAGGTTCGGCACCGGCTGGCTGCGCCGCTTTCCGCGCGTCCACCGCGCGACGCAACTGGCGACCCAGCTCGCCGATCGCCACCACGTGTGGATGATCCTGCTGCACCGCTATCCGCACGGCATCCGCGGCGTCGCCGGCTTCGCCTACGGCATGTCGTCCCTGCCCTGGGCGACGTTCCTGGTGCTCAACTTCATCGCCGCCGGAATCTGGGCCTGCGTCGTGGTGCTCGCCGGCTACGCCTTCGGCCAGGTCTCCGAGAAGGTCATGAACGACGCCTCCTCCAGCGTGGGCCTCCTGATGCTCGTCGCCTTCCTCGGCCTCTCCTGGTTTCTGAGCAAGCGGCTGGAACGCGCCATCGAGCGGGCTTAGCTCGGCAAGTCTCGCATTCAGGTGGTTGGGTCAGCGCACCGAAGCCTGCGGCACACGCATGGACTGGCGCGGATGGTCCAGGTTCGGGTGGATGCGGATGTGGCTGCCGTCAGCGGTTTTGCCGGGCGGGGCGCCGAGAAACCTGTGGACCTCGTCGAGGAAACGGCACCGAGCCGGCTCATCTTTCAGGAACAGGTGGTTGCGGCCTTCGAGCGCCACGAAACGGGACCCCGGAATGCCGGCGGCCAGGCGCCGTCCCTCCTCGAACGGCTGCACCGCGTCGTCACGGCAGTGCAGGACCAGCGTCGGTACGGTCACCCGCGCGAGGAGGCCGCTCACGTCGATCTCATCGGCAGCGTAGCGGATGCGCGCTGCGTTCTCGGGTGTTGTGGTCAGACGTTGGAGGTCGTTGAACCACCGCATCTGGTCAACCGTTCCGTCGGGGATGAACTGAGACGTAAAGAGCTGCCGGAACGCAGGGTTCTCCTGTCCCCAGCCGGACCGCATCAGCACCATCAAGGCATCGGCCTTTTCCGCTTCGGCCGCGCAGCCGCGCTTGCGTCGCCCGCGGGCGAAGCCGCCGTAGAGGATCAGATGGCTGACACGGTCGGGATGGCGCACCGCGTAGTCGATGCAGGCGGCGCAGCCCTGTGAAATCCCCAGCAGCGCAAACTTCTTGCCGGCGGTGGCGGTATCGATGACGCTCTCCAGATCGCGGACGAGCGCATCGAAACTGATCTCCCGCACGTCCCAATCCGAAAGGCCGTTGCCGCGCGCATCGTAGCGAATGAGCCGATAGCGCGATGCCAGTGCGCTGAGCAGGTGGCTCCAGACCGGGCTTTCCCAATCGTATTCGAGGTGGTTGAGCCAGTTGCCCGCCTTCACGATGGGTAGGCCCTCCCCGACCGTCGCGTAGGCGATGCGAACGCCGTCGGTCGCGGTGCAAAACTGGACCCGCTGAAAGAGACTGGATGCCGCGGGCAAGATCGGCAAAGCCTCGTCGCTCCCTGCAAGTTCCGTGGTGACGGTGCCGACAAAGCGAAATCCCTTCCGCGCGATCGTGCGGATCAGCCGCTGCTCGGCACCGGTGTCATCGACGGCGCGGCGTGCAGCATTAATGCGGGATGTCAGCGTGGATTCTGACACCACGCGCCCACCCCATATTTCCTCGAGCAGGTCGTCCTTCGTGATGACGCGTTCCCGGTTCGATATCAGGAAGGCAAGAAGATCGAAAACCTGCGGCTCGACCGGAACGAGATGTGTCCCCTGGCTCAGCTCCCGCCGCGCCGTGTCGAGACAATACTCCTCGAAATAAAACGCCATGGTGGCTCCCTGGGCCGGAAACAGCTCGACGGGACGGTCTTGTTCGGCACGCGCCGCCACAAGCAATTGATGGTGTTCGCGCGTGGTCGGAAGCATCGCTGTCCCGCGCGCTGCGGCTTTTCATGCGTGCAGGCGTGAGATAGGTATTGACGAGCCATCGATCAAATTGAATGTTTTCATCATATCGATGAGGAAAATCGATCAATGAGAAGCCTCAGTCTGGACCAGCTTCGCTCGTTCGAAACGGTGATCGAGCTGGCAAGCTTTACGGCCGCTGCCCGACGCCTCAATCTCTCCCAATCGACGGTGAGCGTGCAGATACGCGAGCTGGAGCGCCGTTTCGGCGTCACGCTGATCGAGCGCATGGGCAAGCGGGCCTACGCCACGCCGCCGGGCCGCGAGCTGGTCGGCGCAGCGCAGCGCATTTTTAGCGAATGCCAGGCCGCGGAAGGCGCCATGCGCCGTTTCCGGGAGGGCTGGATCGGTCATGTGCATATCGGCACGACCAACACGGCGATACTGTATGACCTGCCGCCGATCCTGCGCCGGTTGCGCTCGGATCACCCGGGTATCGACCTGCACGTCACCAACATGCCGACGCGCGATAGCGTCGAGCAGATCATCCAGAACAAGATCGACATTGCGCTGGTGACGTTGCCGATCGAGCAGCGACAGCTGCGGATCACGCCGTTACGCCCGCAGACCCTGGTTGCGATATTTCCGGCCGGCACGCGCGACCTTCCAAGCGAAGTCACGCCGGAGTTCGCTGCGCATCAGTCGCTGCTCATCGAGCATGCGCGTGGCGCGGTGCATGCCATGATCATGCGCTGGCTGTCGGTGAGCATGCCGCTGTCGCGCGCCCCCATGCACCTCGGCACCATCGAGGCGCTGAAGACGGCTGTGCTGGCAAATCTCGGCATGTCGATCGTCCCGGACGTAGCCGTTACCGCCGGACGTGACGCTGGTTTGGTCGTGCGGCCGCTGCGACCCGCCGTTAACTGCACGCTCGGTCTCATTGAAAGTCGCAACAAGCCGAACACGCCTGCGCTCGAAATCGTACGCGATGCACTGTTGAGTTTGCGCGCAGGTCCAAAGCCGGCGCCCAGCCTTGCCCAGCGGCGTCCAAGGCCGCGTTGACGCTGCTCCGCGCCGTGACCCCAGCGAAGCATCCGACCCCTGACGGATCGGCTACAGATCAGGCGCGGTTCGATGAGATCGTGCCGGCGTCCTGCACAAACAAAAACTCCCCCGGCCATCGGCCGAGGGAGTCAATCTCACATCGCAACGCTTGCGCTTATCAGCTCTGCGGCTGGGGCGCCGGGCCTTGCGGCTCGGCCGCCGGCGGAGGATCGCTCGGGCGATTGCGCCGATCATTCATGAACTGGTCGAACTCCTGGCGGTCCTTGGCCATGCGCAGCCGCTCCAGGAAATCGCGGAACTCGTTGGCTTCCCCTTCCAGCCTGCGCAGCGCCTCGTCACGGTACTCGTCGAACGCGCGGTTGCCGGTGTGGCGGAAGTGGCTGCTGCCGCGGCGGTCGCCCCAGCGCTGCATGTGCCGCTCCCAGCGCTCGCGCTTCCTCTCCCAGCGGGACATCGCCCGGTCGCGGAAGTCCTGCATGTTGCCGTATCTCGATGAGCATCCCATCCGTCCACTCCATATGATGTAGGCCAGGATCGCGAGACCGATGGGCCAGAACACGATGAAGCCGATCACCATCAACGCGATCCAAGCCGGCCTCCCGAAGTCGTCAATGCGGGCGACTACCTCAGACATCTGCCGTTCCTCTCCAGGGTCATGATCCCAGTGTCAATGTATATAACATTTACATAGAGGTGGCAGGTTGCCTCGTCAAGCAGGGAAAGAAAAAAGAGGCGCCGATAACATCGAAGTGAAGCGGGGAGTTGAAGTGACCCAGATGCCGTCTTCGGACCTGCGCCACCGCTGCTTTTAACTCATGCACTCCCGGAAACGCCGCGCTCGCGCGCGGCGTTATCCGGGACCTTTCCCCGTCGCCGCATCGCTCGCATTCTCTGCGCACTTCATCGCTCATAAAGACCCCGGATCGTCGCGCCGCGAGGGCGCGCCGTCCGGGGACGCAGGCGTCGAGAGACGTGCAGGGCAACATCACGTTGCCGATTCCGTTAGGCCGCCGCTCCGCGCGCGGCCGCGTCCACCTGCGCCGCGAGCTTGGCGTCGATATCGAGCGCCGCGGCGAGCTGCTGCAGGAACGCGTGCTCCGCGCCGTTGTCGAGATCGATGGCGATCCGCGCCGCCGTATATACCTGCACCGCGTCCTGCTCGGAGGCGACGCTGGCGGCCAGGTCCTCCACCGACGCCGGATTGTTCATCTCGCCTTCCAGGAACTGCTGCGCTTCGCCGCCGAGCCCCGCCTGTTGCAGGCCGCCGGCGATCTTCTGCTGCTCCTTGGCGTCGATGCGCCCATCGGCGGACGCCGCCGCGATCATCGCGCGGATGTAGAGCAGCGCCTGCTCCTGCGTCACCGCATCGGGCTCGAACCCCGACCCACTCGGTGCTGCAACGAGCTGCTGCGCGCCCGGTTCCGGCCGCCCACCGCCGAGCGGCGGCAGGCCCTGCTGGTAGTTCTGGTAGGCCTTGTAGGCGAGCCCGCTGATCAACGCGAGACCACCCATGCGCACCGCCGAGCCTGCGAGCGAGCGCCCCGCGCCGGTGCCGAGGATCAGCGCGCCGAGGCCGCCGAGCGCCGCGCCGGTGGCGAGCCGGTTGTTGCCGATCAGCTCCTTGAGCTTGGCGATCAGTTCCTCCGGCGACTGTCCCGTCGCCTGCCCGAGCGCATCGCGCGCCCGCCCGGAAGCGCCCGTCATCTCGTCGAGGCGCCCCGCGCCATCGCGCACGCCTGATGTCGCCTGGCCCAGCACCTGCCTCAGCGTATCGAGTAGCGCTCCGCTTCCGCCGCCACCCTGTCCGCCTTCGCCGACCATGCGGTTCGCAGGACCAGCCTGTCCGCCGCCGAGAATGTCGCGCAGGATGTCCTGCAGCCCGCCACCCCCGCCGCCAGGACCGCCCGAACCCGGCCGGCCACCGCCGCCAAGCAGGTCACGCAGAATATCTTCCAGGCCTCCGCCGCCCGTTGGTGGCCGGCGCGGGTCCGCACGATCGTCCGGCTGGTTGCGGGCGTCCTGATCCTCGTCCTCGTCGTTGTCCTCCGCGCCGGCCCGGCCGCCTGGCGGCGGCCGGTCATTGCGGGAGGGCGTGCGATCCTCCCGCGCCGGGCCGCGTGTCTCCACCGGCGGTTCGCGATCCTCCGTCGGCCGCCGGGTATCGGCGCTACCGCCGCCGAGCTGGCCCAGCAAATCGCGGAATATGTCGTCGCCTCGGCTGGGCCCTGAACTTGAGGGGCCTTGGCCGCCGCCGCGAACCAGTGCGTCGAGAATGCTACGAGCGTCGAACATCGTCGGGATCCTCCGGTGAACGCAGGCGTCCCCCCGCCGAGTATCTAGGCGCCCTCGCGCACATCTGCAATCGCACTTTGGACGCGAGCAGGATCGTCAACCTCGCTACTCGGCCGCCGCGGGCAACGTCCTCGGCGGCGTGACCGCTGCGTGCTGGACCTGGGTATCCGTCTCGTCGGTCGGCCCGACGAAGCGTCCAAAGAAGCGCCAGACGCCCCTGCCGATATCGTCCATCACCGCAAACACCGCCGGAACGAACACCAGCGATAGCAGCGTGGACGACGCCAGGCCCCCGATCACCGCGATCGCCATGGGCGCCCTGAACTCGCCGCCCGAGCCTGTACCGATGGCCGACGGCAGCATGCCGCCGATCATCGCAATGGTTGTCATGATGATGGGTCGTGCGCGCTTGCGTCCCGCATCGACGATGGCCTCGGTGCGCGGCACGCCCCGGTGCATCTCCTCGATGGCGAAATCCACCAGCATGATGGCGTTCTTCGTCACGATGCCCATCAGCATCAGGATGCCGATAACAACAGGCAGGCTGATCGGCTGACCCGTGATGGCCAGCGCCACGATGGCGCCGCCGATCGACAGCGGTAGCGAGAACAGGATGGTGATCGGCTGCAGGAAGCTGCCGAACAGCAGCACCAGCACCGCGTATACCATCATGATGCCCGCACCCATCGCCTTGGCGAAGCTCTCGAACACCTCGCCCATGATCTCGGCGTCGCCGAACTGCTTGATCTCCACGCCTTGCGGCAGCTTCTTGGCCGCGGGCAGCGCCATGATCTTGTCGACAGCCTCGCCGAGCGGCGTGTTGCCGACGAGGTCGGCGCCGATCAGCACGCGGCGCACGCGGTCGTAGCGGTCGATTGCGGTCGGGCCCTGGCCCGGCTCGAAGCGTGCAACGGCGGTGAGCGGAACGGGCGTCCCTGAGGTCGTCGCGACCTTCAGCGACTCCAGTATCTGCCGGTCGCTGCGGGCCTTCTCCTCGAGCTGCACGCGGATCGGCACCTGTCGTTCGCCGACGTCGAACTTGGCGAGGTTGGCACCGACGTCGCCGATGGTGGCGATGCGCACGGCTTCCGAGATCGCCTCGGTCGACACACCCAGTTCTGCCGCCACGTCGCTGATCGGCACCACGCGCAGCTCCGGCCTGTCGAGTTCGGCCGTGGAGACCACGTTCGCAATGGTTGGGATGCGCTTGGCCTGGCTCGTCAGCTCGGCTGCCGCGTGTGACACCGCAGTGGCATCGCGCCCCGACACCACCAGCGCGAGCTGGCGCTGGCCGTTGTCCTGCAGGAACCAGAAGCGCATGTCGGGCATCGCCGACAACGTGCGGCTGATCTCCTGCTTGATCTTTGCCTGGCTCAGCTTGCGGTCGGGTTTGGGCACTAGGTTGATGACCAGCGTCGACTTGCGCACCTCCGCGCCGCTGCCCATCACCTTGCCGCCGTTGACGAACACGCTCTTGACGTCGGGCCGCGCGCCCACGCTCTCGGCAATCGCCTTGGTCGCGGCCTTGGTGTCGTCGATGCGCGATCCGGGCGGAAGCTCCAGCGCAAGCAGCGTGCGGCCCGTGTCCTCCGCCGGCAGGAAGCCTGAGGGCAGCAGGTAGAAGCTGCCGACCGACGCAGCGA
>Ga0190265_10003307_pt1 | contig 10996 bp, 13 predicted proteins | sample Popmic124T_FD_133135 | JGI IMG/M metagenome (GOLD analysis project Ga0190265, IMG submission 133135) | Populus adjacent soil microbial communities from riparian zone of Indian Creek, Utah, USA - 124 T | ecosystem: Environmental > Terrestrial > Soil > Riparian zone | place: USA: Utah | collected...
ACGGCCGTTTCGCCACCCTCGGGGCGGTGGTCGACCACTACGACCGCTTCTTCGAGCTCGGCCTCACCCCAGGGGAGAAGCGGGACCTGGCCCAGTACCTGAAGTCGCTGTAGGCAGCCCTGCCTGCCGGAGGTCGCCATGAAGCGCAGCGAACGGATGATGGCCAGGCTCACCGGCCGGCGCGGGGAGCGGGTCCTGGCGGGCGCGGCCCTCGCCGGGCTCGCCGCCAGCGCCGGGCTGTCGCTGCTGGTGGCGCCGCCCGACGCCGTCCAGGGCGAGGTGCAGCGGCTGATGTACGTGCACGTCCCGGCGGCCTGGCTGGCCTACCTGTCGTTCACTTCTGTGTTCGTGGCCAGCGTCGCCTACTTGGTGACGTCGCGGACGCGCTGGGACCGCCTGGCCGCCGCCTCGGCCGAGGTGGGGGTGCTGTTCTGTGCCCTCACGATCGTGCCGGGCGCGTTGTGGGGCAGGTCGGTGTGGGGCACCTGGTGGACCTGGGACCCGCGCCTGACCACCACCGCGGTCCTGCTGCTGGTCTACCTGGGCTACCTGGCCCTGCGGCAGATGGCCGACAGCCCCGGCCGCCGGGCCCGCTGGTCGGCGGTGCTCGGGGTGGTCGGGTTCGTGGACGTGCCGATCGTCCACATGTCGGTGGTGTGGTGGCGCTCGCTGCACCAGGCGCCCACCGTGCTACGACCTGGCGCCCCGACGATCGCTGGCAGCATGCTCGCCGCGCTCCTGGTCGCCGTGGCCGCCTTCACCCTGGCCTGGGCCTACCTGATCACCGTGCGGTTGCGAATCGGCCGGCTCGAGGAGCGCGCCGCGACCCAGGCGCTGTCGGCGCGGACCGGCGGCCGGCCGTCGGATGGGCAGCTCCCGTCGGTTGTGGGCGTGCAGGGAAGGGCGGGGTCGGATGCCTGACCTCGGATACGTGGCCGCCGGGTACCTGGCGACCGCCGCGACCCTCGGCGGCTACCTGCTGTGGCTGGACGGCCGGGCCCGGCGGGCCCGACGCCGCACCGCCGCCTTGACTGGTCGGCCGGCGCGCCGGTGAGGGGAAGGCCGGGGGGCGTGCGACGGGGCAGGACGCTGGTCGCAGTGGTGCTGCTCGCGGCCGGGCTTGGCTGGGTCACCGCCAGAGGCCTGTCTGGCAGCCTGGTCTACTACCAGACCCCGAGCGACCTGGCCGCCGGCCGGTCGGCGGCCGGCGAGCGGCTGCGGCTCGGCGGCTACGTCCTGCCCGGCTCGGTGGAGCGCGCCGGCTCCTCGGTCCGCTTCGTGGTCACCGACGGCGCCGCGCACACCGATGTGGTCAACACCGGCGGCGTGCCCTCCCTGTTCCAGGCCGGCCAGGGCGTGGTGGTGGAGGGCGTCCTCGGCGGCGACGGCGCGTTCCACGCCGACACGGTACTGGTCAAGCACTCCAACGAGTACCGGCCCCCGGCCCCCGGCGAGGCGCCTGGCCCGGCGTATCTGGAAACGGGCGGCTAGGTGGACCGGCTGGGCCGCTACGCCCTGCTGCTGGCGCTGGCCCTGGCCGTCTGGGGCCTGCTGGCCGCGGTCGTCGGGCTGCGCCGGCAGCGCCCGCTGGCGGTCGAGAGCGCCCGCACCACCGCCTACGCGCTGCTGGCGGTGGTCGCCGCCGCCAACGGGGCGATGTTGGCGGCCCTGCTGTCCGACGACTTCACGCTCCGCTACGTCGCCCAGAACTCCAGCCGCGCGACCCCCACCTTCTTCAAGGTGCTGGCCCTGTGGTCGGCCGACGACGGCTCGCTGCTGCTGTGGAACCTGGTGCTGGCCGGCTACCTGGCGGCGGTCGCCTTCCGGTTCCGCCGATACCGGCCCGAGGCGCTGCCCGGGGCGCTCGCGGTCATGTACGCGGTGGCGGTGTTCTACCTGCTCATGGTCTCGGGCCCGTCGGAGCCCTTCGCCACCCTGGCGGCGCCGCCCGACGGCCGCGGACCGACGCCGCTGCTGCAGAACCACCCGCTGATGGCGGTGCACCCGCCGTTCCTGTACCTCGGCTTCGTCGGCTTGACCGTGCCGTTCGCCTTCGCCATCGCCGGGCTGGTCAGCGACGGCCTGTCCGACCGCTGGGTCGCCCTCACCCGGCGCTGGACCCTGGCGGTGTGGTGCTTCCTGACCGTTGGCCTGCTGCTCGGGGCGCTGTGGTCCTACTCGGTGCTCGGCTGGGGCGGGTACTGGGCCTGGGACCCGGTGGAGAACGCCGCCCTGTTGCCGTGGCTGGTGGCCACCGCGTTGCTGCATTCGGTGATGCTGCAGGAGCGGCGCGGCATGCTCGCCGTGTGGAACCTCAGCCTGGCGGTGGGCGCGTTCGCGCTCGCCACCTTCGGCACCTTCCTGACCCGAGGCAACGTGCTGCTGTCGGTGCACACCTACGCCACATCAGCGGTCGGCCCGATGTACCTCGGGTTCCTGGTGCTGGTGCTGGCCGGCGGATTCGGGCTCATCGCCACGCGGGCCTGGCGGCTGCGCGCCCCTGGCCGGATCGACGCCGTGCTGTCGCGCGAGGCCAGCTTCGTCGGCAACAACCTGCTGCTGCTCACGCTCACCTTCGTGGTGCTGCTCGGCACGGTGTTCCCCCTGGCGGTGGAGGCCACCTCGGGCCGGCAGGTGACCGTGGGCGGCCCCTACTTCCGCCGCACGACCGTGCCGCTGCTGCTCCTGCTCCTGTTCCTGGCCGGCGTCGGCCCGCTGCTGCCCTGGCGGAGTGGGTCGGCCGGGCGGCTCACGCGGCGTCTGCGGTTGCCCCTGGGGGCCAGCGCGGCGCTGGTGCTGGCGCTGGCCGCGGGCGGGCTTCGCAACCCCGCCGCGGCGGCCGCCTTCGGTCTGGCCACCTTCGTCGGGGTCGCCAACCTGGCCGAGATCGGCGCGGGCCTGCGCGTCGCCGTCCGGACCGGCAGCCGCCGCCGGCCAGCGGCACTCGGGGCGCTGCTGCGCGGCCGGCGCCGCTATGGCGGCCTGCTGGTCCACGTCGGCCTCGCCCTGGCGGCGCTCGCCATCACCGCCTCCTCCACCCTGGCCCGCCAGACCGACCTGACGCTGTCCCGCGGCGCCACCGCCGGCTTCGCCGGCTACACCCTCCGCTACGAGGGCTTGCGGACGCTGCGCCAGCCGCAACGGACCGTGCTGGTCACCGACGTCGGCGTGGCCAAAGACGGCCGCGATCTGGGCCGTATGAGCCCCTCGCTGAACCTCTACCCGTCCGCCTCCGAGCCGATCGGCACCCCCTCGATCCGAACCAGCCCGCTGCGCGACCTCTACGCGTCGGTGGTCGGCGTCGAACAGGAGGGGGAGCGCGCCACCTTCCGGTTCTTCCTGAACCCAGGCGTGACCTGGCTGTGGGTCGGCGGTGCCGTGATGGTGCTCGGCGGTCTGCTGGCGGTCTGGCCGACCCGGCGGCATCCGGCGGCGCCGCGGCCAGCCGCCCCGCCGGCCCGCCGCCGAGAGCCGGCCGTGGTGGATCGATGATGACCGGTGGCGCTCGGACCGAGGCGCCGCCCGCCGGCGCCGCCGGCGGCCAGGGTCGGCCCAGGCGGGCGCTGCTGCTTGGCGCGGTCGTGGCCGCGGTGGCCCTCGCCGCCTGGCTGCTGTCGACCGGCCTCCAGCGGGACCCGACCGCCATCCGCTCGCCGCTGCTGGGGCGGCCCGCCCCGGACTTCGCCCTGCGCACGCTCGATGGGGACCGCACGGTGCGCCTCGGCGACCTACGGGGCCGGGTCGTGGTGGTGAACTTCTGGGCCTCCTGGTGCGCCGAGTGCCGGGTGGAGCACCCGGCCCTGAGCGCGGCCTGGAACCGCTTCCGCGACGCCGGGGTGATGCTCGTCGGCGTCGACTTCCAGGACGACCACCCCAGCGCGCTCGCCTACCTGGCCGGGACGGGCACCGGCTGGCCGGTCGTGGCCGACCCGGGCTCGCGGACGGCTCTGGCCTACGGCGTCTACGGCATCCCCGAAACCTTCGTCATCGGCCCGGACGGGCGGGTGACCGCCAAGCACGTCGGCCCGGTGACCTACGACCAACTCGTGCGGGAGATCACCCGCGTGCTTCCCGAGGGGTCCGGGCGGCAACCGGGTGCGCCCGCCGCGGGGTCACCATAGCCATGGCCGACCAGGCGGCAGCGTCCCGGCCGGCCAGGGCTTGGGCTCGTCCGGCCGTCGGCCTTGCCGTGGTGCTGCTGGTGGCGCTCGGTGCCCTGGCCGCGGTCGCCGCCCGCGGGCCGGCACCGGCCTCCACGCCCGCCGAACGGGTGCATGCGATCGCCACCGGGCTCCGCTGCCCTGTATGCCGCGACCTGTCGGTGGCCGACTCGCCTGCCCCGCTCGCCCAGCAGATGCGCAGCCAGATCGCCGAGGGGCTGGCGGCCGGCAAGAGCCCGGAGGCGATCCGCCTGGAGTTCGTGGCCGCCTACGGCGAGTCGGTCCTGCTCGTGCCGGCCCGCCGCGGCGTCGGCCTGGTCGCCTGGGTGGCGCCTGCCCTGTTGCTCGCCGGCGGCGTGCTGGCCGCCGTGCTGGCCGTGCGCCGGTGGCGGGCCCGCGGAGCCGCGCCAGCCGCGTCGACGCCCTCCGCACCGGGCACGTCCCGCGCCGACAAGGTACTGCTGGAGCGGGCGCTGGCGCGGTTCGAGGAGGACCCGCCGTGACCCCGCTCACGCTGCTGGTCGCGGTCGGGCTCACCGCAATCGCCGCCGTCGCCGTGCTGTGGCCCTACCATCGGGGCTCGGCGGCGGCGCTCCAGCGGCTCGCCGACCCGCTGGAGGACGAGCGCCGCCGAGCCCTCCGCCACCTGCGCGACCTCGATGAGGACCGGGGGGCAGGCAAGCTCGACGAGGCTGGCTACCGCGACGCCCGCGCCGAGGCGGAGGCCAGGGCGGTGGCGGTCCTGCGGGCGCTCGAGGCCCGGGAAGGGACCGGCGAGCTGGCCGGGAGCCTGCGCGAGGTTCGCCGGCCTGCACCGTCAGGCGCGACCCGCCGCCCCGGCGGGCGGCTGCCAGGCCGGCGCTGGCCACGCCGGGCGGTGGCCGCGCTGGTCGGCGTGGTGGTGGTGGCCGGGGCGGCGGCGCTGCTGGACGGCGCGGTCGGCGACCGTGGCACCGGCCAGTTGGCCACCGGACAGGCGGCGACCGGCGACGCCGCCCCGGGAAGTCCGGGCGCGGCGCCGCTGGAGGGCCTGGAGCGGCGCGTACGTGAGCACCCAGGCGACCTCGCCGCCCACCTCACCCTCGCCGAGCGCTACCTGGACTCCGGGCGGCTCAAGGAAGCCACGGTGGCGTACCTGGGCGCGTTGAAGCTCGACCCCAGCAACGTCGAGGCCAACACGCAGCTCGGCCTGCTGCTGTTCCGGTCCGGCCTGCCCGAGCCGGGGCTCCGCTCGGTCGAGCAGGCCCTGGCCGCCGACCCGCGCCACCCCGAGGCCCTGTACGCCAAGGGCCTCATCCTGTTCATGGGTCTACGCCAACCCAAGGCCGCGGTACCGAGCCTTCGCAGCTACCTCCAGGTGGCCCCGTTCGGGGAACACCGCGACCTGGCCGAGCAGCTTGTCAAGCTCGCCACGACCACCGCCACGGCGGACCGGCCGGGGCCGTGACCTCATCCGGCCGAGGATCCGGCAGGCGCGTCTCAGTCCGACGGGGTGATCTGCACGCAGCAGGAGACGCCGGGTCGGCGCTGGACGGGCTCGGCCGAAACGCCATCGGCGCCCAGCGGGGGCAGCAGCCCGGCAAGCAGGGCCCGGTTCATCTGGCAGATCAGCTCGCGATGGGAGTCGGCCAGCTCGTCGAACGGGCAATTGCGCAGCTGCACCTGGTCTGCGTGATGCTCCGGCTCGTAGCCGAGCTGCCGTGCGGCCCACTCGGCGACGGCCAGCGGGGCGTCCGCGCGGGAGGCGCCCTGATGGCGCAGGTCGCCACCCACCTCGCCTCCGATTCGCCCGGCCACGCGGCGGACCGCAGCCGACCCGTCCTCGTCCGGCCGCTTCTCCTCGATCGCTGCCGCCAGGATTCGACCTGCCAGCGAGTAGCGGGCAGGCGGCAGCGAGACCGCGAGGTGCCTGGCCCCCACCCGGTAGAGCTTGGCCGGCCGCCCCGCGCCTCGCCCGGTGCGGCCGGACAACCGCCGGTACTCCACCTCGAGCAGGCTGGCCTCCGCCATGCGGTCGAGATGGAACGAGGCCAGGCTGCGGGAGATGTTGGCCGCCCTGGCCGCCTCGTCTCGGCCCACCGCCGTGCCCGACGACCGCACATAGGTGTAGAGACGCCAGCGGACGGGCTCGACCAGCAGCGAGATCGCGGTGAGCTCTTCGGCGTTGTCCATGACGGTGCTTCCCCCCCGCTGGCCCGACAGGTGGGCGCCCGGCAGGACAGCGCGCTCAGGGGTACGGCGGCGACTCGTCCAGCCTCACCCGAGTGCGCTGACCCGATCTGGTGGACGCTTAACGGTACCAGGGGCTGACCGCTCCTCGGGTGGGGACGGCGGTGCCGTGACTGCTGCCCGCCTCTAAAACAAATAGATCTTGACGTACAGGGGAGGCAATCTCTATAGTCAGCAAATTCTATTGATAGAGAAGCACTGTTCCACCCGCCGCCGCAAGCTCCGGAGCGGCTGACCACTCCGGGGAGACGCATGCCAACCACACCCACCTTCGCCATCGTCGGGGCCGGCCTGGCCGGCGCCAAGGCGGCCGAGGCCCTGCGCGCCGAGGGCTTCGACGGCCGCCTGGTCCTGCTCGGCGAGGAGGCCGAGCGGCCCTACGACCGCCCGCCACTGTCCAAGACGTACCTACGCGGCGAGGCCGACCGGGACTCGCTCTACCTCCACGACGCGTGCTTCTACGCAGCTCACAACATCGAGCTGTACACGTCGGCCCGGGTCCGCTCCATCGACCCGCCAGGCCGCCGGCTCCAGCTCGCCTCCGGCGAGCGCATCAGCTACCACCGGCTGCTGCTGGCCACAGGCGCCGCACCGCGCCGCCTGCGCCGCCCCGGAGCCGACCTCGACGGCATCTACCACCTCCGCAACCGGCGTGACGCCGACCGTCTCGTCGCCGCCGTGGGGCGCGCCGAACGCATTGTCGTGGTCGGGACCGGCTGGATCGGTTGTGAGGTCGCCGCCTCGGTACGCCAGCTCGGCCGGGACGTCACCCTTGTCGGCCCGGAGGCGGTGCCGCTGGCTCGGGTGCTCGGCCCCGAGATCGGGTGCTTCTACCGCGACCTCCATGCCGAGCAGGGCGTCCGGCTCGCGCTCGGGACGGACATCGACGCCTTCCGGGGCAACGGCTGCGTCGAAGCCGTCGTCACCGGCGACGGGAGGACGCTCCCCTGCGATCTGGTGCTGGTCGGCATCGGTGCCATCCCGCGGACCGAGTTGGCCGAGGCGGCCGGGATCGCCGTCGGGAACGGCGTGCTCGTCGATGAGTGGCTGGAGACCATCGCGCCCGGCGTCTACGCCGCCGGCGACGTCGCCGCCGCCTGGCAGCCCCTCCTGAGGACCCGCCTCCGCGTCGAGCACTGGGCCACCGCACTGCACCAAGGGCCAGTTGCGGCCCGCGCCATGCTTGGCCTCCCCACCCGCTACGAGCAGCTCCCCTCCTTCTTCTCCGACCAGTACGACGTCAGGATGGAGTACTCGGGGCTGGCCACCGGGAGCGACCGCGTGGTAGTCCGGGGTGATCCGGCGACGCGCCAATTCGTCGCCTTCTGGGTGCGCCATCAGCGTGTGGTCGCCGGCATGAGCGTCAATGTCCGGAACGCCGCCGAGCCCATTCAGGTGCTGATCCGCAGCGGACGGGGCGTGGACCTCGCCCGACTGATCGACCCTGACACCCCCATCAAGGAACTCGCCGAAGCTGATCGCTAGCCCGGAGCAGCCATGGAGAGGCCGGGATCCGCGGACCCAAACGGCGACGTGGCCGAGCACACCTGGGACTGCCCCTGCCATGCTCCCGCTCGCCGCTGGCGTCAACCCCGAGCTCAGCAGCTACACCCGCAGCGACGGCTCCAACGACCTCAGCACCACGGTGCTCGTCTAGACTTCTGAGATAACACAAACTTGTGTTATCTCAGATACACGTGTAATCTGCTGCACATGCCGACCGATGCAGAGATCACCTTCGCCGACCACGCCGGCCGGCTCTACGCCCGCCGTTACGGGATGGCTCCGGTAGTGGGGCGGCTGCTGGGCTACCTGGCCATCTGCGACCCGCGCGAGCAGAGCATCGCGGAACTGGCCGAAGCGCTACTGGCCAGCCGCAGCGCGATCGCCGGCGCGGTGAAGAGCTTGGAGCAGCTGGGCCTGGTCCGCCGCTCCCGGGCCGCGGGTGAGCGGATGGACCGAGTCGGCATCGACCTGACCTCGCGGCGGGCGCTGGGGTTCGACCCCACCGAGTACCAGGAGCAGGCCGCGCTGGCACGCGAAGGCCTGGCGATCCTGGCCGACGCCCCGCCCGAGCGGCGGGCCGTGCTGCTGGAGTGGACCGCAATGGCCGAGTGGCTGGTGGCACGGCTGCCCGAGTGGGAGAAGGACTGGCAGGCCCACCGCGAGGCGCTGCGCGCGGCGGGCGAACTCCCCGGCGATACGACGCATTCCTGACAGCGAGGAGACACGATGACCCAGTCCAGCGCGGCGATTACCGTCCGCGGGATACGCAAGTCCTTCGGCGAGCACGCCGGAAGAGAAGAGAGGGCAGTCTGATGGTGGCTCAGCAGGTCCCGGCGATCCAGTTGCAGGGTCTGGAGAAGTCCTACAAGCAGCTGCGGGTGCTGGGCGGGGTGGACTTTGAGGTGGCCCAGGGGAGCATCTTTGCCCTGCTCGGTTCCAATGGGGCGGGCAAGACGACGATTGTGAAGATCTTGTCCACGCTGCTCAGGGCCGATGCCGGGATGGCCAGGGTCAACGGCTTCGAGGTCGCCACCCAGCCGGGGCAGGTGCGGGCCTCGATCAGCCTGACCGGCCAGTTCGCGGCCGTGGATGAGATCCTCAGCGGCCGGGAGAACCTGGTCCTGGTGGCCCGGCTGCGGCGCCACAAGGACCCGGCCGGGATCGCGGAGGCCCTGCTGGCTCGGTTCCAGCTGGTCGAGGCGGCCAACCGGCGGGTGGCGAGCTATTCGGGGGGGATGCGCCGGCGCCTGGACATCGCCATGAGCCTGATCGGGAACCCACCGGTGATCTTCCTGGACGAGCCGACCACCGGGCTGGACCCCGAGGGGCGCCTGGAGGTGTGGCAGGCCGTCAAGGAACTGGCCGGACAGGGCACGACGGTGCTGCTCACCACCCAGTACCTGGAGGAGGCCGAACACCTGGCCGACCGGATCGCCATCCTCCACCAGGGCCAGATCATCGCCAACGGCACCCTGGCCGAGCTCAAACAACTCCTCCCCCCGGCCAAGGTCGAATACATCCAGAAGCAGCCCTCCCTGGAGGAGGTGTTCTTCGCCATCGTCGGCGACACCACCAACCACAGCCACCCGCCGGCAACGACGCCGGCATCGACGCCGGCATCGACGTCGGCGCCGGCCAGGGAGGACCACCCATGACCAGCCAGTTCTGGGGCGACACCGCCATCCTGCAGGGACGATCCCTACGCCACATCACCCGCAGCCCCGACACCATCATCACGACCACCCTCATGCCGATCGCCATGATGTTGCTGTTCGTCTATGTGTTCGGCGGCGCCATCAGCCCCGGATCCGATTCCTATGTCACCTACCTGCTGCCCGGCATCCTGCTCATCACCATCGCCTCAGGGGTCTCCTACACCGCCTTCCGGCTCTTCCTGGACCTGCAAAGCGGCATCTTCGAACGCTTTTTGTCCATGCCCATCGCCCGCTCAGGAGTGCTGTGGGCCCATGTCGGGACCTCCCTGGTCGCCAACCTCATCTCCCTCCTGGTCGTCGTGCTCGTCGCCCTGGTCATGGGCTTCCGCTCCGGGGCCGGGGTGGGAGCCTGGCTGGCCATCGCCGCCATCCTTTTCTTGTTCACCCTGGCCCTGACCTGGCTGGCCGTCATCCCCGGGCTGACGGCCAAGTCCGCCGACGGCGCCAGCGCCTTCTCCTACCCCCTGATCTTTCTGCCCTTCATCAGCTCGGCCTTTGTTCCCACCGACACCATGCCCGGCCCGGTCCGGGCCTTCGCCGAGCACCAGCCGGTCACCTCGATCGTCAACACCATCCGCGACCTGTTCACCCAACAACCGGTCGGCAGCGACATCTGGATCGCCCTGGCCTGGTGTGTCGGCATCCTCCTCCTCGCCTACACCCTCGCCATCACCACCTACCACCGCAAAATCACCTGAGGATGTGACACGGCGGGCATGCTCCGGAGGGGGCCGCGGCACCGGGTCACCCGATCGGCGGCCAGTTGCCACCGACGGCGCGCCTGCAAGAGAACGGCCAGTAGCAACGTACCGTCGTGCGAGGCCGTGACCCGGGGCTGCGTTGGCTGCGGCGCAAGACTGGCGAAATCCACTGCACTTACATGGATAGCCCCTTGGACCATCCGCGCTGGGTCGTGCAGCGGCGCGTCCTGGCCCGGTCGGTCCGGCTCTGGTTGACCCGCCAGAGCGATGAGGCGCACACCTCCGCCTCCCCACCGTGGCGCTGATGGGCGCCCCACGACCCGGTCGGCTGGGCCGCAAGGACACATGCTGCTCGGCACGCCGAGATCGCCGAGTTGTTCGCCCGGCCCGAGCTGGCCCACGCGCACCGGCTGCGGTTCACTTCGCCCCGCCAGGCGGCTGTCTGGCTGCTCAGCCTGAACCAGTAGCCAGCTCGGCCGATGCCACGAGCGGGACGCGAAGCATGCCAGCGTTCCGCTCCGTCGTGTCCGTGCTGGTGAGGTTCGTCGTAGGGAGTTCCTCTACGAACTCAAGGCCGGCCCTGCGGGCGGCAGTCACCACCAGAGGAGCGATCTACCGGCCCGAGCTGCGCACCAGTTCCCAGACGTCGGCCCAGATCAGCCGAACCGCCTCGGACTTCCACATG
>Ga0190265_10003308_pt1 | contig 10993 bp, 8 predicted proteins | sample Popmic124T_FD_133135 | JGI IMG/M metagenome (GOLD analysis project Ga0190265, IMG submission 133135) | Populus adjacent soil microbial communities from riparian zone of Indian Creek, Utah, USA - 124 T | ecosystem: Environmental > Terrestrial > Soil > Riparian zone | place: USA: Utah | collected...
CGGATCGATGTCACCCAATCTGCGGGCGACCACCGGCTGGAACACGAGCCAGGCGACTGGCGTGACGCCCAGCAAGAGCATGCCCACGCGCGCGAAGCGGCGCGTCAACAGGCTGATGGCGGCGACGCCGACAACCAGGCCGATGATGCCGGAGACCTGCCCACTGGCCGGGATGGGGAGCAGGGGGAGGATGGTCATGCCGATGACCGTGGCCCGCCGGCTGCGCTTCCAGAACAGTAGGCCGAAGGCGATCGCCAGGTTGAACGTCATGACATCGGCCACCGCGAACGACGAGCCGAGCGTTGCGGTCCCCCGGGCCTCGAACAGCCGTGACTCCTGCCCGGGCGTCACGTAGTAGCGGGCCAGCAGCCCAGGCACCCCGAACAGGCCCAGCGCCTGGAGGATGGCGACCACCGCGACGACGCAGGCGACGGTGACGGAGATCCACAGGCAGCGGTGGACCCGCCGCTCGGTCCGGATGCTCGAGCGGACGATCAGGTACACGCCGAGGAACTTCCACAGGGTCAGGGCGTACAGGACGTCATCGCCGGTTACCTGCTTGCCTCGGGCGACCATCCACAGCAGCGGCATGAGCGAGCCCGTCACGGCCATGACAACGATTGCCGCGTCGACGGGCCCGACGCGAAGGCGCGGCCGAAGGCCGGCGGTGAGCCGCACCAGACCTCGGGTCACCAAGCCTCCGCAGAGCAGCAGCAAGAGTGCCTCGTTGGGCCGGAGCACCGGGATGGCGACTCCCCGCTCGATGCCGACGATCAACGGCGTCGTGGCCAACAACAGGTACGCAGCCAGGGGCGGACGGATGGCCACGGCCGTCGCCATGGCCAGCGCTCCCAACCCGAGCACGAGCGTCGGGAGGGGTACCCCCAGCGCGAGCGGCGCAAGCATGATCGCTGCGCCCAGACCGGCCAGCGTCCCCCGGGCAGCGGGACCGGAAGCGACACCCCGCCAGGTCGCTGGCTCGTCGATGGTCGCTCCGTTCCACGGGTATCGGTGCTCGCCGGGGGGTGCACCGGTGGTCATGGCGGTTCGATCTCCGTCCGGAGTCGTCCGAAGCCGCTGAGCAACGTGCTGAGCTCCGGTGAGCGCCACAGCCATTGGATGCCGACGAAGATCACGACGCCGGTCAGGATCGCGGCCACCAACCCGATCTGCTCACCCCATCTGCTGTCGAGGTGGCCGGGCAGGTGTGTGGCGACCAGGAAGGCAGGGCCGGCCATGAGCAGGGAAGCGACCAGCGCGCGCAGCAGCGAGGGCGCGAACCGCTCCCCGGTCCTCGGCAGGTCCCTCCCTAGCCTGTTCCCAAGATGGCAGGCGGCGGCAAGGTCTGCCGCCGAGGTGAACAGCCCGAGGGCGACGAGGACCGCGATCCCGTTGGTCAGGAGGGAGGCAACGAGCATCCCGACGGCCACGACGCCCGTGCGGATGAGCATCGCGTACAAGGGCGACCTGGCATCGTGGCGTGCATACGAGCTGTGCGTTGCGATGAAGAAGCCCCCCTCGCCCACCACGCTGGGTCCAAGGGCGCCGATCGCCGCGGCGATCAACGCCACCCCGGCGCCACTCGCCATCTCCCCGAGTGAGATGGCGCTGGCCAGCGGCCTGGCCAGGGCGACGTAGGCGACCGCGGCGGGAACGGCGACGAAGAGCATGAGCGAGACCCCGCGCACGAGCTCGTCCCGGAAGTCCTGCAGCCGGCCCCGGTGGTACAGCCGGGAGAGCCGTGGCAGCAGCGCGACGGCGATCGGGCGGGCGCCCAGGGCGACCGGGAGCAAGGCGAAGTGGCGGGCCAGGTCGAACGCGACCACGCCGCCGGGCACACGGTTGGCCACCACCAGGGGCCCGAAGCCGCGGAGCGCATTGAGCCCCGAGTAGCCAAGGGATGGGACCGCCCGGCGGATGATCGCCTGGACCTCGGGGTTGCGCCAGCCCATCCGCGGGATGAGCCGCACGCCGACCCGCCGCGCGCCCCAGCACTGGGTCACGGCATGCAGGCCGACCCCCGCCGTGGTCCCCAGGCCGAGCAGCCAGAGCTGCCGCATGCTCACGTCCTGGACCGGGGTGTCGGTGCCGAAGAGGACGGCGACCGCGACCAGCGTCGCCATGATCCCGAGGTTCTCCACAGCCGGGGCTGCGGCCGCCAGTGCGAAGCGGCCGTGGGCGTTCATGACCGCCTCGGCCGTGAACGCGATCGCGTACAGCACGACCTGTGGCAGCAGCATCAGCAGGAGCAGCCAACCGACTCGTCTCTGGGCGGCCCCGACGGCGGGGTCCTCGACGCCGAGTGTCAGCAGCCGAAGGAGCAGCGGGCCGGCGGCGAGCACCAGGATGGCCACGGCGGTGAAGACCAGCACGGCGAGGCCGAGGAACGCGCCGACCAGGTCCTCCTCGGCGCGCCGGTCCCTCGCGTCGATGTGGCGAACCAGGGGCGGCACAAGCAACGTGGCGAACAGCGGTCCGGTCAACGCCGAGTAGAGGTAGTTGGGAACGACGTTCGTCGCCTGGTAGATGTTGCCGAGGTAGGTGGGACCGAGGACCGCCGCCGTCACCGCGACTCGGCCGAACCCGGTGACCCTGCTCACCGAGGTCCAGCCCGCGACGGCCAGGGAGTTCCCGGCCAGCCGCCTGGAGCTGTCCCCCACATCCGGCAGCCGGGCCGAGAGAGCCCGGCCGACGCGGTCGCCGTCGACCGCGCCCCCCGGCAGGTCCCCGCCAGGCCCGGCACCACCGGCACGCGGGCTAGGCAACCGCCGTCACCCCCATAGGTCGCGCTCCTCGGTGAAGCGGGGCCTGAAGAGCACCACGATGATGACCGCGGCCACGAACAGGCCAACCAGGGCACCGGTGGCGGCGGCCTGGACTGGCCGGGGGCTGAGCGGGTCCTTCAACAGACGGGCGGGAACCAGGATCCGGGGTTGGGGCTGGGCCTGCTCGAGCTGCCTGAGCGGCGCCTCCGCGAGCTGGTCCTGCACGATCTTGAGGCGTTGCTGCGTCGTGGCCACGACGACCTGCAACCGGCGTTCCTCGGTCGAGATCGGCTTGCCTGGGCCGCGGACGCCGGCCAGCTTGGCCAGGCGGCCCTGGTCGAGCGCCAGCGTGGCCGACAGGTCGCGGAGCTGCTCCTCCAGGGAGGAGGTCGCCCGTGCCAGGTCCGCCGCCGTCGGGAACGACGTCTGTGTCTCGTACTCCTCCACGATGAGCTGCGTCAGCCGCTGCGCGGTGGCCGCGTCACGGTCAGCCATCGTGATCCGCACGACGTTGCTCTGGTTGACGACCTCGACCGACAGGGCCTTCTCCAGCCGCCTGACCGGGATCCCGGTGGCGTTGGCGACCGGGTCGAGCACCGTCTCGCTCCGCAGGATGATCTCCTGCGTCGCCAGGGCCCGATCGGTGGCGGCGTCGGACTGGCCGGCTCTTGGATTGATGAGGACGTCGGCCTGTGCTCCGTAGACACTCGGCCGGCTGAGCACGATCGGCAGGGCGACGAGCGTGCAGGTCGCCACGGCGGCCGCCGCGATGGCGGCGACGGTCCCGATGCCCAAGGACCGGCGCAGCCACAGGCCGAGCAGCCGGGCCGCTGGGGGGGCGTCGTCGTGGTGGGGCGGGATCATCGTGTTGGTCATCGGGACTCCCCGGCTCGTAGGACAGCCGGCAGCGTCATGACCAGGATCCACAGGTCCAAGGCGATGCTCTGGCGTCGCACGTACTCGACGTCGAGCTCCAGCGCTTGGGACCAGGACAGCCTGCTTCTTCCGCGGACCTGCCAGAGCCCGGTGATCCCCGGCTTCACCTGGAATCGCTCGCGGTGATGGGGCTGGTACAACTCCACCTCCCACGGCAGGACGGGCCGCGGTCCCACGAGCGCCATATCGCCTCGCAAGACGTTGAGGAGCTGCGGAAGCTCGTCGAGGCTGGTCCGCCGCAGGAAGCGGCCGATCGGGGTGATCCGCGCGTCGTCCTCCAGCTTGAACAGGGCTGTCGCGCCGTGCTGACGCGGGTCCTCGCCACTGAGCATCCGCGTCACGTACTCGCGGTGCACGGCGTGGTCGCAGTCGGCGTACATGGTGCGGAACTTCAGCATCTGGAACGGACGCTCGAGCTGGCCGAGGCGGGTCTGCCGGAACAGGATCGGTCCGGGACTGGTCGCGCGCACCAGCGCGGCGATCGCCGCCATGAGGGGAACCGCGAGAATCAGGGCGGTGGCGGCCAGCACCAGGTCGCGGAGCCGGCGCCCGGCGTTGCCGGCTATCTCGACCAGGCGGACCGAGGCGACCCACACCTCGCTCACCCGACCGTCCGGGTGCGGGCGGGCCGTCGGGACCTGCGGACGAGCTCGATCCGTTCGACGATCACGGCGGCCTCCTTCGTTGCCCGGACCACGACCGCCGGGCACCCGAAGGCGATGACATCGGGGGGGATGTCACGGGTGACCACCGAACCGGCGCCGATGAGCGCGCCGCTGCCGATCGTCACGAACGGAAGCACCGTGACGCCTGCGCCGAGCTGTGCTCCGGCGCCGATCGTCGGCCCCGTCATCGCGTCGAGCGACTCGGGCCGCCCTGGGTACAGGTCGTTGGTGAGCGTCACGCCCGGGGCGAGGAACGCCCCCTCCTCGATCACGCTGTACTGGGCCAGGTAGCAGTTGCAGTGGATCTTGACCTTGTCGCCGATCACGCAGCCGTAGTCGACGACCGAGTTGCTCCAGATGGAGACGTCGTCGCCGATGCGGTTGTCCTCTCGCACCACGACGTGGTGACCCGTCTCGAAATGATCGCCGATCCAGGTTCCCTCGTAGAGGACCGTGCCGCTCCGCAGGCGGACCTCGTCGCCGAGCCGCAGCCCGCGCGTGGTCGCCCGACCCGGCCGGCACCCAAGGATCACCCCGGGGTCGATGACCGGCCGGTCACCGATCTGTGGCGCCATCGGCATGGGTCACACCTCCTCGTTGCTCCGGACGGCCAGCGAGGCGAACGAGGTAGACGGCCACTGCTCGCCGAACCGGCCGATGAAATCGCGGGCCGTGCCGGCCACGTACGCAATCTGGCCTGGGGTCAGCTGTGGGTAGATGGGCAGTGACAGGATCCGTTCCGCCAGGCGCTCGGCATTGGGGAACGCTCCTTGCCGATGACCCAGGTCGGCGTAGGCCGGCTGTAGGTGGATCGGCACCGGGTAGTGGATTCCGGTCTCCACCCCGGCCGCGGCCAGATGGTCGCGTAGTGCGTCGCGGTCGTCGCACTCCACGACGAGCAGGTGGTGGACGTGGGTCGACCATGGCGCGGGCCGCTGGAAGGTGAGCCCGTCCAGCCCGGCCAGCAGTTCCTGGTAGAGGGCCGCGTGCCCGGCCCTGGTCTCGTTCCAGGACGGAAGGTGGGCGAGCTTGACGAGCAGAATGGCGGCCTGGATGGTGTCCAGCCGCGCGTTGAGACCCTTCTCGAGGTGGTGGTACCTGGCCGCTTGACCATAGTTGCGCAGCCGCCGGACGCGGCCGGCCAGCTCGGCGTCGTCGGTGGTCACCATCCCGCCGTCCCCATAGGCGCCGAGGTTCTTGCTCGGGTAGAAGCTGAAGCAGCCCATGGTCCCGACCGACCCGCACGGGCGGCCCTTGTAGGCGGCCCCGTGCGCTTGAGCGGCGTCCTCGACGACGTGGAGCCCGTGCCGGACGGCCAGCTCCAGCAGCGGGTCCATGTCGGCGGCCTGGCCGGTCAGATGGACCGGGATCACGGCCCGGGTGCGGGTGGTGATGGCCGCCTCGACCCCGGCCGGATCGAGCAGGTAGGTATGCGGATCGCAGTCGACCAGGACCGGGCGGGCGCCGACCGCGCTCACCGCCAACGCGGTGGCGATGTAGGTGTTGGCCGGCAGGATGACCTCGTCGCCCGGTCCGATGTCCAGTGCGAGCAGGGCGAGCCGCAGCGCGTCCAGCCCAGAGCTCACCCCGACGGCGTGCTCCACTCCGGTGAGGGCGGCGAATGCCCGCTCGAACTCCTCCACCTGTGGTCCGAGGATGAAGCTGCAATCGGCCAGCACGCCGGCCACCGCCGGGCCGACCTCGGCGGCGACCGAGCGATGCTCGGCGGTCAGGTCGACGAAGGGGATGGCGGGTCTCACTGGGCCACCCGCTCGGTGCTGCCGGCCTGGATGGAGGCGGCGATGGCCTCCAGGGCCCTGACCACACCAACGGCGAAGGCGCCACCGGATCGCTGGACCACTCCGTGCTCGATGGCGTCAAGGAAGCTCATCGCCTGGAGCTTGACCGGCTCGTCGGAGCGGACCTTGGGCAGGCGGATGTCGCCGTCCCACATGGACAGGCGCAGGAACTCCCCGAAGTCGCCCGACTCAGGTTGCGCCACGGCGCCTTTGTCGAAGATGGCGATCGGTGCCGTGAGCTGCAGGTCGTCCCAGGTCGCCATGCGCTTGGAGCCGACAACGGTGATCTGGCGGACCTTCTTGGGGTCCAGCCAGCTCGCCTGGATGCTGGCCAGCACCCCGTGGGGGTAGCGGAGCGAGATGAACACCACGTCCTCCACGTCCGGTTGGAGGAACGAGGCACCGGTCGCCAGGACCTGCTCGGGCTCGGCATCGAGCAGCCAGTTGAAGATGGAGATGTCGTGGGCGGCCAGGTCGTAGGCGGCGTTCGCGTCGCTGCGGATCGGGCCCAGATTGGTGCGGAAGGCCGACAGGTAGTACAGGATCCCCAGCTCGCCGGTGTCGATCAGCTCCTTGAGCTTCTCGATGCCCGGGTTGAACAGGAACACATGCCCGACCATGAGAATGCGGTCACCGGCGGCGGCCAGCTCGACCAGCTCCTCGCCCTCCTTGGCCGTCTCGCATAGGGGCTTCTCGCAGAGGACGTGCTTGCCGGCCAGCAACGCGTCCTGCACCAGTCGGTAGTGGGTGCGCAACGGGGTGGCCACCACCACCGCGTCGATTGCCGGGTCCTCCAGCACCGCGGCCACATCCTGCTCACAGCGAACCCTGGGATGGGCCAGGCGCACCGCCTCCAAGCGCCCGGGGTCGAGATCGACCACGCGCTCCATGACGCTCCCCGGCAGGCTATTGAAGGTGCGCAGGTGATTGGGACCCCAATGCCCGCAGCCGATCAGCGCAAGCTTCGTCACGGCCGCCCCTCCTCTGGTCGTTCGTGCTCGACCAAATACGTGACTGCGCCCGGCAAATGCTTGCCGGGAGGACCAGGTGAATTGCTTGGGCGGCGGTGCGGTAGCGAAGAGAGCCTAGGTGTGCGGTCGCTCATCCCTTTCTGTGGCCAACCGGTCGTTACTCTTCATAGGGGATCTTTGACGCAACGCTCCCTATCCGAGTTTGGAGGGATCACCCTGCAGCGGTAAGCATATGTCAGTGCGAAGCAGAACTTCCAGTCCTTTGTGGCAGGAATGCATCATGGCCGTAATCAGCCTCTGAGCTGGTCTGACAATGGATGGTGCTTATTTCATAAGGGGTACTTCGGCCATCCTTCTCGCGAGCTGTGAGCTTCATATACCACAATAAATTGGTACCAACCCCGTGTTCGTCTCCATGAGCCTATGGGCTTGGTCGAAAATACGTACATGGGAGCTGTTGCCACAGTGCCGGACAACGATAGACTGAGGTACCGGACTTCAGGGGCGTTTGGTTGATTTTCCGGCTCGTCGTATGCGGGCTGCAAGGCCGTTTATGCAGTGTTCATCATGATCGTCCGGGTGGTTTTGCCGAAGACATGTCCCTAGCAACTGGTCAATGGGGAGGCGGCGTGACACCAGCAGCTCCTCCTCTTGCCGTCTTCGGGTTGGGCTATGTGGGAGCCGTCTCAGCGACGTGCTTCGCCGAGCTTGGCCATCGCGTCGTCGGCGTCGACGTCAACCCCGACAAGGTTGCAATGGTCAACCAGGGACGGGCGCCTCTCGTCGAGGACCAGATCGCTGAGCTCATCGGGCGTGCGGTCACCAGTGGCCGGCTCGTGGCGACGACCGACGCCCGCGCGGCTGTGGCGGCCACGGAGATCGCGCTGGTGTGTGTCGGCACGCTCTCCCTGCCGACGGGTGCGCCCTCGCTTACCCATCTCGAACGGGTCGCGGACCAGATCGGCACTGCCCTACCGGCCGCCGGGGCCCGCTACACCGTCGCCATCCGGTCGACGATGCTGCCTGGCACCTGTGCCGAGGTGGTGATCCCACGCCTCGAGAAGGCATCGGGTCTCGTCGCCGGCCACGACTTCGGGGTCTGCGTCAACCCGGAGTTCCTGCGCGAAGGAAGCTCGGTCGCCGACTTCTTCAGCCCGTCGAGGACGGTGATCGGTCAGCTGGACGAGCGCAGCGGCGACCGTGTGGAGGCGCTGTATGCCGGGTTGCCTGGACCCCGGTACCGCCTGCCGTTGGCGACTGCGGAGATGGTCAAGTACGTCGACAATGCGTTCCACGCGCTCAAGGTCGGCTTCGCCAACGAGGTGGGCGCGCTGTGCAAGGCGCTGGGCCTCGACAGCCATGAGGTCATGGACATCTTCTGCGATGACCGGAAGCTCAACATCTCGCCCGCATATCTCCGGCCGGGCTTCGCCTTCGGCGGTTCCTGCCTCCCCAAGGACCTCCGCGCCCTCGTGCACGCTGCTCGGCATAACGACCTCCGCCTTCCGATCCTGGAGAACGTGCTCGCCTCCAACGAGGCGCAGATCACTCGCGTGTTCGACCTCGTCGCGAGCCTGGGGGGCCGCCGGATCGGGATCTTCGGGTTGTCGTTCAAGCAAGGGACGGACGACCTGCGAGAGAGCCCGATGGTCGAGCTGGCCGAGCGCTTGCTCGGCCGCGGGTTCGAGCTGCGCATCTATGACCCGCAAGTGACCGTCTCGAGCCTGCTGGGAGCAAACAAGGCCTATGTGGAGCAGCGCATCCCCCACCTGTCCCGTCTGCTGACATCCTCGGCGGAGATCGCCGGCGAAGCCGACGTCTGCGTGCTCGCAACCCGCGATCCTGACGCGATGACAGCGCTGGAGCGGCTGCCTCGCGCAACCATTGTCGACCTGGTGCGCGCGCCGCTCAGCGCCGAGGTGCGCGGCTCCTCGCAGTACATCGGGGTGAGCTGGTGAGCGAAGGGGGACGCCGCGTCCTCATCCTGGTGGAGAACGCGCCGGTTCCGTTCGATAGCCGCGTTTGGAACGAGAGCCGCACACTGACCGCGGCCGGTCACCGGGTAGTCGTCGTCTCTCCCAAGGAGAAGGATCGCGATACCGAGCCGTACCGCGATACCGAGCCGTACGTCGAGCTGGAAAGCGTGCAGATCTACCGCTTCCCACTCCGCTTCGCACACAGCGGTCCCGGCTACGCGCTGGAGTACGGGCTTGCCCTCTGGCACAGCCTCCGCATCCTGCTACGGCTCCGACGGCAGGAGCCCATCGACGTCGTGCACATCTGCAACCCGCCCGACCTGATGATCTTTGCGGCGCTGCCGCTCAAGCTGCTCGGCAGCCGCCTTGTCTTCGATCAGCACGACCTTGTTCCGGAGCTGTACCTGTCACGATTCCCGGACGGCCCGCGCTTCATCTACCGGGTGCTCACGGTCCTCGAGCGGCTGACCTACGCCATGGCGGACGCCGTCATCGTCACGAACGAGAGCTATCAATCGATCGCGTTGCATCGCGGCAAGGTCGCGCCCGAGCGGGTCTTCGTCGTCCGCAACGGTCCCGACCTCGACAGGTTCGTGCCCGTCCAGCCCGATCCCAGCCTGAAGCGCGGAAAGGACCATCTCGTCTGCTATCTCGGGGTGATGGGCCATCACGACGGGGTCGACTACGCGCTGCGAGCTCTCGCCCGCCTGCGGCATGGCATCGGTCGAACCGATTTTCACGCCGCCTTCATCGGCTCCGGTGATGCCTTCGAGTCCTGCGTTGCGCTGGCCAGGCAGCTCGAGCTCGATGACTGCGTGGAGTTCACCGGTCGTGTGCCGGACGAGGTGGTGCAGCGGTACCTCTCGACCGCCGACATCTGCCTCTCGCCGGATCCCCACAGCCCGCTCAACGACGTCTCCACGATGACAAAGATCATGGAGTACATGTCGATGAGCTGCCCCATCGTGTCGTTCGACCTTGCCGAGAGCCGGGTCTCGGCCGGCGAGTCCGCGGTGTACGCGCGCAACGACGACGAGGACGAGTTCGCACGGTTGATCGCCGAGCTACTGGACGCCCCTTCGCGGAGGGCCGAGATGGGCGCCACCGGACGTCGCCGGATTGAGCAGTCGCTGTCATGGAGCGCATCGAGGCAGCGACTGCTCGAGGCGTACGACTACGTCCTGTCGCACCGATCACGAAACGAAGTCCGTTCCCGCCGTCTCCTCCGGCTGGTTCCTGGTCTCGCGGTCCATGAGGACGGTCATGACGACCGCCGAAGCCGGAGGACCTGACACATCGCGTCTGAGCGCCAAACCCAACCTGTGGGTGCCAGTTATTCGAGTCACCTCAGGAGGCCTGCTCATAGAGCTAGGCACGGAACCTGAGGATCACAGCATCTCTAACGGTGGTTCTGTAATTCGCTGGACTGGTAGCCGCTGATCGCCGTCTCTCAGACCATCTGCTAGTCGGCCTGCCCCGCTTAGAGGCTGCGCCATAGGCAGACGAATGGGTGATCTGGGCGCCGGTTGGAGATGGCCTGGTGGTGGCTGAGATGTGGCCCAAGCCAGGATGGTGGGCGGTTAGCGGGCATTGGTGTGGACTGGCCGGCAGTTGGGGTCGGCGATCACGAGCTTGAGCTTGCCGCCGGCTGAGCGGGCGAGCTTGGGGCGGCGCTCGACCGTGATCTGTGGGTCCTGTACGCCGAGCTTGAGGAGTTCCTGGGCGACGGCCTGGCCAAGGCGGGGCTCCAGTGGGTCGTTGCTGGCTGTCGCGGCGTGGCTGGGGACGATGAGGATGCGCAGGATGGGGCCATCCTGGACGACTTGGAACTCGCGGACCTGGGGGTCGCGGGTGAGCAGGGCGAAGTGCAGGGGGTGGACG
>Ga0190265_10003309_pt1 | contig 10993 bp, 10 predicted proteins | sample Popmic124T_FD_133135 | JGI IMG/M metagenome (GOLD analysis project Ga0190265, IMG submission 133135) | Populus adjacent soil microbial communities from riparian zone of Indian Creek, Utah, USA - 124 T | ecosystem: Environmental > Terrestrial > Soil > Riparian zone | place: USA: Utah | collected...
CTTCACGACCGGCGGTCGGGCCGAGGCGCGCAGGTGGGCCAGCGCCGCCTCACGATCGGTGAACGACTGCGCCGATGCCGTCGCCACGCCCGCGCGCTCCATCTGGCGCTTCGCGAACGCCTTGCTCGACTCGAGCCGCGCCGCCGCTCGGCTGGGACCGAAGACCGGGATCCTTGCCGAGGTCAGCTCGTCGGCGACGCCAGCGGCCAGCGGACCCTCCGGACCGATGACGACGAGGTCGTACCGCTCTCGGGTCGCATGCCGCGCGACCGCCAGCGGATCGTTCATGTCGAGATCGAGGTTCTCGGCGATGGCCTCCGTGCCGCCGTTGCCGGGCGCGACCCGGACGCGTCGCACGCCCTCATCCCGGGCCAGCCGCCACGCCAGCGCGTGCTCGCGCCCGCCAGACCCGATGACGAGGATGTCCATGCGCCGAGTCTAGGGCGAGCGCTTACGGAGCGGTCAGCTCCTCGAGCGCGTCGAGGACGGCCTCGAGCTCGTCGATCCGCTCCTGGTACGTCCCGAGATCGCCGGCGGCGAGCGCGGACTGGGCCTCGGCGTAGAGGCGGTTGGCCTCCGCGACGAGCGACGCAACGTCCGACGGCAGCTCGCCGCTCTGGGACGGCGACGGCTCCGGCGATGCGGAGGGGTCAGGTGACGGTGACTCACCCGGCTCCGGGCCCGGCTCCGGCGGAGGCGGCTCGGCCTCGCCGAGCAGCTGTGCGATTCCCTCCTCGACCGTATCGGCGAAGGCGACGCGGCGCTGGTCGGCCATGATCACGCGCACGAACTCGGGGAACGGGGCGCCCTCGGCCTGGAGGAAGATCGGCTCGACGTACAGCAGACCGTCGTCGCCGATGGGAAGGACGAGCAGGTTGCCGCGCACGACGCTCGAGCCGGCATTGCTCCACAGCGTGAACTGCTCGCTGATCGTATCGTCCTGGTTGATGCGCGCCTCGATCTGCGACGGGCCCTGGGTCGTCGTCTGAGTCGGGAACTGGAAGGCGATCCGCTCGCCGTAGCGACCCGGGTCCATGCGCGCCGCGACCCACGCGATCATGTTCGGGCGCCCCTCGGGCACCATCGGCTGGATGAGCACGAACTCGGATTCGTCCTCGCCGGGGATCCGCATCGTCACGTAGTACGGCTCCATCGGCTCACCGCTGCCGGTGAATTCGTCGATCGGGATGGCCCAGCGGTCGTCCTCGTTGTAGAACGTCGTGGCACCCGGATCGGTGGCCTGGAGGTGGTAGAGGCGGAACATCTCGTTCTGCGCCGTGAACAGGTCCTCCGGGTAGCGCAGGTGCGCCTCGAGGTCCTCGGGCATGGCCGACATCGGCTCAAAGAGGGTCGGGAAGATGCGGGCGTACGCCGCGATGATCGGCTCGTCTGGATCGGTCAGGAAGAAGCGCATGTTGCCGGTGTAGGCGTCGACGACGACCTTCACGCTGTTTCGCACGTAGTTTGCGCCGGCGAAGGGGCTCTCGACCGTCAGCGGCTGGGCGCTCGGGTAGCGGTTCGTGATCGTGTACGCGTCGATGACCCAGACGAGACGGCCATCGGCGGCAACGAGGTAGGGATCGTTGTCGTAGGCCAGAAACGGGGCGACCTCCTCGATCCGCTCGTTGATCTGGCGCTTGAAGAGGATCTGCGAGCTCTCGGTCAGCTGGCCGCTGATCAGCAGGTTGAAGTCCCCGAATCGCAGGGCGAAGAGGGCCCGCACGAATGGGTTGTCGATCCCGACCCCGGTATCGCCGCTCCAGACCGTGGTCGTGCCGGCCTCGCCAGAGGCGTCGGTGTCGAGTGGATGATCGAACTCCGCCGTCGTCGTGCCCGTCACGACGTACGTGTCGGTCTCCTCGCCGAAGTAGATTCGCGGCTCCTCGAGCGGCAGCTGCGGCTCACGGTCGATGCCGCTGACGAGGTAGTCGGGCGTCCCCTGACTCGTCACCGCATCCACCGGGACCGCGGTGATGCCGTAACCATGGGTGTAGACGAGCCGCTCATTCGTCCAGCTGCGGTTGTCACCGAAGAGCTCGACGTCGAGCTCGCGCGCGCTCAGCATGATCTGGCGCTGCTCCCCGGCCACCTCGTAGCGGTCGATGTCGACGTCGCTGAAGGTGTAGTAGCGCCGCAGGATCTGCTGCTGCCCGAAGGTCGTGAGCAAGGGACGGTAGTCCCAGAGGCGCAGGTTGCCCATCGTCCCCTCCTCCGCCTCGAACAGGTCGCGGGTCAGGTCCTGCTCCCCGGTGAAGCGCCTGACGTCGATCGCGTCGAGATCGAACGCGGCGCGGGTGGCGGTCAGGTGGTTGCGGAGGTACTCGCGCTCGACGTTCAGCTCGTTCGGATTGACCTGCACGGTCTGCACGAACGACGGATACAGGCCGCCCACGACGACCGACAGGACCAGCCAGGCGCCAGCCGCCAGCCCGACCAGCCACAGGGTCCGGAACCAGGTGTTCAGGAGCAGGAGCGCGGCCGAGGTGAGGGCGACGACGGTCAGGATCACGTACGCCGGCATCTGCGCGTTCATGTCGGTGTACAGCGGCGCCTGGACGCGGCCCTCGAGGCCGCGCATCGAGTAGGCCAGCTCGGCGATATCGAGCTGGTAGCCGGCGGCGACAATGCCCAGCAGCAACGCGCCGATGACCGAGATGTGCGCCCGCACCGGGGCCGAGAGGTGGAACTGCCAGCGCAGCGCCCGGGCCGCGTAGGTGATGACCGTCAGGATCCCGACGACGATGAGGGTCGTCATCCCCCACCCGAGGAGGAAGCGCCAGAACGGCAGGCCGAAGACGTAGAAGCCGACGTCGCGGCCCAGGGTCGGGTCGACCTGGCCGAACTCGCCGCCGTTGAAGTAGAGGAGGACGGTCTCCCAGCTGCCGCTCCAGGCCGCGCCACTGCCGAGCGCCAGCAGGACCGCCACGACCGCGAGACCGATGCCGATGAGGCGCGAAGCGTCCGGCAGCTCGAACTCACCGAGCCGACGAACCGGCGCCTGGGGCGCGATCCGTCGGGCAAGCCAGATGCTCAGGAGCGCCGGCACCAGCATGGCCGCAAAGCCGATGACGAACAGGAGCACCTGGGCCCAGAGGCGGGTCGTCAGGATGTCGCGACGGCCGAGCTCGTCGTACCACATCACGTCGGTGATGAGCGTCACCGCCCCGCCGAGCAGCCCGAGGACGACGAACACGGCGACGAGGATGCCGCCGATGAGCGCCCAGCGACGCCACGGCACCTCCTCGAAGCCGCCGCCGCCGCGATGGATCGGGCCGCCGCCGGTCCCGCCGCCGTTCGTCCGGCCGGACGTGCTCTCGTCCGGCGCCGGCGTCACGTTACGAGGACGCGGACGCCCCTCACGCTGGGCGTCGGCCTCGTCCTGGCGGCGCTGAAGCTCCTCGAGGAGACGATCGAACCAGCTGGACATGTGCGCCGCATGCTACCGGTTGGCTGCCGACTGCGCTGAATCGGCCACATCAAGGTCCACGGCCTAGGGCAGTTCGTAGGTCTCCAGGACCTCGCCGTTGAAGGCAACGGCCATGACGTGGGTGATCGCAACGTCGGGTGGCAGGAAGCCCACGAAGGCCTGGCCGTCGAGGCCCGCCTCCGCCAGCGACATGATCACTGCCGGGCTGCGACCCGCATCGGCGATGAGCCAGACAGTCGCCGTCTCGGTGCTCGCGATGCCCTCGACGATCGTCTCGCCGCCCGGAAGCGGATCGCCGACGCCGACGCTGCCGAACGCCTCGCCCTCCTCGGGCAGGATCTCGCCGCATCCGGTGGTCGTCGCGATCCCGGTTTCCAGCTGCGTGCACCAGCCGTCATCGCTGGGGTACACCGCGTATCGCCAGCCATAGCCGAGCGTCGTGTCACTCCCGACCTCGACGACCGGACCTGTGGCTTCGGGACCACGCGCTTCGAGCGAGCCGGTCGGGATGGCGGCCGGGTCGGGCGTCTCGACCGTGGCGATCGTGCACCCGGCGAGGAGCGCAGCCGCGACCAGGTTCACCGCGCTGATCCAGAGCGAGACTCGCATGATCAGCCGATCGTACGCCGCTCAGCCGCCCGGTGTGGGCAATGCGCCAGGTGCTACTCCCACTCGATGGTTGCGGGCGGTTTCGAGCTGATGTCGTACACGACGCGGTTGACGCCCGGCACCTCGTTCACGATCCGGCTGGAGATCTTGGCGAGCACCTCGTACGGCAGCCGCGCCCAGTCGGCGGTCATGCCGTCGTCGCTCGTCACGGCGCGAACCGCCACGACGTTGGCGTAGGTCCGCCCGTCGCCCATCACCCCAACAGACCGGACCGGCGTCAGGATCGCGAAGCTCTGCCACAGGGACCGATACAGGCCCGCGGCCTTGATCTCGTCGATGACGATCCAATCGGCCTCGCGGAGCGTGTCGAGCCGCTCGCCGGTCACCTCACCGATGATCCGGATCGCCAGGCCGGGACCCGGGAATGGCTGGCGCTGGACCATCGCCTCCGGCAGGCCGAGCTCGATGCCGACCGCGCGCACCTCGTCCTTGAAGAGGTACCGCAGCGGCTCGATGAGCTGGAAGCGGAGGTCGGACGGCAGGCCGCCGACGTTGTGGTGGGTCTTGATCTTCTGCGCGGTCTTCGTCTCGGCGGTCGTCGACTCGATGACGTCGGGATAGAGCGTGCCCTGGGTCAGAAAGTCGATCGTGCCGAGCCTTGCGGCCTCCTCCTCGAAGACCCGGATGAACTCGTCACCGATGATTCGCCGCTTCTGCTCCGGGTCCTCGACCCCGGCCAGGCGGCGGAGGAACCGCTCGCGCGCATCGACCATGACCAGCCGCATCCCGAGGTGCTCCGCGAACGTCGCGCGCAGGAGCTCCGACTCGCGCTTGCGCATGAGCCCGTGGTCGACGTAGATGCAGGTCAGCTGGTCGCCGATGGCCCGATGAACGAGCGTGGCGGCCACCGCGCTGTCGACGCCGCCCGACAGCGCGCAGATGACGTGCCCGGCGCCGACCCGTTCCCGGATCTCGGCGACCGTCGTCTCCACCAGGTTCGACGGCGTCCAGGTCTGCCGCAGGCCCGCGATGCCGACCACGAAGTTGCGGAGCACCTCGCGGCCGATCCGCGTATGGACCACCTCGGGATGGAACTGGATGCCGTACAGGTTCCGGCCCTCATCGGCGAGCCCGGCGAACGGCGTCGAGTCGGTCTGGGCCGTGGCCCGGAAGCCCTCGGGCGGCCGGACGATCGAATCGCCATGGCTCATCCAGACCGGCTGCTCGCGCTCGATGCCGTCGAACAGGCCGCTGGCATCGGTCACGCTCACGGTGGCGGGTCCGTATTCGCGCTTCGCCGACGGCAGCACCTCGCCACCGAGCTCGTGGGCCATCAGCTGGAGCCCGTAGCAGATCCCGAGCACCGGCAGGCGGCCGGACCAGAGCGCCGGATCGGCGCGTGGCGCATCGGCGTCGTACACCGACGACGGACCACCGGACAGGATGACGGCCCGGACCCCGCGTCGCTCGAGCTCGGCCATCGGCGTGTCGTGGGGAAGCAGCTCGGAGTACACGTTCAGTTCGCGGACCCGCCGGGCGATGAGCTGGGCGAACTGGCTGCCGAAGTCGAGCACGGCGACCGTGTCGGGCTGCTCGGGGGCCTCGGCCTCGATCCGGGAAGGCGGCGGCGCGTGCAGCGCCTGCTCGAGATACGCCTCGACCTCGGCGTCGTCCGGTGCGAGGACACGGTGGCCGGCGTTCGCCGCCTCGCCGTGGACCGTCCGGCCGCGGTCTCCTGACGCCGGGTCCTGTGTGTCGCTCAACGGGCCTCCGTTCGGCGATGATGTGGGCTCCCATCCAGTCTAGCGACGACACCGGAGGCCCGAACTGATGATCGAAGCCGAGATCCAGGAGCTGACGCCGCAGGCGGCAGTCGCAGTCCGCGTGACCCAGCCGATGAGCGAGATGGACCTTCCGGCCCTGTTCGACGAGCACCTGCCGAACATCGCCCATCGGCTGGCGGACCTCGGTGTCGACCCGGCAGGTCCGCCGTTCGCCCGCTATCACGCGTTCGGTCCCGACCACGTCGACGTCGAGATCGGCATCCCGGTCGCGTCGCCGGCTCCGAACGTTCCCGCCCTCGCCGATGCGCAACCCGGCGAGCTTGGGTCGTCCGAGCTGCCCGGCGGGCCGGCCGCGATCACCGTCCATTGTGGCTCGTACGACGGGCTGTCGAACGTCTACGACCAGCTCCACGACTGGATTCACGGCCAGGGCCGTGACGAGGGAGCCGGTCCGTGGGAGTCGTACGTCGACGATCCGGGCGAGGTCACCGAGAGCGAGCTGAAGACCGAGGTCGTCTGGCCGCTGGGCTAGCGCCCGTCTCCGAATGCGCGGTCCAGGTCGTCGCTCGTGAGCGCGTCGTCCTGGTACGTCGAGGTCCCCGGGCCGAGGAGCTCCTCGGCCGCGCGTCGCAGCGCGCCGTACGCGGCACGGGCCAGCGGTCCGCCGGTCGACACCCGTCGGACGCCGAGCTCCGCCAGCTCCGGGACCGAGGGCCCATGGCGCATGGCGAGGACGTTGACGGGCGCGTCGGTTGCCTGGACGACGCGCCGGATCTGCTCCGGATCGGTGAGGCGCGGGGCATACAGGACATCCGCGCCCGCCTCGCGGTAGGCGCGCAGCCTGGCCAGCGTGTCGTCGATGTCGTCGACCCCGTACAGCGCGTTCTCGGCGCGGGCCGTGAGGAGCATCCCGTGCCTGTGCGCTGCCTCGGCCGCCGCGGCAACCCGCCCGGCGGCGACCGCGACCTCATCGATGGCACCGCGCGCCGGATCGTAGTCCTCGATGGAGCAACCGGCCGCACCGGCCTCGGCGAGGAGGGTCACGGTCTCGGCAACGCCGACGAGGTCATCGGCGAAGCAGCGCTCGGAATCGACGTTGAGGGGGAGATCGACGGACGCGGTGATCGTCGCGACGTGGGCGAGCAGCTCGTCGCGGGTGACGGTCTGGTCGACCTTGCCGAGCGACGCGGCGTGGCCGAGGCTCGTCGTCGCCAACGCCGGAAACCCCATCGAGGCCAGCAGTCGCGCCGATCCGATGTCCCAAGGGTTCGGCATGACGAACAGGCCCTCGTCGTGGAGCTGGCGAAACCGATCGCGACGCTGTGCCCAGTCAGCGGAGCTCATTGGCGATCAGCGTAGCGCAGCGTTCCCCTAGGATGCGTCGATGCCGGAGCCCACGACGATCCTGCTGTTCGCGGGCGCCGCGCTGGCACTCCTGGTGGTACCCGGCCCATCGGTGATCTACATCGTCACGCGCGGCATCCACCAGGGACGCGCCGCGGCGATCGTGTCGGTGGTCGGGGTCACGACCGCAACCCTCGTCCACACCGTCCTCGCGGCGGCGGGGTTGTCCGCGATCCTTGCCTCGTCGGCGGTCGCCTTCTCGATCGTGAAGTACGCGGGCTCCGCCTACCTCGTGTTCCTTGCGCTGCGGACGTGGCTCGACCGATCGGCCGAGCAGCTCGACGTGCCTCGCCCGGCCGCCAACCTGCGACGGGTGTTCCTGGAGGGACTCCTCGTCAACCTGCTGAACCCGAAAACTGCCCTCTTCATCCTCGCTCTGTTGCCCCAGTTCGTCGAGCCCGCACGTGGCGCCGCCGGCCCGCAGATCCTGCTGCTCGGAGGCATCCTGGCGAGCCTCGGTCTGCTGTCGGATGGGACGTACGCGTTCGCTTCAGGCTCCATCGGCTCCTGGCTGCGCAACCGGCGATCGATCGCAGGCGTCCAGCGGCGGGTCAGCGCGGCGATTTACGCGGCGCTCGGGATCGGCACGGCGCTGTTGGGCGAGCGGCGTTAGCCGTCCAGCCAGTCGCGCGGGTGCGTCGAGAGGAACTGCTCCACATCGATGCCCCCCGCTCCGACGGTGAGCGCCCGAGCCCCGCGGTGCGCGTGGGTAAAGGCGACCGTCCCCCGTGACCCGCGCGGGCTGCCGGTCTTGACCTCGATCGCCATCGGCTGGTCGCGCGAGCGCATGAGCTTTCCCGGTCGGATGACCCAATCGACCTCGCTCGTTCCCTCGCGCCACCAGGTCAGCTCGTCCGGGTCGGCGTGCGCCCAGAGGTGAGCGCCCACCGCCGTCTCGACCAGCCGCCCCCAGAGTTCGTGGTTCGCCCGGGCGCGGCTGAACGAGGTCCGGGCCGTGGCCGTCATCAGCGCGGTGTTCAGGGCCAGCAGCTTCGGCGACGATCCGCGACGTCGGACGGCGGTACCCGAGAACTTGCCGATGCCCGTGACCAGCCCCGCACCGCCGAGCAGCTCCAGGTAGTGGGCCAGGGTGACCGTGTTGCCGGCGTCGGTCAGCGTTCCGAGCATCTTCGTGTAGCTGAGCACCTGGCCGGAGTATGCGCAGGCGAGCCGGAATAGCTGTCGGAGCAGCGCCGGCTTCTCGACGCGGTTGAGCATGAGGATGTCGCGCGACAGGTTCGTCTCGACGATCGCGTCGAGGATGTACTCCTCCCAGCGCTCATGGCTGCGGATGAGCGGCGCGGCGCCCGGATATCCGCCATAGAACAGATACGTGTCGAGATCCCAGCCGAACGCGTCGCGCATCTCGGCGAAGGTCCAGTGTGTGACACGGATGATCTCGAAGCGCCCGGCGAGGCTGTCCGACAGGCCCTGCCGCACGAGGAGCGGCGAGGATCCGAGCAGCATGACCCGCAACGGCAGGCCGGAGGCGGTGTCCTCGTCCCACAGCTGCTTGACCACGTCGGACCAGTCGCGGATCTTCTGCACCTCGTCGAGGATGAGGATGCCGCCGGCGCGTCCGCCGTTGCGCGCAGCTTGGCGGCCGATCGCCCATTGACTGTAGATCCAGCCGATGTCCTCCGGATCGGGAGCATCCGCCGATGCGAACTGGCCAGGGACGCCGATGGCGTCCATGACCTGCCGGGCCAGCGTCGTCTTTCCGACCTGACGAGGCCCGGCCAGGACCTGGATGAAGCGCCGCGGCTCGTGGGCACGCGAGAGGATCTCGTCGTAGACCGGACGCCGATAGATCTTGGCCTTTGAGCGGCGGGCCATCGGTTCACTCAGTCTCTCGGGCAGGTTTACTCAGTGTACTGAGTAGATTTACTCAGGGGACCTCGTCCGCGCGCGGCCGTGGGCGGTCAGCCCAGCCGGACCGCGGTGCCCGAGGCGCTGACCATCAGCATCCCGCCACCGCCGACGGTCTCGTAGTCGAGGTCGATCCCCACGATCGCATCGGCGCCGAGCTGGGCGGCCTCGGTGCTCATCTCCTCGAGGGCGATCTGGCGGGCAGAGCGGAGCTCCTGCTCATATGCGCCCGAGCGACCGCCGACGATGTCTCGGACGCCCGCGAACAGGTCCTTGACGATGTTTGCGCCGAGGATCGCCTCCCCGGTCACGACGCCGAGGTACTCGCTGATCGTGCGTCCATCGACGCTCGGCGTGGTGGTCTTGATCATCGGTCAGGCTCCAGCATCCAGTACTCGGTGAACTCCGAACAACGGCCATCGGCGGCGAACTGCAGGAGGAAGACGTTGTGGTACGTGCGCTCCGGCTCGGTGTCGGTCGCGGCGTATTTGCTCAAGCCGGTGGCCACCGCGCGGTCGCCGTCCAGGGCGTACGGCTCGTATGTGGCTTCCCACGAGTCGGGATCGTCGCCCTCGTCCAGCCAGCCGGTGACGATCGCCTCGCGGCCGATCGCCTGCCGCTCTTCCGGCCCGTACGGTCGCCAGCGGTACTTCGCATCCTCGGTGAACAGCGCCTCGATCGGCTCTCGCTCGTTCGCGCGCCACGCGGCGACGTATCGGTTCAGCCAGTCCTGCACGTCATCTCGGTTCATCGGTTCATCCTAGTCGTGGAAGTTGGCCAGCCGATGCGCCTCGTCGTCGACCCCACGCCGCTCGGCTGCCGTCAGCGGCCGCAGGGGCGAGATCTGGATCTCGCCATCCTCGTGGCGCCAGGTGCCCGCCACCTGCCCGTCGACGAGGAGCGTGTTGAACGAGTGCGGCGTCTTGGTGTTGAAGATGACGGACCGGAACTCCTCGGGCAGGACCCCGGTTCGCCGCGCGTGGACGAGGAGCAGCGCGTCCCACACCGGCAGCAAGCGCACCGGGGCCGGGGCGTCCTCGCTCGGCAGGTCGAGCTCCGGCAGGTCGACCAGGTCCTGCCCATCCTCGCTCCTGTGTGGCCGAAGCCGCAGGCGGTCCGTAACGTGACGCAGCTGCACGACGTTGAGGCCCATCCAGCTCGCGATGTCGCGGAGCGGCGCAGGTCCGAATGCACCGAGATAGCGGCGGACCAGGTGCTCGATGCCGGCATCCTCGTCCACCTCGACGCGCGGCAGCCAATGGTCGGCAAGGCCGTAGAGGTCGGCGCGCCGCCGCTCCCAGGTGCCCGACGGCGGAATCCGCAGGAGGTCGACCCAGAGGTTCACGGTGCCGGCCGGCAGCCCCGGAATCCCCCGCGCGTCGAGGCGCTTCGTCAGCTCGGCGAAGCGCAGCGGCCCTCCGGCGAGCTCCTCGCGGATGGCGGTCGCGACGGCCACCTCGTCGACGGCCGCGAGCTCACGCGCCCGGACCTTCCCGAACCACTCACGGTTGACGCGCCGGATGCCGGCCATCGCCGGCCAGTAGTCGCGAGCCGAGACGGTGTGAATCGTGCCGCGCATCATCGTGCCCTGGACGACGCGTCGCTGCTCGAGCGCCTCCGTCAGCTTCGGCCGCTCGAAGTCGTGCATGCGCGACCACAGGCCGATGTACCCCGCCGGCGCGTACTGCATCTGGATCCCGCCCATGGCCTCGACGACGCGGGCGAGGCCGAGGGTGGAGCGCTCGAGGAGCAGCTGCCGATCCAGGAGCGCCCGGTTCAGCTGTCGCGTCGTGAGATCGGTCACGGACGCTCAGGGAGCGCTTCGCGCGTGTTCAGCAGCGCCGTCGGCCGAGGCTACTCGCGACCCGCGAGCTGCCACGACTTGCCCTCGGTCGCGATC
>Ga0190265_10003310_pt1 | contig 10987 bp, 8 predicted proteins | sample Popmic124T_FD_133135 | JGI IMG/M metagenome (GOLD analysis project Ga0190265, IMG submission 133135) | Populus adjacent soil microbial communities from riparian zone of Indian Creek, Utah, USA - 124 T | ecosystem: Environmental > Terrestrial > Soil > Riparian zone | place: USA: Utah | collected...
TCCGCGCCCCGACCGACGACGATCGCGATCGAGGATCTTCACTGGGCCGATGACGCCACGCTCGACGTCATCGCCCTGCTGTCGCGGCGTCTGCCCGAGACGCGCGGCTGTTTGGTGCTGACGTGCCGGTCGGAGGCACTGGCCGCCCGTGAGGACGTGCGGCGGGTGCTCGAGTCGCTGCCCGCTGCGCACGTGACACGGATCGAGCCGTCGCCTCTGTCGGAGGCCGCGGTGCAGCGACTGGCGCGATGCGCCCGACGTGACACGGCCGATCTGTACGCCCAGACGGGCGGCAATCCGTTTCTGATCACCGAGGCGCTCGCGTCGGCCGACAGCGTGCCGCGAAGCGTGCAGGGAGCGCTGCGCGTGCGGCTGGCCGACCTGCCCGCGCAGTCGCGATCAGTGGCGGAGCTCGTCTCGGTGGTGCCTGGTCAGGCCGAGCTGTGGCTCGTCCGCGAAGCCGTGCACGCGACGTCGGCGACGATCGACGGCTGCCTGGCCTCAGGCATCCTCGAGCTTCACGACATCGCGCTGTCGTTCCGACACGAACTGGCGCGCAGCGCCGTCGAGGCGTCGCTCGGACCGCTGCGGCGCCTGGAGCTCAACGCAGCGGTGCTGGCGACGCTCGAGCGTCAGGCCGGCATCGACGAAGCCCGCCTCGCGCACCATGCACAGGCGGCGGGCGATGACGCCGCGATCAGGCGCCTCGCGCCGGCCGCGGCCGCTCAGGCGAGCCGCGCCGGTGCTCATCGACAGGCGCTCGCGCACTGGGAGGCCGCGCTGGCGGCCGGCGGTGGTGACGACCTGACGGCGCTCGGCGGCGTCGCGTTCGAGGCCTACCTGTGCGGGCGCAACGACCGGGCGCTCGAGGCGCGGCGTGCAGAGCTCGACTTCGCTCGTTCGAACGGCGACCGCGTCCGGGCGGGCGAGGCGACGCGCTGGATCGCACGGCTTCAGTGGCTGCTCGGCCGGAGCGCCGAGGCCGCCGAGACCGTCGCGGATGCGGTGAGCTTGCTGTTGAGCGCGCAGCACGGCCGCGAGCTGGCGATGGCGCTCAGCACCCGATCGCAGCTGTCGATGCTGGCCGACCGTCCCGGCGAGGCGATCGCCTTCGGCGAGGAATCGATGACCCTTGCCCGCCGGCTGAGCGATCGCTCCGTCCTCGCGCACGCGCTGACGAACGTGGGCGCGGCACGTATCGGCGGGCACGAGACCGAGCGCGGCCGTGCGGAGCTCGAGCAGGCGTTCGCGCTCGCGGCCGATGACTGCGAGCACGCCGTGCGGGCGCTCGCCAACCTCGCGATGGTCACGCAGCAGTGCGATCCCGGCGATCCCCGGATCGACGACGACCTCGAGCGGGCGCTGGCGTACGCTCGCGAGCACGAGCTCGACGGTCCGCTGCAGTACCTGCTCGGCGCGCGAGCGCAGTTTCGGCTGTTGCGCGGGAATTGGGACGGCGCGGAAGACGACGCGAGGACATCACTGGCCACCGCAGGCGCCGGCCCGGGCGCCGGTGCGGCGATGCTGGTGCTCGGCCGCCTGCACGCCCGACGCGGCGACCCTGACGCGAGCTCGACACTCGTCGAGGCGGGGCGGCTCGCGGACGCCACCGGCGAGCCCCACCGCGTCGCGGCCGTGGCGGCGGCGCGCGCCGAACACGCGTGGCTCGAAGACGACACCCGCGGCGTCGTCGCCGCGATTCGCGATGTCGACGCCGCGCGCGTGGCCGCCCGCCACCCACTCGTCTACGCCGAGCTCGCGTTCTGGCTCTGGCGCGCCGGCGCGCACCAACGACCGCCTCTCAACGGCGGCGGCTACGCCCTCTCGATCGCCGGTGACCCGCGGGGAGCGGCCGCGACCTGGCAGGCGCTGGGCTTCCCGTACGAAGCCGCCGACGCCGCGTCTCACGGCGACAAGGCCGCGGCGCTCACCGCACTGGAGACGTTCGACCGGCTCGGCGCGCTGGCCGCCGCGCGGCGCATGCGCCGCCGGCTCCAGGCGCGCGGCGTGCGGCGGGTGCCGCGCGGCCCGCGGCCCGCCTCTCGCGCCGCGCCGGCCGGGCTGACGCCGCGCCAGCTCGAGGTGGCCCGCCTCATCACCACCGGCGCGACGAACGCGGAGATCGCCCGCGCGCTGGTCGTGAGCCCGAAGACGGCGGGTCACCACGTCTCGGCCGTGCTCGCCAAGCTCGGCCTCGCCTCACGGCGAGAGGTCAAGGCGGCCGCGACCCGCCTCGGGCTCACAGCAATCTAGAGAGGGACATCGCCCAACATAGGGCGCCGCTCCCGATGTCGGGCCCTGGGCGCGCGCGTACGGTCGCTGGACCATGACCATCCGTACATCAGACAGGAGCACCGCCATGCACCCCCGTCTGCGGTCGGTCGCGGCGATCGCCGCGCCACCGCGCAACGCATCACGCACCTTGGGGGCGCTCGCCCTCACCGCCGGTTTGCTGGTGGCCTTCCAGGTCGTCGCGCCGGCGCCGGCCTCGGCGGCTCTGCCCGGCGCCGTGGGCAGGTCGGCCCAATCGCCGTTCGACTCCGAGCGCGCGAAGACCATCGAGGCGACCTGCCCGCCCGGAAAGCGGGTCACCGGAGGCAGCGGCCGGGTCACCGGGATCACGAGCCACGTGGTGCTGACCCGGATGCAGCCCCGACACACCAACAATCCCGACGTCCCGGACAGTTACGTCGTCACCGCCATCGAAGACGAGACCGCCCCCGCTGGGCAATGGGCCGTCACCGCCTATGCGCTGTGCGCGGACCCGCTGCCTGGTCAGACGATTGTCATCTCACGCAGCCCGACCGACTCGGGGAGCAGCGAGCGCGAGATCGCCGACTGCCCGGCGGGCAGAAGGGCGCTCGGCTCCGGTGTCCGGGTCAACGGCGGGGGCGGCCAGGTTCACGTCACCGAGATGACCATGGGCGCGTTTGCCAACGGGCGGACGTCCTCGTTCGTGACCGCCCAGGAGAACCACGACGGCTTCGGCGGAGACTGGAGCCTCGACGCGTTCGCGGTGTGCGCCACGATCGCACCGGAGCGACAGGTGTATCTCAGCAGTTTCGCGCCGGGACCTGGCTCTGCCGACCGGAAGGTTGCCGACGTGACGTGCCCGGCCGGCATGACGATCACGGGTGGCGGGGCCGAGATCGGTGCTTCCTCGGGCAGGCTGGTGATGGAACGCATCCTCCCGGAGTTCCTCGTCGGCGGTATCCCCGGTGACGAGTACACCGCCGTCGCCCGCGAGGAGATCCTCAACGACGACTTCTGGTCGCTGCGCGTCGTCGCGTCGTGCGTCGACTGATAGCGCATCGCCGTACTGGGCCGGCCCGGCTCCCGCCGGGCCGGCCCGGCAAGGCGTTGACATTCGGCTGTGAGAATTGAGGCGACCGGACGAGTCGTCGCGGAGGCGAGCCTGTGGGCGAGCCGCGGCGACGATCCGTCCGGTGTGACTCACGGCATGGCCGTCCCGGCCCGGCGCGTCCGTACCGGGCTCGAAGACGAGCTCGAGGGATGCCGGACCGGCGAGATCGACCTGCGCGCCGACCTCCAAGGAGCCGACGATCGTCAAGGCCGAGCCGGCGCACTCGCAGTGATCGCAGTCAGGGGGGACCCTGGGTGCAATGAGCACCAAGCGGGGATCCGCCTGAGTAGGACAGCCCGGGACTAGTGTGTTCGCACATGGCTGAGTTCGCGTCTTCGAGCGGGCGGGTTGGGGATGGTGGCGCGGCGCTCGCGCGGGGGGACTGGGTGGAGGCGCGGGCGGTCTTCGAGCGGGAGCTCGAGGCCCGCGAGACGGTCGAGGCGCTGGAGGGGTTGAGCTGGGCGGCGTGGTGGGTCGAGGACGTGCCCACCTGCCTGGAGGCGCGCGAGCGCGCCTACCGGCTTTGCCGCCGGGAAGGAGACGTGCGGCGGGCCGGGATGTTGGCGATCTGGCTCGCCAACGATCACCGGGTATTTCGGGGCGAGCCTGCGATCGCCAGCGGCTGGTTCCAGCGGGCAGCCCGCCTCCTCGAGGAGGCCGAGCTTTGTGCGGCGCACGGCTGGCTCGACGCGGTGCTGGGCTACATGGCGATAGCGGAGGGTGATCAGCCGAAGGCGCGAGAGCTCAGCGTGCGGGCGCGAGAGCTCGGCCGCCGGCTCGGCGTGGTCTCGCTGGAGATGTTTGCGCTTTCCGTCGAGGGCGTCGCGCTCGTGACCGAAGGTCAAACTCAGGCCGGCATGGGCTGCCTCGACGAGGCCGCGGCCGCGGCGCTGGCGGGTGAGTACGAGGAGGCCGTGCCCGCGGGCTGGACGTGTTGCCTGTTGCTCGATGCGTGCGAGCGCGTCCGCGACTACGAGCGCGCCGGGGAGTGGTGCGGCAAGGTCCAGCAGTTCAGCGACAGGATGAGGATCAACTTCGTCATCGGGGCCAGTAGGGCGCACTACGGAGCGGTGTTGACGTGGCAGGGGCGCTGGGCCGAGGCTGAGCGGGAGCTCACCGAGGCGACCGAGTACCTCGCCGCGCAGCGGCCGACCTGGAGCGGCCTGGCCATCGTGCGGTTAGCGGACTTGCGCCGCCGGCAGGGGCGCTTTGCCGAGGCGCAGAAGCTTCTCCGTCGAGCCGAGGGCAACGCCCTTACGCCGGTGGTGCTGGCCGACATGTCCCTCGACCTCGGCGATACGTCGGCGGCCGGTGATCTGCTCGAGCCGGTCCTTCGACGCGTCCCGCAGCAAAACAGGATTCTGCGACTGGCTCCAGTGGAGGTGATGGTGAGGGCCAAGGCGGCCGCGGGCGAGACCGATGCAGCCGCTGCTCACCTCTCGGAGCTGCGCGCGATCGCGCAGGCGGTCGGAACGCGTCCGCTGCATGCGACAGCGCGTTTCTGCGAGGGACTCGTAGCGGCAGCCGCGGGTGACGACGAGACCGCGCGCGCGGAGCTCGAGGAAGCCGTCGACCTGTTCGTCAAGAGCGGGGCCGCTTTCGAACTCGCGCGAGCGCGGCTCGCGCTCGCGCGGGTGCTCGCCGCGTCGGGTCGCGAGGACGCGGCCGCGCGGCAAGCGGTACTGGCGCTCGAGCGTCTGGACGAGATCGGGGCGGCTGCCGAAGCGGCCCGGGCGCGGGAGCTGGTCGGGGACCGTGGGGCTTGGGCGGCGGCCCCGCCAGCCGTGCCATGGGATGAGCTTCTCACTCGCCGCCAGATCGAGGTCGTGCGGCTGGTCTCGCAGGGTCTCACGGACGCCCAGATCGCGAAGCGGCTCGTGCTCAGCAGACACACTGTCCACCGCCACCTTCAGAACGCGTACGCCAGGCTGGGCTGCTCCTCGCGGGCCGCGGCGGTCGCGGAGGCGCACCGGCTGAAGCTGCTGTAAGGCCACGGGCTTTGCCCGCATGGCCTCAACAGGCCACGCCCCAGAGTTGGCTCGTTCAGGCGAAGACATCGATCCCCCGCGCGCCGATACTCGGCTCCTTCACCGAGCGCGGCAAGGAGCCGAAAGATGTCGATTGCACGCCCAAGCGGAAACGACGGTTACCTGCTGGCAGGACAGGCCTCGGAACTCGAGCGGCTCCGGCTTCAGTCACAGGTTTGGGAGCCGAGCGGTCGGCGGTTGCTTGAGGTGATCGGCGACGGGGGCGGGGGGCGCGGCCTTGACGTCGGCTGCGGCGTTCACGGGTGGCTCCGGGTGTTGAGCGAATGGGTCGGGCCCGACGGCGAGGTGACAGGCACCGACATCGATGAGGCGATGCTCGCCGCTGCCGATCAGTTCGCGACCGAGGAGAACCTCCGGAACGTCGGCCTCGTCAAGGACGACCTCTTCGCAAGCGAGCTCGAGCCGGACTCGTTCGACCTCGTCCACGCCCGCGCCGAGATCTGCCCCCTCGGGCGCGCCCACGAGCAGATGCAGACCTACGTGCGGCTCGCTCGCCCGGGCGGCACCATCGTGCTCGAGGACCCCGATTGGGACTCCTGGCACTACAACCCTCCCGCGCCCGCCCTCGAGCGGATGATCGAGCTGATCGAGGAGGCATTCCTGGCGAGCGGCGGGGACTGGACGGCGGGGCGTAACCACCTCCACCTGCTGCGCGAGTTTGGCATCGAGGGGAACGTCAGGGCAGAGGTGGTGGCGCTTCCCCCGGGTCACCCCTACCTGCACCTACCGCTGCAATTCGCCACGGCTCTGGAGAAGCGGCTGCTCAGCCTGGTGAGCGCCAACGAGCTGGAGCGGCTTCGCCACGAGGGCGAGGTCGAGCTGCAGGAGCGCGGCCGCTGGGGCACGACCTTCACGCTCCTGCAGTGCTGGGGGCGCGTGAAATGACAATGGGCGATGTCAAGGGAGCGAGTGCGATGTCGGACGTAACGACTGAAGGTGCCGTCGAATTGCTCGGCGAGGCGTTGTCGGGGCCGGTCCTTGCTCCGGGAGACCCGGGGTACGAAGCGGTACGGCGCGTCCACAACGGACTCATTGACCGGCATCCCGCGATCATCGCGCGGTGCGTGCACACGGCGGACGTCGTGGAGGCGGTCAGGTTCGGCCGGAGCGAGGGGCTGGAGATCTCGGTGCGCGGCGGCGGCCACAACGTCGCCGGCAGGGCGGTCACCGACGGTGGGCTGATGATCGATCTCTCGCTGATGAAGGGGATCCACGTCGACCCGGTTCGCTCGACGGTCCGGGCGCAGGCCGGCGTCACGGTCGGCGAGCTCGATCGCGCCACCGGTGCGTTCGGTCTCGCGACTCCGAGCGGCGTCGTCTCCACGACGGGGATCGCGGGTCTCACGCTCGGGGGCGGCATCGCGTGGTTGATGGGCAAGTATGGGCTGGCCGTCGACAACCTGCTGTCCGCCGAGGTGGTGCTCGCCTCGGGCGACGTCGTCACCGCGAGTGAGGACGGGGATCGCGATCTGTTCTGGGCGCTCCGCGGAGGTGGCGGCAACTTCGGCGTCGTGACCTCGTTCGAGTACCGCACGCATCCGGTCGCCAGCGTGCTCGCCGGTCCGGTGCTGCATCCGCTCTCGGCGGCGCCGCAGCTGTTCTCGTTCTACCGCGAGTTCGCTGCCGACCTCCCCGACGAGCTCTCCACGCAGGCCGTCTTCCTGCACGCACCGGATGGCTCCGGGGCGAAGCTGTGCGGGATCGCGGTCTGCCACGCCGGCGACGACGCCGACCGGGCCGAGAGCGACGTGCTCGCCCTGCGCAGATTCGGCTCACCGGCGGCGGACATGATCCAGCGCATGCCGTACTCCGCGGTAAACACCGGCGTCGACTGGCTGGCGCCGGCGGGCCTGCTCGGCTACTGGAAGTCGGCGTTCTTCGCCGAGATGTCGGATCCGGCGGTCGCGGTGATGGCGAGCGGGTTCGAGCGGTCGCCCAGCGCGCTGTGCGCGATGGCAGTGGAGGAGTTTCACGGCGCGGTGACGCGCGTTCCGTCGACGGCGACGGCGTATCCGCATCGCGAGCCGGGCTTCAACCTGTTGCTGATCTCGCAGTGGAGCGACCCCGCCCAGAGTCAGGCGGGCATCGCGTGGGCGCGTGAGACCTTCGACGCGCTGGCGCCGTATATGGCCGACCGGTCGTACACCAACTACCTGCCGGCCGATGACTACGACCGCGTCCGCCAGACCTTCGGTCCCAACTATGAGCGGCTCGCCGCTCTCAAGCGGCGCTACGACCCGGACAACCTCTTCCGCCTCAACCACAACATCGTCACCACGGTCTGATGACGGCGCCACCGCCCGCCAACAGCATGGCATGACCGGCCGGCGTGGCATGGTGCGTGCCGTGAGTGGCCTCTCCCCGGTTCGGCTCCGGCTCGATCGGGTCGGTGCTGCGGTCGGCGAGATCGATCCGGCGTTCCTCGACACTCCGGCGCTGCGGTGCGCGCCGCTCGGCCGGGCGCTCGGGTGCTCGGTGACGCTGAAGGTCGAGACGCTCAACCCGGTCCGGAGCTTCAAGGGGCGCGGCACGGAGACGGTGGCCGCCGTTGCTCGCGAGGCGGGGGCATCACGCATGGTGTGCGCAAGCGCCGGCAATCTCGGGCAGGCGCTGGCCTACAGCGGCCGGCGTCGCGGCCTGGACGTCACCGTCGTGGCGGCCACAACCGCGAACCCGCTCAAGCTGCGTCAGATCGCCGCCTTCGGCGCGGATATTCGGCTCGATGGCGAGGACATCGAAGACGCCCGGCTGGTCGCGCGCGAGATCGCCCGGGCGGACCGCGCCTACCTGGTCGAGGACAGCTTGAATCTGGCGACCTGCGAGGGCGCCGGCACAATCGGCCTCGAACTCGTCCGCGACGACCCGAAGCTCGACCTCGTGCTCGTGGCCGTCGGCGGCGGAGCGATGGCCAGCGGCGTGGGCTACGTCGTGCGCTCACTCGCCGAGCACGTGGAGGTGATCGGGATCCAGCCGGTAGGTGCGCCCGCGATGGCGCTGTCGTGGCGTCAGCGATCGGTGGTCGAGACGGACCGCATCGAGACGATCGCCGACGGCGTTGCGGGGCGCTGTCCGATCCCCGAGGCGTTGGACGACCTGCTCGTCGTGCTCAACGACGTGATGCTCGTTCGCGAGGATTCGATCAAGGTCGGCATGCGAATGCTCTATGAGCACGCCGGACTCGTCGTCGAGCCGTCCGCAGCGCTTGGGGTCGCCGCCGTCCTCGAGGAACCCGACCGATTCGCCGGGCGGCGCGTCACCACGATCCTATGCGGTAGCAACGTGGGCCCTGCCGACTTCGCGCGGTGGGTGCTGGAACCCGTCGCGCGCCAAGGCCGCGTGGGCTAGCCGCTCCCATCCTGGCCGCCGGTTGGCGACATCATCGCCGGGCGCACATGCGACGGAGCTACGGCGCTGTCGGAGAGTAACTCGACGACCCCGTCCGTGTGCGCTCCGGATTGGCTCTAGACCGCCGATGCTTTCGGTGATCGCAGGAATTGAACCTGCGACCTTGAGTCGGGGAGACAGGTTCAATGGCGCGGCCGAGCAGGATTTGGACCGTGCGTGTTTCGGATTTGCTTCGCGTCGCGAGGCCGACCGCGAAGCCGAGTGTTTCGGATTTCGCAGCGGGCCAAGTGAGCGCTGTCGCATGTCGTCCAACTCAGCAGCGAGCCTGGCGCGCCACGCGGTGCGCCAGGGCTCCTCCTTTGCCGCGATGCAGGCGTCTCCCCCGGCGCTCCTGGACATCGTCCGGAACGGGCACTAGATCAGCGACTACCGCGGCAACTCCTCCCGCGGGAGAGCAGGTGCGGCGTACTGCTATCCGCGGATGTCGCATGGTCCTGCTGACCCGGCAGTTCCGCTACCGGCGTACGTCAACGAACATCCGGACGGATGCTGATCGAGGTGGCCGCCGGGCTCCGCCGGCGCACAGTGGAAGTTCTGCGGTGCTTCGCTTCTGCGCTCGCGCGCCGTTACAGAGTCACCACGATCTTGCCGTGGACGTCCCGGCCGGCCTGGAGTTTCACGGCGTCGCGGATCCGCTCGAGCGGGAAGTTTGCGGCGATGGGCACGGTCATTTGCCGGCGAGGATCGCGTCGGTGATCCGTTCCAGGTCGGCAACCTCGGCGTCAAAGCCGCCGGTGGCGCGCACGCCGCCCGGAGGGTTGGGGCCACCGGCGATCCTGGAGATGCGCTGCGGCGGGACCCCGAGCGCGAGCACGGCTTCGGTCGTCTCGGTGCCGAAGAGGTCGGTCGCCGCGGTGACGCCTCCCGGGGCCACGGCCCGGACCCGCTCGGCCGGCCCCGGACCGTGCTCGACGGGCTCGACGCCCAGCTCGCGCAGGAACTCGAAGGTGCCCGGCGAGGCGGTGCCGATCACCCTTGCGCCGGCGAGCTTCGCCAACTGGGCGGCTAGCACCCCCACGCCGCCTTAGAACTTGGCACGTCGACCAGTTCATAAGCGAGATCGCATGGCCTTAGAGGAGACGGGAAAGGCCTGCACTTGCAGGCTTTCCGTTTGAGTCGGGGAGACAGGTTCACTCGCCGCCCTGAGCAGGCTCGAAGCCATGGTTGTTTCGGATTTGCTTCGGTTCGAGCCGCCGCCTGCTGCGCCGCGTGTTACGGACGGCACAGAGCGCGACGACGAATGCCCGGAACCGTCGTGCGCCGGGAGCGTGTACGTCTCCCAGCCACGCGTAGTCAGGCGCAGCCGCCGCGTGCTGTAGCTGCGGCTCCGGCGCGGTCGTCGCGGCCAGCGCGGCGTAGCCTCTCGCACTGAGGTTGCCACCATCCTTGGCGTGCAGAAAGGAGCAAGAAGTCGTGAGCGACCAGACGCCATACATCGACTTCGAGAACCTGCCCACTCCGAGCGAGGGCGTTCTCGTCACTCAATTCATCACCGTACGGAGCGTTGCTCGGTCCCGCGCGTTCTACTCCGACGTCCTCGGCGGTCAGGTCGTGCTTGAAGAGAACCCGTGCATGGTCAAGCTCGCCAACTCGTGGGTGATCATGAACCCCGGCGGTGGCCCAACCCTCGACAAGCCCGACATCTCGGTCGTCGACTATGAGCCAGGGAACACGGTCTCGAGCTTCCTGAACCTGCGCGTCGCCGACATCCAGGAGTGCTACGAGCGGTGGAGCGCCAGGGGGGCGGAGTTCGTGACACCGCCGATCGATCGCGGTCCGGAGATCCGCTGCTACATGCGCGACCCCGACGGCTACATGATCGAGGTCGGCCAGTCGACCGGCCTGCTCGCGGGCGACCTCGCCAAGAAACGGCCCGAAGACCTGCCCGGGTAGACCCGTCGTGTGCCATCGGTTGGCGGCTACTCGACGAGTCGTCCCGCCGTCTGCAACTCCTCGTCGAGAGTGAGCTCTACGACCTCCGCCGAGGCCCGAGCCACGTCCGTTCGCCCGATGGTCCCGTCGGAGGAGTACACGAGGTTGACCTGAAACGTGGGATCGAGCGCGGGATAGTCGGAGCGGTTGTGTGCCCCGCGCGTCTCGCGCCGCTCGATGGCGCACGCGAGGGTCGCCCGCGCCGAGACGATCATCGACCGCAGGTCGAACGAGTAGA
>Ga0190265_10003311_pt1 | contig 10985 bp, 8 predicted proteins | sample Popmic124T_FD_133135 | JGI IMG/M metagenome (GOLD analysis project Ga0190265, IMG submission 133135) | Populus adjacent soil microbial communities from riparian zone of Indian Creek, Utah, USA - 124 T | ecosystem: Environmental > Terrestrial > Soil > Riparian zone | place: USA: Utah | collected...
CCATTGCGCGCACCAGCACAATGGCGGTTGCTTCGCCAAGACAGCCGTGCGTGCGTTGCTTAACGGTCCGGCTGAGCGTGTAATTGACCCGTTCCGTGTTCACATCGCGCCTACATACAATGGTTGCCACCGCGAGCATGTTTTCGCTCCCCCTAGACTCGCGTGCCCGCGTCGTGGCCGACGATATGCGCGAGCATCGTTCCGGGCTGACTGTGCTGACTGTGCTGATTCTGTTTTGTATCCTCTGCCTCCTGTCCGTCAGAATCCGCGGCGCTTTCGGTCGTCTCCCGCGAACGATTGAAAATACAGTCAGCAGAGTCAGCAGAGTCAGCGAGCCCGACCGTCCGAACCCTCCAGGACACCCCATCCTCGCCTCGATCAGCGGCACGATCGAAGATGTATGCTCCGCTTCTCCTCCCGCGCAGAGATCGGAGTCGGGCGCCGAGCGCTCTGGCGGTCGGCATGCCGCCGGAAGGCGCGTCGCAGTATGCCACGATCGCGTCTCTTAGCGCCGCTCTCGTCTCGGAAAGTTCGTTGCCCGCGATGTCGTTTAGCAGTTTGCGAACGGTGACGGCTCGCTCCGAATATAAAGCATGCCACTCCCGCAGGAGCGTGCAGGTCGCCTCGTATTCAGTGTCGGCGCTTTCTCGAAGCGCCTCCTGTGTGTGCGCGGGATCGTCAAGCCCGAGCCAGATGAGCGGGGCACGCACGACCGCTGACCACGCCTCGTAGCTTCCCATTGGGCGCATCTCGACGGGTGGTCGCTCAGCCACCTGATAGGCACGGAGGATCGTCATCGCGGCGCTGAGTAGCTTTGGGCGGTTCTTCCGGCAATGCCCTCGCAGATCATTATGTGTCCACCCTTTTCGCAGCTCGGGACGTTCGATCATAGTTTCGAGTCGCGCACGAAGCGCACGGCGGACGAGATCCGACGAGAGCATCCCATTGTTCTGCGTGACGATAAAAACGGTGCGGAAGGGAAGGATCAATTCCTCGTTTCGCCCAAGCAGCCGCTCACGAAACTCGGTACCGGTCAGGACCGCGTCGAGCGCGTCGCTCTGGAGTTTGCCGGTCACGTTGTCGATTAGCACGTACGCGTCGCCGGCGATTGCGATTCCAAGGATTGCCTTTCGCCACTCAGCCGGGCTATCGGGGGCTGTACGTCTCGGGAGGTCGTGTCCGGTGATGATGTTGCCGAGGGTATCGGCCAGCAGCGTCTTACCCGTGGCTCGTTGATTCGCGTCGATGATGAGGAGTGGTGTGGGCCCGTCGATTGCTGGGCGAGCTGGGACCGTCAGCAGCGCTGCGAGATAGGCGCTCTTGCTAGATTTGTCCGCGAAGGGAAACTGGGCAACGACCTCAAGTAGGTAGCGCGCGGCCTGCCGTGCATCGTCGACGGTTGGGGCGTTTGAAACCTCGAGATCAAAATCCATCGAGCAAAGCAGACGGGTCGCGAGGTCATACCCGGGGCGAGCGAGGAGGCTGCCGTCGGGTCGTATCACCGGCCAGCGGATCATGCCTTCGAGTCGTCGGATGTAGGCCCATTGGCCCCGCCCTTCGAGCGTTTCCACGATCTCGCGGCTCGGCCGCACTTTGATCTGTGCGGCATCGCCGTTTCGCTTGCGGCGCGCAATGAACGTCGCGGCCTGGTCGATTTCCTCGCGCAACCTCGCCATTGGCAGCAGCCGGATCCGCGGCGTCCCCTCTGGTCGCGTTATACCGTCAGCAGCCACGGCGGCGTCGCGCACTACGTCGACGAGAATTCCACCGCGTTGAAAAATGTCTCGGGTCGACAGCGCCTTAATGGCGAGATCGACCACGGCCGACAAGTCAGCGGAGCTATCGATCTGCGGCCTACTGAACGCGACCGCCGGCGCATTCACCGTCGCCACGGGGATTCCAGCGGCTTCACGGGCCGCCGCGATCTCGTGGCCCTCGAAGAAGTCGAGCACTTCTTGTAGCCTCCGGGTCCGGCAATGAGCGTGCGAGCAGTGCATCCAGCCAATCACCTCGCCAGCGGCGGGGGCGTAGATGATGGTTGAGCCGTCCATGGGGGCACCGCTTGTGTGCTGCGATTCCCACGGGCACCTGACGACGGTGCGTTTGCAATCTATGGCAGCACCGGCCCACCCACGAGCGTCAAAAAGGTGGTGAAGGAGCCCTGGGCCGGAGTAGTTAATGGCCGCTGCTCTCGACTCCTTCTCGCGCTTCCTGCTCGGTTTTCGGCGCGCCAGAAACTTCGCGGCTTCGATGTCCTCGGCGGTGAGCTCCGGTGTCCACTGTCCTACTGAGCGGGGGTCGCCGATGGTTTGACGGCGTTCGGGCCCTCGACGCGGATCGCGCGTCGCGTGCGGTAGTCGGTAGAGCCGTTGCCAGTCCTTGCAACTCCGATCGGCCACGATGCCAAATCGGCGGTTCAAGTACGCGACCCATCGTAGGTAGAGGGTCGTCCATTCGTCGGCGGTCGACGCGTCCTGTATGACGTGCGGATGGGGCAATTTGCCGACGAGTCGCCACCCACCGCGTGTTCTGTAAGAGAACAACCGGCGATGTGCTGCACGGAGCCTCTCGATCTTGTCGAGTTCACCGGTCCACCAGAGATCTGTGATAACGGCATCCTTGCCGTGGTCCGGCCCGTCGATGTCGAAGAAGGCACAGACCATCTCTACGCCGCGCTCAAGAACAGCCGGCGCGCCGTTATCGAGGCGGCGAGCAATGTGTGGCACGGAGTAAGCTGCGGCGTGTGCGTCAGTACGGTGATCCTGGCCGAGCGCATCACCGAGGGGCATGTACTCGACGCGGCCGCCGTTTTCGTTCCTCGGCCATGCCTTCAGGTCGTGACTCGAGAGCACAGGCACGAGCAGCTCGGGCGCGACCCTATGAACGGGAGCGGCCATTCACTGACCCGAGGTCGGCTGGCTGTTGCCCATCCGCGTTGCGGAATTCGAGATCGGGACCCAATACTCTGGAGATCAGAGCCAACTCTTGGGGTTCTCCGGCGGGACCGTCCTCACGTTCAATCTGCGATATTCGGGTAGGAGCGAGCCCAGTTGCATTGGCGAGGTCGGCGATGCGTAGCCCCGCCGCAATACGCCGAAGTCTGAGGGGTGACGGGCGCTGCGGTCTCATGGTCGGATGGTGCCACAACGGCACCACAGTCGCGTGGGGGACAACTGACCCCATTTATGGGCGGAGCATCCGGATTTGGGCCGACCAACTCGGTGGCGCGCTCAACGCCCGGAATTCGCTTCATGAAAAGTGCTCGCTGTTTGCGAACATCCTCATAGTTAACTCCATACCACTGAGCGAGCATGAGATCGGCGAGTGTCTTGGGTACGTCCGAAACCGCTTTGGGGCGATGACGTATCGTCCGAAGCTCACGTTGTATGTCGTCGGGCACAACAGACAATCGCCTGCACACGAGATTCAGCAGAAAGGGCCAAACCTTCGATCGAAGAATCGTTCTCTGATCGCGCACGAAGTCTAGAATTCGTGCGGGCATCACTCGTCCGCCCTCTGCCAAGAGGTGGCGAGTGGCCGTGGTTATGAAAGCTTCGAGAGCTGTGTTTATAGCTTTGTTCGCTGCGGGCCACGAACTGAAGCGGTCGCGGCGCGTAACTTTATGGTTAGTGGGCGAACCAACATCATCATGTCGGAAACGGCCCGTGCTCCTGCGGAGAGCATTAATGATTGCTGCCCTTGCCGAACGAAATCCGGCTTGCAACAGACGCCACAGATCCCGGTCGAGCTGCGGCATCCGCGGCCTGCCTGGTCGTCGCTGCTCCGCAAGGAGATACGCTCGGTGGAATTCGGCGAGCGCGGTTCGGACGGCGGTTCGTTGCGCTTTGGCACTGGTGAGGGCGCAGCAACTCTTCACCTTGTCGAGAAGAGAGATCGCGGCTTCGTTGATTCGAATCCGGGCTCGCTGTTCTACCGACGAGGGAGGCGTCCATTGCGCTCTTGTTCTTGGCGGGCGCTCTTTGAGCCAAAGACAAACGGGAGTCTGCATTCGTTCGATTGCCTCGCGAAGAATTGGATCACGCTGAAGCGAGCCTTGAGCTTCCTTCGACTTGAGAGGCGCGGCGATATGCCAGTACGCCAGGTCAGAGAACGGGAACCTAAGGCGCGATACTGTGGCCGAATCTTTCCTCGCCTCCAGCTCGGCGAGCATGTCGCGACGTAACGGTTGTACGCGCGGTCGCTTGCCAACGCGAGGTTGTGATGAATTCACAGAGTCCCCCCGGTCACCATCCGAGTCTTCGGATCTGCCCCATTCCTACACCCATTCAGTCCCACTTTGATCATGACGGGGGGGCGCGGGGGATGCGTGGCTCACCCACGCGTCGCGGCGAGTGGCAGCAGCTTTCACCGCCTGCGATGCCTAACGCGTGCCTGCACCCCGCGAGCGTGTCACGCCTTGTGACATGTGCGTCCGAAATGGGACGAAAATGGGACGGTGCCGTCCCATATGGGACGGTGCCGTCCCATATGGGACCGCCTCATTCTATCGGCTCCCCCCGTCAGCCACCCGCCGTGGGAACGGCTACGTGCGCGTTCGGCCTCTTGCTCGGCGAGCGGACGGCGCCCAAGCTGGTTCGGCTCGCAGGACGTGACCTCGAGCCGGATTACAGACCGATGCCCGCGGCCGCGTTGTCCGAGAAGAGTGATGCGTCGCGGATGTATCGGCGAACCATTGTCACACTGCGATGGCCGGTCTGATTCATGATCGCCCGCTCGGATTTTCCGGCTCTTGCGGCCGACGTTGCGAGCCCGGCACGCAGCGAGTGCCCGGCGAATTTCGCTGCGTCGAGCCCGATGGTTGCGGCGTGGCGCTTCACCACAAGCGCGACGGCCTTGTCCGAAAGGCGCTCACCCACCCCGCTCCAACGGTTCACCGATCGAAACACCGGTCCCTTAGTGATCACCGCTGCTTCGAGCCACGCTCGGAGCGCGCGCACCGGGCAGGTACTGCGCAGGCTCCCATAGGGAATGCCCACTTTCCGGCCGGTGCCCTCTTGATCGGTTTTCGAACGACGGAGTGCCACCTCGAGCCCGTCGGCGGTGAACGAAACGTCGGTCACGTCCAATGCGACCAGCTCGGAGCGGCGGAAGGCGCCCGCGAATCCCAGCGTGAGGAGGGCTCGATCGCGTACTCCTAGGAGACTCCCGGGGAGGGCAGCGGTCATCGCCTTCAGATCGGCGACGAGAAGCGGTCGCTTCGCCTGCTGCGCGACTCCGAGCCGCCGCCGGATGCCCTTAAAGGTCTCCTGGACAGCCGCGCCTTTGCTTGGTGACTCTTTGCCCGCGAGCCTGTGCCGCTGTGAGATTGCGACCAGTGCGAGTCCGATGCCAGCGACCTTGCGGCCGTCGTCGGCCAAATGAGCTAGATAGAGGGCAACAGTTGCCGATGTCGCCGGTAGCGCGACGAGCCCTTTCTCCGCCGTCCAGCGCTCGAACGCCGCCCAGGCGTTTGCGTATGCGGTGCGCGTGTTCTGCGCGCGGGCGTCATGCACGTAGCCGTCTGCTGAGGCGAGAAGTGGCCGCAAAGGGTCAAGGCTGGATGAGTCCGGAGGCACGATGGCGAGGGCTTGCGAGGCCCCAGTGTCGGTCGGCTCCCGTGCCGCTGAGTTCCGATAACCTTCCATTATCGGAACCTAGCACGCCATGCGCGCATTGCATGCATTGCATGTCATGCATGCAATGTGTGTATGACGCCTACTTGCCGATGCTCGTGGCTTTCCCGCCATGATCCGCTAATGAAGAAGGCATGCCGGACGAGGACCAGGACTCCACGATCCAACTGGCGATTCGATTTCCTTTGTCGACGATCAAGCGACTCGACGCGATCGCCCAACGATCCTCTGCCATTCCTGGCGTTGCGGCGTCGCGTTCTGACCTCCTGCGAGCGGCAGTCTTGCGCGGCCTTGAAATGCTCGAGCGCGAGATGAGTACCGGGGCAAACCACGCCCGCATTCGGCGACGGCGCTCCAAGAGAACGTCAAGGTAGCCAAACGTCGATCGTCGGAAGGCGACCCGTCACGATTGTTCAGCTCTTTCTCGTCGTTGCTTATCGCAGGTAGAGCGCCTACCGTGCGACGCCAGGTGCAGGAAGTTACTCCTCAAATCGGAGCAACATCGATATCTCGACATCGCTGCGCCAAGACGCTGGCCATGAGGGGCTTTACCTACACCGCGACAAGGTCTCGATGAATTGGGAGCCCGCAGGCGATAAGAGGCGTTCCGTATCGCCCCCAAACCGATGTCCTTCAGAGCAACCGAGATGAGAATTGGGCAGGATCGCCCCAGCTCGGACGGCGTTGCTACAGCGTTCACCGATGAAAGCGACATGCGAGCGTCGCATCATCGAAAGCATTACACTCGCAGAGCTCTCCGCAGAGTTACCTGGTCTCCCTTGCGGTTGCTCGATGTTGTGTGGTCACATTCGAGGCAAGGTCCTATCGGGAACTGGCAAGGCAAGATGCCTTCGTCGCGGAGGTTGCTGGAGTTGCCCCCGCCAAATCGGACATAGTCAGCAGGTTGCGGTTTGAAGGCGGAAGGCTCGCGGGGAGAGCATGTTGAGACCCTTGTGCGGGTGGTGGGAATTGTAGTCTTCGAACCAGCTGGCGAGTGCTCGCATGACCTCTTCTGCGGCGTCGAGCCGGTTTAGATATACATAATCGCGTCGGAAGGTTTTCACGAAGGCCTCCGCCATCCCGTTCGACTCGGGCGAGTACGCCGGCGTCGTACAGACGACGAGTCCTGCGGCCTCGCCGAACTCGCGCGTCTCGTTCGCGGTGTAGGGCGGGCCGTTGTCGCTCAGCCACTGCACAGGATGCGGCGTTCTCCGCGCTGTAGCCCCGAACCGCGCTTCGACGGATTCAGCCATGAGATCACGGACCATCTCGCCGGTGATGGCCGCCGTGGTGGCGACCCACGCCATCACTTCGCGGTCGCAGCAGTCGAGTGCGAAGGCTACCTGCACCCGTTGGCCGTCCCAGCATCGGATTTCGAAGCTGTCCGAGCACCAGCGCATGTTGCTCTTGAGCGTGATGATCTTGCCGTCGTGGGTTCGCGTTGACTTGCCCGTGTATCGCTGCAAAAGCAGCCCGGCGGCCCGCATCACGCGGTAAACCCGCTTGTGATTGACCTTGGGCACGCCATGGTCGCGGTTCAGCAGCGCGGCAACGCGCCGGTAGCCGTAACTCCCTCGTTGATCCACCACAGGCCTGACGCGCTCCAAGAGTTGTGCGTCCCCGTCTTGGATATATCCAACCGGTTCCGTCGCCATCGCCGGCTGTCGGCGACGAAGAAGGTTGGATCTTGATACGCCGATCGCCTCCGCGACCCGGATCATCGGCCACCGCCCCTCGGCAGCAACGGCCCCCGCGAGAGTAGTTTTTTTTCCCTCCCGATGCGAACCGCCTCCTGGAGAATTTCCACCTCCATCGTCTTGCGGCCAAGAAGGCGCTCGAGCTCGCGGACCCTCACTTTGAGCTCCTTCACTTCCGATTCCGCGACCGTCGGCTCGTTGGCCTGGAGGCTGACTTCGCCGCCTTGCTCGAGCAGCCGGCGCCATTTGAACATCAACGACGGCGCGACGCCGTACTGCCGTGCGACGGAAGAGATGCTTTCGCCGGGCTGATCAGCCAGCTCGAGTAATCGCCGCTTCTCCTCCGCTGAAAACCTTCTGCGGCGCCCGGGGCGAGGCATTTGAACGACTTCGATGGGTGGCGTCTTCGGCTCGTTCACAGGGTGTCCTAGTGTCTAGGCCAACCTGTCCGATTTCTGAAGGGGCTTCTCCAGTTGCCGCGCAGCTCCCCCCTACGGCCCGCGCTCAGTACGAGGAGTCTGCGTATGTGCTCACTCTCACCATCCGGACCATGAGGAATCGCCCGGTACGCGTCCCGCTCAAGCGCATTCGTCGCTTGTCGAAGGGAGCTGGCATCAATCCGTCCGTTGCCGTAACGGGTGCCTGCGAGAGCCCGTCATGAGCCGCGGTGGGAAAGGAAATGCTTACTCGGTGATGTCGCTGTTTACGGGTGCCGGCGGCCTTGACCTCGGGCTAGCGCAAGCTGGGTTCTCGATCCGACTGTGCGTCGAAGCCGACGCAGACGCCCGGAACACTTTGCGGACGAATCGGCCCGCCTGGCGACTCGCAGAACCCGGAGATATCCACAAGAGCAAGCCTGAGACGCTACTCGCGCAGGCCGGCATGAGGCGCGGTGCCGTGAGGCTGCTCGCAGGTGGACCGCCCTGCCAGCCGTTCTCAAAATCCGCCTATTGGTCAAACGGGCATGCGCGAAGACTTCGAGACCCCCGCGCGCGGACGCTGCGTGCCTATCTCCGCGTTATGGAAGCGGTGCTGCCGGACGTGCTGCTCCTCGAGAACGTGAAGGGGCTTGCTTTCAACGGAAAAGACGAAGGGCTGCAGCTGCTACGTCGCGAAATTCGCCGAATCAACCGGCGACACGGCACACGTTACGAGCCGCAGATCATCCACCTGAATGCCGTCGACTTCGGTGTTCCTCAACTTCGCGAGCGGGTCTTCGTCATCGCGGACATCAATGGACGTAATCTCGATGTGCCCGCACCGACACACGGGGAAAAAACGGGACTTCGCCATTCGACGGCGTGGGACGCCATCGGTGACCTCGATGAGGACGATTGGCCATCCGAGCTTAATGCATCGGGACGGTGGGCCGGGTTGCTTCCGACTATCCCTGAGGGATTCAATTATCTCTGGCATACGCCGCGCAACCAACAGAAAGGGAGTGAGCCGCTCTTCGGCTGGCGTGCACGATATTGGTCCTTCCTCCTAAAGTTGGCGAAGGCGCAACCTTCCTGGACTGTCCAGGCGGTGCCGGGCCCGGCAACTGGGCCATTCCACTGGAAGAGCAGATATCTCTCGGTGGCTGAGCTATGCCGCCTCCAGACGTTTCCGGACGGTTACCGTATTTGCGGCAGCCGCTATTCGGCCTCCCGTCAGATTGGTAATGCAGTCCCGAGCGCTATCGGCGAGCTACTCGGTCTCGAAATTCGCCGGCAGTTGCTCGGCGAGCGAGTGCGTCGAGAGCTGAAGCTCGTACCGAAGCATCGACCTGACTGCCCACGGCCCGAGAAGCCCGGCCGAGTGCCGCGCGAATACCTCGCATACCGCGGAAAGCACAAAGAGCATCCAGGAACCGGGCTCGGTCCTGCGCCTCGTTCGGTACGTCATTAGGCAAAGGGGTGGCGATGCCTACCACGAACAGCTCAAGAAACGTGAGGGAACGCCTTCTCGTCGCGATGCGACGCGAGCTCATGGGTCCGAGCGACCCCGCAGAAGTCATCAAGGAATTCCCAACCACGCGCTACATCGTCGGACGGCTCGCTCCAGCTCGGTTGAGCGACGATGACATGGATGGGGCCGTGCCCTCTTCGGAGAACGATACTCTCTCCGTCGGCGCTGCTGACGGCGAGGATGGCCATGAAGAACCGCAACCTCCACTCATCATCGGCTTCAACCCGTCGTCCTTCGGTCTCTCGTTCCTAGTTGATTCCGACGTGGCGACTCTACGCGCGAAGATTGCCTGGGGCGACTACAAGCGCGAGACGGACGGAGACGGAAAGCACGTATGGCGGCGGTATGCGCGCGAGTTGGTAGTCGAAGGCATTCCGGTAGCAAAGGCTGGGAACATCCCGCAGATCGTGCTCTCGCCGGCGAGCTCGAACCCAACGGGCGTCACGATCTCCGGTGCAGACGACTCCGAGATCTGCCTCGAGGGTGTTGTGCACCACTTCTCGGGGTATCGCGCCGTTAGCCTGTTTCTCATCAATAGGCGCGCCCGCGGACCGACCGGAGACCGGACGAAGGACGAGCGCTGGATCTACCAACCGTCGCTGCATGTGTCCGTCATCGGTGCTCGATCCGGGTTCGTAGCCAAAGATTTCCGGAGTGATGCCGGCCGTTCCGAGGAGGATAGCGAAGCCGCGATAAACAGCCTTCTATATCGCCACGCGCGAGAATTCGCGACGGGACACGGCGTTGCTGCAGGCTGGGCTCCTGCCGTCGAGGAGGGGCGCCGAACGACTGCCGTCTACACGGACTGGATTCCTTCATTCGAGGTCCCGCTCTTGATTGCCCCGAGCGAGCAGACTGGCGGAGCAGCGCTCGATATGAAGGCGCTATCTGAAGCTGAGTCTGGCGACGAGCTCTGCAAGTTACTCGAGCCGATGTCGGATGCCTACGAACGCTGGATCGATGTTCTTGAAAGAGAGGCAGGCGCCCCCGCAATTCAGAACGATGACCAGCTGCGTGACAGCGCGAAGGTCAATGTCGCCAACTGCCGAGCGTGCGCACGCCGAATCCGGGAGGGGATGACGTTTCTCCGCTCGGATGCCCACGTGCTCGAAGCATTCCGGTTCGCGAACCGCATGATGTGGGATCAGCGCATTCACTCGCTGTGGGCCGCGAGCAATCGAAAGAGGGGCACTGTCGAAGGCGGCTCGTCCGACTTCGACGTCGCTAGCAATCGGACCTGGCGACCGTTTCAGATGGGCTTCATCCTCCTAAATCTCAGGGGGCTCGCCGACGAGACAAGCGATGACCGCAAGCTGGCCGATCTGCTTTGGTTCCCGACAGGCGGCGGCAAGACGGAAGCCTATCTGGGACTGTCTGCTTTCACGTTGGCGCTTCGACGGCTGCGTGGCGATCGCCACGGTATGGAGGCGGGCGCTGGTGTCAGCATCATCATGCGCTACACGCTGCGCCTCCTCACGGTCCAGCAGTTCCAACGCGCCGCGGCCCTTATTGCCGCCTGTGAGGTCGAGCGGCGCCGCGTGCCCGAGCGTTGGGGCCAGGAGCCCTTCCGTATCGGCGTCTGGGTTGGCCGAGGAACCACGCCCAACACCTTCGTCGAGTCGCAGAAGGTGGACCTCCCCCGATCACGTAGACACTCGTCTTATGCTGCGAGCCGTTCTCGCACGAACATCATCTCAAATTCAAC
>Ga0190265_10003312_pt1 | contig 10983 bp, 11 predicted proteins | sample Popmic124T_FD_133135 | JGI IMG/M metagenome (GOLD analysis project Ga0190265, IMG submission 133135) | Populus adjacent soil microbial communities from riparian zone of Indian Creek, Utah, USA - 124 T | ecosystem: Environmental > Terrestrial > Soil > Riparian zone | place: USA: Utah | collected...
GACCTCGACGAGTCGCGCGCGCTGGCCATGCTCAACACGTGGAAGGCGGCCCTCGTGCGGATCCCGTTCGGCGGCGCCGCGGGCGGGGTGCGGGTCGAGCCCCGCCGCCTCTCGGACATGGAGCGCCAGGGCCTCACCCGTCGCTACGCCACCGAGATCGGCGTGCTCATCGGTCCGGAGAGCGACATCCCGTCACCCGACGTCAACACCGGCAGCCAGACGATGGCCTGGGTCATGGACACGCTGTCGATGCACCGCGGTCACACCGTCGCCGCATCGGTCATCGGCAAGCCGCTGGCGATCGGTGGCACCCGTGGCCGTCGCAGCGCGACCGCCCGGGGAGCGCTGCGCTGCATCCTGGCGGCGGCCCGGACGGCCGGTATCACGCTCGAGGGCGCGCGTGTCGCGATCCAGGGCTTCGGCCGGGTCGGCATGACGCTCGCCGAGGAGCTCGACCGGGTGGGTGCCACGATCGTCGGCATCGCCGACGACCGCGAAGCGGCCGCGAGCGATGCTGGAATCGACGTCGGTCGCGCGACGGATTGGATGCGCGAGCACGACGCGGTCCGCGGCCTGCCCGAAGCGGAGCCGATGACGAAGGCCGAGCTGTTCGCCATGGACTGCGACGTCCTCGTCCTCGCCGGCCTCCAGGGCGAGATCACCGATGGCAACGCCGATGCGGTGCGGGCCGGAATCGTAGCCGAGGTGGCGAACGGGGGCACTACCGCGGCGGCGGACCTCGTGCTTGCAGGCCGGGGCGTCGCCGTGATCCCCGACATCATCTGCGGCGCGGGCGGCACCGTGCTCGGCTACTTCGAGTGGGTGCAGGACATGCAGGCCTTCTTCTGGAGCGAGTCCGAGATCACCGCCCAGCTCGACCGGATCATCGACGAGGCGATGGGCGGCGTGCAGACGATGGCCGCCAGCGAGCGGATCGACCTGCGCAGCGCCGGGATGATGGTCGCCGTCTCGCGCGTCGCCGACGCGACGACGCTGCGCGGCCTCTATCCCTGATTCGTCCGGCGCGTCCGGGCGCGATTCATGCGACCATGGGGCCTCAGCCGTACCTGAAGCGCGCGTCGTGAATCGCGGTGCGTCGATTGTTCCGCCACCGGAGACCCGATGACGACTCCCTTCACGCCCGCGCGTGATCTCCTGACCGAGCTCGAGCCCGCTGCCGAGCGCCTGCTCAATCGCCACCTGGGGATGGCGCGGGAGTGGTTCCCCCACGACTACATCCCCTACTCCCTGGGGCGCGACTTCGACCGGGAGCCCTGGACGCCGGACCAGCCGAGGATCAGCGGCGTTGCCCAGATCGCGTTCGAGGTCAACCTCCTGACCGAGGACAACCTTCCCAGCTATCACCGCGAGATTCACCGCATGTTCGGCCGCGGCGACGGCCCCTGGATCAACTGGGTCAACCGATGGACCGCCGAGGAGGGGCGTCACGCGATCGTGCTGCGCGACTACCTCGTCGTGACGCGCAACATCGACCCGTACGCGCTCGAGCGCGGACGCATGAACCAGCTCCAGGTCGCGTATGACCACGACGACGGCGGCAACGTCCTGCGCGGCATCGCCTACGTCGCCTTCCAGGAGCTCGCCACCCGCATCAGCCACCGCAACACCGGCCGCTATTCGAACGATCCTGTCGCGGATCGGATCATGGACCGCATCGCGGCCGATGAGAACCTGCACATGGTCTTCTACCGCGACATGCTCTCCGAGGCGATCAAGCTGGATCCCTCCGCCGCCGTGCATGCCATCGTCGACGAGATCATCGCCTTCCAGATGCCGGGCGCCGGCATGGTGAATTTCACTCGCAAGGCGGCGCAGATGGCGAAGGCTGGCATCTACGACCTCCGCGTCCACCACGACGATGTCATCAAGCCGCTTCTCGCGCACTGGGGCATCTTCGAGATGGAGGGCCTCGATCCTTCGGCGGAGCTGCGTCGAGAGGAGCTGCGTCGCTTCCTGGCCGCCCTCGATGCGCAGGCGTCGCGCTTCGAGGCGCGGCGGTCGCTCATCATGGAGCGCGAGACGGCGCGCGCGGGCTAGACGTCGGTCCCCATCAGGTCGGTTGGACGCGGACCACCCGCGTGCGGGAGAGCCGGTCGTAGGCCGTTCGGCGCCGCCCGTCGACGAGCGCGGCGACCAGGTTCGCGCCGATCAGCGCCCAGACCAGCACGAGGCCGGCCTCGGGCAGGCCCGATGGTGCCGATCCGGGGAACGCGAAGCGCCAGATGACGGCGTGGGCCAGCTCCCACGGCAGGAACTTCAGGGCCGTGCGAAGCACCGATCGACCCAATGTCAGGGGCTCTCCGGCTTCGGTCACGACGCGCAGGCCGAGGCGGCGCTTGCCCCACGTCGCCCCCCTGGGCCAGCGTTCGCTGAGGACGAAGTAGAGCGAGATTGGGAGGGTCACGACGAGGAACCCGGTCAGCTCGCCGACCAGCGGTCCGCCGAAGAGCGCCCCCGCGGCATCGGGCGCCACCGATCTCGCGGTCGCGCCGGCCGCCACGACCAGGACGAGGTACGCGGCGATGAGGAGGTAGTCGAGCCCGAAGGCGCCCGCGCGACGGAGCGGGCCTGCCGGGGTGAAGGCATCGGTCATGCGCCCCATCCTCGCACCGATCCGGTTGCGGCAACCTCGCCCTTGCCGCCAAGATGGCCTCCATGAGCGATGAGCAACGCTGGCGCGAGCACGCCGAGCGGTGGGAAGCCGAGCGCCTGAAGCCCACCCTCGAGAAGGGGGCGGAGCGCCGTCCGCGCTTCATCACCCAGTCCGGCGTCGAGATCGAGCGGCTGTACACGCCGGCCGACCTCGCCGACCCGGCCAACGACCCCGACGCGGGCCGGCCGCGCTACCGCTTCAGCCCGTCGGCCGATGCGCCTGGCGGCTGGGACGAGATCGACGACGTCGGGCTCCCGGGCGAGCCGCCCTTCACGCGCGGCATCCACCCGACCGGCCACCGCGGCCGCCTCTGGACGATGCGCATGTTCGCCGGCTTCGGAACCGCCGAGGACACGAACGATCGCTTCAAGAAGCTGATCGCCGCCGGCGGCACCGGGCTCAGCATCGCCTACGACATGCCGACCCTGTACGGATACGACCACGACGAGCCGATGGCCGAGGGCGAGTTCGGGACCTGCGGTGTCGCCGTCTCCAGCCTCGCCGACATGGAGATCCTGCTCGACGGCCTTCCCGTCGGCGAGATCAGCACCTCGATGACGATCAACTCCCCCGCCGCCATGATCTGGGCGATGTACATCGTGGCCGCCGAGAAGGCAGGCGTGCCGCGCGCGCAGCTGTCGGGCACGCTCCAGAACGACATCCTCAAGGAGTTCATCGCCCAGAAGGAGTACATCTTCCCGCCGGCGCCGTCGCTCAAGCTCGTGACCGATACGGTCGAGTGGGGCACGCGCGAGCTGCCGCGCTGGAACACGATCTCGATCTCCGGCTACCACATCCGCGAGGCGGGATCGACGGCCGTCCAGGAGCTGGCCTTCACGATCGCGGACGGCATCGCCTACGTCGAGGACGCGCTGGCCCGCGGCCTGCGCTTCGACGATTTCGCCCCGCGCCTCTCCTTCTTCTTCAACAGCCACAACGACTTCTTCGAGGAGATCGCCAAGTTCCGCGCCGCGCGCCGGATCTGGTACAAGCTCTGCCGCGAGCGCTTCGGCGCCGAGAACGAGCGCTCCACCTGGATGCGCTTCCACACCCAGACCGCGGGCGTCTCGCTGACGGCCCAGCAGCCGCTCAACAACCTGACCCGCGTCGCCATCCAGGCGCTCGCCGGCGTACTGGGCGGCACGCAGTCGCTCCACACCGATGCGTACGACGAGGCGTGGGCAGTCCCTTCCGAGGATGCCGCGCTGCTCGCCCTGCGCCAACAGCAGATCCTCGCCGAGGAGGCCGGCGTCGCAAACACGGTCGACCCCCTCGGCGGCTCCTACTTCGTCGAGACGCTCACGAACCAGACCGAGCAACGCGCGTGGGCCTACATCCGGCAGATCGACGAGATGGGCGGCATGGTGAAGGCGCTCGAAGCCGGCTACCCGCAGGCCGAGATCGCGGATGCCGCCTACGAGCAGCAGCGCGAGGTCGAGGCGCACGAGCGCGAGATCGTCGGGGTCACGAAGTTCGCCGATCCCGACGAGGAGCTCCGGATCCCGCTGCTCGAGATCAGCGAGGTCCAGGAACGCCGCCACCTCGATCGCCTGGCCCGCGTGCGCCGGGAGCGTGACGCGGGCCTCCACGCCGCGGCGATGCGGCGTCTCGAGGACGAGGCACGCAGCGGCGACGTCAATCTCATGCCCGCCATCATCGCGGCCGTGGAGGCCTACGCCACGATCGGCGAGATGTGCGGCGTCCTGCGCCGCGTCTACGGCGAGTATCGCGAGCCGCTGGCCGTCTGACCCGCGGCCCGGACGATCAGGCCGGCGGCGCTGCCGCGGCGAGCGCCGTGGGTGGCGGCGGCGGGGCCAGCACCATCGGCTCCCGGCGGGTTCGCCACAGGTAGAGGACGTACGCGCCGAGCCCGAGGATCCAGACGAGCAGGAAGAGAAGCCCGCCGAGGACCGGCACGTAGCCGCCGGCGACGAGCACGAGCGCCAGGATCGCCGCTCCGACGAGGTAGGCGAGGTACGCAGATCGGTCCTCGCCCGGCATCACGAGCCGGCCGATCGCCATCGCGACCGGCACGCTCGCCAGGAGGATCGCCAGCACCATCAGCAGGATCACGACCAGCGCAGCGATCACGAACCCGCCGCCGATCGCTCCCGCAAACACCGCGAGGATGATCCCGGCGATGAAGAGGATCGTGATCAGCACGAACTGGCCGACCCAGGCCAGGGCTCCGACCCCGAGAGTGGGCAGCGGCGCCGTGCGAAGCACCTCGGCGCTGCCTATCACGAGCCGCGGCCGGACGGCGAGCAGTCCGTACCCGAGGAGCAGCATGCCGATGAGGAGGCCGAGATAGCTGACGACCGGGTTGTCGGTGAGCATCGAGCCTGTGGTGGTGTCGCCGGACGGTTCGCGGCGCTCCACGCTCCCGCCGATGTCGGCGCTTTCGTCGATCCGCGCGTCGCGCTCCGAGGCGTACGTGACGTCGCCACCGACCACTGCGTCGGGACCGATGACGAGGTCGCCGACCGATACGTCGATCGAGCCGTCGATGGTGCCGCGGACCTCGATCGAACCGGCGGCGGCCAGCAGGTCCCCGGCAACCGTGCCGCCGACCATCACCGAGCCGCCGGCGCCCGCCACGTCTCCACCGATCTCGGCATCCGGCTCGATGGTGGTCGTGCCACCGAAGATCACCACGTCACGGCCAACCGTGCCGGCGATCCGCACGGTGCCACCGCTGACGCGAACCGCGCCCGTCACGTCGCCGAGCACGTCGATCGTGCCGCCGGCAACGTTGAGGGAGCCGTCGATCGTCCCGGTGACCGTCACCGACCCGGCCGCGACGGAGGCGTCGCCGTTCACCGTGCCCGCGATCGAGACCGTCCCCGCGCCGACGTAGAGGTCGTCGTCGACCGTCTCGCCCTCGCCGATGGTCGTCGTGGTGTCACCGCGGAAGTCACCCGCGGCCACGGCGCTCGTCAGTGCGAGGACGGCGAGGATGGCGAGGACCAACGCCCGCGCGACGAGACGAAGGCGAAGGGGCGGCGGGACGTGCATGCGGTCATCGTCCGCCTCGCCAGCCGCCCATGTCAAGGCGCCTGGCCGCTCACCGCTCCACGCGCGTGACCCAGTACTCGGTCTCCGGCGTGACGTCCGTCCCGAACCGGGCGTTCACCGCAAACAGGGAGTCGCCACGGCGAGCGATCGTGGTCGGCACGTCGAAGCCCTCCGACGTGATCACCTCGACGAGGCGGCCGCGCTCGAGATCATGATTGACCCGGAACACGGCGATCTGATTGAGCTGATTCCGGACCACGTACAGTCGCCGACCGACGAGCAGGATGCCGTCGCCATCGGTGACGCTCTCGCCGCCGAGGTCGAGGAGCGACGCGGTCCCGCGTCGGGCATTCACGGCGTAGATCTCGCCGCTCGTCGAGTTGACCACGAGCAGGGTCCGTCCATCACGGCTGGCAGTAATTCCGTTGAAGTTGAACTCGCCGTCGACGAATGCGACCTGGCCGGTCAGGTCGAGCGTCGAGACCGCACCGACCGTGCCGTCCTCGTCGATCTCGACGCGGTACAGGACCGGGCGCATCGAGTCGGTGAACCAGGCAGCGTCGCGCGTGACGACGACATCGTTCACGAACGTCGGCTCGCTGGCGAAGGCGAACGAAGCGATGGCGTCGCCCGTCTCGCCGTCGAAGAGATAGCCGTTCCCCGCCGGACCGCCTGCCACCCAGAGCCGGCCCCACGCGTCGACCTTCATGCCGACGAATGGTCCGCCGCCGGTCACGAGCAGGCTTCCATCGCCGGTCGCCACGTCCCCGCGCCAGATCCCGGCGCCGGCGAGCGACCCGGTGTAGAACGTCGTCCCCTTCCCGATGGCGATGCCCTCCGGTGCAAAGCCGTTCGGCAGGTCGATCTGGTCCGGCACGGCCGGCGTGGCGGCGGCTACGCCCTGCGCCGAGAGCGCCAGGAGCAGCATCGCCATGATCGTGATGCGTCGCATCTGAACCTCCAGGTGATGGAAGCTCGGGCACTGTTTGTCCGGCCGCAGTTACACAGGCGAGCGCCAGGCGGCGCGGGAATGCGACGCGGCCCGCCGACCCCGGCCGGGAACCACGGGCCGGCGAAGCAGGGCACGCTTCTCCGCGTCGCATCCCCGCTGGCCTCCATCTTCGCGACCGCCGATTACCAGGCGCTTACCGGAGGATTACTCCCGAGCGGGCGCCGCTACCATGCACGAGACCGATGAAGCTCCATCTCGTCGACGCCACCTTCGAGCTCTTCCGCGCCTTCTACTCGCGCCCGCCGCGCCGCGCGCCCGACGGGCGGCCCGTGAACGCCGTGCAGGGGCTCGTCGACTCGATGCTCTCCCTCCTGCGCGAGCCGGACGTGACGCACATCGGCGCGGCAACGGACTACGTGATCGAGTCCTGGCGCAACGACCTGTTCGCGGGCTACAAGTCGAGCGCGGGGATCGATCCAGACCTGCTGGCGCAGTTCCGTGACGCGGAGCGGGCGATGGTCGCCCTCGGCATGCTCGTCTGGCCGATGGTCGCCGATGAGGCAGATGACGGGATCGCCACCGCGGTCGCGCGCTTCGCCGGCGACGCGCGCATCGAGCAGGTCGTGATCTGCTCGGTCGACAAGGATCTCTCGCAGCTGGTCGAGGGACACCGGATCGTCCTGCGCGATCGGATGCGCGACATCACGTATGACGAGCGCGGCGTCGTCGCCAAGTTCGGCGTGTCGCCGGCATCGATCCCCGACTATCTCGCCCTGGTCGGTGACAGCAGCGACGGATTCCCCGGGCTCCCCGGCTGGGGCGCGAAGAGCGCATCGGCCGTGCTGGCTCGCTTCGGGCACATCGATGCCATTCCGCCATCGGTGCTCGAGTGGGAGGTCGACATCCGCAATGCCAGCCGCCTCGCCTCCACCCTTGCCGAGCGACGCGACGAGGCGCTCCTGTATCGCACGCTTGCCACGCTGAACCGCGGCTCGGACCTCGGCGAGCGGACGCGAACGCTCGACGACCTCGAGTGGCACGGGGTGCCGCGCGAGTCCTTCATCGGCCTGTGCGACGAGCTCGGCTTCGACACCGTGCGCGAACGCATCCACCGCTGGGCCGACTGAGGAGGGACCCCGCCACCGCGGTACTTTCGGTCGGGTGCGGTGCGGACGGGGCATCGGTAGGGTGCTGCCTCCATGCAGCGACCACGTCGCGTGGCGAGCGCGCTCGCTGCGATCCTTCTTGCCGCCACCATCGCTCCGATATCGGCCCCAGCGACCGCGATGGCCACCGCGGCGTGCGGCACCCACCGGTCCGAGACCGTTCCTCCGGTCACGATCCGCGTGTTCCGAACCGCCTCCGGCGCGGTCGACACGGTCGACTTCAGGACGTACGTCAAGAACGTCCTCTCACGCGAATGGATCAGCTCCTGGACGACCGAGTCGCTCCGCTCGGGCGCGATGGCCGTCAAGAGCTACGCCTGGTACCAGGTCCTCCACTGGCGCGGCTACGTGAATGGCGCGGGACAGTGCTTCGACGTCTTCGACTCGACGCGCGACCAGCACTACGACCCCAGCCGGCCGACGTACGCGAACATGGCCGCCGCCGTCGACGCGACCTGGGGCACGCTCGCCCACCGCGGCGGGCGGATCTTCGCCACCTACTACAACGCCGGTACGCCGAACGAAGCGTGTGGCGCGAATGTGAACGGCTGGCAGATGTTCCAGTGGGGCACGCAGGCGTGCGGGCTCGCGGGCCGCAGCGCCGCGCAGATCCTGGCGATCTACTACCCCGGCGTGACAGTGAGCGCCGCGCCGCCGGCGGCGACACCACCACCGGCATCCCCCGTGCCGACACCCACGACGCCGCCCGGGCCTGCGCCATCGAGCACCCCGGCGCCAACGCCGGCGCCCACTGCTGCTCCCATGCCTGCCCCTCCGCCACCGCCCGCGCCACCGGTGACGCCGGGCGGCGGGCAGGCTGGCCTCACCGCGCCACCCCCACCGCCGCCCTCCAACCCGGAGCCGATCGTGGTCTCCGTCAGCGGTACGACCGCCGAACCGGCGTTGGCGGCGACCGCCGCGGGCGCCCCGCCGAGCCACGCGACCGTGGACGTCGCGCGGATGCAGGACCACGCCGTGCTGCGCTTCGAGCAGGCGACCGATGCCGCCGCGCGGGACTCGTTCGATCCAGCTCCTCCCTCCCCGCGCCTGGCCGTCCGCCTGCTCCTGGCGCACCTCGTCGCCGAGCGAACGCTCTCCAGGCTCCCGTACCGCGCGGGCCTCGGCCGCTAGGTCGCGAGAAGCCGCGAGGCGATCACCTCGGCGGCGGCAACGTCCTGGATCGCGAGGCCGACCGATTTGAAGACGGTGATGGCGTCGGGGTCGCGACCGTCGACCCAGCTGCCCGGGACCGTGCCGATCTCGACCAGCGCGCGCTCATTGACCAGCCCGCGCTCGATGGCGGCGACCACGTCCCCCGCCTCGGCCATCGAGGCCGCTCGCTCGTCGATCGCCACGAGCGACGCGCGGGCGAAGAGCTCGGGCGGCAGCTCGACCATGTCGAGCCGATAGGCGCCGATGCCGTTGACGTGCGTTCCCGGCCGCAGCCACTCGGCGTCGAAGACCGGAGTCGTCGAGGTCGTCGCACAGCACACGACGTCGGCATCGCGCACCGCGTGCTCGGCATCGGCGGCAGGCAGCACCTCGACGCCGAGCTCGTCGGCCATGCGCCGCGCGAAGGCCGCCGTCCGCTCCGGGTCCCGGGCGGCGACGAGGACGCGGCGGATCGGGCGCGCCGCGAGCACGGCGCGAACCTGCCACGCCGCCTGCGCTCCGGCGCCGATCACGGCGAGCGTCGACGCATCGGTCCGGGCCAACAGCCGGGTGCCGACGCCCGAGGCCGCCCCGGTCCGCATCGCTGTGACGGCCGCGCCGTCCAGCAGTGCGAGAGGCCGGCCGGTGACCGCGTCGAACCAGGCGACGATGGCGTGGATCGTGGGCAGGCCGCGGCCGGCGTTGCCGGGCATCACGGTCACGAGCTTCACCGTGGCCCCCGCGCCACCCTCGCGGACGCCGGGCATGAGGAGCAGGGCGCCGTCGCCGAGCTCCAGGTGCGAGCGCAGCGGCGAACGGTCCCGGCCCGCCGCGACGTCTCGGTAGGCGGCCTCGACCGCGTCGAGGAGGTCGCCGATCGGGACGGCCGATCGGATCCGCTCGGCATCGAGGTAGGGAAGGACGTCGTTGGTGGTCATCGGTGCTGGCGCTAGAGTCTATGGCACGCGAGATACGGCACGGCGCTTGCGATGAAGCGGCTCAAGGAGGACCCATGATCGACAACGTTCGCGACGACCTCGGCCGTCGCGCCGATACGGCCCGTGGCGAGCTCGGAGACCTTGTCTGGCTGATCCGGATGGCCGTGATCGGTGCCGTCGCCGGGGCGATCTACATCGAGATGCGCAAGCCATCGGAGGAGCGGACCTGGAACGGCAAGCTGCTCGGCGTCGTGCCGTACGACTTCCGGGTGCCGTCGCTCGAGCAGCTGCGACAGGCGTATTGGAACCCGCGCTCGCCGAAGGTCTTCACCCCGCGCCCGCTGGGCGTGGGCTGGGCGGTCAACATCCCCACGCTCCTCCGCCGCCTCGGCGTCCACCAGGGGTTCACGAAGGGCCGCTGAGGCCGCGAACACCCGCCTGCGTTAGGATCGGGCGACCATGACCTGGTTCCCCGTTCTGCTCGTCATCCACATCGCGCTGGCGATCGGGCTGCTCGTTCCGAGCGTCATCCTTCCGTTCGTCCTCCGCCGCAGCGACGGTCCGCCGGGGCCGGTCACGGGCGCGCTGATGGCGATGCAGGGCACGGGAACGCTCGTCATCGGCGTCGGTTTGGCGATCACCGGGGCGGCAATGGTCCTCATCCTCGGCCCGGAGCTTCTGACCCAGCCGTGGCTGCTCGTGGCGCTGACCCTGTACGCGCTCAACCTCGTGGTCGCGGCGTTCATCAGCCGCCCGAATCTGCGGCGGCTGATCGGCCTGAGATCGGGGAGCGCCGACGATGGAACGTGGCGGCGCCGCGCGCGGGCCCAGCGCCTCATCGCGTACGGCATGGCCGGTGTCATCGGCGTCATCGGCTTCCTGATGAGCACGAAGCCCGACCTGTGGTGACGCGCTAGAAGTCGGGCAGCGGCAGCGGGCGACCCATGACGAAGAAGATTCCCGCGACGATCAGGAACAGCACGATCGCGAAGAACAGCAACCAGCGAAGGACTTCCATGCTCGGCTCCGATATGGACACGCCCGGACCGCTACCCCCAGCGGCGGTCCGCCGATTCTAAGGGGTCC
>Ga0190265_10003313_pt1 | contig 10982 bp, 10 predicted proteins | sample Popmic124T_FD_133135 | JGI IMG/M metagenome (GOLD analysis project Ga0190265, IMG submission 133135) | Populus adjacent soil microbial communities from riparian zone of Indian Creek, Utah, USA - 124 T | ecosystem: Environmental > Terrestrial > Soil > Riparian zone | place: USA: Utah | collected...
CGAGACGGAGCGCCTGCACCTCCCCCCAAGGGGAAAAAGGTGTGGGCGCTGCTCGCGTACCTGATCCGTTCCGAAACCCCCGTGGCGCGTGGTCGCCTCGCATCGCTGTTGTTCGCCGACGCCGACGACCCCCTGGGGACGCTGCGTTGGAACCTCGCGGAACTAAGACGCCTGCTCGGCATCAAGGGCCTCCTGCGGGGCGAGCCGATCGAGCTCCACTTGCCCACCGACACCCACGTCGACCTCGAGCGCGTGATCCACGGAACGTGGCGTCAGGCCATGTCGGTGCCCACGATCGGCGGCGAGTTCCTCGAGGGACTGAGCTTCTCGACCTGCCCCGCTTTCGAGACGTGGCTCCTCACGGAGCGAAGACATCTCGCGAATGCTTCGGCGGGCGTCATGCGTGAAGCCGCGCTCGGCAGCATCGCGGCGGGCGCCCCGGCCGACGCGGTGAAGCTTGCGCGCAGGCTGGTGGAAGTCGACCCACTCGACGAGTCCTACCAAGCGCTTCTGATTCGCAGCCTTGCAGCCTCCGGGGATCGTGATGGCGCAAGGACGCAGCTCGAGGCGTGCCGCGTTCTGTTGATGAAGGAGCTCGGTGTGGAGCCAGGGCCAGATGTACGCAACGCCGTCGAGGCTCCGGTGGCATCTTCGTCGCGCGGGGCGGTGGTGGGTTCCGCCTCCGCTCGCGCGCACATGGACGCCGGGGAGACTGCCATCGCGGCCGGCGCGGTGGATGCAGGCCTTGCCTCTCTGCGGTCTGCCGCAGACGAAGCGGAGGTCGTCGGCGATGCCTCGCTCGAGGCGCAGGCCTTGCTCGCTCTAGGGTCGTCGTTGATCCACACGCCGCGCGGGCGTGACGAAGAAGGGTCGGTTGTTCTTCACAAAGCGATCGAGGTCGCGTCGGAAGCCGGACTTGACCGGGTCGTGGCAGGGTCGCGGAGGGAGCTCGGCTACGTCGAGATGCTCGCCGCCCGTTACGATCGTGGCCGCATCTGGCTGGAACACGCTCTCGAGGCGGTCGGCGATGATGTCGGTGAGGAGGCGATGATCCGCGCAGTGTTGGGGGGATGCTGGTCCGACACGGCTCATTACCCTGAAGCGATAGAGGAGCTCGAGCGCTCGCTCGCCCTCGCCGAGGAGGTTGGCGCCGGAAAGCAGATCGCGTTCACGTGTGCGTTCCTGGCGCGGGTCCGGCTCCTCACGGGCGACGTCGACGAGGCTCAAACCTTGGGCCTTCGGGCGAAGCTGATGGCCGAACAGGAAGGCTGGACCTCTTTCGTCGCCTGGCCGGAAAGCTTCGTCGGCGATTGCTTCCTCGCTGAGGGTGACGTGGAGAAGGCCGCGGACGCCTACGAACATGCATTTGCACTTGGTTGTCAGATCGGCGATCCGTGCTGGGAAGGCGTCGGCGCTCGGGGGATCGGGCTCGTGAAGGCGCAGCGCGGTCTTGTGGACGAGGCGATCGACTGGCTAGACGACGCACGCACGCGGTGTGTCAGGATCGCCGACGCGTACATGTGGGTAGAGGACTACTGCCAGGACGCGTTGTGCAAGATCGCGATCGCTCACGATGTGGAGGGCGCGCCGCGATTCGTCGAAGAGCTTGAAGCCAGTGCTGCGTCGCGGGGAATGCGGGAGTTCGTGGCGAGGGCCCATCTCCATCGCCACCGCCTGGGTGATGAGAAGGCGCTCGATGCCGCCAACATGCTAGCGACGCCCATCGCCAACCCTTCGTTGCACAAAGCATTGGATGAAGCGCGTCCACTACCCGCCCGGCGCTGACCTGGCCTGGCTTGGCGAGCATCGCCCCCTCGCCGAGGAGCACGACACAACTGTCGATCTCTGCGCCGCCGGCGCCCCTGGCAAGCAGGAACGGCATCGTGGCCCATGTGGGTCGTCGGTTCCGTGCAGGGCCCACATACATGAGCGGTCTGGTCTCGGCCATCAGCCCTCTCCCCTTCACGACCTCCATTTGAAACGTCGTGCCGTCGGCGTCGATGATCCTCCATCTACAACCGCGTTCCTCGACCAAGCGAGGGATGTTCTGCCGTGCGGGGAGATAGTCGGAGATAACCACCAACCGATCGCCCACCTCCAGCTTCTTCAGCGCCTGGAGCGTGTCGCCGGTCGGTCCTGGGCAGACGTTCCCCCATACATCGAGCTGTTCCACTATCGGATCGCGACTCATGAGAGGTCTCCACCCGGATCTTGCGCTAATAGTCATTGTCGAGCAAACGCCCCGCCGTCCGGCCGGGAGGGTCGGACACGCGTGTCGAGTAGACCTTCACTTTTATTCAAGCGCTTAGGGTTATCACGTAGCTGTGCACGTAACCCTGCTTGAGCTATTAGCAATCACCATCCTCGGCCTGGTCTCGGGAACGATCGGTGCGATTACTGGGATCGGAGGTGGCGTAATCATCGTGCCTGCCCTCGTCCTTGCCTTCGGCTTCGACTTCCCCACCGCCGTCGCCGCGTCGTTGGCAGCCGTCATCGCTACATCGACGACCACTGGTGGTGCCTATGTGGGTGAGGGCCTCACCAACATGCGCCTCGCGATGACACTGGAGGTCGCGACCACCATCGGGGGCATCAGCGGGGGTTTCCTTGGTGTCCTGCTCCCCGAACGTGTTCTATCGGGGTTTTTCGCCGTCGCGATGGCCGTTACCGCATCCCTCGTGGCCATAGGACGAACCGAACACCATGGCTCCGGGGGTCAAGTGGACCCGGAGCCGATCGCGCCCGGTTCCGGAGCACTCGATGCCCGCTATTTCGATGTGGAAGCGAATAGAAAGGTCGTATACCACGTACGACGTTTGCCTTTCGGAATGGGGATCTCATATGGGGCAGGAGTCGTCTCGGGGATGCTCGGAGTCGGTGGCGGCTTCATCAAGGTTCCCGCCATGAATCTGATCATGGAAGTCCCTATCAAGGTCGCTGCTGCCACCTCGAACTTTATGATCGGCGTGACAGCTGTATCGAGCTTCCTCGTCTATCTCGGACGGGGTGAGGTCCATCCGGCTGCGACAACACCTCTCATCCTCGGCACCATCGCGGGAGGCTTGATGGGAACACGCCTTCACGGACGAATCGGCGATCGTCCGGTCCAGGTTACGCTCGCTGCGATCCTCGTGCTTGTCGCGCTGCAGATGACACTACGCGCGTTCGGGGTCGGCATTGGCTGAGCGACTTCGTAGAGAGCGCCGACGGACCATCCAGGTGTTGCTGCGCGGCAGCCTCGCTGTTTCGGCCGCTCTCATGATTGTCGGGCTCGCGATCTGGATCTCGTCCGGCCGAGCGTCCGCTCCCGCCGTCATGCCTGGTCGACTCTTCTCCCGGCTCGACGCAGGTGCCCGGCTCATGCTCGCGGGGATTGCCCTGCTCTCGGTCACGCCGGCCCTACGCGTAGTGGCGCTGCTGCTCTTGTGGATCAGGGAACGAGCATGGCGATTCGTTGCAACTTCAGCTGTCGTGCTTCTCCTCCTGGCCGTCGCTCTCTTGGCTGGTGGAGGTTGAGCCTTTCTACCTGTCAAGCACCGCGTGCCTGAATGGCTTCGCAGGCCATCGTCCCGTGCGCTCATGATATCGGGGTCGGGAATCCTAGAAGTCGTCCTCCTTCTCGCAACCTCTCGCTTGAAGACCTGGTCAACCGACCACGATGTTGGATTTGTCGATCACATGATGGCGTCTCACTTCTGTCCGGTAGAGGTACCACTCACTGGAACGGATCAAGCAAAGACCGTCCACACGACCGTCCCCGCAGGTGCATCTGGACGAAAGACTGTCAAACCGATTGGGACGCTTTGTGACAAGGCGCGACTGAAGAGTTATGTAGAGTCATTCAAACGAGGCTTCGCGACGAGGCAGCAACTGAGCCCAGAACTTTGTCCTTTTCGCTCCCGCCCGACCTGCAAAGTCCGCGGTTAGCACAGCGCACAGCGCCTGAGTCCTTTTAATCCGGCGGGCAGGGTTCGAGTCCCTGGGGGCCCACCAGCAAGTCCGTGACCTGGATAAACGCGATCGGCCAAACTCGACTCTCGTACGTCAGGACCAAGAATCATTAGCACAGCGCAAACTGAGCCTCCGGATACAACTGCGCCGCGGATCGAAGAGTTGCTGCAACCCCTGAAAGCCGGTCGCCGACACATCTGGTCTGGCTACTCGCGACTCCCTTGTGCTCGACCGCGTCGACGTGTTACCCAAACCGCCTTGCCGGCCGGGTGGGAATCAGACTGGCTGCCTCTCCGACCCGACGTTGGCGCGCTTAATCGTCTCGAAGTCCTGCGGCAGTGGAGGCATGTTGGAGAGTTGAAACTCGATGAACGCCTCCACATCGAGAGACAGAGCCTCGTTGTGCCGGCGTTCACGCCCGACGGTCGAGATCGTCTTACCGTCCATGCCACGACCACAGGTCGAGCCCGCGTAGTGGCCAGGGTAGACCTCGACATCATCTCTGAGGGCCATGAGCGTCTGAAGAGAGTTGTACAGCTGGTCTGCCCTCGTTCGTAGCTCGGATTCGTCTACGTCGGTGAGCGCGAGGTCGACCCTCCCTACATCCCCGACGAACAGAGTGTCTCCAGTCATCACGAACCAGTCGTCTACCACCAGGCAGACATGGTCGGGTGTGTGGCCGGGTGTGTGGATGATCCGAACGCGACGGTTGCCGACCTCGAGGACATCGCCGTCGTTAAGAGAGGAGAACGAGAAGCCCACTTCGGCGGTCGCACCGAGATAGAGGGTCGCCTGTGCAGCTTCGGCGAGAGATCTCGCGCCCGAGGGATGGTCTGCATGCACGTGTGTGTCGATCACGTGGCTGATCACCATGGCGTTATCTTCGGCAGCCTCGATATAGCGATGAGGATCGCCTTGGGGATCTATGGCGGCACACAAGCCGAGAGTCGGGCAGCCCACCAGATAAGAGGCACAGGATCGATCCTCGTGCAGGAACTGTCTAAAGAACATGCTGGCCCTCCTAGATGAACAATTGAACGTCGGAATCGCCGGCAAAGTCCAAGAACGCGGGGGCACCGGCGAACTCAACGCCCTCGATCAGATCCGCCTCCTCGACGTCCATCACGACCAAGGTGCTGTTACAGGCGAACAAGTGCACATCCAACTCGCGGGCTATGTCGAGCAGCTCGGGGATCGAGACCAGGTTGGCCTTCGACACCCAGCTTTTCATCATCTTGGTGGCCGCCGACTCCATCCCGGGTAGAGCTCCCAGAAGCGTTGGGATGTGCATCGGAATCTTCTTGATCGGTGGCGGCATGGCCGGGTTTCCGATCGCGCTTACCGAGAGCTTCGGCATGCGCTCCTTGTGCACGATGTCGAGTCCATAGAAGGTGAAGAAGATCCCGACCTCCCAGCCCATGCTTGCCGCGGTCGTGGCCATGACGAGCGGCGGGTAAGCCTGGTCGAGGGTTCCCTTTGAGACGATCAGCGCGAGCCGCTTGGGCTGTCCATCGTGTCCTCCATGCTGCGCGTCGGGCGCGACCACCGTCTCGGTCTTCATCGACTCCGCCTCACCACGTACCTGAAGGTGGAGACGTCGGACGACTGGTCCACGAACTCGTGGCCGGTGTTCTTGCACCACGCTGCCATGTTCTGCTTGGAGCCTGGGTCGTCGGTCCACACCTCTACGAGCTGGCCGACTTCGACCTTGCGGATCGCTTGGCCGAGGCGGATCGTCGGCATCGGGCACACCAGACCCCGAGCGTCGACTTGGTGAACACTTCCTGTCGTATCCATGGGCCCGATCTCCTTTCCTCTCCTGCGAGTGTCGTCCCGTCCCACTTGATTGTCAAGTACTTTCTTGAATACTATACAAGGCGTGGACTCCACCGAATTGAGGGACCGTTCCTCGACCATCCACTTGGGGATTCGTGCGAACCTGGCCCAGTTCGCTCTGCTGGTGGGCGTCAACGGATTGGTCGGAGCGCTGGTCGGCCAGGAGCGAACGCTAGTCCCATTGTTGGGCGAGCGGGTGTTCGCGGTCGGCTCGAGCACCGCGCTCATGCTCTTTATCGTCAGCTTCGGGCTTGCGAAGGCCGCGGCGAACCTCGCCGCGGGCTATTTGGCTGACCACATCGGGCGCCGAAAGGTTCTGTTGTTGGGATGGGCCTTCGGCATCCCGGTGCCGATCGCACTGATGCTGGCGCCCGAGTGGGGTTGGGTGATCGTCGCAAACGTGCTGCTCGGTATCAATCAGGGACTCGCCTGGTCGTCGACGGTGACGATGAAGATAGATCTCGCGGGTCCCCGCCAGCGCGGGCTCGCGATGGGGCTCAACGAATTTGCCGGCTACCTTGCCGTCGCCGTTTCGGCCGCGGCCTCGGGATGGCTGGCGTCACGCTATGGACTTCGACCTGAACCGATGTTCCTGGGACTGGCGATTGTGGGGATGGGTCTCGGGCTTTCCGCCCTTTGGGTGCGAGAAACGACCCCGCACATGAAACTCGAGAACGGATCGGAATCGGGCAGGAGCTTCATGGAGGTGGCCGCACTGGGGAGCTATCGACATCGTGGCCTCGCAGCAGTGTCGAGAACCGGCCTGGTCAACAACGCCAACGACGCTCTGGCCTGGGGACTTCTGCCGGCGCTTTTGGTCGGCCAGGGCCTCAGCATCGTGCAGCTTGGGGCCGTGGCAAGTGTCTACCCCGCGGTCTGGGGTGGGGGGCAACTGCTGACCGGTGCCTTGAGCGACCGATTGGGGAGGCGGCTCCCCATCGCTGTGGGGATGTGGACGCAGGCCGTGGCCCTGCTGTGGTTCTGGGCAGGCGACGCGTTTGCAGAAATGATTGGTGCGGCGGTGCTGCTGGGACTCGGGACGGCGCTTACCTATCCGGCGCTGCTCGCAGCTGTTGGTGACTTGGCAGCGCCCTCCTGGCGGGCCACGGCGGTCGGGGTGTACAGAACCTGGCGCGACGGCGGCTATGTCGCGGGGGCGATCGCGGCCGGCGTCCTCGCCGACCTCTTCGATATCCACACCGCTCTGTTGGCTGTGGCCGCCGCAACCGCCCTCTCCGGCATCGACGCTTGGATCAATCTCCAGTCTTCAAGTGTTGGCTTGAATAATCTAAGGTAGAGCCATGGCAAACCGAGCCGCGAAACGGGCGCTGTTCGACGAGTTCGCGCGCGTCGCCAAGGCCCTGGCAAGTGGAAGGCGGGCAGAGGTCGTCGACCTCCTTGCCAACGGCGAGCGCAGCGTCGAAAGCATCGCCACCGAGATCGAGATGTCGGTCGCGAACGCAAGCCAGCATCTTCAGGTACTGCGGCGAGCAGGTCTCGTCTCGTCGCGCCGGCAGGGCACCTCGATCTTCTATCGGCTCGCTTCGCCCGACGTCGTCAGGCTGTGGCGCTCACTCCAGAGTGTCGCCAGCGACAGGGTCGCCGAGGTCGACCGACTGGCGCGCGCCTATACCGGCGATCTCAACGGTGTGGAGCTCTTGACGAAGGAGGAGCTCGCAAAGCGTATTCGTCGCAAGGACGGTCCGCTCGTTCTGGATGTGCGGCCCGAGGAGGAGTACGCCGCGGGCCATGTACCCGGTGCCGTGTCGATTCCCATCACCGAGCTGAGACGGCGTCTCAAGGAACTCCCAAAGAACAAGGAGATCGTGGCCTACTGTCGCGGTTCCTTCTGTGCGTTCGCGCCGGAAGCCGCGCGCTACCTAGACAAGAAGGGATTCCGCACCTTCGTTCTGGACGCCGGACTGCCCGATTGGAAGGCCGCGGGGTTGCCCGTCGAGGGTTAGCCGCCGTGTTCAAGTCCTCAAGCTCATCGCATGCTGGCGAGGAATCCGATTGGAAAGGCGAGCGGCATAGTGGGTAACGGTGCAGAAATCGGCCAGGGCGACCGTGAGGCTGGCCGCCAGCTCGCGTGGGGTGATGTTTACGATTCCTTGTCGCGTGCCGACGAGTCTGGTTCCTTGTCCCGGGACGACCTCGAGTTGCTGGCGGCGGCAGCGTATCTCCTTGGCAATGTGGATGAGTGTCGCCAAGCGTTAGAGCGTGCCCATCGTGCCCATTTGTCGGCCGGTGATGCTCGGCGGGCGGCGCGGTGCGTTTTCTGGGTGGCGTTCACTTCCCTCCTCGAAGGGAATCTCGCGCAGGCCAGTGGTTGGCTCGCTCGGGCGCATCGACTCTTGGAGCATGAGAAGGAGGAGTCCGCCGAACATGGCCTCCTGCTGCTCCCGGACGCGGTGCTGGCGTCTGCGGCGGGTGATTATGCGAGCGCCGAGGCGAGTGCCGCTCGGGCGGCTGCGATCGGAGCTCGGCTCGGCGATGCTGATCTCCTGGCACTCGCATTGCATTTCCAGGGTCGCGCTCTGGTCAAGGAGGGGCAGGTTCGGGAGGGCCTGGCCTTGCTGGACGAGGCGATGGTGGCGGTCATCGCCAACGAGGTGTGGCAACCGGTAGCCGGCAATATCTACTGTTCGATGATCGACGCCTGCCTGGAGATCTCTGACCTGCGGCGCGCGCACGAGTGGACCACAGCGCTGGCCGCGTGGTGGGCGCAGCAGCCAGACATGATGACGTTCACCGGCCAGTGTCTGGTCCATCGTGCCGAGATTATGCGGCTGCAGGGGGCATGGGCGACCGCGGTCGAGGAGACGAAGCAGGCATGCGAGCGGCTGGCTCAGGCGGCAGACAAGTACGCCTTGGGTCCTGCCCTCTATCTTCAGGCGGAACTCTGCCGACTTCGTGGCGAGTTCGCGGAGGCGGAGCACGCGTACCATGAGGCAAGCCGGTGGGGGCACCAGGCGCAGCCGGGCCTTGCGTTGTTGCGATTGGCCGAGGGCAACAGTGAGGGCGCCGAGCAGTCGATTCGCCGTGTCCTCGGTGAAACGACCGACAGACTCCGGCGGGCGACACTGCTTTTCCCGTACGTCGAGATCATGCTCGAGGTGGGTGACGCGGCGTCGGCACGCGCTGCCGCCGCCGAATTCACTGAGATCGCCGACCAGTACGACACGCCGGCGCTGCACGCCGTGGCCGGCCAATCGGTGGGTGCCGTTCTGCTCGCCGAGGGCGACGCGAAGAGGGCCCTCGCAGAGTTACGACGCGCCTGGGAAACCTGGCGGGAGCTTGAGGCCCCGTACGAGGCGGGACGGGTGCGCGTCACGATCGCGCTTTGCTGCCGCGTGCTAGGGGACGAAGAGTCGGCGACGCTAGAGCTTGATGCCGCCCGCCGGGTTCTTGTAGAGCTCGGGGCTGAGCCGGACGTTGCCCGGGTCGACCTCCTATTGCGGAAGGAAACGGGCGAAGCGGCGCGCGGGCTGACCCGGCGGGAGCTGGAGGTGTTGCGACTGCTGGCGACCGGCAAGACGAATCGCGCCATCGCCGCCGACCTGGTCTTGGCGGAAAAGACAATCGACCGACATGTGACGAACATCTTTGCAAAATTGGGCGTGTCCTCGCGCTCAGCGGCAACCGCCTACGCATACGAGCACCGGCTCCTCTGACTGACCCTGAGGAGAACACCCCATATGCCAGCACGTCGACTTGGGGTGTTCTCCCGAAGCCGACGAGGTGGCCGTTCCCTAGTGTCGAGGCTCAGATCAATCTCGCGGCTGACGGCCAGCTGCGGAGACAGAGGAAGGAGCAGGCGATGACACATGTCAGACAAGAGCTGCGGTCGGGCTTCGACGAGGCAAACCGAGAGCAACTCGAGGCGTGGGACTCGGAGGGTGCTCGACAATATCGAGACTACGGGGATACGAACGAGGCGCTCTTCGCCCCGTTCGGTCGGGTGATGCTCGAAGCCGCCCGGCTGAAGCCAGGTGACCGGGTGTTAGACGTGGGGTGCGGGCACGGCACCTCGACGCTCGAGGCGGCGGAGCAGGTGAGCCCCTCTGGGCGGGTTGCCGGCGTCGACATCTCCGAAGCGATGCTGGAACCCGCCCGGAAACGTGTTGCCGACGCGGATGTGGACAACGTCGAGCTGATGCGGGCGGATGCGCAAGTGCAAGCGTTCGAGGCAGGATCGTTCGACGCGGTTATCAGCCGCTTCGGGACGATGTTCTTCGAGGACCCCGAGGCCGCCTTCGCCAACCTCGCTCGCGCCCTGCGGCCAGGTGGCCGGCTGGTTTTCGTGTGCTGGCAGGATCCGCTCAAGAATGAGTGGGTGGCCGTGGCTCTTGGTGCTGCCGTTGAGGCGCTGGGGCGAGCGCCGGACCTAGGCTCTCCCGGGGCACCGGGCCCCTTTGCTTTCGCCGACGGTGATCGGCTGAACCAGTTGCTGGCCGCAGGCGGCTTCCGGGACGTGACGCTGGAAACGGTGACCCGGCCCGTCCGGATCGGCCGCGACCTCGATCACGCCGTCGGATTCATCTTGTCGCTGCCGCAGAGTCAGCAGCTCTTTGCCGGTGCCCCCCGTGATGTGATCGATGCAGTTGCTGCGAAGCTCCAAGCGGCCTTCACGCCTTACGTGGGATCTCGCGGCGTGGTGATGGATGCGACAGCATGGCTCGTATCGGCGATCAAGCCGCCCGCCCATTCCGAGGAAGTCTGATGGCCACGACTACGAGTCGGTATGCAAGCTTCCACAACGAGAAGCGCGCGGCATCTGACCTCCGCAAGTATCGGGAGAACGGTCCGATTCCCTCGACGCGAGCGCTGATCGACGCGCTGAAAGCCGAAGGGTGGAAGGTGCAACGTTCCTCGATATAGGAGGCGGGATCGGCGCGATCCAGCACGAGCTCATCGACGCCGGCGTTTCCCATGCGACGAGCGTCGACGCATCAGCTCCATACCTCGACGCGGCGCGCCAGGAAAGCGAGCGCCGCGGCCACGCCGGCCGCGTCACCTATCTGCACGGCGACTTCGTCGAACTCGCCGACTCGGTCCCCTCCGCCGAGACCGTGACGCTGGACCGCGTGATCAACGTCTATCCGGACTGGGAACGGCTCGCAGGGCTTGCCGCTGCGCGCGCCGAGCGCCTGTATTGCCTTGTGTACCCGCGCGACACGCGCAGGGTGAGGATC
>Ga0190265_10003314_pt1 | contig 10979 bp, 13 predicted proteins | sample Popmic124T_FD_133135 | JGI IMG/M metagenome (GOLD analysis project Ga0190265, IMG submission 133135) | Populus adjacent soil microbial communities from riparian zone of Indian Creek, Utah, USA - 124 T | ecosystem: Environmental > Terrestrial > Soil > Riparian zone | place: USA: Utah | collected...
GATGATGCTTCTTCCAACTATGAAATAATCTACTCCATACTTCGAGGCTTCCGATATGCTCCCTCCCTGAGGCCCTATGCCCGGAGAGAAAATCGGTGCTGGTTTTGATGAGGCAACGTCCTTTACTATATCGGGTTTCGTTGCTCCTATAACTATCCCATCTACGCTCGCTTCTCTAGCATACCTTAACAGTATCTTGTAAAGTGGGACTTTTCGCTTACCAGGCCCTTCAGTCTCATCATAAACCTGCATTCCATATGTTTGAGAGGCACCAGGGTGGCTCATGTAGACTAATGCCAAAATACCACCTCCCAAAGAGTGTGCTTTTTTTGTTAGCTCAACTATCTCCAACCTACCAATAATTGGATTGGCTATTACTGCGTCAAAACCTTCTTCAATTAGATATTCTAAAGTTAGTTCATTGGTAGATGGAATATCATTAAGCTTGATGTCAGCTATGACTTGAATCCCATAGGAATGGCACATTTGTATTATCTTTGTTATTTCAACTCGAGCCAGAGGAACGATTACGTGGAAGTTGAATTTGATAGCACATATGCGACTCTGCAGAAGCGCGATAGTCTCAGTCAAATATTTGTCTAGGTCATCTTTTCGGATGGGATCAAGGGCCAGGATAATGTTGCTTTGCTTTCTCTTCGAAGATTTCCAAATGCGAGCGGAGAAACCATCAGCTGAACTCAAGTGATCTCACTAATGGATGTGGTTTCGCAAGTCGTATCAACTTGAGATATATATAACCGTGTTCGTCAATCCTATTGTAAAATGAGGTAGCTTCTGATTTCTGGCTTGAATATCTTAGAAAAGATGCTGTTGGACTTTCATCCACAACGACATAATAGAAGTAGGAAATGGTGTCGCTCTCACTTACACTCATCGGTGCTCCTATGATATACTTTGTTTGATTTTCGATTTTTTGTTCAAATACCAACAAAGGTAAAGGTGGTTCCTCATAGATGGTCTTGTAGGCGCACACTTTGGCCAAACTTGAAAGATCCGTTAGTCGAATGGCTACATACTCAAACACTGAACTGACCTTACTTGATCTCGAAAAGCTTTTGGGGGACTTGTCGATCTTTACGATAGGAGAATAGACAAAAGTGGGATTTGATACGTAATCGACGAGTGTTACCTCTTCTGCTTCACCTACAATTCGGTACGCTAAATACTCCCCAACTCTCCCAACCTCATTCTTGACAAAGAAGATGACAGGTCTCCCATTTACGAAATCAACCTGTACTGCAAAGGCCGGAGATCCATTCAAGGAAAGGGCAAAGGATGGAAGAGGTATACGTTCCAAAGCACAAACAAGTCTGCCAAAGTCCCTCAACCCAGAAAGCTCAACATACCATGGTGATTTTATCCGCAATTTCAAATAGATTCGTCAGAGATCCTATTAAAAGCATGTGAAAAGAGATCCGCTGCTTCCATACTCCGACACTCAAAAATGATAGACAGAGTTCAGCTATAGTTATTCTGGGGAATTGACTCCGCGCCAGAATGACTCGACGAAATCAAGTGACCCACGCTCTTGGTGAGCACAGCATAGAAGATTTACACCCCGATAGGGCAAATAATAATCTCCTCCTCCCTCTAGTAAATCTTATTGCAAATCCTGCATGAGGATGCAGATATCTCGCTTAGGATTACATTTAGGAGATATAAAATTGCAATTTGAATAGATCAGACAAAATTTTGAATGGTCTTGGGAGCCCTCCTAACGATACCCAATGAGATTTGCTCCGACTTCATTTAGTAAGAGTTATTGTCTTCGATCAATTACGTCCTCAAGTTCTTGTCCAGTTCCTATTATTGCAACTCTTAAACCTATTACTTCCTCTATCTTTTCGACAAAGTTTTTGGCCTGGCTGGACAGCCTATTGAACTCCCTTTTGCCGGAGTCAGAAGGAAAAACAATATCTAGTTTTGTTAAGGCGACCTGTGTCGCGCTGTTCAACATGACCGATCGCTTGGCTAGTTCAAAATTAAACGGGGAGGCTCTCCTCAGCCGTCCCGTGACACTACCAAATTCAGTCCATCCTTTTGAAGTAGTTTCTTCTTGCTTAAGTTCCCCCTCAAGGGGACCCGATCCTACTCTTGTAACATATGATTTGTACACTACCATTACCTCGCTGACTTTTTTTGGCCCAATTCCAACATCAGAACATATGGCAGATGCAGTCACATCCTTTGAGGTCACATAAGGATAAGTCCCATGGTAAAGTGAGAGAAATGTACCTTGCGTACCCTCAACTAGAACGGTCTGATTATTATCAATGGAGCCGTTTACAGTATTAGATATGTCCTGCAAATACTCAGATAGCTCGGTTGAATCTCTTGCAAGATGAGCTTTACGCAATGCTCTGTCTGCATTTGCAGGCCCTGTTCCGGTTCCAGTAGTTCCTATTCTAGTTAGATTTGGATCAGAAGTATCCTTGTCAATATGAGTACTATCTATTATGCCACACTGAGGGTCAACAAATGTTCGATCGTTTGTACTGAAATTTTTTATTTCTTGAAGGAGGACGTCCACGTTTACAAGAACTCCCGGACCGATCATGAGTCTGGTTTGATCACTTACCAACGCGCTGGGGAGCATTCTAGTCTTGTATTCTTTTCCATGGAACATAACCGTATGCCCAGCATTGGGTCCCACGCCACCTCGAACTGCTATATCAGCTTTATCCTTCCTAGCTAAATATCCAACAATTTTCCCTTTCCCTTCATCACCGAAGAATCCACCAACGATTACTGTACAAGGCATCTCTTTTCATAGATAGGATCTCAGATATTTTAAGCAAATGGCAATCTTCGTTATGCCAAAATACGTCTTATATTTAATAGGCGAGATTTCTAAATGACTAAAATATGCCCGATGATTCAAAGCAATACCATACAGAGGATATCATCCTAATCTTATCGAAGCTTCCTGAATTCTTACGTAAATCGATGATGAGAAGCAGACTGCAGGAGTTTTGTGCCAAGGATTCAAAAACGAGGGAAGAATTCATTGACTCGATATTGGGCGGCATATCCACAGCAGATAAAGATCCCTTGAAGAAAGTAATTCGAACATGGTTAGGAGTAGTATCAGAGCTAGAGAGTAGTGAAATCTCGACAATATTTTCTCCATATATAAAAAAGATATGAAAAGGATCCATCTTTGTGCGAAACTGAATACTTTGCGATTCTTCTTGAAGCTTATCAATCGTTGGAAGAAAACCAAAGGGCTATCCTTCGCGATTGTCTTGTTGAAGTGGTACTGAATCAACATAGAAGTAGATGGATAGTATGTACTTTACCTAAAAAAGTACTTTCAGCATTACAGTTGCGATGAATTGTCTTGTTCCTTGGCGTCGGGATTCTTTTGCAATTCCTCGGGCTTCTCCAATCCAAAGAACATCCTTTCATGTTTGCGTAAGGCTTTTCTGTGTTCGGGGAGAGACATATCAAGCCTTAGTTCATTAATCACCATTACTGAATAAGTGTTCCATTCAGACCAACAAGTCGGACATGAAGGATACTTCTGAGACATCGGGTCTGTAATTGAGGAATCGTCAAAATCTTTCCCACATTTTATGCAGGTTTTAGACATCAACCGAATTCTGTCTATCGAATATTTTATTGTTTGTTACTTCTCTACAAGAATACTAGAATTGAATATTCGTAGGGTTTTGCCTTCATTTGTTTCATTTGCAAATCTATAATGAAACCGTTAGATCCGCTTGTTGCGGTATCTATGGAATTTCATGATATGAGCCCGCATTTGTTCCATACCAAAATATTCGAGGCCGCAGGATTTACATCTGTACGATTGATCTTTTCCATGCACGACCTGTTGGTGCTGCATTAACTCCTCGATTTTTCTGAAGGAACTGCCGCATTCGTCACACTTCTTTCTCTTAAACAGCAAATTTGTAGTCTACGTTCTCCTCTTGTTTTAGATACGGCCAAATAATGGATGATTTCAGATTGGTTGCCACTTCCAGAATTCTGTCAATAACTTCTCATAATACTTTAATAAAAGGTCATTGTTACCTTATTGAGCCCACCTATGAAAAAGATAGAGGCAGTCATGCCACACGCTCGTTTAGAACTTGTGTTTTTGGCGTTGAAAGATATGGGAGTGGGAGGCCTCACATATTATGAGTCCAAGGGTAGAGGTCAGAACCTACGCCCTATATTACATTCTGGGAGAGGCACATCTACCTACACCCCTGAATTCAATCTCAATGCTACATTGGTAGTCGTGACTCGGGACTCGGCCGTCGAAAATATACTCAACACTATTCTGGAGAACTCTAGCACTGGACTCAAGGGAGAGGGAAAAATATTCGTTTACGATCTTGATGATGCCATAGACATAGGATCAAGATCCAGGGGTGAAGCGGCTATATGAGAAACCCCCTTGATTAGCTTTACATCGTGCGACAAATTCGCCTCGACCTGATTGCTAACCTGTATGGTATGCGAGTTCAATAGTCATCGATTTAGGTTTGCTCTGAACTCAGAATTAACAGGACAATATTATTGGATCTTACCTGAAAGGAAGAATTTTCGAATGGTTTCAAATTTTCTTACGTCTAAGTATGATTTGTAGTAATAACAGTTCGTCAACCCTCGACGTGGCCGGAAGAGGTGGGCGAAGCGCATCACAGAAATATCACTATAGCTGTCCTAACCCTTGACTCGTACTACTTTAATGCGTTCCAGCACTTTCCAGTATTCGACCTCGCCGCCCTGCCTGATTTTGTCTTTCATTTCGTCATCAGCGGCCTGAGTTTCGAATACTTCAAAGGTCTCGAGGTCCATAATTTGTAGGGTTTGGCCAGACATTGATATGATCTGCCCACTCCGTTTGTCAATAAGTGGCACTTCAATGTTAGCAGAGACCGGTGAAACCATACTATGTTTAGAACCATCGAAAACGCCAATCGCTGAGATTCGAGCCTTGGCTGACCCGTGCTTTCCAGGTTTGCTGTGGTCATATGACACTATTCTACAGGGTTCACTATCAATTATTATGTAGGATCCCACCTTCAGGCTCCCTAATTCCATTGGCTTACTCAATGTCGATCAGGTATCAGGAACTTGGAGGGCTATATTTAAGATTTCTGCTCAGGTTATTTAAATTCCTCTAGAATTGAAAAACTAAACAAGTTAAATAGGGACATTCCCTTTCTTATCGCGTCTCTTCTAGTCCTTTCGCAATATCGTTGATCGCTCTGGTGAGTACGACCCCCATCTACCTCAAGAATCAACAAATTTTTTGAATATGGAAAGCTAAACTTGGGTTTCATTGAACAGGATACCTTCATTTCAGCCAGAGCGGCTTTTGTTACTCTGTCCCTTTTCGCGATCGAGGTAGCCAGATCAATCAATTCCTTTTGCCCATATGAGTATCTCATGAAATAGATAGAAACATAGTTAAGCCTCTCACATAATCTTTCGAAGAGGGTAGTCGTTATCTTAAACTCAAACACATGTCTCTCATAGGTGGATACAATTTCTGTTGTATCCACTTCGTTTTGCTGACCTGGATTCGATATCAAAATATAATGATTGGCTCGGCCAGGGAAATAGAGCCTGGTTTCTTCCGTAAACGTTGCAGTCACAAAGTAAACTCTCTTTGGTCTCTCGGAGCTCTTCCATTTATCCAGTGAAATATCAAGGTTCGTATGATGTGGAATACAAAGGTAACTCTGATCACTATCTCGCTGGTGCTCCAACCCAGTGCATTTTTATAATAGAAAGTATTTATATGCTACGATATTTTGTTACCTCGTTTTAGAACTTTAAGTTGAGAAAAGTAATTTTGAACCAGGAAAATTATTATCTAGGTACTTTAGTCTTTTGTGGATGTTGCGATTGCCCATTTGTATGAATCGGTTCCAGGAAGTATCGATCGATAGAAAGGCAGAAGGCATGAGCACAGGAGCATGAAAATGGCATCAGCAGGATTGGTGTAAGCAGTCCTAACAGCAGTCAGCAGAACCGACCATGGTGAAGCATTGATTCCCAGCCTTCTTACCCGAGTGGAAATTTGTCTATGGCCATTCCTTGACCTCAAAACCTGAGATGCAAAGTCCCTCAGAGTAGATGGAGGTGTGAAATAAACCTTGGCTTTTTCCCTGTAAAGGACATCATAACCTATTTCAAGAATTCGGCATTGCAAATACAGATCGATTGCGATAGTCTCCTTAGGAATGATTATCCTCTTTGCTAAGTCAGCACGTATAGCAAGTGATCTCCCCATCACAGTGAATTGGGAAACTCCCCGCTTTCTGATGGATTCTAACCAACTTGAGATGAACGAAGCCGCTCTTGCGGCTGATGAATTTGGATTACGGCAGATGGGATTAGATGCACACAATCCGATCTGGTTGTTGTCCATACATAAGACAAGTTCACTTATGCAATCTTTGAGTGGCAAAACATCGGCGTCGAATAGAACTACGATATCACCAGAAGCCAACGAAAAAATTTCATTCCATGCTGAAGCGGCTCCTCCTCTTTCGTCATGATGCACTAGACGTATCATCGGATAGCGTTGTTGAGCCATAAAGGATGCTAAGATTTGAGGTGTGGAATCGGAGGAATGATCGCAAACTATGACTTCAATAATTCGAGCTTCGTCGCAGGAAAGTGCACTTTCACATACTGATTTAATTAGCGATATGATTTTTCCTCCTTCATTGTAGGATGGGATACCTATTGTTAGTCTCAGCATGATACCCTTCGAGGGGCAATGATGTCTTGCCTATTTAATATTTTGCATACAGATATGACAAGCTTCCAGATGAGAAATTTCCAAGCGATTTCAGATTCATTTTGGTCCTTATTTGCCATGCCCTATTCTAATGTCTAACGTACAATTTAGAAATCAGAATGATATAGTATTATTACAGGAAGCTGAAATTCTTTAGCAGAGTGTCCTTAACGGTCTCAGACCTAATCATTCCCATTTTGGTATATCCGCGAAGCTTAAAACATTTCGTTTTTGACATTCAAAAGGGTGGTACGATTCTAGCTTCCTCAGATGACGGAATATGCTTGCTTGTAAATGATTTGATCAGCAATGGAATCACCGACATCCTCCTATTCGGACTGCCTTATAAGAGGGACGAAGGTGGAACAGCGGCGGCAGACAAGTCGGGAGCAGTTCAGGTTGCCACTAGAAAGATAAAACGAGACTTTGGGTCGACTGTAAATGTCATTACTGATGTCTGTGTATGTCAGTACAATATTTCAGGACATTGCGGGATATCAGACAATAGTTATGGCAACGTCGATAATTTCAAATCGCTTGCTCTTCTTGAAAAAATAGCAACCAGTCAAGCTGATAGTGGAGCTGATTGCGTCGCACCATCCTCCATGATGGACGGGCAAGTAGATTCAATTAGGCAGGCTCTTGATTCATATGGGTTTGGAGCTGTGAAAATAATGTCTTACTCTGCAAAACATGCATCATCGTTGTACGGCCCGTTCAGATCGGTAGCCTTCGCCAGGAACAACTCTCAGGATCTGGCGTTTGATAAATCAGCGTATCAATTGCCCTATTCTAATAGAAGAGAAGCGATTCGAGAAATTGAGCAGGATATTAGCGAAGGTGCTAATATGGTGATGATCAAGCCGACTTTATGGTATTTAGATTTAGTGTACGAAGTAAAGAAAATGATCGACGTGCCTTTGGTGGTTCAGGTGGTATCTGGAGAGTATTTAATGCTTCGGAAGGGAGAGAGAGTATGTGGAGATAATCGGGGCATACTTAACGAATTGTTTGAAACGCTGATTTCAGTCAAACGTGCGGGATCTGATAGGGCGATTACATATATCACGATGGATTTCCTAAAACATCTCGCGAAGAGCGTATCTTAAAATGGCGCCTCCGAATCTGAAATGGATTCTTGTCTCATCAACTTTTTTGGGTAAAAGACAAATAAAGACAGCAGAACAAAGCAGCACCACAATTATATATCATGACCTTCACGATTGGATTATCCCGCGGTAGCTCAGCCTGGTAGAGCTTTCGGCTGTAGATGTCGGCAAATGTTGGTGCTGACCGCGTGAAGCAGCCTATCAGGCTAACATATTAGCAGTAACCGAAGAGTCGCAGGCTCAATCAACAATGCAGAAGTGCATTTTGGAGCAAATCCTGCCCGCGGGATACAGTTTCACATTTTGGATATAGTCTGACAGCTCACATAACACATTTGGCATTCGTTAAGTACTTTGATTAAAACGGGATTGGCTCCAAGTCGTGCTTCAATTCCCAAATGTTCGATCAACATAATCCCGTCACTTAAGGCAGTCTCAAGGACATTTTTTTATCCATCGCGCGAGTCCGCAGGCTTCTTAATGTCCCAGATATATCCAATACCACCGCTGGATGTTCAGAATCGATCAGCGTTATTGCACATAAAACCTCTCCTAGATACTCTGACCGACATCGAATCACATGTAGGTCAGGTCCAATCTTGTAGATTATTTTTAGAAGGGCCTTTTGAGTTATAACGTGACCGAACATATCTACCATCCTATCTCTTGTGGTTGATAACAGCTCCTCGGGAGATGGATGGAATAACACTACCATGTATCTACGTTTGTGTCTTCTCTTAAGTGTCACAGATGTAACATCTCATGGCAATCTTATGTTCTAGCCAATTATTCAAACTATTCCAATATGTCTCGGGTTTAATGTCACACAATTCGAGTAGGGCGTCAAAACATCTTCCAGATACCATTTCGAATATCGATGAAGCGCCACTAGTCAGAACTAACTGATTACCATATTTCTGTGTGAAATTGTGAATTGATTTGATAAGTGCAATATTCTTTGCAAGTTTTTGACCGTTGGTCTTACGCAACCAGCTAACAGCAATTTCGATTCCTAGTTTCTTTGAAGAACTACGTTTGAGCATTTCATAAAACTGTTCATCAATAGCCGTTATCCCTACAAGATCCACGTCTTTCGAAACCAGGTCGTGGTAATTTTCGGAAATAACCAAATAACGAAATTTGGTAGAGGCTGAAGGTTTGCTCTTCAAAAGGTGTATGACATCTGCCTCTCCACCCATACTATCAGTATTACCTGTACCATATTCAATACCAATACTCTTCAGCCCGAGCAGACTCTTGAATCTAAGAACAGGCTGAACAACATGCATTCGTACGTGGAGATCTAATCGTTCGAATCTAAAAGCCTCCTATATTCTCTGATGTATTCTTGCTTAATTCTACTAAAAAATAGCTTCGGTTTGAATTTTATCTTAACGGAATCAATATCTGAGAGCTCAATTTTGCCCTCGCAGATCTTTTGCTTATCCAGGCGGAGATGCAAATTCCCTTTTTCATCAGTGTAATTGTCCAATGAGTGGAGTAGCTTTTTTCGATCGTAGGTATCAAGGGATGTCAGAATGTTCATAGTCACATCCCTAGCTGGTTTTCCATCCAACCTAGCCTTAATTATATCAATATGATTTCCCCAATGACCCAGGAGGTTCGCAGACTCAAATTCATTCTTATCGACAAAAAGAATGGATGATACTAACTTAAGTACTCGGTCTTTGTCCTCGGTGGCATGAACTAAGAATACGATTTCTGCAGCCGCTATTTCGAAGGACCTGAATTTTTCCTTTTGCATCTATATAGCAGTCTGAATATGTAGTGATACAAAAATCAAATAGTAACGTTATTTTTAACCATTAGTAAAGTGCGCAACTTTCTCTTTTTCAGGATGGGGATCCGACTGTTGATTCCTCTGTAGCTGATGATCCGACTGTTGATTCCTCTGTAGCTGATGATCCGACATTTGTGGGTGATGATATCAATTTTGTCTTTTTTATGCCTATATGCCTAAGCGGGGTCAATTTCTTAGCAGCTTCCAATAGGTCATTGTTTAGATTCCCCAGTGGAACTTGCTTTATGAATTCATCAACAGTAAGTTTCGGTAGGCGCTCTTGTAAGAATTGACGACAAAGGACTCTGATCTGGTGTTTCTTTTCAGTATTTATTCGTCTCTGACTGAACGCAACTAGGGATACCCTGAAGACGTATCCGTCCGCGGTTTTGTAGTCAGCTACGTAACTTACCATTGAACTTCCTCTCCTCACTAGACTCCTGAGAAATTCTTTGGCATACTCGTGTCCTTTGAAAATTGTTGATGCAGTACCGTTAACGATGTTCACTATCTGTACAAATACCTTAGTCTGGTGCTGTGTAGGGTCTTGCTTTAAAATGTCATACATTGTGTTTTCAATCACCCGCCCGCGAGCAAAATTGACATCACTGATAGGCACATAATTTATGGCGCTTCCACCTAAGGCAGCAGGTGCATTTACCATAATCCACTGCTTGTCCTTCCACTTGTCACGAACCCTACCGCCTCTTTTGGAACTCTTGGGCATATAAGCTGATCATTTTCATGTCCAGAATATAAGTTGTATGATAACTTGAATCATTACTTGAGGAATCCAGACCTGAATGCTTCTCTCTTGTCCATGATACCATCTAGATTGTTCGCCGATCATAAACTAAATTTAATGGAAATCTCTTCTAAACTACTAGGATATTATTGATTATTGCCCATGCCGATGCGTAACTATACGCGTACTGCATGGCTTTAGAAAGCATCAAGAATAATGTCTTTCAAGAAGAGGTTACTGGACATTCACTTCAGAAGATTGTTCGAAGGCCTTTCTGTCCCTAAGGAAGAGGGTAACTCGTTGCATTTTGCTCTCACCATTGATATGCGGCCTCAATAATAGGCTCTTCCTTATAGGAGTATCATGAACTCATTATTCTGAGGTTATCATATCATCTAAGACTGGAAAGCCACATCACAACATATCTGCAAATAGGTTGCCTAACCTGCCAAGGCAGTCAAGGTCAAGCAACAGAAAAACATTATTTTCTTAGAATTAGAAGTAGCAGGAATAAATTTTCTTCCGTTACCTGACTAA
>Ga0190265_10003315_pt1 | contig 10979 bp, 7 predicted proteins | sample Popmic124T_FD_133135 | JGI IMG/M metagenome (GOLD analysis project Ga0190265, IMG submission 133135) | Populus adjacent soil microbial communities from riparian zone of Indian Creek, Utah, USA - 124 T | ecosystem: Environmental > Terrestrial > Soil > Riparian zone | place: USA: Utah | collected...
AGTCCGCGTTTCACTGAGTGGCGGACTCTGAATTATTCAGTTCACTCGTTGTGTTGTGGGCCTCCAGGCTTGGCTCTCGATCAGAAGCGAGGCTCTTTGACGCCGCGCCTCCCACGCGCAGCACGAGATTGTGTCCCACCTTGTCCTGCCAATTGAAATTGCTGTAGAGCACCGTCACGGCCACGCGCTTGTCCGTGTCCATGCCGATGTAAGCGGTGTAGCCGGAAATAAGGCCGTTCATGTAATGGATTGAGGTGCTCCAGCAGCCGAAATGGTTGATGATCCAGCCATACGCCACGTCTTCCTCCGGCGTTTTCATTTCAGGTCGTTGCGTGGAGATGAGCAGCGGATCGAGCCGGTGGCCGAGCAGCCCCAGATTCGATTTGGCGAAGATCATCAGATCGTGCGTCGTGGAATACATGCCGCCGGAAGCTCGCATGATTTCGCCCATTTCCCACCCGGGCAGCGGTTTGTTACGGCGGATGAACTGCGGTTGGTCGCCGGCATGCCCCTCCGCCAGGCGCGCGCGCTGTTGCTCGTTCAACGAAAAGCTCGTGTCGCGCATGTTCAGCGGACGGCAGATCTTTTCGTCAATCAGTTCCGGCAGAGACTGGCCGGTCTTTAATTCCATCAAATGGCCCAGCACTCCGTAAGCAAGGTTCGAATAAACGTATCCGCGCCGAGCCCGGGGCGGAATCCGGCAATCGCCCAAAAACTCGTACAAATAATCCCGAGTGATGAAGCGGTAGGGGTTCTTTCCCGTCACGAAGTAGTCCATCAGGTAGTTCCACTGGCGCAGTGTGTGCGGATGCCGGGGAATGCCCGATCGATGCGTCACCAGATCATAGAGGGTCAAGTTCCCGACTTCTGCGCTCATCTTGACCTCCGGGGGCAGGATGCTCCGCACCGTGTCGTTGTAGCTCAGGCGGCCTTCCTCGACCAGAACGGCGAGGGTCGAGGCGACAAAGAGTTTTGTGATGGAGCCAATCTCGAAAATGGTATCGCCGGCCGGCCGTTGCTTGTTGTGGCGCGCAATATCGCCGTAGCCGAACGTGCGCACTGTTCCATCAGGCGTCAGCACGCCCACGGCCAGGCTCGCGACCTCGCCCTTCTCAATCAAGGGCTGAGCAAGACGATCGACTTCGTCCTTGATGTCCCCGCCGGCCCGCAGGCGGGCCACGGCGGAGTGAGGGTCAAGGGTTTGACGGGATGAATAGGATTTGCAGCCGGCGCTGAAGAACGCCCAGCCGGCCAAACCCGCCAGAACGAATGCGGAACGGAAACGACGCGCCATTAAAATGCCCGCGCTGAAGCTCTGGCCTGCTGCTGCACAACCGGTTTCGGCTGCGCTTTCTTCCATTCTTCGGCACTGACTTTCTTCGTGCCGTGAATGTGGACGAAGGTCCCCTTCTTGTTCCCCACAATCACATCCGGCAATTTATCACCGTTCACGTCTGCGGCCACAACCTGCGTGCCCACGCCCGAGTCGTTGTCAATGAGGTAAGGGAGCCAGTCCACACTTTTGTCTGCGTTGCGCACAAGCTTGAACCAATAGACGACAGCCGCCCCACTCGGGTCCGCATCACCGTGCGCGCCATGTGCCCAGAAACGTTTGCCGGTGACAATGTCCTTGAGTCCATCGCCGTCCATGTCCACCAGATCGAGGGCGTGAAGCTGCGAGAACACGACGCCGTACTTGTTTTCCTTGGCCGTCTTGCCCATGAAGCGGTGCTCAGTGAAAGAGATTTTCCCGCCCTCCTTCTTCTGCTCAAACCACGCCAGTCCGTAGCCGTGCGCCTGGATGCTCGTAATCACGTCATTCAAACCGTCGCCGTTCACGTCGTAGGCGTACATCTGTGCGCCGCCGTCGCCGAAGTTCGCGGCGTGCTTCGTCCATTCGGCGTTCGAGGTTTGTTCCCACCACCCTTTGGCTTCGAGCATGTCGGCTTTGCCGTCTCCATTCACATCGCCAAAACCCATGCCGTGCGAGAAGCGCTGCCAGCCACCCTTCGGCGTCACCGCTCGCCATGTCCACGGTTTGGAAGTTGCATTCCAATCCGGCGAGGCGTAGCCAAACGTGCCGCCGGAATTGGAAATGATTTCCGGGTTGCCGTCGCCGGTGATGTCGCCCCACTGCGGCGATTCATTGTCCACCACGTTGAAGACCTTGTGCCGCTTCCAGTGCCCCGTGCCACTCGCATCGCCAGACCTCTTCGGGTTCTCGTACCATGACGCGTCCTGGCCGGGGAAACCGTAGATTAGAATGTCGTCCCATCCGTCTTCGTTAAAATCGTCCGTGAACGCAAAAAAATTGTCTGAGTAAGCGTTGTTCTGTCCCAGCGCTCCTTCGAATCCCGGCACCGTTATTTTCGAAACCGCGCCCAGTTTGAACGACTTCGTTGCCGGATAGTATTCGTGGCGCGCTTTGAAGTCCGGCCCTTCCCACCAATACGGGCCGGATACCACATCCATTTTCCCGTCGTGATTGAAGTCGCCGATGTTCGCGCCCTCGCTCCAGAACAGATCGCTGAGCTGAATCTTCTTCCAGGTGTGGACCGTGTCATCAGCGCCAAACGTCGAAATCGAAACGGACAAGGCTCCCGCGAGCACAAAGCAAAGCTTGGTCATGCCAATGTCTTGGCAGAGCAGCGCCCCAGAATCAAGGCGTGAAACCACGCAGAAATTGTCATCGCATCGCTTCAGCCTGGCCTATCCGCGCTCCAGCAAATCGATAATCCGCTCCCGCGAGCTGGCCAGTCCTTTGTACACGGCGGTCTCGATGCGCATGGTTCGCAATGCTCGCACCAGCCTGGCCGCGGCCAATGCATCCCGCCGCAGTTCGGTGAGCGGATGCATTTCGATCCGAATGCCAAACAGGATTCCGGCCGTGTGAGGCAAGCGGACCAGCGCCTGCCGTTCGACCCGCAGCCAGACCTCATTCAATTGAACTGAGGCATCGAGCCGCGGCAATGCCCGATTTGGATGTTGGTTTAATTCCGGCGAGCGGCTGAGTCCCCAATTATGCCGCAGCCGCGTTTCACCGGCCGAAAGTTTGCCGAGGAACGAATGAATCGATCGCCCCAGTTGCGCGTTCAAACCGGGCACCGGCCCGTGAATGGCTTCAATCGGCTTGCCGATTTTTTCTTCGAGGCTCCACGACGATGGAAACGCGACGCAGCCACCGAGCAGATGAAATGCGCCGGTCGCGTCCGGGTGCAAGAGCAGGAAGTCCGGTTCCCAGATTTCGCCCAGCCGAAGACAACGCTGGGCCGGCGCGGGCTGCGCCATCACTGCTGCGCACTCGCTTTCCGAAAGCGTGCGCCAGCCCAGCGCCAGCGCGATGCATTCATTCAGCAACGAACTGCACTCCGGCAGACATGCGGAGTAAACACGCGGCTCGCTGCGCAGCCAGCGCCGCCGTTCCGCCATCAGCGCTGCGTTCGCAGAGGTCGGCTTGAAGAACTCTTCCGTCGTCCCTCGCTGCAAGGCCATGTGGAAGCGGTAATCTTCATCGGGAAACAGCTCGGAAAAATTCATCGGCAAATGACTTCCTGTTCACTGCGCCGGCTTCCGGCTTCGGACTTCTCAAGGCGCCTGGCCCGGGAGCCTGGCCAGCCGGGCCTGGAATTCCAACTCCTTCATGCGCGCTTTGCTGACGTTCGGCATGACCACGCGCACGAGCAGATTGGTAGTGGCATTGATCTCGGCTTCGAATCTGGCCGTCTCGCGCCTGATGTCTCTGGCGGAAGCCTGGGCGATAACGTGAGAGCGGGCGTAGTGCGGTTCCAGGGCTTTGATGTAGCGGACAACTCCAGCACTCGTGCCGCCCGACGCTTCAATGATTCTGTCGGCGAGATCGGGTTCGCTGCTGATGTTCTCGGCTATCAGAACGCGGAACTGCGCGAGCACTTTCGCATCATCACGGTCCTTGGCGCGGAAACCTTCGAGTCTCGAGAGCATCCATTCCTGGAACCCGGCCCTCTCGTTGGCCATGGCGTCCGCGACTGTGGCCCGGACGGGCGGTGCCTGAAGGCCCGCAACGATTTCGGAGCGAGTTGGCGGTTCCAATTGATCGAAGTGCGCGGCCATGAAGTCGAGGACCTTCATCTCGGCCGCGACCTGGATCATCGTTCCCACCAGCGAGGCGCTCGTGGCGGCGTGCCGGCTCATCACGGAGCCGGCGAGGAGTTCATCGCGTGCCCGCGCTTGATCGCCATCGGCCAGAGCAATGCGCGCGCGAAGGACAGCGGCATAGATACCAGTGCGGACTTTAATCCAGTTGGGGGTGATGGCTTTCGGGCCATCGGCGGGGTCCGCGCCCCAGTCGCACGGCGCTTTCTGTGCGCGGGCGCGTAGGATGAAGGCAAACGCGTCATCGAAACGGCTGGCGAGTGCTCGCTCCTCGGCGCCCGGATCTCCGGAGTTATCGTGGCCGAGCAGCGTCGATTCTGATTCATCCAGCACGGGAAACCGGCTGAAAGCCTGCCCGTAAAGCAGCGCCGGGTTGATGTCCTTGCGCGGCGGCATCGCCGAGACCGTGCTCAAAGCAAAGGCTGCAAGCAGCAGCGTGCCGTATCTCCATCGCGTCGATGTCATCATGTGTAAATGGAGGCAGCGGCAAAAAGTTGCGATGACTTTCACGCCATGTGTGCGGTTTCATCGCCGCTTCACCTTGATTGAATGGCTGACGCACCGCAGCATCCGGTGCCCAATGACAGATCGCGAACAATCCGCAACTCGGCCGTTCCGCTTTGGGGTGCTCGCATTCGTCGTCTTGACGCTTCTAGTCATTACGGCGTTCGCGTTCCTTTTGTTGCGCCCACGAACGCCGACGCGAGCGTCGATCGAACTCGACCGAAAGTTGGCGCAGTTGCGCAAGGATGGAGTGCCGCTTACAACGGCTGATCTCGGCAGAAGCCTGCCTGACCCGGATGCGGAACACGACGCGCGTTTGGTTCTCAGCGCGGCATTTGCCTGGCGCCCCGGCGCGCCCGCCACGACGAACCTTCCGATCGTAAGTAGAGGTACATCGGCCAAACGTGATGAGCCAATTCGTTCGCACGTCATGAGCGAATTGGCGACGTATCTGACAAATTCCGACGCGCTGCTCGCGGCCATACCGGCGCAATTGAAGGGTGTCTGGTTTTCCATGGGGTGGAGCAATGGTGTCGCGAGTGCGCCACCGACACACTTTTTCCAAATACGGCAGCTTACTCAGACTCTGGCGCTCAAAAGTCTTTTTGAAGCAGAACAGCAAAACTCTCGGACAGCCGTTGATGCGTTGAGTGCAGGGTTCAACGTGGCTGGCACTCTCAATACCGATTCTCTCGCCAGCACGATGATGCGTGTCGCCATTCTCGGCATGATGTGTGAAGCCAGCGAACAGGTGTTGAATCGAACGAAAGCAACCGATGTTCAACTACTCAGTTTGCAACAAAGCATTCACCCGGCACGCTCTGACGATTTCGCGTATGCGTTCACGACGGAGCGTTGTTTGGCTACCACCATGTTTGACTCGTTGAGGGCTGCCCATGACGGTGGCGGAAGCGAACTATTATTTTTAATGAGGTTGGCTCGCTGGATGAGTGGTGATCGAAAGCCCATCTATCGGGATGAAGACTATTTGGCTTACCTGAATTTCCTGGACGAGCACCGCGCCGCACAGTCGCTGCCAGGATTTGAGCGTTTGGGGCGATCGAAGCAACTCAACGCTCTACTCAAAACAAATACCTACAGCACAATGCTAGAGATAATCGCGCCGAACTGGACCAGGGCGATGCATGCCGCGATCGAGGCAGGCGCAAGACTGGAAGCCGCCAAAGCGGCGCTGGCCGTCGAACGCTATCGTCTCGCCCACAATGGCGAACTGCCGGATTCATGGTCTGCACTGGTCCCGATGTATTTGACGGCGGCACCGCGCGATCCTTTGGATCACCAACCGCTGCGTTTCAAAAAGCTTTCGCGCGGTTACATCGTTTACAGCATCGGCGCGGATGGCGTGGATAACGGCGGCGGCGAACGCGCGAACCATACCGTCACCAACCATTACGATGTGACATTTACCGTTGAACGATGAGCCACGCGCGTCGGTCTTCCGCCGAAACTTTGCGTTCTCGAACTATTTCGCAGCGCAGTTTAGTGTTCCACCGATGAACATCATGCCTCACGTTCTGGCCAGCATCGTGTTGGGGTGCGTCCTCTTGCCTTCGCTGCGGGCGCAGCCCGTCCAGACAAACGCGACGCCACCGCTGGGGAGCAACAGTATTCAGGTCACGGTCACCGCCGAAATGGGCGATCTGGGCGGCAAGTTTTTCGGACGCGCACCCGACCCCGCCAAGACCCGTCGATACTACATCGCGGCCGAGCCTGAGTTATGGGATTTCACTCCGCAAGGCCTCGATCCCGTTTGTGGCAAACCGCTTCCGCCACCCGTCGTGGCGCAACGGCGCGTGGGCAAGATTCGTTACGTGCAATACACGGATGACACTTTTACGACGAAGGTGTTTCAGAACCCGCGTCTCGGGATTCTGGGGCCAGTGCTGCGTGGGGTGACGGGAGAGTTCCTGGCAGTCACGTTTCTCAACCGGGGCGGGCAGCCGCTTTCGATGCATCCGCACGGCGTCAAATACGATAAGGACAGCGAGGGTTCGTATTACGAACCCCGGCCCGGACGGGGCGCAGCGATCGGCCCGCGCGGGCAATTCACTTATATCTGGCACCTGGACGCGGAGTCCGGCCCGATGTCCAGTGAACCCAGTTCCAAAGGCTGGCTCTATCACAGTCACGTCAACGGCGATGAGGAAGCAAATCTCGGCCTTGTCGGTTTCATCGTCGTCACTGATCCGCAACGCGCCCGGCCCGACGGCACACCGAACGACATTGAGCGCGAGCAGGCGGCGCTGTTCATGATTTTCGACGAGAGCGGCCTGGGCGAAGCCGAGAGAGAGGCGGCCGAATACGCCAGCCTGGGCATGAACACAGGGCCTTCGAAAACATGGTCCCAGGTGCAGGAGATTCTCGAACAAGGCGCGCGCGTCAGCATCAACGGTTTAATCTTCGGCAACCTGACCGGGCTGGAGATGAACGAAGGTGAGCGCGTGCGCTGGTATCTCTTTGGCCTCGGCTCCGAGAAGGATTTCCATACGGCGCACTGGCACGGCATGCGTGTCACCGAAGAGGGGCGCCGCCGCACCGATGTGGTGGAGTTGCTTCCCGCTTCCATGAAAGTTGCGGACATGATTGCCGATAACCCCGGTTCGTGGCTTTTTCACTGCCACGTTTCGGATCACATGACCGAAGGCATGTTTGCCCGCTTCACGGTTCATCCCAAAGGCTCCAGTGGTGTCCCGCGCAGCGCGGGTCCGGCGTTCTTCGGTCTCTCGACCGCCAAGCAATCCTTGCAGATCAAGAATGCCGCGGCGCGGCTGGGCTCGTCGGGTGGTGCCCAAATAAAACTCGAAGGGGTCGTCACCGTGTTCGAAGCATTCTCGGTCTTCAACCAGCCGGTCACGTTTCAATTGTTGGGACGAACCGTTCCTTTCGCGCCGAACCGCCGCGGGCAAGGGACCGCACCGGGTGGCGAATACAAAATAAGAAACGCCAGCCAGTTTGGCGTCGTGTACGGCGGCCTGCTCGAGTTCGAGCTGACTCTGCAAGGCCAGGAATGGCGCGAAGCTCTGATGAAAGCCGGATTAACCGGGCGAACAGCGCGAAGTCTCACGGTTCCGATGAAGGTTCAAATTGGGACGGCTTCGCACGAAGGAATAGCCGAGGTGCAGTGCCTCTTCGAGTGACGTGAAGAGCATCACTCGAAGTGATGCAGAAAGTCGTTTCGGTAAGGTGGGGCGCGGTGTCCTCACCGCGCCGCGTCAATTGTCAACGGCCGCTTCCTCATGGGCATTCGCAGCCCGGCGCGCTGAGACAGCGCGCCCTGCCCTCGCTGCACGGCACGGGGAGAACGAGCCTCATGGCCTCGTTCTCCCCGGCATTGCAAATTATGGGGCGGCCTGGATTTGAACGCGGCCGCTTTGGTCAGCGCCGCGGGCGTGGCCCGCGCCGATGTTCTGCCTTTGAAGGACCGCGCCTTTGATGGGGAACACCGTGGTAGTCCCGGCTTCCTTGAACGTGCCGGTGAACACTCCTGATTCGGACGCAAAGTTCAGCTTGAGCGTGTTCGGTCCGTTGTTCACGAGTTTGCTGTTGGGGCCGAATGTAACGGGGTTGATGCTGCTGGGCAGATTACCTCCGTTGAGAATGACCAGCCCATCCGTGATTTGCAGCACGCTGTCCGTGCCAGTCGGCGCGACGTAACGCGAACCAATCGCATCAGTTTCAACTGCGAAACCCGCCGGGTAAAGCCGTTGTGTGGGTCGGCTCGGTTTGACCCAGCGCAACCGGCCAGACACATCATTGAAACCGTCATCGCCCAAATGCATCCAGCCCAGCACCACACCGCTTCCGTTGTAGAGCGGCGCATACAACGGCCAGTCACCGTTCTTCGAAACCGCCGCCTTCTGGACCAATACCCTTCCATCCGCCAGCCGGCCTTTCAGCCGGACCACGCCATTGGCGTCAATGACCGCGGTGGCGTAGCCGTCACCGGCGGGCAAGTCGGGAGTAAGGGGAGCCGCGCCGGGAATGATGAGCGTGTATCTCCCGGCCAGAGGTCCCGCTGCCGCCGGACGATGGCCCAATAACGGCGCAATCCAATCGCCGTCGCTGACACTGCCGGAGATCACATCCGCATCCTGCAGGTTCGCCTCCCAGATGACCATCAAGGCGTTCGCGTTCCTTCGCACGATGCGATTGGTCGCCCGGCCGTCGCTGTTGAACTGCCCGCGCGCGACATGTCTCTCGCCCGGCGAACGCAGCGTGGCGTTGTAACCACCGGAATCATTCAACTTGAGCGTAAAGAAGCCCGCATGAGTGGCATTGCTGAGTTGCGGCTCGAAGAACAACCCGTGAAACACACCGGCCAACGGCACGAACACGCCATTGGTCCCCTCCGGCACAAAGTTCGCAATGATGACGAGGTTCGAGAGCATCACGAAGTTCAACGTCGGTGAGATTTCTGATACGCCGCCCGACCAGTTCGCGAAGACCCAGCCCACCTCGGGCGCGGCTTGGAGCGTGTAACTGTTTCCCACTTGCAGCTCCTGGCCGTTCGTTGCGCCCGTCACGGTGCCGCTGCCATTGATGATGAGCGTGAGTTCGGCGGCGGGAGGGGCGGCCGCAAAGTTGGCGGTTATAACCAGGTTTGACTCCATCACGAACGTCAACGCCGGGGAATTGTCCGATACTCCGCCCGTCCAGTTGACGAAGACCGATCCCGAGGCGGGCGCGGCCATGACGGTGTAGGTCTGCCCCACAGCAAGGAGTTGACCGTTGGTTACGCCCGACACGGTGCCGTCACCGTTGATGTTCACGGCGATGGGCGAGAAGACGGTTTCGCGTTTGATGAGCGTGAAGTGATCGTTGGTAAGACCGCCGCTGGTCAGAAACAGGGCGTCGAGGCGGTTGCTCGACACGTCGATCACCATCGTGCCCAATTGGTTCAGCGAGATGAAGTGCGCCGGATGATTCAATTGGCCGCCGGTGGCTTGTCCGCTGCTGCCCGCCACAGTGTAAATGACGCCCTTCTGCGCCGGATTTTTCATGTAGGCGCCAGTGCCATCTTCACGGCCGTTGCCCGGATCGATCTTGTGCGACGGCGTCAGCGTGCTCGAAAGTCCGTACTGCCCGTCCAATAGATAAGAGCGCTCGTAGCAATGGCTGTGGCCGCCCAACACGAGATCCACTCCGTAATGTTCAAGGATCGGCACGAGGTTCTGCCGAATCTGGACCAGGTCGCCTTCCGAGTCCGAGTCGTGACTGCCTTTGGTGTAGGGCGGATGATGGAAGAACACGATGGTCCATTCCTGCATCGCGTTTTCAAGGTCGTTAATCAGCCAGTTCGCCATCGCGGTGTTCGTGGTGCGTCCGCTGGTCATGGAGTCGAGGCACACGAAGTGAATGTTCGCATAGTCGAACGAGTAATACTTCTCCGTGCCGGATGGAACGCCGCCCGCCTCGCCGTTTTGCGGCAGCGTGAAAATATCGAGATACGGAAACTGAGTGGCCGTAGTGGACTGCGAGGTCTCGTGGTTTCCGAGCGTCGGCCAGAGGAAGAGATTGCGGAGTGTCTCAGGATACATATCGAACACGGCGGCCTGGTGTTCGACGTCGGTCCCGCTGTTGTAAGCGTTGTCGCCGAGCATCATCCAGATATCGGCGGGGCGCGTCAGGGCGGCGTAGTTGTAGAAGGCGTCGCGCGTGCTGCGCTGGCGATCTGGCGCACCGTTGCCGGCGGTGCCCGAGTCGCCCAGCACCCAGATGCGCGTCGGCTTGCGCGTGCCCACTACCGGCGAAGTCCTGAACCAGTAATTCGAGCCGTCCCCGAGCACGGTGTTGCCGCCCGCGAGAATCTGGTTCGAACCGCCAATGGAATAGAAATACTTTGTGTCCGGCTGCAGTCCGTTGATGTGAACCACGTGCTCCCGGTTCGTCGGCGTCCCAACGGCGATGTTGGTTAACGCATCAAGGCTCGTGCCATAATGAACGAGCGAGTCCGCAATCTGGTCCGTTCGCCAGCGCACCACCCCCGCGGTCGGCGAGCCGGATTGCAGATACGGTCCGCGAATCAGTTGGGCGGGTATCTCGGTCACGACACGAATGATCACCGGCGCCGACGTGCCCCGCAGCCCGGTATTGTCAGTCGCGATCGCGCGGAGGGTGTACGTCCCGACTGAAGCGTTGGACCACGTGATGAAATAGGGCGCGTTGGTGGCGATGCCGAGATCCTGGCCCTCGAAGTATTCGTAGTATTCCACCTGCACGATGGTGCCGTCGTTGTCCGTCGCTGTGGCGCGGAGCGGCACATTCGCGGGCGCGAGCATGTAAGCACCGTTGGTTGGACTGGTCATCGTCACGCTGGGAACCGG
>Ga0190265_10003316_pt1 | contig 10978 bp, 6 predicted proteins | sample Popmic124T_FD_133135 | JGI IMG/M metagenome (GOLD analysis project Ga0190265, IMG submission 133135) | Populus adjacent soil microbial communities from riparian zone of Indian Creek, Utah, USA - 124 T | ecosystem: Environmental > Terrestrial > Soil > Riparian zone | place: USA: Utah | collected...
GCGTACGACCACTGAAGCAGCACGCTCAGCCGGTTGCGAAATCCGACCAGATACATGATGTGCACGAACAGCCAGAGCAGCCACGCGAGCGTGCCCGTGAACTTCAGCTTGCCGAAATCGGCGATCGCGCGCGAGCGGCCGATCGTCGCAAGATCGCCCTTGTTGAAGTAGTGAAAGCTCTTCCTCGGTTGCCGCCGCAAATCGCGCAGAATGTTCTTCGCCGCTGCGGCGCCCTCCTGATTGGCGGCGGGGCAGACGCCGGGCACCATCCGTCCATCCTGCACGACCACCGCCAGATCTCCGACGGCGAATATTTCCGGGTGCGCGGCCACCGACATGTCGGGATTCACCTGCACGCGGCCGGCTCGATCGAGTGGCGCGCCCAGGAACGCGCCGAGCGGGGATGCCTTGTTGCCGGCGGCCCAGAACACCGTGCGCGCCCGGATCTGTTCCTTACCGATGAAGACGCCGTTCTTGTCCACCTTCGTGACCGCCGACCCGATGCGCAGCTCCACGCCCAGATCTGCCAGATCTTTCGCGGCGTGAGCGGCGAGGTTCTCGGGAAACGAAGGCAGTATGCGCGGGCCGGCTTCGACGAGAATGACGCGCGTGCGCCGCGTGTCGATCAGCCGAAAATCGGGAGCGAGCGCTCTCTTCGCGATGAACGGCAGCGCGCCCGACAGCTCCACGCCCGTTGGACCTCCACCAACGATGACGAAGGTGAGAAGCTCTTCGCGCGCAATCGGATCGTCGCTCTTCTCCGCTTCCTCGAACGCGAGCAGAAAACGGCGCCGGATCTCCGACGCATCCTCGATCGCCTTGAGGCCGGGTGCGTAAGGCTCCCACTCCTCGTGGCCGAAATATGCGTGGCGCGCTCCGGGCGCGACGATGAGATAGTCGTAGGAGATCTCGCGCATCTCGTCGTCGATGAAGACAAGACGCGCGGCCGGATCGATCTTACGGACCTCGGCCATTAGTACCTTCGTATTCCTCTGACGGCGCAGAATCCACCTGATTGGCGCCGTGATGTCGCTCGGCGCTAGTGCGCCGGTCGCCACCTGGTAAAGCAGCGGCTGGAAGATGAAGTGATTGGTCCGGTCGAGTAGAGTTATGTCGACAGGCGCGCGCTTGAGCGCCTTCGCCGCGGCGATTCCGGCGAATCCACCGCCGATGATGACGACGCGCGGGCGGCCTCCGGACTCAGGCAAGCCTTTCCTCGAACGATCTCGCCACCAGGGTCATCGCCAGCACGAGCAGAATCAGCAGCACACTGTACGCCGCGGCCGTCCCGAAGGCGAGAGCGCGGAGCTGGGCCAGGATCTCCATCGATATCGGCCGGTTAGCGTGGGTGTACAGCACGACGCTGGCAACGAATTCTCCCACCGCCGTCACCGCCGCGAGCAGCGCGCCCGCGACGAGGCCGGGCCGCGCCGCCGGCAGAATCACCCGGCGCATCGTGAGAAGCCACGACGCGCCCAGCCCGCGCGCGGCATCCTCGAGCGACGGATCCATCTGGCGCAGCGATCCCTCGACCGCCGATGCCACGAGCGGAATGTCCCTTATGAAGTAAGCGAGCGGCAGTATCCAGAACGTGCCGACGAGCAGCACGCGACCCGTGAGCAGGTCGTTCTGGTTGAAGGTCGCGGCGAGTCCGAGCGCTATCGCCGTTGCGGGAATCGCCCACGGGAGAGCGACGAGCAGCTCGAGCAGGCGCCGTCCCGTGAATCTGCGCAGCACGATCAGGTAGGCGGCGAGGAAGCAGATCACCACGTTCGCGGCGGTCGCCACCAGCGCCATCGAGACGCTGTTCGTGATCGGCCGCCACAGCTCGGCCTCGGAGAACAGCCGGCGATAATTCTCGAGCGTGTACTCGGGCGGCAGGACCTGGGTGGTCCACACTCCGTCGCGCGCGAACGAGACGAGAATCACCATCAGATGCGGTAGGATGAGAGTGATCACGATCGCCGCCGCCAGGACACTTGTCAGTACCTGCGTGCGTCTCGAGCCGATCACACGCCGCGTGCGGCCGCCCTTGCTCGCGAGCGTGTACTTGCGCTTGCGGTCGATCCAGCGAAAAAGGAGCAATCCCGCGACAGCGCTGAGCGCGAGCACCGTCGTCTCGACGTAGGCGAGCCCCATTGCGCCGTTGATCTTCGACGCCAGGATCTGTGTCGACAGCACGCGCAGCCCTCCGCCGAACACGTACGGCGCCGAGAACGAGCCGAGTGAGTTCATGAAGACCAGCAGCATCGAGCCGGCGACGGCGGGCATCAGGAGCGGCAGGGTAACGCGACGCAATCTCTGCCATGTGCCCGCCCCCAGGCCCGACGCCGCTTCGTCCAGCGTCGCATCGAACCGCTCGAGCCCGGCCGACACGAAGAGAAAGACGTAGACGTACATCGTGTAGGCGTGGACGAACACGATCGCCGGCACTCCCTGGAGCCTCCACGGCGCTTCCGCCATGCCGAATGCGCGCTGCACGCTGCGCGTGATGAGTCCGCTCTCGCCGTACAGGAAGAGAAACGCAATTACACCAACGAGTGGCGGGAGCGCGGCCGGCAGCGTCGCCACCGCGCGCAGCAGCCGCCGGCCGGGAAACTCGAACCGGCCGAGCAGGAACGCGAGGGGCACTCCGATCGCCAGCGATGCGAGAACTGACGCGACGGAGATGACGAGACTCGTGCGCAGCGCCTCGCGGTCCGCCGGGCTTGCCGCGAATTCCCGCCAGTGCTCGAGGCCGTTCTCGAAGCTGCCGACGATTACCGCGACATTCGGGTAGACGACGGTCCAGAGCAACAACAGCATCACCGGCAGCGCGATCACCCAGCTGCGGCGCTGCGTGGACGTTCTCACCGCGGAACGAGGGGAAAGGGTCCAGCCGACGGCGTTACGCCGACGAGATCGCCCTCTCGCTCGGTGCCGGTCTCCGACTCCACCTCGACCACTACATCTTCGGCCAGCTCCACGCGGTACACGACGGTTCCGCCGGCGAATCGCCGGTTGGAAATCCTGCCCGACCATGCCTGATCATCGTCGCTGTTCGTGAGCGCCAGCTCGTCGGGCCGCAGCACGACGTACGCGTGCTCGAACCGCGAGGCGGCGCCCGCGGCGCGCGTAACCCGAACGTCGATTGTCTTTGCGCCGATCGTCACCGCTGCCCTGTCACCGTTGTCCACCGCCGGCAGGATGGTCCCGCGGCCGATGAACGCCGCAACTTCGCGCGAGATCGGGGCGTGATACAGCTCTTCGGCGGTTCCGACCTGAAGCAACTTCCCCAGCTTGAGCAGCGCTATGCGGTCGGAGATCGCGAACGCGTCTTCCTGGTCGTGGGTGACGAACAGTGCCGGCACGCCGACCCTCCGCAGCATCGCGCGGAGATCGTTGCGCATCGTCTGGCGCAGAGTGGGATCGAGGTTGGAGAGCGGCTCGTCCAGAAGCAGCGCGCGCGGCTCGATCACCATCGCGCGCGCGAGGGCTACGCGCTGCTGCTCGCCGCCCGAGAGCGATTGAGTCGCCCGGTCGCCGGCGCCCTCGAGGCCGACGGCGGCCAGAGCCTGACGCGCTTTCTCCAGCCGCTCGGTCTTGTTCACTCCGCGCGCTTCGAGCCCGAACGCGACGTTGTGCGCGACCGACATGTGCGGGAAGAGGGCGTAGTGCTGAAACACCATGCCGAAGCCGCGCTTCTCGGGAGGGATGTTGGTGATGTCGGTGCCGCCGAGCGTGACGGTGCCGGCGTCGGGGGCCTCGTAGCCGGCGACGATGCGAAGCGTGGTGGTCTTACCCGAACCCGACGCGCCGACGAGGCCGAGCAGCTCGCCCGGCGCTACCTCGAACGCAACGTTGTCGACCGCTGTGTAATCGCCGAAGCGGCGCGTGATGCCGGCGAGCGCGAGCGCGCCGTCATCCCTGCCTCGCGCACTCGGCGCGGCGGTCATCGTTTGTTTCCGCGGTTCCTGATGTTCGCGTCCCAGTACTTCATCCACTCGTCGAGGTGCGCCGCCATCAGCGCGCGATCCACCGGCATCGGCTTGATCGTCGCCAGGGCTTCGCGAATCCACGCGGGGAGCCCCGCCTGCGGAATGTCCTTGCGCGCCGGAATGCGCAGAAATTCCTCAGCCGAGACGACGAGAGCCTCGGGAGTCGTGACGAACTCGTAGTACAGCTCGGCCTCCTTTCGCCGCTCGGTCCCGCGAACGATTGCGATCCCATCGACGAGAAGCGGAGTTCCGCTCGAGGGAATGACGTATTTGACCGGAATCCCGAGACTCTGCTGCAAGGTCGCGATGTCGGGCATGTCCCACAATGTCACCACTCCTTCCTGCCGTCCCAGCTTCTGATAGAGAAGCGTGGGGTTGAGAACGTACTCGCGGGTGTTGGCGTCCAGCTTGCGCAACCACTCGTACCCGGCGTCCGGCTTTCCGGTCTGCGTCATCGACCGCGCCATGATCGCTCCGAAAATCGCGCGCATCGTGCCCGACGCGATCGGATCCCGGATGAGAATCTTGCCCTTCCATTTCGGATCGAGGACGTCGTCCCAGTCGCGCGGCGCTTCGGCGTCGGACACCGCTACGCTGTTGTAGCCGATCACTTCTGGCGTGAGATACGTTCCATACCAGTTGTCGCCGGCCTCTCGGGCTTCGGCGTCTACCTGCTTCGCCCAGCTCGGCGCGTACGGCTCGAGCAGGTTTTCCCTGGTGGCTCGGTCGAACGCTTCGGCGGGTGCGCCGAACCAGACGTCTGCCTGGGGATTTGCCGCTTCCGCACGAATGCGCTCCAGAACTTCCTGCGACCCCATATCCACCCACTGCACATCGATGGTCGGATTCGCTTTCTCGAATTCCGTCTCGAAGTAGTCGAGGAGATCCTTTCCGTGCGGCGAGTAGACGGTGAGCACGGTCCGTCCGTCCGAGCGGCAGGCTGCCGCTGCAAGCAGAGCGGCGACAAGCGAATAGCGAAGAATTTTCATCAGCGTGCGGTTCCCGCGAGCAAGTTGGCAAAGATCCGCGCGCCGCCGGGGACGCCGGCGGGAAGCTGCCTGAAGAGCGCGAGCGGCACGTAGACATAGGTGCCACGGCCATACGTCGCGAGCAACAGACCTCCGCGCTTGGGCTCCTCGCCTGGATCCGTCATGGACAGTGGCGCACTATAGCGCGCGTCGAAGGCGAACGGCATGTACAACGCCCGCTCCTGGACCCAATCGTTGAAATCTTCGGTGGTAATGCGGTTTGGGGAGGTGAGCAGCGGCGAGCGCGGATCGAGAACGGAGATCGCGGCGTTCTCTTCGGTGACGCGATCGTGGGGGCGGCGAATAGTGATCGGATAGGGCATCACTCCGGGACGCATCATCTCGTACTGCCCGTACTGAACGACGAGGCGGCCGCCGTTCCGGACATACGTGAGAAGATGGTTGTTGTTGTTTATCAGCGCATCGCTGGCCTCATACGCGCGTGGCCCAATCACGATAGTCGAAAAACGCGAGAGTTGGGTGGCGGGGATGTCCGCTGGACTGATCATCGTGACCGGGACGCCCAGCTGCGCGAGCATCGGCGCGACGTTGTCTCCCACGCCCTGGATGTAGGCGACGCTCAGGCGTGCAGGCAAAGCGACGTCGATCGATCGGATGCTGAGCGTCGCGGGGCGATAGATACGGTCAGGCTCGATATGCTCGTACTCGACGGGCACGTAGCCGGCGCGGAACTGCTTTCCTTTTCCATCGGCGACCGCGCGAATCTCGTGTGTTCCGCGGGGCAGCCTGCCCCGGACACGAAACGTGAGTGTCCTCGTAGCCCCCGGCGCCAGAGTCGTCATTCGCTGGATGGAATCTGCCGACAAACCCGGTGGCAGCTCGAGGGTGACGGCAGCGGATGTCGTATCGGCGAACGCCGAGCGCAACGTAACGTTGACGAAACGATCGAGGGGGGCCGACGAGCGTGCAATCTCAATGGTGCGGTCGAACGTCACCGAGATCCCCGGCGCGACGATCAGTGGGCGCTGCACGTCCCCCCGCACCGGATCGACGTAATGAAACACGATCGGAGTTTCGAGCGTTGTTCCGTGTCGCCCGTCCGGTAGCGACACCTGTATCTGCACCCAGTTGGCCCTCACTCGCGCGTCTTCTGACACTGCACCGATCGAGGGCGTGAACATGTCGCCGGTGCGAGGAGCCGCGAGCCACCACGGTTGGGTGATTTCCCTGCCGACCGTCGAATCAACCCATTGATATGCGGAATCCGGCTGTATGACTCCGCCGCCAGGAACCGGATGTCCCCCAATCGTCCGCTCGAACCTGATCGGAACCTTGCCGCGGTTGAAGATCCTGTTGGTTACACGCGCCGTCTCTCCGACTGCCACCACCTGGCGATCAGCGAAAGCCTCGTACGCTACCACTCGCGGGAGGTCCTCCTTAACGCTGTCCACTGCCCGCGCCGCGACATTCAATCCTTCGAACATCGATCTCTCGAGCTTCGCATCCGGCGCCGGGACTCTCGTGTGCTCGCGTGTGATGTAGTCCCACACCACGCCTCGACGCCTCAGCATTCCGAATCCCTGAGACTTGTGCTGCGACCGGCTCTCGGCGGCCAGCTCCGCGTAGGATTCCCCGAGCGCCGGATTGAACTCGCCAACATTGATCCTGAGAGTCGCGGCGGCGGGGGCGAAGCGCGCCGTTCGATAGAACTTCTTGGGCGACCACGGCTGTCCGAATTCTCTCACCGGAAATCGCACAGTGTCGGACGCGACGTCATATGCCTCCCGAGCCAGAATCGCGGAAACCTGGTGCTGCCCGTGACCGCCGCGCTCCGCAAACAGGGCGATGATGATATCCGGCCGGAATGCGCGCACGACCTTGACTACGTCGCCGAGCAGGTCCTCCTTCGGCCAGTGCCTGAACGTCTCTTCCGAGCTCTTGGAGTATCCGAAGTCGTACGCTCTGGTGAAGAACTGGTGCGCTCCGTCGATCCGCCGCGCCGCCAGGAGCTCCTGCGTGCGAATCACTCCGAGCGGCTCGCCCAGCTCGTTGCCGATGAGATTCTGGCCGCCATCTCCGCGCGTCAGCGACAGGTATGCTGTCTCGACCCCGCGCCCACGCACGAGCCACGTGATGAGCTGGGTGTCCTCGTCGTCCGGGTGCGCCGCGACCAGCAACACCCGCGCGTCGATGCGCGACGGAAGACTGCTCTCGATTTGTGGAGGCGGTGTCCCCTGTTGCGCGCCCTGTGTGGCCGGCACCAGGACAGCCGTCATCAGGACGCCGAGCGCTGCCCGCTTCTTCATTTTGGAGCCGAGCAAAAGAGGTCGCGCTCTCTCAGGTCTTGAGCGCCATGCTGCGGCGCTTCGCTCCCGCCGGCTGCTGAACCGAGGCGTTTACTTCGTTGACGATGCGCTCCTGCTCGGCCTTGTGTGCTTCCGCGTAGCCCTCGGCCGGGCTCGCGCGCTCGGGACGTCCGACGTAGCGGAGCGGAATCGCGTTTCCGGTGGAGACTCTGAGGCGCGGGGCAGCATAGGTCCAGGCGCCGCTGTTCTTGGGCTCTTCCTGCGCCCATACCACTTCCTCCACCGACGGGTACAGGTCGACGATGCGCGCGACATGATCGCCCGGCCACGGGTAGAGCTCTTCCACCCGCACCAGTGCGACGTGCGGAGCCTGCTTCTGCACGAGATCGTAGAAGATCTTCCCCGTGCAGAACACGAGGCGGGTGATCGTCTTGCGACGCTCGGAGGCGACCGGGTCGTCGAGCACCGGATGAAAGGTGTCGCTGCTCAAATGCGACAGCCGCGATGCCGCTTCGGGGAGCCGCAGCAAACTCTTCGGCTGCATCAGGATGAGCGGCCTGCGCTCGTACATGAGAGCCTGCCGCCGCAGGATGTGGAAGTACTGCGCCGGCGTCGAGGGATACCCGACGCGCATGTTCCCTTCAGCGCAGAGCTGAAGAAAGCGCTCGAGCCGGGCGCTCGAGTGCTCAGGACCCTGTCCCTCGTAGCCGTGAGGGAGCAGCAGAACGACCGAGGAATCCTGTCCCCACTTGGCGCGGTCCGCGGCAATGAACTGATCGATGATCGGCTGCGCGACGTTCACGAAATCGCCGAACTGCGCCTCCCACAGCACCAGCGTGTCAGGGGACACCGTGCTGTAGCCGTACTCGAAGCCGAGCACCGCGGTCTCGGAAAGCGGACTGTTGTAGATCTCGAACGATCCATGAGCGTCGCCCTCGGCCACGTGCGCGAGCGGAACGTAGATCTCGCCGCTCTCGGCGTCGTGAAGAACGGCCTGGCGATGCGAGAACGTTCCACGCTCGACGTCCTGGCCCGTCATTCTCACCGACTTGCCATCGGTGAGCAACGACGCGAAGGCGAGTGCCTCGGCGTGTCCCCAGTCGATGCCGCCGTTGTCGGACATCGCCTCGCCGCGCCGGGCGAGCGTCTTCGCCAGGCGCGGATTCACCTTCATGCCATCCGGCCACTTGAGCATGCGATCGTTGAGGTCGCGCAGGTGATCGGCGTTGACGCCGGTGTCGGCGCCGCCCGCTCCGGAAGTATCCACCCTCGCCTCGTTCGTGGGCCGATGCTCGGGCGGGTGTATCTCTCCGCTCTTCGTCGCCGACTGGATGCGCTCGAGGTTCGCGGCGATCTCCGCGTCGAGCTGCTTCACGTCGTCCGCCGAGACGAGTCCTTCCTCGACCAGTCGCGCGCCCCACACTTCGCGCGGCGAAGGATGGGCCCGGATTTTCTTGTACAGTGTCGGCTGCGTGAAGGACGGCTCGTCGGTCTCGTTGTGGCCGTGCCGCCGGTAGCCGACGACGTCGATGAGAAAATCCTTGCCGAAGCGAGCGCGATACTCGATGCCGAGCCTGACGACCTGGACGCACGATCCCGCGTCGTCGGCATTGACGTGGACGATCGGGACCTCGAACCCCTTGGCCGGATCGCTGGCGTAGTGTGTCGAGCGCGCATCGATCGGATCGGTGGTGAATCCGACCTGATTGTTGACGATGATGTGCAGCGTGCCGCCGGTGCGAAAACCGGTGAGGCCGGAAAGGTTGAACGTCTCGGGAACGATTCCTTCGCCCGGGAAGGCAGCATCGCCGTGCACGCAGATCGGCAGCACGAGTGCTTCGTCGCGCTTGGCCGTCGAGCTGGCGAGCACCTGTCGAGCGCGCGCGACTCCCTCGAGCACCGGATTCACGACCTCGAGGTGGCTCGGATTCGGGATGAGAATCACATCGACTTCGCGGCCGCTCGCGAGCTTTCTCTTTCCGCGCGCGCCGAGGTGGTACTTCACATCGCCGGTTTCGCTCTCGGCATTCGTCGCGGCGTGCTTGCCCTCGAACTCCTCGAAGATCGTCCCGTACGGCTTGCCGAGCGTATGGGCGAGGACGTTGATGCGCCCGCGGTGCGCCATCGCGAGCCCGACTTCGCGCGCGCCGTGCGCGGCCGCGGATTCGATCGCGACGTCGAGCATCGGCACGAGGATGTCTCCGCCCTCGATCGAGAAGCGCTTGTAGCCCTGATAGGCGCGGCCGAGGAAGCGCTCGAGCCCGTCCACTTCAGTGAGGCGGCGAAGAATCGATTTTCTGTCGTCGTCGCTGAGCGGGGCGTGAAGCTTTCCGCTCTCGATCGCGTCGCGCAGCCACTCACGCTCGGATGCTTCGCCGAGGTGCGATATCTCGAACCCGATGCTCGACGAGTACAGCTCGCGGAGGCGGGCGACGACATCCGCCGCGCTTCCTCCGCTCGCTCCCAGCGCCAGGCCGGGGATGCCGGCGAGGTCTTCCTCACTGAGCCCGTGAAACTCGGGCGTCAGCTCAGGCGTGCCTTCTGGCGAGCTGCCCAGTGGATCGAGCCGTACGGCGAGGTGGCCGTAACTCCGTATCGCGTCGGCCAGCTTGGCCGCCGCGGCGACATTGCGGAGAAATCCGGGATCGGTCTGTCCGGGGAGGAGCGGCTCGCGCGCGGTCTCGGTCGTGCCGCTCAGACTTTCGGCGAACCTGAAGTACTGGCGCCACGATTCGTCGACCGAGGCCGGGTCTCTCAGGTACGCTTCGTACGCTTCGCTTATGTACCCGTCGTTGAATACGCCCGTTATCGGGGTCGAGATCATATTCTAAATTTAAGGCGCGTGGGAAGATCGCGGGGAAAAACGGACGAATGACTACCGGCCTGGGGCTGTCAGAAGTGTAGTGTTGGGCCGCGAGCTGGCTGAGATCAAACAGCGCTGCACTGCGGTGCATCAAGGAAATGCGAAGTTGAGATGCCCGCGGCCATCGGCCGGGAGGCCGACAGCCCCAGGCCGGTAGTCATTCGTCCTTTTTTTACGCCTTGTGAACCCGAGGCGCGGGCCGAGAGGAGCTGAGCGTGAACCGCGGCCGCGCCGCAGCAGCCTCCAGTATCCTCATCGCCGGCGCATGCTCCAGCGTCGGCAGGTAGAGGAAGCCGGCGATGCCGTTGACGTCGAGGAGATGCAGCTCCTGCGCGTGTCGCGTGAGGCTCACCGCGATCACCGGCGTTTGCGAGAGCAGGTCGTTCGCTTCCCAGCCATGCAGCGGAATGGTGGCCAGCAGATCGTAGTCGCAGATGACCACGTCGGGTGATACCCTGGCGACCGTCTCGACCGCCGCCGCGATGCCCACGGCCTCGCTCGTCACCACGCCCATCCCGGCGAAGTACCGCGCCAGGTGCGCGCTCAGAAAAGAATGGCGCGCGATGCACAACGCGCGCAGCGGTGTGGACCTGTCCGGAACAGGCTCCGGACTTGTCTGTTGATTCATGCACTTTCATCGTAAGGCCCGAAGGCGACCCGCACAAGGCGCAAAAACAAAACGCCCTGCACGTCAGACGTGCAGGGCGTTCGTTGGTAACCTGAAGAGCTAGTACGTCTCTCTTTTCACGTCGACGTTGTTGCCGATCACACCACCGATGATGGCGCCGGCTGCTCCGCCGATGATCGCGCCCTTCACCTTGTTCTTGCTGGCTACGGCACCGA
>Ga0190265_10003317_pt1 | contig 10976 bp, 10 predicted proteins | sample Popmic124T_FD_133135 | JGI IMG/M metagenome (GOLD analysis project Ga0190265, IMG submission 133135) | Populus adjacent soil microbial communities from riparian zone of Indian Creek, Utah, USA - 124 T | ecosystem: Environmental > Terrestrial > Soil > Riparian zone | place: USA: Utah | collected...
AGCATCCCCGCGCCCACGTTCGCCTCCGCCTCGATGCGGTCGACGGCGCTGCGGAACAGCTCGTCGCGCGTGTCCTCGCGCAGGACCGCCTCGTGCCACGGGCAGAGCGCATGCATCAGCTCGTGGGCCTCGGTGAAGCGGCGCCGAGCCGGCGACTGCGTGTCGTCGAGGAAGATCGTGCGCTCCTCGAACCAGAGCGCGCCGAGCAGGCGCCGCCCGGGCGTCCGCACGCGCACGGGCAGCCCGGGCATCGGCTCGACCGCGCGGATGCCGGCGACCGGGCGCAGGGCGTCGAGCGGCGTGGGCAGCACGCCGAGCACGCCCGCCCGCTCGAGCGCGCCCTCGGCGATCGCCTCCAGCCGGCGTGCGGTGTACGGCTCAGGCATCGCGCCGCGCCTTGAGCTCGGCCATGAAGCGGAGCGCCTCGGCCTGGTCGGCCGGCGACAGCTCGCTCATCGCGCGCAGCGCCACCGTCATGCGCGAGCGCTGGCGCCCCGACGGCGCCTCGCCGCCCTGGCCCGCGAGCGCCAGCAGGCGGCTGAAGTCGATCCCGTACGTGGCCGCGAGCTCCCACAGGATCGCGAGCTCCGGCCGCGCGATCGTGTTCGTCTCGATCTGGGAGAGGTGCCCGCTGCGCACGCCCGTGCGCCGCTCGACGTCGCGCAGGCTCAGCCCGGCCGCGGTGCGCGCCGCCTTGAGGGTCGCTCCGAGCGAGGTGTCCGGCATCGCCGCCGATCATGACAGGCCGCTCAGACGCTGAGCGAATCCATCCACCCCCACCGCTAAGTTGCTGAGCACCATGCACCTCCTCCCCCGCCGCCGCCCGCCCCTCGTCCGCCTCTCGCGCCGCACGTTCTGGCGCCGCTACGGCCGGCTCGAGCACGAGCGGCTGGAGTTCAAGCGTTCCGCCGCCCACGTGCAGGAGTCGGTGGTCGGGATGGCGATGGCGCGCGGCGGCACGATCCTCGTGGGTGTTGGCGACGACCGCCGGCTCGTCGGCTGCGCGTCCGTGCAGGACGCGCTGGACCGCGTCGGCAAGGTCGCCATGGAGACCGACGTCGAGCTGCGCGTCCGGCTCCTGCGCGTCGGCGGCGTACCGGTCGTGGCGGTCGAGGTGCCCGCGGTGCGCGACCGCGTCGTGACGACGCCCGACGGCCGCGTGCTGCGGCGCGTGGGGAGCGCGAACCAGCCGCTGCGCGGCGACGCGGTCGCCCGGTTCGTCCGAGCGCGCGACGCGGCGGGCGCATCGACGGACCCGTCCGCGGGCACCAGCCGGACATGTGCGCAGTAGGCTCGCGCTCACCGATGCCCGCCGATCTCGAGCCGACCACGGGGATCGCCGGCGCCGGCGCCGTGCTCCGCCTGGTCCGGCACGGCGCGGCGACGACGCGCGGCGATCTCGTGAACACGACCGGGCTCGCGCGCTCGACGATCTCCCAGCGCGTCGACGCGCTGCTGTCGCGGCGCCTGCTCGTGGCCGAGGCCGACGCCGCCTCGACGGGCGGCCGCCCGGCGCAGGTGCTCACCTTCAACCGCGACGCCGGCTACGTGCTCGCGGGCGATCTCGGCGCGACGCACGCGCGGCTCGCGGTGACCGACCTCGCCGGTGAGATCCTCGCCGAGGAGGCCCACGACATCGCGATCGCCGACGGGCCTGAGGCGGTCATGGCATGGCTCGAGGCCGCGTTCGAGCGGCTCGCCTCCGCGGTGCCGGAGGGCGGCGGCACGCTGCTCGGCATCGGCGTGGGCCTGCCCGGCCCCGTCGAGTACGCCTCCGGCGTCCCGATCGCGCCGCCGATCATGCCGGGCTGGGACGGCTTCCCGGTGGCCAGGCGCCTGCGCGAGCGCTTCGGCGCGCCCACGCTGGTCGACAACGACGCGAACCTGATGGCGCTCGGCGAGCGGACGCGCGCGTGGCCCGACACCGAGCACCTGATGTTCGTGAAGGTCGGGACCGGGATCGGCGCGGGGCTCATCTCGCACGGCCGCCCGCTACGCGGCGCGCAGGGCTCGGCCGGCGACATCGGCCACATCCACGTGCGCGACCACGACGACGTCCTGTGCCGCTGCGGCAACCGCGGCTGCCTCGAGGCGGTGGCCGGCGGCCGCGCGCTCGCCGCGGCCCTCAACGCCGCCGGGATCGAGGTCCGCAGCACGCACGACGTGGTGCGGCGCTTCCGCGAGGGCCTGCCCGAGGTCACGAGCATGATCCGGGAGGCCGGCCGGCAGCTCGGCGAGGTGCTGGCGGCGTCGGTGAACGCGTTCAACCCGGCGGTGATCGTGATCGGGGGCGACCTCGCCGAGGCGGACGAGCCGCTGCTCGCCGGCGTCCGCGAGGTCGTCTACCAGCGCGCGGTGCCGCTCGGGACGCGTTCGCTGCGCATCGTCCCGTCGACGCTGCGTGACCGGGCCGGCGTGGTCGGCGCGGCGATCATGGCGATCGAGCACGTGCTCGAGCCAGACGCCGTCGACCGCATGCTCGCCGGCTCGTAGAGAGCTGACAGCCGGCGTTGCGCCGCCCGGCGCCCCGGGTAGGCGACCGTGAACGCTCCCGATCATCGGAGGTGCAGCACATGGCACGTCTCGGAATGACGCTGCTGCTCGGCGTGGCCGCCGGTGCCGCAGCCAAGTACTTCCTCGACAGCGGGTCCGGCGCGAAACGCCGCGACGCGCTGCGCAACCAGGCCCGGCGCGCGGTCGCCACGGCCAAGCCCGGGCCCTCGGACGACAAGAAGCACGACGAGCTCGGCGACGCCGGGCTGGCGCGCAAGGTGGAGAGCGAGATCTTCCGCCCTGCCGACGCGCCCAAGGGCCGGGTCGACGTGAACGCCGAGAACGGCGTCGTGTTCCTGCGCGGCGAGGTCGACCGCGAATGGATCGACCGCCTGGGCGGCGAAGCGGAGCACGTCACCGGGGTCAAGGCGGTCCGCAACCTGCTCCACGCGCCCGGCACCCCCGCGCCGACCACGCCCGGCGTCAGCTGACGCGACGCTCGGTCACCAGCGGCACGAACCGGACCGGGTCGTGCCGCTGCTGCTCGAGCCGCCCGCCGTGGCGCTCGACCAGCACCAGCCGCTGCCGGCCCCCGCTCGGGATCACCATCCGCCCGCCGTCGGCGAGCTGCTCCGCAAGCGCCCGCGGCACGCCGCGGTCGCTGCCGGCGGCGACGTTGATCGCGTCGTAGGGCGCGGCGTCCGGGTAGCCGCGCGCGCCGTCGCCGACGACGAGCGTGACCCCCTCGACGCCGGCCGCGGCCAGGGCGGCCGCGGCGCTCCGCGACAGCGCGGCGTGCCGCTCGATCGAGATGACGCGGGCGGCGAGCCGTGCGAGCACCGCCGCGTGGTAGCCCGAGCCGGTCCCGACGTCGAGCACGGTCTCGTCCCCGCACAGCGCGAGGAGCTCGCACATCCGCGCGACCACGTACGGCTGGGAGATCGTCTGCCCCTCGGCGATCGGCAGCGACGTGTTCTCCCAGGCCCGGTCGCGGAGGTCGTCCGGGACGAAGACGTCGCGCGGCACGGCGGCGATCGCGGCAAGCACGCGCTCGTCGCGCACGCGCCGGGCGAGCTCGTCGACCAACCGCTCGCGCTCCATGCTTCCTCCTTACCCGGTCAGCCCGGGAACGCGGCACGCTCCAGGACCGGCCCCGGCGCGCCGATCAAGGGAAAGATGCTGAGAACCTTCGACCGGAACCACGTGCGTGCTCGCGTCGACTCCGTGGCGCGGCTCGCCGCGGTCACGCGCACCGGTCTGCTCGACGCCCCGCCCGACGCCGTGCTCGCGCGCTGGGTGGACCGCGCCCGCGCCGTGACCGGCGCGCCGCTCGCGCGCGCAACGCTCGTCGCGGACGGCCGCGTGTGGTTCGCGGCGCGCTCGGGCGGTCCAGATGCGGATGCCGTGCCGCTCTCGCAGGCGCTCTGCCCCTACGTCGTGAGCGGCGGCGCGCCGCTGGCCGTGGCCGACGCGCGGGCGCATCCCGTCCTGCGGGACCACGGCGCCGTGACCGAGCAGGGTGCGGTCGCCTACGCCGGCGCGCCGCTCGTCGCCGGCGACGAGGTGCTCGGCGCGCTCTGCGTGATCGACGACCGGCCGCGGGCGTGGACCGCGGCGGAGCTGGACGCGATCGCCGAGCTCGCCGCGGTCGTGTCGGTCGAGCTGGAGCTGCGGATCGCGCGCACGCAGCTCGCCCGCGAGCGCGCGCTCGTCCACTCGCTCACGCACGTGCACGAGCTGATCGCCGGCGACGCCCCGCTCCCCGAGATCCTCGACACGCTCGTCCGCTGCTTCGAGGCGACGGATCCTGCGCTCGTCGGCTCGGTCCTGCTGCTCGACGGCGAGACGCTGCGTCACGGCGCCGCGCCCACGCTCCCCGCCGCGTACATGGCCGCGGTCGACGGCGCGACGATCGGGCCGGATGCCGGCACCTGCGGCGCGGCCGCGTGGTGGGGGCACGAGGTCGTCACGACCGACATCACCGCCGACGCCGCCTGGGCCCCCTATCGCGCGCTCGCCGCAGCGCACGGGCTCGCGCACTGCTGGTCGATCCCGATCATGGCGCGCGACGGCGCGGTTCTCGGCACGTTCGCGCTCTACGGCGAGCGACCCCGCGCACCGCGCGCGGAGCATCTGCTGCTGATGCGCGACGCGAGCCGGCTCGCCGGGATCGCCGTCGAGCGCTCGCGCTCCGTCGAGCAGCTCCGTCACCAGGCCACGCACGACGCGCTGACCGGGCTGCCGAACCGCCGCCTCGTCGGCGACCGGCTCGTGCAGGCGCTCGCCCGCGCCCGGCGCTCCGGCGCGCCGGTCGCCGTCGCATTCCTCGACCTGGACCGCGTGAAGCTGATCAACGACGCGTTCGGCCACGCGGCCGGCGACGAGCTGATCCGCGCGGCCGCGATGCGGCTGAGCGCCGTGATCCGCCCCGGCGACACGCTCGGCCGGTTCGGCGGCGACGAGTTCGTCGCCGTGCTCGAAGGCCTGTCGCCCGGCGCGCTGCACGACACCGCCGAGCGGCTGCGCGCCGCCGTCGACGCGGTCGGGACGGAGGCCGGCATGTCGGTCACCGCCAGCGTCGGCGTCGCGCTCGTCGACGGCGCCTGCGACCCCGACGAGGCGCTCCGCCGCGCCGACGGCGCGATGTACGCCGCCAAGCGCGCAGGCGGCGACCGCGTCGTCGCCTTCTAGGAGGCGCTGCCGCGCTGGACGGCGCCGCGACGATCCGAGCCGGCACGCCGAGGTCGCCAGGCGGCGATCGTCCCGCCCGCGACGAGACCGACGAGCCTCGTCGGCGCCAGCTCGAGCGCGACCATGCGCGTGGCCTGACCGGCGGTTCCGCCCAGCATGCGGACCGGCGTCGCGCTCGCCGCGCCGGCGGTCGCTACTCCCCGATGACGGCGGACGGGCGGTCGTCGCGGCCGCCGTCCTTCATGAACGTGAAGCGCACGTCGTCGGCGCCCGGGTAGTCGTCGCCGGCGTAGAAGCCCTCGATCCGCGCGACCGCATCGCGCCCCCAGCGCACGAGCTCGTCCTGGCGCTCGCCGTCCGCGAGCTTGCGGATCCACTCGGTCGCGAGCCGGACGTGCATGCGCTCGTCCGCCTGGAGGTAGTCGCACAGCTCGGCGATCCGGTCCATCCCGCGCCGCTCGGCCTCGGTGCGCCATTCGCGCAGCGTGCGCATGAGGTTGCGCTCCGCCCAGCAGTTCGTGACCGTGAGCCGGCGCAGCGGGTCGTCCTCGTTCTGCATCCACCACCAGACCAGCGACCACGGCCCGTAGCCCAGCTCGCCGCCCAGCTCGTCCTCGACGACCTTGGCGACGATCTCGATGTGCCGCGCCTCGTCCCACATCTGATGGGCGAGCTCGAGCCGCATCGCCCACGGGAGCTCCGGGAACTCGGCGAGCATCTTGCCCATGCGGTCGGTGGTCTCGACCTCGCCGTAGAGCAGCTGGTGGAACTTGTGGCGGAAACCCTCCTCGGACCACTCGTCCGCGGCGTCGTAGCGCGTCAGGTGATCGCTCGGGTCGCCGGAGAACCAGAACGGCGCCTCGACGACCGGGTGCTCGACCGGCGGGCACACCTTGCGGAAGCGGTAGGTCGCGTTCCCGCGCTTGCTGCGCTCGGGCGAGCGGTCCTTCTCGCGCGCGCTCGCGAAGGTCAGCCAGTGCGACTCGATCCCGTGCCCGGTGACGCCGCCGCAGGCCACGAGGCGCTCCTCGATGTCCGCCTGGACGTGCAGCGCGCGGCGGCGCGCCTCGGCGTCGGCCGTCAGCGACTCCAGCACCGCCTGCCCCCAGGCGACGTGCGACTGGTCGATCCGCGCGAGGTCGTGGAGCGTGCGGACCGTCGGCGTGTCGGCCATCGGGTCGGTGGCGTCCGCGTGGTAGACGTACGTGCTCACGAGGTGCGGCTCGAGCACGCGGTAGACGGCGACGAGCCGGTCGACGGTGGACGCCAATCCCCAGATGTGCTCGCAGAGCTGCGCGAAGTCGTCGTTCGCGGGATCCTCCCGCTCGCGCCCCGAGCGGAGCTGCTCCAGCCGCTCGGCCAGCAGGTCCGCGTTGCTCGCGTGGTCGTACACGTGGTAGCCGAACGCCGCCTTGAGCGCGAGCGCCGGGGTGGTGTGGCACCAGCCGCCGATCATCTCCATCAGCTGGATCTCGAGGTAGCGGTAGTTGGACAGGCGCTTCGAGTTCTCCGACACGGAGAAGCGGCCGCCGAACTCCCGGCGATCGACGATGGGCATGTCAGGCCTCGATCCTGGTCGGGTGCGCGCCGGTCACATCGTCACCGTCGCCTTGACGAAGCCGGCGGGCTTCGCGACCGCCGTCGCGAACGCGCGGTTCACGTCGGCCAGCGGGAAGCGGTGGGTGACGAGCTCGTCGAGCGCGATCCGGCCCGAGGCCAGCAGGCGCATGCCGGCGCGCATGCCGCGCATGATCGTCGCGACGTCGCGGAAGTGCGCGTTGACGATCTCGAAGGCCATCCAGTTCCAGCCGCCGAGCGGCAGCTCGCGCATGCCGCCCTGGTGGAAGCCGACGATCGCCAGCTTGCCGCCCATACGCGTCGCGTCGCCGAGCGCGAGCAGCGGCGCCTGCGCGCCGGTCACCTCGAACGCGACGTCGGCGCCGGCGCCTCCCGTCGTCGCGCGCACCGCGTCGGCCAGCGACTCGCTGCGCACGTCGACCGTGCGGGTCGCGCCCAGCGCCGCGGCGAGCGCGAGCGCGTCGGGGCGCGCGTCGGCGACGATCACGTGCCGCGCGCCCTTGAGCGCGACGAGCTTCTGCACGAGGTTGCCCATGAACCCCGCGCCGACGATGAGCACGTCGTCGCCGAGCGCCGGGGCGGTCAGCTCGACGGCGTTCACCGCGCAGGCGAGCGGCTCGGCGAGCGCGAGGTCGAGCGGGACGCCGTCCGCCGGGAAGCAGTACTCGGCGCGCACGACCGCGTACTCCGCGAAGCCGCCCTCGGTGACCCACGCGGCGACGGCGTCGCCCGGCGCGAGCCCCTCGACGCCCGGCCCGGTGCGCTCGACCCTCCCGCTCACCTCGTGCCCGGGCATCCGCGGGTACTCCACGTCCGCGCGCCCCGTCCACATGTCGAGCTCGGACGCGCACACGCCGCAGGCGGCGACGCGGATGAGCACCTCGCCGGCGCCCGGCTCGCGCACCGGCGCCTCGACGAGGTCGATCCGCTCCGGCGCATGCAGGACCGCGAGCTTCACCGTGGCACCGGCGCGGCCGTCGACTCGCGCACGACGAGCGTCGTGGGCAGCACGTGGTGGCCGACCTGCGCCTCCTCCATCGCCTCGACGCGCGCGAGCAGCAGCGTGACCGCCCGGTCGCCCATCGCCTGCACCGGCTGGCGCACGGTCGTGAGCGCCGGCGTCGTCATCTCGGCGAGCGGCGCGTCGTCGAAGCCGACGACCGAGACGTCGTCGGGCACGCGCAGGCCGTGGCCGCTGAGCTCGCGGATCGCGCCGGCCGCCATCAGGTCGTTGGCGGCGAACAGCGCGGTGAAGCGGTGCCCGCGCGCGAGCAGCTCGGCGGTCGCGGCGCGGCCGCCCTCGAAGTGGTAGTCGGCGGCGACGATCGCGTCGTCCCCGAGCGCGACGCCGGCGTCGGCCAGCGCGCGGACGAAGCCCTCGAGGCGGCCCGGGGCGTCCGGGTCGGGATCCGGCGGCCCGGCGATCGCGGCGAGCTCGCGGTGGCCGAGCTCGAGCAGGTGCGCGGCCGCCTGGCGGCCGCCGCCCGCGTCGTCGTAGAGCACGACGTCGGCGGTCGCGAGCACGTCGGCGCGGTCGATCACGACGATCGGGATCGGCGCCCGCTCGAGCACACGCGCCATCGCCCGGTCGGGACGGCGCCACGGCGCGAGGATCAGGCCGTCGACGCGCTTGGAGAGCAGCGTGGTGACGTACTGGCGCTCGCGGTCGGGCAGCTCGCACGAGTTGCCCATGATCGTGGTGTAGCCGGCGTCGAAGCCGGCCTCCTCGATCCAGCGCGCGAGCTCGGCGAAGAACGGGTTCGTGTTGTCCGGGATCACGACGCCGAGCGTCTGCGTGCGCCCGACGCGGAGGCTGCGCGCGGTCGCGTCCGGCGTGTAGTCGAGCTCGCGCATCGCGACGTGCACGCGCTCGACCCGCTCCGGGCTGACGAAGCGGGTGCCGTTGACGACGTGCGACACGGTGGCGATCGACACCTGCGCCGCACGGGCGACATCGTTCATCGTCGCCATCGGTGAGCCTCCGCGTAAACGATTGCGGCATCGTGGCAGGGGTGCTCGGGTTGGTCAAGGACGGGCCCCCGAGCGCCGCTTGCCACGGCAGACGTAAACGTTTATTCTCGCCGCCGCATGGGGGCGATCGCGTTCGACGAGGTGTGGAAGGTCTTTCCGGACGGGACCCAGGCGGTGCGCGCCGTCGACCTGGAGGTGCCGGACGGGGCGCTCATGGTGCTGGTCGGCCCGTCGGGGTGCGGCAAGACCACGCTGCTGCGCATGGTCGCGGGCCTCGAGGAGGTGACCGCGGGCACGATCCGGATCGGCGACCGCGACGTCAACGAGGTCGCGTCGAAGGACCGCGACATCGCGATGGTGTTCCAGAACTACGCGCTCTACCCGCACATGTCGGTGTACGAGAACCAGTCGTTCGGGCTCCGGCTGCGCCGCCTCGCGCGCGCCGAGATCGACAAGCGCGTGCGCGGCGTGGCGACGACGCTCGGGCTCTCCGACCAGCTCCGCAAGAAGCCGGGGCAGCTCTCGGGCGGCCAGCGCCAGCGCGTCGCGATGGGCCGGGCGATCGTCCGCCAGCCGCAGGCGTTCCTGATGGACGAGCCGCTGTCCAACCTCGACGCCAAGCTCCGGGTGCAGATGCGCTCGGAGATCTCGCGCATGCAGCGGGACCTCGAGACGACGATGATCTACGTCACGCACGACCAGACCGAGGCGATGACGATGGGCACCCAGGTCGCGGTGATGAAGGGCGGCGACCTCCAGCAGGTCGCGCCGCCCGACGTGCTCTACCGCCGCCCCGTGAACATCTTCGTCGCCGGCTTCATCGGCTCCCCCGCGATGAACTTCGTCGAGGGCCGCCTGATCGCCGACGACGGCGCGCTGTTCGCCGAGTTCGCCGACACGCGCCTGCGCGTCGACCCGGAGGCGATCGAGGCGCGGCCCGCCCTCCCCCGCCACGCCGGCCGGCCGATCGTGCTGGGCATCCGCCCGGACGCGACCGAGGACGCGGCGATCGCGCGCGACGCGCCGGCGGACCGGCGGATGACCGCCGTCGCCGAGCTGCGCGAGACGATCGGGTCGGAGGCCTTCATCCACTTCACCGTCGATGCCGCGCCGGTCGTCACCGACGACACGCGCGAGCTCGCCTCGGACGCCGGGGACGCGGTGCTCGAGCGGCTGGAGGAGGAGGCGTCGGCGCACCGGACCACCTTCATCGCGCGCACGCACGCGCGCTCGGCCGCCCGCGAGGGCGAGCAGATCGAGCTCGCGGTGGACACCCGCGAGCTGCACTTCTTCGATCCCGGCACCGGCGCCGGGATCTACGCCTGACCCGCGGGCTGCAGGATCCCCTCCTCGACCAGCCGGGCGTTGACCGCCGGCGCAGCATCCGGCCGAGGTGGGCGCCGGCGGCGGGCGCAAGCGCCGCGAGCCAGGTGCCGTAAGGGAGGCCAGCCGGCGACTAAGGCCGGGAGTAGGTGAGAAGGCGCCATCTGCCCGATGTGACACCGCCCTCCCAGGTCCACGATGAACCCATCGGTACAACGACCACCACGTGGTCGCCGACGGGTTCCGGCCCGCGATCGGCTGACGATGCGCGCTGATCATCGGTGCGGCGACGAGCCGGTTCCGGCGCCGCATCGGCGGGTGGCCGCACGGACGGCGGCGTCGACCCCCGACGGCACTGTGCTCTTGCTGCTCGCGCTCTATGCGTGCTGGGGCTCGGCGATTCCGGCGATGAAGCTGATGGTCGACACGGTGCCGCCGCTCGGCGGGGCGGCGCTGGTCTTCTTGGTCGCCGGGCTCGTGCTCGCTGTGGCGGCGCGCGGGCGGCCCGCGCCCACGCGCGCGCAGCTGCGGCACTTGGCGGTCGCCGGCGTGTTGCTGCTGGTCGGCGGGCAAGCGCTCGCGATCGTGGCGCTGACCGAGGTCACCGCCAGCTTCGGCGCGATCCTCGCGGCGACGATCCCGCTGTGGGTCGTGCTCTTGAGCGGGTTGACCGGCACCCCGGTGTCGTTCGCCTCGCAGGTGCGGCTCGCGGCCGGGTTCGGCGGCATCGCGTTCGTGGTGCTGACGGCGCCGAACAGCGCGATCGGCGGGGCGCCGTGGGCGGTCGCGGCATTCGTCGTGGCGCCGATCCTGTGGGCCGCGGGGAGCCTGCTGACCGCGCACGGCGACCGACCGGCCGATCGCGTGGTCGCCAACGCGGTTCAGCTGCTCGCCGGTGGCACGGTGTTGTTGCTGCTCGC
>Ga0190265_10003318_pt1 | contig 10975 bp, 10 predicted proteins | sample Popmic124T_FD_133135 | JGI IMG/M metagenome (GOLD analysis project Ga0190265, IMG submission 133135) | Populus adjacent soil microbial communities from riparian zone of Indian Creek, Utah, USA - 124 T | ecosystem: Environmental > Terrestrial > Soil > Riparian zone | place: USA: Utah | collected...
CCGTAGCCGCTGCGGACTGGGTGCAGATCTTCCGGACCGAGCGGATCGCGCCCGTTGCGATCACCCGTACCGACTTCCTCGAGCTGCCTGACCTCTCCGCCTATGGCGAGCTCGAAGTCACCCGAGAGGCCGACATCCGCGAGGTCGCCGACGCCGACGCCGCGGAGGAAGCGACGGGGCTCTCAGTGCCGCGCGTGAGCGAGCTCCCGCGCGGCGTCATCGGCGTGCCCGAGCTCCAAGTCGGCAGCAGAGCGAGCGCCGTGTTCACGTTCTCGCTCGAGCGGGCCACGCAGATGGCCGCCGAGTACGGCGAGCCGCTGCTGCCGCCGCCGCCCGGGCTCGAGGACAGCCGGTTCCGGCTCGCAGCCGGCCCGGGGATCGCAGCCGTCTGGTCGGAGGCCCGCGGCGTGCCCGCGCTGGTCGTCGCCCGAGCCGTCGCACCCACCGCGGACTCCTCGGGCATCCCGTTCGAGACGGCCCGCGACTACTTCCTCTCGCTGCCCGGCCTTCCCGACCACGTCTCCTCGCAGCTGCGCGGCTTCTCCGGCGACGGGACAACGCTGCCGCTGCCCGTGCCCGACGAGCGGGTGCGGACGTCCACCGCCGAGGTCGGCGGCGTCCCGGCGACGGTGCTCGTGGCTCGGGACGGCACACTCGCGGCCGTGCTCTGGGTGAACGACGGGATCCTCACCGCGGTGGCCGGGTCGCTGAGCGAGGACGAGGTGCTGGACGTGGCGCGCGGGCTACGGTGAGCGTCGCGACGGCCGACGCGCTCGGCGCCGCGGAGCGGCTGCTCGCCGACCTGCCTCCGTCGCCGGCGATGTGGTGCTCGGGCCTGCGCAAGCGCTACGGGCGCCAGACGGCGGTCGACGGCGTGTCTTTCACGGTCGGCCACGGCGAGATCGTGGGTCTGCTCGGACCGAACGGCGCGGGCAAGACCAGCGTCATCAAGATCTTGCTCGGCCTCGTGCGGCCCGACGCAGGCGAGGTGCTGTTGCTCGGACGGACGGCGCCCCACCCGGAGTCGCGAGCCCGCGTCGGCTACCTGCCGGAGCTCTTCCGGTACCAGCCGTGGCTCACCGCGGCCGAGGTGCTGGCCCTCCACGTCCGACTCGCGGGCGTCGCGGTGTCGGCCGACGAACGGCGCGAGTCCCTCGCCGCTGTGGGCCTCGCCGATCGCGCCCGCGACCGAGTGGGCGGCTTCTCCAAGGGGATGCAGCAGCGCCTCGGGCTGGCGGTCGCGCTGGTCGCCCGCCCGGAGCTCGTCGTCCTCGACGAGCCGACGAGCGCCCTCGACCCCCTTGGCCGCGCCGACGTCCGTGACCTGCTGCTCTCTCTGAGGGCGCGTGGGGTCGCCGTTCTGCTCAACTCGCACCTGATCGGCGAGGTGGAGCGGGTCTGCGACCGCGTCGTCATCCTCGACAAGGGCAGGGTCGCGGCGTCCGGCACGCTCCCGGAGCTGCTGGGCCGGTGGGAGCTCCGGCTGCGGCTCGAGGACGTGACCCCGGCAGCGCAGGCACGGCTGGCCGCCGCCGGCCGGGTCACCGGCAGCGGGAGCTCGTTCACGGTCTCGCTGAACGACGACGAGGCTGCCGCGACGACGACCGACCTCGTGGCCGACCTCGTCGCCGATCTCGTCGCGCTCGGCGTGCGCGTGCACGCGGTCGAGCCGGTTCGGATCAGTCTCGAGGAGCGGCTGCTCGACATCCTCCGCTCCGGTGACGGCGGTGATTCGCGCTGACCGCTCGAGTCGTCCTCACCGTCGCAGGCCTCACGCTCCGAGAGGCCTCCCGCCGGCGCGTGCTGCGCGCGCTCGGCGCGCTGACGCTCGCGCTGCTGGCTCTCAGCGCGTGGGGGTTCTCGAAGCTCGCCGGGATCGAGTTCGAGGGCAGCGCGCTCACGAGCGGCGAGGAGCGGCTCGTCGCCTCGCAGGTGCTCAACCTGGTGATGTTCGGCATCGGCCTGATCGCCGCGCTCGGGACGGCGTTCCTCGCCGGGCCCACCATCGCCGGCGAGATCGAGTCGGGGACGGCGCTGGCCATTCTGGCGCGGCCGGTGCGGCGCTCGGCGGTGCTCGCCGGCAAGTGGCTGGGGCTCGTCGCTTTCGGCAGCGGCTTCGTGATCTCGGCCGGGCTTGCTCAGTTCCTCGTCGTCCGCACCACCGTCGGCTACTGGCCGCCGGAGCCCGTGGAAGGCCTGGCGCTGCTCGCAGCTCAGACGGCGGTGCTGCTCACGCTCGGGCTGCTGCTCGCCACCCTGATCTCGCCGATGGCGTCGGGCGTCGTCGCGGTCGGGCTCTTCGGCTCGACCTGGATCGCGGGCGTGGTCGGCGGGATCGGCCAGGCGTTCGGCAACGAGGGCGTGGCCCGCGTCGGCACCGTGTCCCGGATGCTGCTGCCGACGGACGGCCTCTGGCGTGGGGCCATGCACGCGCTGCAGGATCCGATCGCGGTGGCGCAGTTCGGCGGCCCGGCGCTGGAGGGCGGCTTCCCGTTCCTGAGCCCGTCAGGGCTCACGTTCACCTACCTCGGCTGGGTCGTCGTCTGGGTCGCGCTGCTGCTCGGACTCGCCTCGGTCACGTTCCTGCGCCGCGACCTGTGAGCCGTCACGCCTCGGTGCGGTAGCGAAGAAACACGGTCCCGTTGCGAAACCGGCGCTCGTCCACCAGTTGGAGTCGGAGGCGGGTAGGTCCCGGCAAGGCCCGCGTGCCGCCTCCCACGACCGCCGGGACGACGTAGAGCTGATACTCGTCGACCAGCCCGGCTTCGATAGCCTGGGCGGCGAGGTGGGGACCGCCGATCGCGAGGTCGCGTTCCGCCTCCGCCTTCAGCGTCCGGATCGCGCCGGGGTCGAAGTCTCGCTCGATACGCGTCCGGGCGGTCGTGGCCGCCTCGAGCGTCCGCGAGTACACGATCTTGTCCGCGGCCTGCCAGATCTCGGCGAAGGCCTGCACGTGGGGCGGCTGCTCGCCGATGCCGGGCGGGTCATTCCAGTAGGCCAGTACCTCGTACATCCGGCGTCCCAGGAGGTGCGTGCCGACCGGTCGCTCGAGGTCGTTGATGAACGTGTGCACCTCCTCGTCGGGCTCGGCCCAGTCGAACTTCCCGTCCTCGTCGGCGACGTAGCCGTCGAGCGACGCGATCGCCGAGTAGATCAGCCTCGCCAAGGCGCGTCCTCCTCGGTTCCTGCCGTCTCGTACGTCGCGAGGACGGCGCCGGTCGTCGTCACCTGGCTGTCGACGAGTCGCAGCGGCCGCGCGGCACCGTCCTCGGGCAGAAAGGTCTTGCCGCCGCCGAGGACGAGCGGCATGACCATCAGCCGATAGCCGTCCACGAGCCCGTGCTGGACGAGGGCCTGCGTCAGCCGGCTACTGCCGACGATGTGGAGGTCGCCGCCGTCCTCCGCCTTCAGGGCCGCCACGGCCTCGGGGACGTCGCCCTGGAGGACGTGTGCGTTCGCCCAGTCGAGCGGGTCGGAGAGCGTGGTGGTGGCCACGTACTTCGGCAGCTCGTTCAGGGGTCGGGCGAGGGCCTGCTCCTCGTCGCTCGCGTTCGGCCAGTAGCCGGCGAGGAGCTCGTACGCCCGGCGGCCGAACAGGAAGCCGCCGGCCTGCCGGTAGCCCTCGACGACCCACCGCTGCGCGGTCTCGTCGAAGTACGGGATGTGCCAGCCGCCGTGGCGGAAACCGCCCGACGGGTCGTCGTCCGAGCCGCTGGACTGGATCACGCCGTCCAGGCTCATCCACGCGTTGGCGATGACCTTCCGCATGCGATTTCTCCCTTCGGTTAGTCGATCGACACCTGCTCGCTGCGATCGACGCCGGAGCCGTGCTCCGGATCCCGGCCCGGGATGAGCACCCAGTGCTCCGAGATCGTGGCGCGATAGAGGCGGATGGGCGCCGGGCCCTGCACGTCGTCCAGTCCCCATTCGCGTCCGATGTCCTTCCGGGACACGCGGTCGAAGACCTCGAGGCCCGATGCGAGCTCGTCGCCCGTGAGCTCCGCGGCCAGGCCTTTCATATAGACGGCCTGTGCGCCGCCGACCGGAACCGACGAGTCGAAGATCGCGATGGCGACCTCCGGGTGGGCGGCGAGGTTCCGTGAGTGCTTCGCTGCGGGCGAGGAAACCCAGTGGAAGCTCCAGTAGTCCTCGGTCGCGAACCACACGGGCGTGACCCACGGGTGGCCGTCGGCGGCGGCGGTGCCGAGCGCCATGTACCGGTTCGAATCGATCACCGACTTCGCGTGGTCGCCGAGCTCGCCCAGGCTCATGCCGCTCCGTGAGGGACGACGGCTTCCCGACGCTCGGTCTCGAAGCCGGCCCGCGGGCCGACGAGCCGCCAGGTCTCGACCGAGCCCTTGCCCTTCACGTCGACGAGCCCCAGCGGCTCGGCCACGAAGTCGTCGCGCAGGAGCTCCCACGTCGAGCGAGTGATCTGGATCGCGTCGGGCGTCCCGTGCGACTCCATCCTGCTCGCCATGTTGACCGTGTCGCCCCAGAGGTCGTAGAGGAATCGGCGGCGCCCGATCACGCCGGCGACGACCGGTCCCGAGCTGATGCCGATGCGGAGGCGCAGGTCGTTCTGGTCGCCCTCGAGCAAGCACTCCTTCGCGCACTCGCGCATCTCGAGCGCAAGCTCCGCCAAGGCGTGCGCGTGATCCGGCCGCGGCCTGGGGACGCCCGCCGCGACCATGTAGCAGTCGCCGATCGTCTTGATCTTCTCGACCTCGTAGCGGTCGACGAGCTCGTCGAAGCGACAGAAGAGCTGATCGAGGAAGTCGACCACCTCGCGTGCGTCGAGCCGGCTCGAAAGTGGCGTGAAGTCGACGACGTCCGCGAACAGGATGCTCACGTCGTCGAAGTGGTCGGCGATCGAGTTGGGATCCGACTGGAGGCGCTGCGCGATCTCGGCCGGGAGGACGTTGAGGAGCAGCGACTCCACGCGCGCCTGCGCGGTCTCCCGTCCTTGCGCGAACGTCACGAGCAACAGCAGCGCGACGAGTGAGACGACGAGGATGTTGAGGATGTCGAAGGTCCCGATGAAGGCGCTCGGCAGGTCGGCTCCGTCCGGCCGCACGACCTCGGCGAGAGGAAGCGCGATCAGGATCGTGGCAGCGAACGCCGCGAACCACGGCCAGGCGCGACCCGGGCGGTCGAACGCGACTGCCCCGAGCGGCGCGAACAACGACCAGAGGACCACGGAGCTGGACTCGTCGAGACCGCCCAGCATGACCATTCCGGCCGCAGGCGCCAGGAGAATCAGCAGCTGCTGCGCCGTCCGCAGGAACGCGAAGTTGCCGCTCCGTGCGAAGACGAAGAGGCTCGCGGCCGATCCGGCGACGTAGGCCCACGGCGTGAGCGCCGCTTCGCGCTCACCCACGAGCCAGTACAGGCAGCCCCAGACGAACCCGAACGGGAGGATGACGAGCGCGACTCCGACGAGCAGGCGCTTCCGGAAGCGCTCGTCGACCGTGTCGCGCGGATCCGCCCCGATGGAGAGGGCCCAATCGCGAAACGCAGCGGTCATCGACGGCGAGCGTAGACGACGCGGGACGCGTGACGACGGGCCGCTGCCGTCACGCAGCTCACGCTAGGCCTCCGCCGGAGACGCGGCGGCACCCCTCCCAGGCCCGCACGAGGTGCTCACCGCGCGCGCTGTGCCCGCGTACGCGCCGTGACACAGCAGCCCGCCGAGCGCGGCAGCGGCGACCGCGAACAGCGCGCCGACGAAGAACGCGACGTGGTAGCCGCCGGTCAGGGCTGCTGCGGTGCTTTCGCCGTCGAGCAGCAGCGTGTCCGTCCGCGACGCCGCGACGCTGGCCAGAACCGCGAGGCCGAGCGCGCCGCCCATCATGAACGACGTGTTCACGATGCCTGACGCGAGGCCGGCCTCGGACTCCTCCACGTCGCTCATGGCCGCCAGCAGCACGGGATTGAACGCCATGCCGGCCCCGAGCCCGAGCAGGATCATCGCCGGGAGCACGTCGACGACGAAGTCGCCGTCGACAGGAGCGCGCGCGAAGAGCAGGAGCCCGAGCGCCGCGAGGCTGAGCCCGGTCGCGAGCGGCAGCCTGATGCCGTAGCGCATGACGAGCTTCGCCGAGATGCCGATCGACAGGATTCCCATGATGAGGTTGCCAGGCAGGAACGCGAGGCCGACCTCGAGCGGGCTGTACTCCAGCACGAGCTGCAGGTAGAGAGCCGACAGGAAGAACCACGCGAACATCGCGCCGGCCCACAGGACGCCGACCACGTTGGAAACGGCGACGTTCCGCAGCCGGAAGAGGCGGAGCGGCACCAGCGGCGACGCGACCCGCGACTCGATGACGACGAACGTGCCGAGCAGCACGGCCGAGACAGCCAGCAGGCCGAGCGTTCTCGCCGTGCCCCAACCCACCTCGTTGCCGTTCACGATCGCGTAGACCGCGAGCATCAAGGAGGCGGTGACGGTCACCGCGCCGCCAATGTCGAGGTTCTGCGCCGCGCTCGCGACTCGCTCCGCCGGGATGAGCGTCAGCGAGAGAACGACGACGGCGATGCCGACCGGCACGTTGACGAGGAAGATCCAGTGCCAGTTCAGCACGTCCGTGAGGACACCGCCGAGCAGCACGCCGAGCGATCCGCCGCCCGATGCGACGAAGCCGAAGACGCCCATCGCCTTGGCGCGGTCGGCGGGCTCAGTGAAGAGCGTCATCATCAGCGACAGCGCGACCGCCGACACGACCGCGCCGCCGATGCCCTGCACTGCCCGGGCTCCGATCAGCATCTCTTGCGACGTCGCGAGGCCGCATGCGGTCGAGGCGAGCGTGAAGAGCGCGATCCCGAGCAGGAAGAGCCGCCGGTGCCCGAACAGGTCGCCGAGCCGGCCGCCGAGCAGCAGGAAGCCGCCGAACGTGATCAGGTACGCGTTCACGACCCACGCCAGCGACTCCTCGGAGAAGCCGATGTCCTCGCGGATCGACGGCAGGGCGACGCCGACGATCGTCACGTCGAGGACGATCATGAGGTCGCCGAGGCAGAGGACCAGCAGTGCGAGCCAGCGTGCTCGTGGCGTCAGCGCGCCCGACATCGGCGACGACACTAACCGACGCCTACCGACCAGTGCCCGCAGCATCGCGTGCGGCTGCGCTGTCCCGGGTCCCTCGTCAGCGGCCGAGGGGGAGCCGTAACAGCGTCGAGCCCGGCACCCGCTCCAGCAGGTCGCGGTTCTCGAGCACGATGTCCAGGTTGCGCCGCGCGATGCGCGCATGCTCGCGCGCGATCGACTCGGCGCGCGCCCCTTCGCCGCGCTCGATCGCGTCGAGCAGCGCGTTGTGCTGATGCTGGGCGATGAAGATGATTTCGCGCGACTCCGGCAGCTGAGCCTGCGCCATCACGAGCGTGCTCGGCCCGGCGAACGGCAGCGACAGGATGTGCTCGAGCGCCCGGGAGAGCTGCGGGCTCTTCGCGAGATCGTGGAGCGCGCTGTGGAATTCCTGGTTGAGCTCGACGTAGTCGACGAACGCCTCGACGCTCGGGTCGCGGACGATCTCGTCCATCTCGCGGGCCAGAAACTGCAGCGGCGCGAGCTCGTCGGGCGACTCGAGCCGCTCGGCCGCGAGCCGCGCCGCGGTGCCCTCCAGCACGCCGCGGAGCTCGATCGCGTCGTCGATGTCGCTGCGCGTGAACTCCCGCACGACGAACCCGCCGCCGGCCAGCGTCTCGAGCAGGCCCTCGTGCTCGAGCGTCATGAGTGCGATGCGCAGCGGAGTGCGCGAGACGCCGAGCTCCTCGACGAGGCGGAGCTCGGGCACGCGCTCGCCGGGCCGGAAGGCGCCGCTGAAGAGGAGCTCGCGCAGGCCGAGCGTCGCCTTCATCGTCTGCGAGTTGGCGCGATTGCCTCGCGGCACTGTCCGAGCCTAACGCGGCGGCCCTCGTCTTGCATGCAAACGGACGCGATTTTGTCTGTCCACAGGCCTGAAGCGCCGGCTCTGCATGCAGAGTAGGGTTCTCCCGTCGCATGAGCGCGCGCACGAAACCGCCGTTCCGGGCCGACCATGTGGGCAGCCTGCTGCGCCCGCCCGAGCTGCTGCAGGCGCGGGAAGAGCACGCCGCCGGGACGATCGACGCCGAGGAGCTGCGCGCGGTCGAGAACGACGCGATTCGCGAGATCGTGCGCAAACAGGAGGAGATCGGCCTGGAAGCAGCGACCGACGGCGAGTTCCGCCGCGAGTCGTGGCACATGGACTTCATCTACCAGCTCGACGGAATCACGAAGGAGGCCGGCCACATCGCGGTCCGGTTCCACAACGAGCAGGGCGACATCGAGTTCACGCCCGCCGCGCTTCACGTCGACGGCAAGCTCGGCGTCTCGACGACGATCTTCGGCGGCCACTTCGAGTTCCTGCGGCGGACGGTCTCGACCGCGCAGCCGAAGCTCACGATCCCGTCGCCGAGCATGGTCCACTACCGAGGTGGCAAGGCGGCCGTCGACCCGGACGTCTACCCGGAGCTCGACGCGTTCTGGGCCGACCTGACCGCTGCCTACCGCGAGCAGGTGCGCCGGCTCGGGGAGCTCGGCTGCACCTACCTCCAGTTCGACGACACGAGCCTCGCGTACATGAACGACCCGCACCAGCGGGACTACATCGCGTCGATCGGCGGCGACTCGGAGCGCCAGCATGTGGAGTACATCCGCCACATCAACGAGGCCCTCGCCGACCGGCCTGAAGGGATGTCGGTCACGACGCACATGTGCCGCGGCAACTTCCGCTCCGCGTGGGCAGCCGAAGGGAGCTACGACTTCGTGGCCGAGGCGCTCTTCAGCGAGCTGCAGGTCGACGGCTACTTCATGGAGTGGGACGACGAGCGCTCGGGCGGCTTCGAGCCGCTCCGGCTGCTGCCGAAGGGCGAGAAGCAGGTCGTGCTCGGGCTCGTGACGACGAAGCGAGGCGAGCTCGAGTCGCGCGACGAGCTCCTGCGTCGCATCGAGGAGGCGGCGAGGTACGCGCCGCTCGAGCAGCTGTGCTTGTCGCCGCAGTGCGGCTTCTCGTCAACGGTCGAGGGCAACCTGCTGACCGTGGACGACCAGTGGGCGAAGCTCCGCCTCATCGTGGAGGTCGCGCAGGAAGTCTGGGGGTGAGCGCGAGGACCGTCCGCGACGCGACGTTCGGCGTCTTCCGCCGGCGCGGGCTGACGACGCTCTTCGCGAACCCCGGCTCGACGGAGGTGCCGTTCCTCGCCGGGCTTCCCGACGATCTTCGCTTCGTGCTGGCGCTGCACGAGGGCTCCGTCGTCGGCCTCGCGACCGGCTACGCGCTCGGGCGCGGCGAGCCGGCTCTCGTTCTCCTCCACACGACGGCAGGCCTCGGCAACGCCGTCGGCGCGCTCGCCACTGCGCGAGTGAACCGCGCGCCGCTCGTGGTGCTCGTCGGCCAGCAGGACCGCCGCCATCTCGTCTTCGAGCCGTTTCTCACCGGTCGTCTGCACGGTCTCGCCGGCGACTACCCGGTGTGGTCAGACCAGCCCGTGCGCGCGCAGGACGTGCCAGGCGCGATCGAGCGCGCCGCGAACGAGGCGGTCACGCGGCGGGGGCCGGCACTTGTGATCGTGCCGATGGACGACTGGCTCGCGCCGGCGCTCGAGGACCGGGAGGACGCCGCGGCAGCGCGTGTGGTGCGGTCCACGACAGTGGACGCCGCGGAACTCGACGAGCTCGCGGGGCTGTTGCGTGACGCCCGCTCGCCGGCGCTCGTCGCCGGGGCAGGCGCCGGCCAACCCGACGCCTGGGCGGCGCTCGTCGCGCTCGCGGAGCGGCTGGTTGCGCCCGTATTCCAGGAGTCCTTCGGCGCGCTGGCGGGCTTCCCGCAGGGCCACCGCCTCTTCGCGGGCGTGCTGCCGGCCGACCGGACGCGGCTGCGTGAGCGGCTCGCTTCGTACGACGTCGTCCTCGCCGTCGGAGCGCCGGTCTTCCGCCAGTCGCCCTACGCCGGGGGCCGGCTCGTCGCCGAGGGGACGCGGCTCGCGCTCGTCTCGGAGGACGCCGACGAGGTGCATCGCGCGCCCGTCGAGCTGGCGGTGCTGGCACCGCCGGCGGCGGTGTGCCGCGAGCTCGCGCGCCTCGTACCGCAACGCGACGCACGGGCGCCGGCGCAGTACGTGCCGCCGCCTGCTCCGCGTCTGCCCGCGGCGGGTGAGCCGCTGACCGCCGGTCACGTTCTCGCCGCGCTGGCCGAGCGGCTCCCGCCCGAGGCGGTCGTCGTCGAGGAGGCGCCCGTCGACCGGCCGGAGCTGCACGAGCGGCTGCTCGCCCGCGAGCCGCTCGGGTTCGTGAGCGCCGCGATGGGCGGCCTCGGCTTCGCCGTTCCCGGCGCCGCCGGCCTCCGGATGGCGCTGCCGGACCGTCCGGTGGTCGCCGTCGTCGGCGACGGCTCGTCCATCTACGGGATCCAGGGGCTCTGGAGCGCTGCGCACTACGGCATCGGCGTGCTCTACGTGATCCTCTCGAACGGCGGCTACGCGATCATGGACCGCCTCGCGGAGCGGCACGGGGAGAGTTCGCCGTGGCCCGGCTTCGGCGAGGTCGACCTCGCGCAGGTGGCACGCGGCTTCGGCTGCCCCGCGCGGCGGCTCACGACCCTCGACGAGCTCGTGGCGGCGCTGGACGAGGTCGTGCCGACGCTCGCCTCGCGCGACGAGCCATTGCTGCTCGACGTCGTCATCGCACCCACGGCGGAGTTTGCGCCGTAGGAGGGAGCTCGCGGGGGAACCAGAGGCTCCCCCGTGGCGTTACGCGACCCTGAACGTCTTCCTCAACGACGGACGGGCGCTCGAGCTGAACGTATACGTGCCTCTCCGGAGCGTCAGCGTCCACGTGGCCCGGCCGGTGCCGCGGACGCTCGTGGTCCGGCTCACGCCGGGACCGCGCAGCCGGAAGTTCTGGGTCGCGGACGTGTCGTTGACCACGAACGTGTACCTGCCGGCCGTCAGCCTGGTC
>Ga0190265_10003319_pt1 | contig 10971 bp, 11 predicted proteins | sample Popmic124T_FD_133135 | JGI IMG/M metagenome (GOLD analysis project Ga0190265, IMG submission 133135) | Populus adjacent soil microbial communities from riparian zone of Indian Creek, Utah, USA - 124 T | ecosystem: Environmental > Terrestrial > Soil > Riparian zone | place: USA: Utah | collected...
ACACGTACCGCACGCCGGGCACGTTCACGGCGACGGTGACGGCGACCGACCGCCGCGGCGCGTTCGACACGGACGAGGTGACGATCGTGGTCGACGGCCCGCCGGCCAACCAGCCGCCGACGGTGGAGATCGCGGCGGACCCGATGTCGGGCACGGCTCCGCTGCCGGTGCGGTTCACGTCGGCGGCGCACGATCCCGAGGGTCAGGGCCTCCTGATGGTGTGGGACTTCGGCGACGGCGCCAAGGGCGCGGGTCCGAGCATCAGCCACACCTACCGCTCGCCGGGCACGTACACGGCGACGCTGACCGTGACCGATCCGGGCGGCGCCACGGCCACCGCCTCGGTCCAGATCACGGTCTCCGGCGCGACGATCCTCGGCACGCAGGGCGACGTCGTGGGCGAGTCGGCGGAGAACGGCCCGTGGCTGAAGGCGGCGAGGACCCAGCGGATGAACCGAGGGCTGCGGCTGCGGGTCGCCTGCCCGGAGCGCTGCGACGTCCAAGTCGTGCTGCGGCACTCCGGCAAGCGGATCGCCACGTCGAGGACGCTGCGGATCCGCGACGACCGCCGGCACACCCTCGAGGTGCGCCTGAGCGGCAAGGTCCGGCGCGACCTGCGGGCCGCGATGCGGCGGGCCGGCACGCGGAGCCTGGAGGTCACGGCGATCCTCAGGGTCCGGACCGCCGACGGCCGGAGCACCATCCGTCGGGAGGTGCGGCTGAAGCGCTAGGGCGACCGCGCGATGCCCAGCGACTGCGCGCCCAGGACCTTCGGGGCACCGTCCTCGTAGAACACGTCGAGCTCGGCGATCGCAAAGCCGGCGCCGGTCAGCAGTTCCACCACCGACCGCGTGAGGTGACACCCACCAAAGAGCCGCTTCTGCAGAGGCTCGAGCCTCCGCTGCCATCGCCGCACCGGCTCATCCGGCGCCAGCCCATGCTCGACGAAGTGCAGCGTCCCTCCGGGCTTCAACACGCGCCGGATCTCACGCAACGCCGCGGCCACGTCGGGGATGGTGCACAGCGTCCAGGTAGACACAGCCGCGTCATGACTGGCATCAGCAAACGGCAGCGACTGGCCGTCGAGCCCGGACCGCCGCACCGGAACCCTCGCGTCCGCCAGGCGCTCAGAAGCCAACTTCCACGCGGCGTCTGACGGCTCGACCGCGTCGACCGACGTGACCGCCGCCGGATAGAAGGGGACGTTGTGCCCCGAGCCGAACCCGATCTCGAACACGTCGCCCGCAAGACCCGCACAGACCCGCCGTCGCAGCGGCGCAACCGACGTCTTCCGACCCCCGGCGTCGATGATCCGCGGAAGGACGTGCTCGCTGTACAGCCCCATGCCTCCACGGTACCTGCCCGACTTGCGAGCGCCCGAGACGGCTGCGATGGTCCCGGAGATGGCGGATCAGGCCACCGGCGCCACCCCGACGATCTTCGACATCGCGCAGGCGGCCGGGGTCTCGATCACCACCGTCTCGCACGTCTTCTCCGGCAACCGGCCGGTCGGGACGAAGACGCGGCAGAAGGTCCTGGAGGCTGCCGAGCGGCTCGACTACCGCCCGCGCGGAAGCGCTCGTGCGCTCGCGACCGGGCGCACGATGACGCTCGCGCTGCAGATCTCGTTCAGCGGCCCGGAACTGCTGTTCAACCCGTTCTTCACCTCGCTGCTGCCGGCGCTCTCGGAGGCGGCGATCGAGCTCGGGTACTCGTTCGCGTTCGTGCCGCCGGACGCCGCCTCGGCGTCGTTCGTGGAGCCGCTCATCGGCCGCCGCGCGGTCGACGCGGCGATCCTGATCGATCCGCGGCGCGGGGATCCGTTCGTGGAGGCGGTGATCGAGGAGGGCCTGCCGTACGTCTCGCTGGGGCGGGTGATCGGCGCGCGGTCCGGGCCTCGGGTCGATCACGATCACCCCGAGGTGTGCCGCACCGTCGTGAACCACCTCAGCGAGGAGCGCTACGAACGGATCGCGATGCTCTCGATGCGCGAAGAGGTCTCCTACGTGACGGACCTCGAGGCCGCGTTCGGCGACGTCGTGCCCGGCGGCGTCGTGGTCGCCGCCGACGGGCTGTCGGTCGACGCCGGGCGCGCAACTGCCGAGGCGCTGCTCACCGGCCCCGACCGTCCCGACGCGGTGTTCTGCACGAACGACGTCCTGGCGATCGGCGCCCTTCAGGCTGCGCTGGACGCGGGCATCCGGGTGCCCGAGGACCTCGGCATCGTCGGCGTCGAGGACAGCTCGCTCGCGCGGCACGCCGACCCGCCGCTCACCAGCGTGAGCGCGCACCCCGACGAGGCGGCCCGGCTGCTCGTGGCGACGACCGACCAGGTCCTGACTGGCGCCGCGGATCCCACCACGCTGAGGACCGTGCCGATCAGCCTCGTCCGACGCCGCTCGTCATCGCGCTCCTAGCCGACCGCTTGCCGCGCCCGGCACGCTGCTGTAGCGTTGTGCAAAGCCCTTTGCGTCACACCCCCTGAGGAGGGGAGCATGAGCCAGGTCACGACTACGCCGGACGACGGGCAGCCCGGCGCGACGTTCTATACGCGGCAGGCGTCCGGTCTCGTCCGCGACATCTCGCCGGCGTCGAGCATTGCGCTGAACGTTTCGTTCGTCTCGATCCCGCTCGCGGTGCTGATCGCCACGCAGGCCCCCGCGTCGTTCCCCGGGGCGAGCCCGTTCTGGGTCGCCGTGATCTGCGCGGTGCTGTGCATCTTCCCCGTGCTGCTGTACAGCCTCTTCACGTCGGTGATGCCGCGCTCGGGCGGCGACTACGTGTTCGTGAGCCGGACGCTCCATCCGTGGGCGGGCTTTGCGGCGAGCTTCAACATCACGGCCTGGTACCTGCTGGTCATCGCGTACTTCGCGTACCTGCTGACGCCGTTCGGCATCAGCTCGGCGTTCTCCACGATCGGCGTCGCGGCGGGCAGCAGCACCTTCAACGACCTCGCCGTCGACGTGAACACGAAGGGCTGGCAGTTCGCGATCGGCGCGGTGACGCTGATCGCCGTCGCGCTGCTGATGAGCCTCAGCCTCCGCACCGCCCTGCGGATCTACAAGTGGCTGTTCGCGTTCTCGCTCGTCGGGGTCGTGCTGAGCGCGCTGCTGCTGCTCTTCAACAGCCGGGCAGACTTCGTCCAGGCCGTGAGCGCCTTCGGCGGCAGCTACGACGGGGTGATCGCGGATGCGCGCGCGGCCGGCTACGCGGGCAGCGCCAACTTCGACCTCGGGAACACGCTGCTGGCCATGCCGCTTGCGTTCGCCTCGTTCGGCTACGCGATCGTGACGGCGTACGCGGGCGGTGAGATCCGCTCGCCGAAGGCGGGCAATCGCCGGGCGATGATCCTCTCGCTCGGGATCGCCGCCGTCATCGTCGCGATCTTGATGGCGCTGGCGAGCCGCACGTTCGGCAACGACTTCCTCGGCTCGGCCACGTACCTCGGCAACGCGGGCGACGAGGCCTACCCGTTCGCGTCGGCGCCGTTCTTCTTCTTCTTCGTCTCGATGCTCACCAGCTCCACGCCGCTGATCGTGCTGATCAGCCTCTCGTTCATCGTCGCGTTCGTGGTCGCGCTGCCGGCGACGTTCCTGATCGCGACGCGCAACATCTTCGCCTGGTCGTTCGACCGCGTCCTGCCGGAGCGCCTGAGCGAGGTCAACGAGCGCTCGCGCTCGCCGCTCATCGCCAACGGCGTGGTGCTGCTGGTGACGCTCGGCTACCTCGCCCTGATCGTCTTCGCCGGCGGCGACTTCCTCGACCTGCTGTTCACGGCCGGGCTCGCCGAGCTGCTGACCTTCATGGTGGTGGCGATCGCGGGCATCGTCTTCCCGCGGGTGCGCCGCGCGGTCTATGAGGGCTCGCCGATCCGCCGCTCGGTGGCCGGCGTCCCGCTGCTGACGATCGTCGGCGTGTGCGCGCTGGCGGTGTACGCGTTCTTCTTCTACTCGGTGGCCACCACCGACGAGCTCGGCGCCAACGCGTCGCCGGGCATCCGCGCGACGGTCATCATCGCGGCCGTGAGCATCCTCATCTATCCCGTCGCCGTGCTGATCAACCGCCGCCGGGGCGTCGACCTCAACCTCGCGTTCCGAGAGCTCCCGCCGGAGTGAAGCTGTTCCGCAGGACCCCGCGCGCGCCGCGCACCCGCGTCTTCTTCGCCACCGATCTGCACGGATCCGAGCGCTGCTTCCGCAAGTGGCTCAACGCCGCCGCGGCGTACGAGGCGGACGTGCTGATCCTCGGCGGCGACCTCACCGGGAAGATGCTCGTCCCGCTCGTGGCCGACGGGGCGGGCGGGCATCGCGGTGAGCTGCACGGGGAGCCGGTGCACGCGCGCGACAACGCCGAGCTCGAGGAGCTGACCAAGCGGATCCGCATGATGGGCCGCTATCCCATCGTGCTCACGCGCGAGGAGAAGGCCGAGATGGACGCGGATCCCGCGGCGCTCGACGCACGCTTCAACCAGGCGATGGAGGACGGCCTGCGAGCCTGGGTCGAGCTCGCCGACGAGCGCCTCGCCGACGCGGACGTCGCCGTGTTCACGATGCTCGGCAACGACGACTCGCCGGCGCTGGCCGACGTGCTGCGCGGCGCCGAGCGCTCGACGTACGCGGAGGACGGGATCGTCGAGCTCCCGGGCGGCTTCGAGATGGCGTCGTTCGGCTATTCCACGCCGACGCCCTGGCACACGCCCCGCGAGCTCGAGGAGGAGGAGATGGCAACCCGTTTAGACGAGGTCATCGGACGGCTGCGCGACCCGAAGCACGCCGTGTTCAACCTGCACTGCCCGCCGGCGGGGACCCACCTCGACCAGGCGGCCAAGCTCGACGACGACCTGCGGCCGGTCGTCGACGCGAGCGGCCTCGTCATGACGTCGGTCGGCTCGACCGCCGTGCGCGAGGCGATCGAGCGCCACCAGCCGCTCCTCGGCCTCCACGGGCACGTCCACGAATCTCCCGGCAGCGAGCGGCTGGGCGCGACCCTGTGCGTCAATCCCGGCTCCGAGTACGGCGACGGGGTCCTGCGCGGCGCGATCGTCGACCTCGAGGCCGAGCGCGGCGTCGCCCGCTGGCAGCTGGTGCAGGGATGAGCGACATTCTGTGGGTCAACCCGGTGGGCAGCGGCGCGTTCGACGCGGAGGCGGAGGTGCTGATCGAGGCGATCAAGGCTCCGCACCACCGGCCGCTCGTGCGGCACCTGCCCGGCGGCCCGCCGCACCTCGAGTACCACCTGTACGAGCACGAGGCACTCGGCCCGATGCTCGAGCTGATGCGCGCGGAGGAGTCCAACGGCGCGGCGGCCGCGATCATCGGCTGCTTCTACGACGGCGGGCTGCGCGAGGCGCGCGAGCTGCTGCGGATGCCGGTCGTGGGCATGGGCGAGGCGAGCGTGCTGCTGGCGGCCACGATGGGACACCGGTTCTCGATCATCGTCGGCCGGCGCAAGTGGATCCCGAAGATGAGCGACAACGTCGTGCTCTGCGGCCTGGAGCGCAGGCTGGCGTCGTTCCGCTCGGTCGAGATGGGGATCCCCGACGTGGTCGCCGATCCGGAGCGCTTCCTCGACCGCGTGATCGAGGAGGGACGGCGCGCCGTCGAGGAGGACGGCGCCGAGGTGATCGTGCTGTCGGAGATCTCCTCGCCCGCCTTCTGGGAGCGCGCGGCGCGCGAGCTGCCGGTGCCGCTCGTCGACCCTGGCGTCGCGTGCTGGAAGTGGGCGGAGATGGTCGCCGACCTCTACGCCGGCCACGGGCTGAGCCACTCGAAGGTGTACGGCTACGAGGCACCGCCGGCGTGAGCGCCGACCTCGTCACGGAGGGCGTGGCCCTCGTCGACGAGATGGACGAGCGCGGCCTCACCCTGCGCCTCCTGGGCGGCGCCGGCGTGATCCTGCACTGCGGCGGAGTGCCCCACCGGGCGATCGCCGACCTCGACGCGCTCGTCGCCCGCGCCCAGTCCCGGAAGCTGGCGGCGGCACTCGGCGAGGTCGGTTACGAACCGGAGGTCCGCTTCAACGCCATGCACGGCGACCGCCGCATGGTCTTCCACGGTCCGTCGGGCAAGCTCGACGTGTTCGTCGGCGCCTTCGAGATGTGCCACCGGCTCGAGTTCGAGGAGCGCCTCGGGCTCGACCGTCCCACGCTTACAGTCAGCGACCTGCTGCTCACCAAGCTGCAGATCGTCGAGCTCAACGCCAAGGACGCCGAGGACGCCGCCGTGCTGCTGCGCGCACACGAGCTCGGCGAAGGTCCTGGAGACCACGTCGACGTGCCGTACGTCGCCGGCCTGACCGGCGCCGACTGGGGGCTGTGGCGGACGGTTACCGGCACGCTGCGCCGCCTCGGCGAGCTCGAGCCCGACGTCGAGGGTCGGGCCGGGGCGCTCGTGGAGGCGCTCGACGCCGCGCCGAAGTCGCGAGCGTTCCGCCTCCGCGCGCGCGTGGGTGAACGCAAGCGCTGGTACGAGCTGCCGGACGAAGCCGGCTGACGAAAGGAACCGCATGGGTCAGATTCAGACCGCCACGGACGTCGAGGACTTCCTGCGCGGAGCCAACTTCATGAGCGCCTCCGGAGGCGGTGATCCGATCGTCGAGCGGGGCCAGCTCCTCGCGGACCTCGAGCAGGGGCGCGACGTCGGCTGGACACCGGTCGACCGCTTCGCCGACGACGACGTCCTCTTCTCCGTGTGTTACAGCGGTTCGATCGCTCCCGAGAGCTTCGACGACCCGGAGGAGCGGGCGCGTGCGCTCGGCGGCGGGCGCGTGCACGACGCGCCCTTCACCGAGGCGGTCCGGCTGCTCGAGTCGCACCTCGGCGTGCGCTGCGCCGGCCTGATCTCGATCGAGATCGGGGGGATCAACTCCGGGGCGATCCTGAGCGCCGCCGCGCGGCTCGGGCTGCCGCTGGCGGACGCCGACTACGCGGGTCGCGCGATCCCCGAGCTGCACGCGACGGCGCCGCACATGCTCGGCGCACCTGTGCTGCCCTTCGCGTGCGTCGACCACTTCGACAACCGCGTGCTGATCCTGGACGCGCCGTCGAACGAGTGGGCGGAGCGGATCGGCAAGCACCTGGCGCTGTCCTCCCTGGGCCTGATCGCGTGCGCGTTCGCGGCGCTCCCGGCCACACGCGTGCGCGAGATCTGCGTGCCGTCGACGATGTCCGAATGTCTCACGCTCGGCCGCGCGATCCGCGAGGCGCGCGAGGGCGGCACGGACCCGGTGCAGGCCGCGGCGCGGACGCTCGACGGCTGGGTCCTGTTCGAGGGCGAGGTCACGGGGCGCGACTGGTCGAACACGGGCTACATGGAGGGCCGGCACATGCTCTCCGGCAGCGACCGCTTCGCCGGGCACGAGCTCGACGTCTGGTTCCGCAACGAGAACCACGTGACCTGGCTCGACGGTGAGCCGTGGGTGTGCAGCCCGGACCTGATCGAGTTCTGCGATCCGGCGACCGGCGAGCCGCTCGTGAACACGTACCTCGAGCTCGGCCAGCGGATCGCCGTCGTCGGCCGCCGCCGGCGCGACCTGTTCGACTCGCCGGCCGGTCTCGAGACGCTCGGGCCCCGCCACTTCGGCTTCGACCTCGAGTTCCGCCCGATCGAGTCGCTCGTGCCGGCATGACCACGCGTGCGCTGGCCGACGCCGTGCTGGAGGCGTTCGCCGCCTCCGACCTCGGGGCGGTGGAGCGGCTGGTCGCCGCGGACGCGACGGTGTGGGGCACCGACGACGGGGAGCACTGGTCCGACCGCGCCGGCTTCGTCGCCGCGCTGGACGCGATGCGCTCGCTCAAGCTCAGCGCGAGCTGGCGCGAGCCGCCACTGGTGGGCGACGGATGGGCCGCGGGCGTCGCGCTCTACCGCGCCGGCGGCGGCCCGCCGATGGAGACGCGCGTGACGCTCGTGTTCGAGGACGGCCGGCTGGTGCACGGCCACTTCTCGGTCACTTCGGGCTGATGATCCCGCCCAGCGGGCCCCCGGGCGCGTACGGCACGTGGAACCAGGGCGGCACCACGTCGCGGTCGCCGGCGGCCGGAAGCTCGCCGCCGGCGCGGCGGACGCGCTCGCGCTGTTCCGCGTCGGCCGCGTAGTCGCCACGGGCATGACCGACGACCACCACTCGCGACACGAGCGGCATCTCCAGGTACCGCAGCGTCCAGTCGAGCATCTGCAGGCACGGCCCCGCCTCGTAGAAGCCGCGCTCGCCCTGGGCGAGCACCACGGCGGTGGGCTTGCCGCGCATGCGCGAGCGGAAGAGCGCCTCCTCGCGGTCCAGCAGGCAGCTCCAGCGGTCGAGCAGCGTCTTGAGCTGGCCCGACGGGCCGTACCAGTAGAGCGGCGTGGCGAGCACGAGCGCGTCGGCCACGTACACGGCGTCCATCACCTCGGCGAAGTTGTCGCCGTCGTGCGGGCAGGTGCCGCGCTCGATGCAGCGCGAGCAGTCGCCGATCGGCTCGATCGCGCAGCCGGTGAGGTCGATCGAGCGCGTGTCGGCGCCGCGCTCCGCCGCGCCGGCCAGCAGGTCGGCGACGGCGGCGTGGGTGTTGCCGTCGGGGCGGGGGCTCGCGATCAGCGCGAGCGCTACCACCAGCGGGCGCGCGCGGTGGTCAGCACTTCGAAACCGGTCTCGGTGACCACCCCGTTGTGCTCGAACATGGCGCCTCCGAGGTCCCGGTGGCCGAGCAGCATCTCGACCGCGAGGTACATGCCGGGAACGAGCGGCGTCGGGTCGCCGGGCATCAGCCAGGGCGCCTCCCACATCAACCCGAGCCCGTGACCGACCGCCGGGAAGCCCTCCATCTCGGGCTCCTCCTCGGGGATCGACGCGACGACGGCGGACTGCTGCAGCCATTCGTCGCCGACGGCATAGGCGTCGCCGGCCGTGATCCCCGGGCGGATCGCGCCGCACACGGTCTCCACGCACTCGATCACCGCCTCGAGCAGGTCGCGCTGGACCGGCGTGGGGTCGTCGCCGACGACGCGCGAGCGCGCGAAGTCGAAGAAGTAGCCGCCGTAGGAGCCGTAGCAGTCGACGTGGAACATGTCGCCGGGCACGAAGCGCCGGATCGGGTCCGCGGACGGCAGGCGCGCGTTGGTGAACTGATGGGCGTTCGGCCCCGAGGCGCACGCGGCGTCGTAGAGCACGCCGCCGCCGGAGATCAGCGTCTGCGACGCCGCCGCGACGGCGTCGGCCTCGGTCGCCCCTTCGACGACGGCGTCGATCAGCGCCTCGAGCGTGCGGTTGCCGAGCGCGCAGGCGCGCCGGATGACCTCGAGCTCCGCCGGGCTCTTGTGGATCCGGATGTCCTCGACGAGGCGGTCGGCCCGCACGATGGTCGCGTCCGGCAGCTCCTCGACGAGACCGAGGTAGGCGGCGGCCGTCATGTAGCTCGCCCCGACCAGGGCGAGACGGCCGCGCTCGAGCCCCGCGCGGCGCACGGCCTCGGCCGCGGTGCGGGTGACGTGGATCGACGGCATGATCTCGTCGGCGACGACGAGGTCCCGACGCCACCACGGGACGTCGACCACCGCGTACGCGGGACCGTTGACGGGGAGGAGGCACACGCCGTGCGAGCGCGCCGCGCCGATGCCCGCGTCGTCGCCCATGTAGGGCTGCTGCGAGTAGTGGTTGGTCAGGTAGAGCACGTCGGCCGACATGTCCATGAAGGCGCCGCCGCGCGACCACACGATCGCGCCGTCGAACCCCTGGTCGGCCGCCGCGGCCCGGACCTTGTCCTGCCGCTCCCGGAATTCCGCCGGCCCGATCGCCTTCCACGGGTCGAAGGCGGAGATCTGCTCCGTGGTCATGAGCCCAGATTCGCAAAGCGCTTTGCTCCAGTCAAGGGCCTGTGGTAGAACCCCGACGTGCTGCGCACCGGCACCTACTCGATCGTCGCCCGGGATCCAGCGACGGGCCAAATGGGCGTCGCCGTCCAGTCGCACTGGTTCTCCGTCGGGTCGATCGTCACCTGGGGGCAGCCCGGCGTCGGCGTCGTCGCGACCCAGGCCAACGTCGATCCCGCCTATGGTCCGCGCGCGCTCGCGCTGATGCGCGACGGGACGCCGGGGCCGGAGGCCCTTGCTCGGCTGCTCGAGCAGGATGCCGAGGCGGCCGTCCGCCAGGTGGCGGTCGTGGATGCCGCCGGACGCTGCGCCGTCCACACCGGCGCGGACTGCATTCCGTTCGCCGGCGACGTCCGCGGCGATGCCTCCTGCTGCCAGGCGAACATGATGGCCAGCGAGGGCGTCTGGGGCGCGATGTCCGATGCCTACGAGGCGACGGAGGGATCGCTGACCGGACGGCTGCTCGCGGCGCTCGACGCGGCCGAGGCCGCCGGCGGCGACGTGCGCGGCCGTCAGTCGGCCGCACTGCTGGTCGTCGGCGCCGAGGGCGAGCCGTGGGAGCGGGAGGTCGAGCTGCGGGTGGAGGATCACGCGGATCCGCACGGCGAGCTCCGCCGCCTGGTCGCGATCAGCGACGCGTACGCCGAGGCCACGCGCGGCGACTGGCTCACGGGCCAGGGGCGCCACGAGGAGGCCGCGCCGTGCTACATGCGCGCCGCGGCGCTGGCTCCGGACAACCACGAGCTCCTCTTCTGGTCCGGCCTCGCGACGGCGCTGGCGGGCGATGTCCAGACGGGGGCGCGGCGCGTGGCCGAGGCCATAGAGATCGAGCCCGGGTGGGGCGACCTGCTGCCGCGCCTCACGCCGGACGCCGCGCCGTCGGCCGCGGCCGTCCTGGCCGCGCTGCACGAGCGCTGACTGCCAGACTGGAGGGCGGCGGGATGGCGATCGACGAAGCACACCTCGAAGACGTCGGGTCAGGGCTGGCGCCCACCACCCCCGGCTGGTTCGTCGTCAACGCCAACCAGGCGGCATGGGTGCGCAACGACGCGTTCGGCAACGGCACGATCGTGTACCCGCGCTCGGAGACGGCGCTCGCCCACGACGCCGGGGTCGAGACCGAGAC
>Ga0190265_10003320_pt1 | contig 10970 bp, 10 predicted proteins | sample Popmic124T_FD_133135 | JGI IMG/M metagenome (GOLD analysis project Ga0190265, IMG submission 133135) | Populus adjacent soil microbial communities from riparian zone of Indian Creek, Utah, USA - 124 T | ecosystem: Environmental > Terrestrial > Soil > Riparian zone | place: USA: Utah | collected...
AAGGCCTTCGGCCAGCGCACCAAGCCGCGCAAGCTCAACGTCGGTCAGGCCTACGACATCCTGGTGGCCCAGGAGAGCGACAACCTGCTCGACCAGGAGGCGCTCGTGCAGGATGCGATCCGCAGCGTCGAGAACGACGGCATCGTGTTCCTGGACGAGATCGACAAGGTGTGCTCGCGCTCCGAGGGTGGCCGTATCGGTGCCGACGTGTCCCGCGAGGGTGTGCAGCGCGACCTGCTGCCGCTGCTGGAAGGCACGACGGTGTCCACCAAGTACGGGCCAGTGAAAACCGATCATGTGCTGTTTATTGCGTCGGGCGCCTTTCATCAGGCCAAGCCGTCGGATCTGCTGCCGGAGCTGCAGGGCCGCCTGCCGATCCGCGTGGAACTCAAGCCACTCACCAAGGAAGACTTCCGCCGCATCCTGGTGGAGCCGGAGGCGAGCCTCATCAAGCAGTACGTGGCGCTGATGGCGACCGAGGGCCTGACGCTCGATTTCACGGACGATTCCATCGATGCGCTGGCAGACATCGCCGCGCAGGTGAACTCGACCGTTGAGAACATCGGCGCGCGGCGGCTGCAGACGGTGATGGAGCGGGTGCTCGACGAGATTTCGTTCGAGGCCACCGACAAGGGTGGCGAGACCATCAAGATCGATGCGGCCTACGTCCAAAGCCGCGTCGGCGACCTCGCCAAGAACGCAGATTTGAGCAAGTTCATTCTGTAGCTTGCGGCCCGCCGCGATCACCCGCTGAGGCGGCGCGGCCAGCTGTTCACGGCGAAAATCCATCCCTCCGTCAAGATGGCTTGAGCTTTCCGGAATGCGCCGATAAGCGGAGCTATGCTTACGGACGCCCGGCCCGCCGCCCCGCGCACCGCCCATCGCCATGATGTGGACGGGCTGCGTGCGGTGGCCGTCCTTGTCATCCTCGCATTCCACCTTGGGCTGGCGGGATTCCCGGGCGGCTTTGTCGGGGTCGACATCTTCTTCGTGATCTCGGGGTTTGTGATCACGCGCGGCCTGCTCGTCGAGATCGAGCGGGGAAACTTCTCCGTCAAGCAGTTCTATGTGAGGCGCGCCAGGCGGCTGATGCCGGCGCTGGTGGTCACGCTGCTCCTGTCGCTGGTCGCGGGATCGCTCATCCTGTCGCCAGCCGAGTTGCGCGAGTTCTCCGAAAGTGCGCTGGCCAGCCTGTTCTCTCTCGCCAACTTCTTCTTCTATGAGCGCACCAACTACTTCGCCAACGCCGGACACTACCGCCCGCTTTTGCACACATGGTCACTTAGTGTCGAGGAACAGTTCTATCTGGTTTTTCCGCTGCTTCTGGCGTGGCTGGCCGTGCGGAGGCGCATCGCGCCAGCTTATGTCATTGCCGGACTGGTGGTGCTGTCCTTCGCCTATTGCGCCGTCTCGGGCAGGTACAGCGAGAACCACGCCTTCTACCTGCCGATGGCCAGGTTCTGGGAGATCGGAGTTGGCGCCCTAGTCGCCGCGATGGAAGCGGCAGGATTTGCTTCGCGCTTCGCAGGATCTTTGAGTGCCGTGGGAGCAGCAGGCATCATCCTGTCCGTTGCTCTCATGGATGGGCATGGCACCGACACGTGGATGATGGTGCTGCCTGTCGCATCGACCGCTGCCATGATCGTGTCGGGAATGTCAGCTTCGGGCCCTGTGTTCCGGGCCCTGTGCGCCGCGCCGGCCGTTGTCATCGGGCGAATGTCCTACTCGATCTATCTGGTCCACTGGCCGCTGATTGTATTCTGGCGCATGTGCATTGCCCGGCCATTCGGCGTCATCGATCAGCTTCTTGTCTTCGCATTCACGCTGGCATTGGCGGCCCTGCTGTGGCGGTTCGTGGAACGGCCACTTCGCGCGGATGGGGGCTGGGCGCAGGCTCCGGTCTTGCGGACGATCGCTGCGGGCTTTGCCGCTGTCATAGGTCTAGGAATTGCGGCGCGGTATGAGGCAACCGCGCAGTGGCGCATGGCAGGGCCGGCGCGCGATGCCATCGTCTCACTGGCGCAAGCCAACACCAGCCGGCCTCGTTGCGTGCAGGACTTGGCGTGGCTGCCTGGTGAGCCCAGGGAGAATGCAGCCTGCCGGTGGGGCGCTGAAAGCCCGGCCGCCCGCGCCGACTTCGTGATCTGGGGAGATTCGCACGCGCGTGCCCTTGCGCCTGAACTCGCTGCCCAGCTTATCGGCAGTGGCATGAAGTCCGGGGTGACGGTCGGCCTTGCCAATTGCCCGCCGATCCATGGCATCGACGTGCGAGGCCGGAGGATCAAGAAGGGCTGCGCGAACCACAACGATTCCGTCCTTGCGGCCATCATCGAGCGCCGTCCGGAGTTGGTCGTTCTGGTTGGGCGGTGGGCCAACGTCGCCTCCGACCTGCGGGCTCCGGGCGACGGTGAGCCCTCGGGGCGCCTCGTGGACGCTAGGACAGGCAAGGAAATGATGCTCGCCGATGCCCTGATCCGGACCATGGAGATCATGCGTTCTTTCGATGTGCGCGTCATCGTCGTTGGCCCCGTGCCGGAGTTGGAGTTCGACGTGCCAGCCACGCTGAACCGTGCGCTGCGCGGATTTTCCCACGTCGCGCCGGTTCCCCTCGCCAATTTCGACAAGCGGCAGCGTATGGTGCTCGCCGCTCTGACGCAGGTTGAATCTTCGGGACTTGGACCGGTGCTGTACCCGCACAAGGTTCTGTGCGATGGACGCGTGTGCAACGTCGAGGAGGCAGGGTTGCCGCTTTACAGTGACGATGACCACCTGAGCCCGTTCGGGGCCTCCCGGGTCGTTCGCGCGTTTGCACCCGCGCTCGCGTCGTATGGGTTGAAGGAGACGCAAAAGGGTGACGCGGGCGGGCGCCCGTAAAGCTGGACCGAAGATGACTACGCTCCCAAACGCGAACCTTGCCGTGGCTTCCGTAAAGCCTTCACTCGCCGGCCTTGGCCGCGAGGGGCTGGCGGCGGCGCTGGCGGGCGTGGGCGTGCCGGAGAAGCAGCTCAGGATGCGCGTCGGCCAGCTCTGGAGCTGGATCTACGCGCGCGGCGCCACCTCATTCGACCAGATGTCTAACGTTTCGAAGGAGCTGCGGCAGGCGCTGGCGCAGGCTCATACGCTGGCGCGGCCCGAGATCGCCGCCGAGCAGGTGTCGGAGGACGGCACGCGCAAGTGGTTGCTGCGGCTGGAGAAGCGCGGGCATGAGCGGCGCGCGCCGGAGATCGAGACGGTCTACATCCCCGAGCTGGATCGCGGCACGCTTTGCATCTCGAGCCAGGTCGGCTGCACGCTCACCTGCAGCTTCTGCCACACCGGCACGCAGCGCCTCGTGCGCAACCTGGAGCCGGTGGAAATCGCTGGCCAGATCCTACTGGCGCGCGACCGCATCGGCGACTGGCCGGGAGCGATCGCCCCGGATGACGGCAAGCTGCTGCCGGAGGCGGAGCGTAAGATCACCAACATCGTGCTGATGGGCATGGGTGAGCCGCTCTATAATTTCGACAACGTGCGCGATGCCATGGCCGTCGCGGCGGATGGCGACGGGCTCGCCATGTCGAAGCGCCGCATCACGCTGTCCACCAGCGGTGTGGTGCCGGAGATCGCGCGTTGGGGCAGAGAGGCGGGCACCATGCTCGCGATCTCGCTGCATGCCACGCGCGATGAACTGCGCGACACGCTGGTGCCGATCAACCGCAAGTATCCGATCGCCGAGCTGATGGCGGCGTGCCGCAACTATCCAGGCCTCTCCAACGCTCGCCGCATCACGTTCGAGTACGTGATGCTGAAAGGCGTGAACGACAGCCTGGCGGAGGCGAAGGCGCTGGTGCAGCTCGTTGCCGGCATTCCGGCCAAGATCAACCTGATCCCCTTCAACCCCTGGCCGGGCGCGCCCTACGAATGCTCAGACTGGGAGCAGATCGAGAAGTTCGCCGAGATCGTGAACCGTGCCGGTTATGCCAGCCCTGTGCGCACGCCGCGCGGGCGGGACATCATGGCGGCCTGCGGCCAGCTCAGGTCGGAAAGCGTGACGCTACCCGCGCGCGAGCGCGTTGCCACGAGCGCTTAGCCCGCGCCGCCTTCCGGGCATTAACGCTTTCAGGCGCGGCAAGCGCATCAGCTTGCCTGTTCGCCCCGTCCCGCGCTTAATCTCGCCAGCAGCAGCGCGGAGGGCCGCCCCATGATGAGCGCCAAGGAGAACGAGCTTATCACCCGCATCGGGCCAGGTACGCCGTGCGGTGCGCTCATGCGCCGTTACTGGCAGCCGGCTGCTCTCGTCGAGGAGCTGGATGGGCCCCGTCCGGTGAAGCCTGTGCGGCTGCTGGGCGAGAACCTGGTGCTCTTTCGCGACGAGCAGGGGCGCTATGGACTGCTCGACAGGCACTGTCCGCATCGGGGTGCCGACCTGGCCTTCGGCCGGCGCGAAAGCGGGGGCCTGCGCTGCTCCTTCCACGGCTGGCTGTTCGACGTGACGGGGCAGTGTCTCGAGACGCCGGCGGAGCCGGTCAACAGCCCGCTGTGCCGCAACATCAAGCAGCCGGCCTATCCGGTCGTGGAGCGAAGCGGCGTGCTTTGGGCCTACATGGGACCGGGCGAGGCGCCGGCGTTCCCGAGCTTCGACTGCTTCGTGGCGCCGGACGCCTACACGTTCGCGTTCAAGGGGCTGTGGGAGTGCAACTGGCTGCAGGCGATGGAGGTCGGCATCGACCCCGCGCACGCCTCATACCTGCACCAGTTCTTCGAGGACGAGGATCGCACCAAGGGCTACGGCAAGCAGTTCCGCGACGCGTCCATGGACAGCGACATGCCGATGACGCAGGTGATGCGCGAGCACGGCCGGCCCTCGATCGAGGTAGAATATACCGACTACGGCCTGAAGATATTCACCACGCGCGACCTCGGCAACGGCACGACGCACGTGCGCGTCACCAACCAGATCTTCCCGCACGCCATCTCCATACCGCTGAGCCAGGAGATGATCCTCACCCAGTGGCACACGCCGGTCGATGACGAGAACTGCTACTGGTACACGGTCTTCACGAGCTTCGGGAAACCCATCGACAGGGCGCAGATGCGCGCGCAGCGGCTCGAGGTCTACGAGCTGCCGGAGTACCGATCTAAGAAGAACAGCAGCAACGACTACGGCTTCGACCCGCACGAGCAGGAGCACACGACCTACACGGGCATGGGCGAGGACATCAATGTGCACGACCAGTGGGCGGTCGAGGGCCTGGGCCGCATCCAGGACCGCACAAAGGAGCACCTCGGCAGCTCGGACAAGGCGATCTCGGCCTACCGGCGGCTGCTCAAGAAGTCGATTGAGCAGGTGGGCAAGGGCGAACGGCCGGTGCTGGCTGTAGGCGCGGCGGAGGCGGCAGAGATCCGCGGTCCACTCACGATTGACGGCATCGCGGCGAGCGACAAGCGGAAGGCCTATCCGATCGACACCGACCGCCGCCGGCGCGAGCGCGCCGAGTGGCCGGCAGTCGCTGCCGAATAGGAGCTGCCCCCTTGAAGGTAGAATGGTGATGCCGTGACCTTCGTTGAGCGCTTTGCGCTTCGGTCCGACGAGCAGAAGGAGGCAGCTGCCCGCGCGCGGCGGCTGGTCGAGGAGCGACAACTCGAGGTCGTCCGCATCGGCTTCCCGGATCAGCACGGCCTGCTGCGCGGCAAGACGATGGTAGCGGGCGAGCTGGAGAGTGCGTTTGCCAACGGCGTCGGCATAACAAGCTCACTGTTCGCCAAGGACACCGCGAACCGAACGGTGTTTCCGGTGTGGACGCGGGGCGGAGGCTTTGGGCTGGAAGCGTTCGAGGGGGCCGGCGACGTGCTGATGATCCCCGATCCAGCGACGTTCCGCGTCCTGCCGTGGACACCGAAGACAGGATGGTTGCTCGCGGACGTATACCTGCCGGATGGCCGGCCACTGCCCTACGCCACGCGCCACATCTATCGCGATGCTCTCTCGCGGCTGGCGGCGGCAGGCTACGACTATGTCGCCGGGCTGGAGGTGGAATTTCATGTCTTCCGCCTGCAGTCCGATCGCATGGCGCCAGAGGACTCGGGTCAGCCGGGGAAGCCGCCGCCGGTCAGCATCCTCACGCACGGCTATCAGTATTTATCCGAGCTACGCTTCGATCAACTCGAGCCGGTGCTGGAGGACCTGCGCCGGGAGATCGTGGCGCTCGGCCTGCCATTGCGCTCGGTCGAGAGCGAGTACGGGCCGAGCCAGGCCGAGTTCACGTTTGCAGCGCGCGGCGGGCTCGGGCCGGCCGACGACATGGTGCTGTTCCGAAGCGCCGTGAAGCAGATCTGCCGCCGGCGTGGCCTGCACGCGACATTCATGTGCCGGCCGCAGATTCCCAACGTCATGTCATCGGGCTGGCACCTGCATCAGTCGCTCAAGGACCGGCGCAATGGCGCCAACGCCTTCATGCCGGTGCGCGAAGGGGAGCTGCTGTCAGAGACGGGCCGGCATTTCCTGGGCGGGCTGCTGCAGCACGCGCGCGCGTCCTCTGTTTTCACGACGCCGACGCTCAACGGCTACAAGCGCTTTCGGCCACACTCGCTGGCGCCTGACCGCGCGGTGTGGGGACACGACAACCGCGGCGTAATGCTGCGTGCGCTCGGCGGCGCCGGTGACGCGGCCACGCGACTTGAGAACCGGGCGGGCGAGCCCGCGGCCAATCCGTACCTCTATATGGCCTCGCAGGTGCTCGCCGGTCTCGACGGCATCGAGCGCGGCCTTGATCCCGGCCCATCGGCCGACGCACCCTACGAGACCAAGGCCGAGCCGTTGCCGCGAAGCCTCGGGGAGGCGGTCGCGGCGCTGCGCGAGAGCACGTTCTTCCGCGAGAAGCTGGGTGCAGCGTTCGTCGACTATCTGCTCACCATCAAAGAGGGTGAGATCGCGCGCTTCCAGGCGGAGGTGACGGACTGGGAGCAGCGCGAATACTTCGAGATGTACTGAGGCGGGCCCGCGCTGCCCCGAATTCGGGCGGGCCCGCAGACATGCCCGCGGCAACAGGTAGGAGGTGCCGAGGCTCGATTGCCTGTCAATGTTTTTTTGCGGGGATGAGAGGTCTGCTACCTCATGTTTTCGGCTCGGTCGTCGCGGCCGGCGGTAGAGTGGTTTCGATAGGAGCGGTGTCTCCGCCCAGGAGCAGAAAATATGCCGCCACCGCGACGACTACGACAGCCGCACCGATGATTACGTTCCGATTGTTCATAGTGGCCTCCTTTGCTAAGCGCCCATCGGAGGTAACGCATCTTGTCAGGATATCCGTTGCCGGTGTGCAGCCGCTCTTGGCGGAGTGCCCGGAATCCACCTAGCATTGCCGCTGTGAGCTTCAGCTTGACCGGGCGGTGCCGATGGCGAGAACGTTGGGGCGGATCATTCTGGTGCCGATCGCTTTCGTGCTGGCTGCGGGCGTGGCGCTGTTCGTCATCTTCTCCCTCGGCCAGGAGCGGATCGTCGAGGCGCTGACCGCGCGGCGCTCCGATGAGTTGCCCATCGGCGCGGCCTTCGACCTAATCAGCCTCGGGTTGTCGTTGTTCTCGGTCTACACGGTGCTGCCGGCACTGCTTGTCATCATCGTCGGCGAGGTCGCCCGCCTCCGCAGCGCGCTCTACTATATCGCCGCCGGCGGCGCGGCGCTCGCCGTGGTGCCGTTCCTCACGCGGCTCGACCAGCCGGCGCGGGCGCTGGAGCTGGCGCCTGCGGTGTGGCAGGTGCTCGCAACCGCGGGGTTCGCCGGGGGCTTCGTCTATTGGGTCGTGGCGGGGCGCAACGCTTGACCAGACGTCCGCAAGACGGCATGAGCATCGCGAGTGGATCAGAAATGAGCGTAATCCCATGATCGTGCGTGGCGTTCGCGTTCTCCTAGCTTTCATCGTCGCGTGCCTAGCCGCGGCCCTGACGCTGGTGCTTTTCGTCTACACGCCGGCCGAGCTGCTTGCCCTTCCCGCCGACATGAGGGGTGACCGGATCTCTGAAGCGGGGTTGTTCACCCTGGCGGTGGCGCCGCACGTGGCCAGTTTCAGTGCGCTCTTCGCACTGGTCGCCGTAGTCTTTGCCGAGCGGCGGGGCGTGGGAGCTTGGTCGTACTACACCCTTGTAGGCGTCGCGATTGCTACGGCGGGCTTCCTGATCCAGCATTTCAGCGAGGCACCCGGTCAGGTAACAATCCTGCAGAACTATGCGCTCATCGCCTTCCTGGCGTCCGGCGCGATCGGCGGGACCGTCTACTGGTTCTTCTCGGGGCGCTATGCCGGCCCTCGCACGCAGCCTACCAGCGGGTCGAGCGTGGCCCAGTCGGCTCGCCCCGCCACCTAACCTGGTGCCGGCCCACTCCAGCCTAGCTTAAGACTAACGGCCAACGGGGTTGCGGCGCCGCACCATATTTATTGGTGCATCGCAAAATACGAGATACACTGTCTCGTGCAAATGGGCGACGCAATGGTCGCCTCGTCGCTGATTGTTCCGGTGGTAGGAGAGTGACGGCGATGCTGAACACCAACGCGCAGACGCATTTCGCTGAAACTACGGCGGATCTTTTCGATTTCTACGCGCGCGCTGGTACGCGCCTGGCGTGGGCTTCGGCCGACCAGGGCATGACCCTGTGGCTCGGAGCGCTGCAGTTTGCAGCCAGACGCGCGGACGTGCGCATGAACGAGTGGCGAGGCGCGTTTGTCCCGTGGACGGATTTGAGCGCTTCGTTCGTGCCGCGCTCGGCCGAGAAGCCTGCGCAGGAGAGGCAGCCTTTGGAACCTGCCTACGCTAGCTATCGCACGGCCGGTGGACACGCAGCGGCGCAAGTCATCATTGCCGGCAATCCCGCCTAGGGTTGCCGTGCGCAATGCGCATTGCGCGTGAACAGGCGTGGGCCTAGGCCTACGCGCTACTTCTTCTTCGGCACCGCCTTCGTGCGGCAATAGGCGCGCCGCGCGGTGCCCTTCTTCGTCTTGGTCGCCTTGATCCATGAGCATGAAGAGTTCGCTTTGCAGGCCGTCTCCTGAAGTCCCTGGCAGGCGGATTTCTTGGTCTGCGCGTCGGCACCCATGGTGAAGAGGACCAGGATACCGGCGGCGGCTGCAGCGCCCGCAGTCTTGATCAAAGCTCTTTGCATGATGGTCAGGCTCCCGAATCTTTCCGAACGGAGGACTTTACCGCGCCTGGCAGCCGACAGACCAGCGGGTCATTTCGCTGCTGCGCTGGCGCGCGCGTGGGCTAGCGCAGCTTCGAGGCGATCATCCCCCCAGAACAGCTCTCCGTTCACCAGAAACGATGGAGCGCCGAAGATCTCGAGTTCCTGCGCCTCCTCGGTTCGCTCGCGCAAGCGCTCCTTGATCTCAGCATCGCCGGTCAGCGCCAGCAGCCGTTCGGGGTCCTGCCCGAAACCTCGCAGGATTGCGGCGATAACGTCCCGGTCGGAGATGTTGGAGCCATCGCCAAACTCGGCGGCATAGACCTTCCTGGTGAAGGGTATCCCCCAGCCCTCCTCGTGGCCGATGAGCGCCAGCCGGGCGGCGAGGAGGCTGTTCTGCGGGAACGGCGACGGCATCCTGAAGGGAAGTCCGCGCGCTGCCGTCATCCGCTCCATCTCGCGCACCATGTAGCGGCCCTTGGCGGGGTAGAGGTTGAACGGTGAGGTGTTCCAGCCTTGAGCGTAGAAAATCGGCCCCAGCAGGAACGGCTTCCACAACACCTCGACGCCCGCGGTCTTTGCGGCGTCCTCAATGCGCATGGCGCTCAGATAGGAATAGGTGGAGGCGAAATCATACCAGAACTCGATCTTCGGGGTGGGCGTCGACATGGCGAAGTTCCTCGGCCGGAGCGGCCTTGCTGCACCTGCGTTCTCGCCTATAGTGCGCCCGGCTTCCAGCAAAGAATAAGGACGCGCAGATGGCTGCCGGCGGCGCCAAGGGCAAGGTGAAGAAGGTCGTGCTCGCCTACTCGGGCGGTCTCGACACGTCCATCATCCTCAAGTGGCTGCAGGAGACCTACAGCGCGGAGGTGGTGACCTTTACGGCCGACCTCGGCCAGGGCGAGGAGCTGGAGCCGGCGCGCAAGAAGGCCGAGATGCTCGGCATTAAAAAGGAGAACATCTTCATCGAGGACCTGCGCGAAGAGTTCGTTCGCGACTACGTGTTCCCGATGTTCCGCGCCAACGCCGTGTACGAAGGCGTCTACCTGCTCGGCACGTCCATCGCGCGCCCGCTGATCGCCAGGAAGCAGATCGAGATTGCGCGCAAGACCGGCGCTGATGCCGTCTGTCACGGCGCCACCGGCAAGGGCAACGACCAGGTGCGCTTCGAGCTCACCTACTACGCGCTGGAGCCGTCGATCAGGATCATCGCGCCGTGGCGCGAGTGGGCCTTCAAGAGCCGCGAGCAGCTGATCGAGTTCGCCGAGAAGCACCAGATCCCGGTGGCAAAGGACAAGCGCGGCGAGGCGCCGTTCTCGGTCGATGCCAACCTGTTGCACTCCTCCTCCGAGGGGAAGGTGCTAGAGGACCCAGGGATCGAGCCGCCGCCCTATGTCTATCAGCGTACGATCTCGCCGATGGAAGCACCTGACGAGGCCACCGACATCGCGATCGGCTTTGCGAAGGGCGATGCCGTCAGCGTCGACGGCAAGCCGCTGTCGCCGGCCACGCTGTTGGCCAGGCTGAATGATCTCGGCCGTGACAACGGCATCGGCCGCCTCGATCTCGTCGAGAACCGCTTCGTCGGCATGAAGTCGCGCGGCGTGTACGAGACGCCGGGCGGCACCATCCTGCTCGCCGCGCACCGCGCCATGGAATCCATCACGCTCGACCGCGGCGCCGGCCACCTCAAGGATGAGCTGATGCCGCGCTATGCGGAGCTGATCTACAACGGCTTCTGGTTTGCGCCTGAGCGCGAGATGCTGCAGGCGGCCATCGACAAGAGCCAGGAGCATGTGGAAGGCGAGGTGCGCCTCAAGCTCT
>Ga0190265_10003321_pt1 | contig 10967 bp, 9 predicted proteins | sample Popmic124T_FD_133135 | JGI IMG/M metagenome (GOLD analysis project Ga0190265, IMG submission 133135) | Populus adjacent soil microbial communities from riparian zone of Indian Creek, Utah, USA - 124 T | ecosystem: Environmental > Terrestrial > Soil > Riparian zone | place: USA: Utah | collected...
CGCTCGAGCCCGGCGCGGCCCATCCGCTCGCGCTCGGCCGGGTCTGCGAGCAGCTCGGCGAGGACCTCCGCCAGCCGCTCCGGGCTCCGCGGCGGGACGAGAACGCCAGTCTCGCCGTCCACGACCGTGTCGAGCAGCCCGCCCACCGCCGCGGCGACGACGGGGACGCCGCAGGCCATCGCCTCGAGCGGGACGATCCCGAACGGCTCGTACCACGGCATGCAGACGGCGACGTCCGCGGAGCGTAGGAGCGGCGGCAGCTCCTCGCGTCCCATCCGCCCGCGCAGGACGACCCGGTCGGCGAGGCCGAGCTCCTCGGCGAGCGCGGCGAGCCGAACGGCCTCCGGGTCGGAGCCGAGCTCGACCCGCTCCGGGCCGCCGGCGATCACGAGCTCGGCGTCCGGGAGATCGGCGAGCGCGGAGATGACGTTCCCGACGCCCTTGCGCTGGACCAGCCGGCTGACGACGACGATTCGCGCCCGTCCCGGTGAACGCTTCTCGGCCGGCCCGACCGGGCGGAAGAGGCGAAGGTCGACGCCGCACGGGACGACCGTTACGCGCCGGACGTCCACGCCCATGCGCAGGAGCTCGAAGACCTCGTCCGTCGCGGTGGCGATCACGTGGTCGCTGCGGCGCCCGATCCGCTCCTCGGCTGCGATCCGGCCCGGCGGGCTCGTGTCGAGCGCGCCCTGGTGCCGCCTCTTCACGACCCCGAGCGCGTGGAACGTGTGCACGACCGGCACGCGGAGCGGCCGGGCGGCCTGAAGCGCGGCCTGCCCCGACATCCAGAAGTGGGAGTGCACGACGTCGGGCGGCGCGTCGGCCCAGCGCTCATGGAGCACGCGGGCGAAGTCGTCCATGAAGGGGAGCAGGTCGTCCTTCGGGACGGAGGTGGGCGGCCCGGCGGCGACGTGCTCGACGACGACGCCAGGGGCGAGCTCGACGCGATCGGCGACCTCGGGGTCGTCGCGGCGGGTATGGACGGTCACCTCGACGCCGCGCCGCGCGAGCTCGGTCGCGAGGGCGGCGATGTGGACGTTCTGCCCGCCTGCGTCCACCCCGCCGAGGACGGCGAGCGGGCTCGCGTGCTCGGAGACGAGCGCGACTCTCATGAGGTCACCTCGAGCATGGAAGGCCGCGCCTGCCCGCTCGCCCTGCGCCGCACACCTGCGAGCAGCGCGAGCGCGTCGAGCACGTCCGCCACGGTCACCGAGCAGAGGCACGGATGGCCGGGGACCGGGCAGGTCGTCGCGCGCGAGCCGGCGCAGGGCGCGTTTTGGTCGCCGAGGAGGACGACCGGAACGCCCCAGGGGCGCCAGCGCTCCGCGGGGACGGTCGGAGCGTAGAGCGAAACGACCGGCGTCCCGACGGCGGCGGCGAGGTGCGCGGGCCCCGTGTTGCCCGCTACGACCGCGTCGGCGCCGGCGAGGACGTCGGCGAGCTCGGCGAGGCTCGTCCGCCCGCCCAGGTCGCGCGCCGCGCCGGACGGGGCGGCGGCGGCGACGCGCGCCGTCAGCGTCTGCTCGCCACGATCCCCGGTCACGACGACGCGTCTCCCCCGGGCGGCGAGCGCGGCGACGAGCTCCGCGTGCCGCTCGGCCGGCCAGGCCCGCGCCGGCACCGACGTCCCGGGATGCACGACGACGTACGGCGGCTCGACCGGCGGCCCCGAGCCCGGCCGTTCGACCGCGAGCCGGTCCTCGTCACCCGCCGGAAGGTCATAGCCGGCCGCGGCCGCGAGCGAGAGCGCGCGCTCGACCTCGTGCAGCCCCTCGTCAGGCCGATGACGAACGTCGAGGAGCGACCCCGGGTAGTCCTCGCAGATCGCAGCGACGCGGGGCACGCCCGCGAGGCGCAGGAGGAGCGCGAGCGGCAGCGGGCTCTGGTGGAACGAGGTGAAGACGATCGCCTGGTCGAGCCGAAGGTGGGCCAGGCGGGCGACGAGCGCAAGCGTCTCGCCCGCTCGGAGCCGCTCGGGCTCCGGGTCGATCCAGGGAGCGGTGTGCTCGAGGATCCCGTCCACCCCGGGCAGCAGCTCCGCGGCCGGCCGGCCGCGGCGGCCGCAGAGGAGCGTCACGCGTTCGGCGCCGGCCGCGACCGCCCTGATCGCAGGCCCCGTCACGAGCACGTCGCCCGCGCTGTCCTGCCGGGCGACGAGCACGTGGGTCATCGGGCGCCTCCGAGCACGAGCGCCACGGCCTCGGAGAGCGTCGGCGCCACCTCGGGCGCGCGCTCGACCTCCTCCCGCCGGGTGAGCGGCGTGGGAACGAGCACCGCGCGCGCGCCCGCCGCGTGGGCCGCCTCGACGTCCGCCCCGATGTCGCCGACGAGCACGCACCGCGCCGGATCGGCGCCCAGCTCCTCGGCCGCGCGCCGGACGAGCCCCCCGCGCGGCTTGCGACAGTCGCACCCGTCCTCGGGCGCGTGGTGGCAGACCGCCCAGCAGTCGAACGGCCCGAGGAGCTGCTCCACGCGGCGGTTGACCGCGTCGACCTGCTCGCGCGTGACGAGGCCACGCCCGACTCCGCTCTGGTTCGAGACGACGGCCAGCGGGATGCCCGCCGCGCGCAGCCGGTCGAGCGCCTCCCGCGCGTCCGGCATCGGCTCGACGAGTCGCGGGTCGCCGTTGTACGGCACGTCGACCACGAGCGTCCCGTCGCGATCCAGGAGCACGGCGTCCGGCAGGCCGTTCCACGCGGCCGGGTGCGGCGACGGCCCGGTCTGGGTCTGGAGCGAGGGCAGGCGGGCGATCCCGACCAGCCAGTACGCGGTCGCCAGAGCGGGCAGCGCGGCGCTCGTGAGGAGCATCGTCTCGACCTCGAGGCGCGTGCGCGGGCCCGGGGCGATGCGCGCCCAGGCGAGCTCCGCCGTCCCGGCAAGCCAGCCGGCGAGGCCGGCGAGCGCGAGCCGTCGCCGCCGGGCGACGAGCCCTGCGAGCCCGGCGAGCCCCGCGGCGGTCGCGGCGAGATGGCGCGGACGCCGGCCCGGCGGGCGCTCCGCGTGCCATCGCTTGCCGTGGAGCGCGCTCATGAGCGGGTCGTCGGCGTTCCCGGCCTGCAGCCGCAGGCTGATCCAGCGGGAGGCAGGCCGCACGGGATGCGTGACCGTCCGGCGGCCGCGCACGAGCCGGTAGCCGGCGTGCTCGACGCGCAGCGCGAGGTCGGCGTCCTCCCGGTACGCGCGCGGGAAGCGCTCGTCGAACCCGCCGAGCCCGGCGAGCACCGAGCGGCGGTAGGCCATGTCCGCCGTCGCCCAGCGGGCCGCCTCGAGCCCGGCGACGTTGCGTTCCCAGTCGGTCGGGGCGCGATCGGCCGGAAGCGGGACGACGATGCGCCCCTGGCTTCCCGCCACGTCCGGCGGGAGCGCGGCGAGATCCTCGGCGAGCCGCGCCGTCCAATCGGGCTCGGGGACGACGTCGTCATCGAGGAACGCGACCCACTCGGCCGCGGCGGCACGCCAGCCGACGTTGCGGGCCGCGGCCGGGCCGCGCCGCGGTCCCTCCATGACCTCGTACGGCAGGCCAGGCTCGCGGGGCAGCTGGACGTCCGGCGGGCCGTCGTGCACGACGATCACCCGACCGTACGGCGGGGCCGCGGCGAGCGCCGCGAGGAGTCGCCCGAGCGACTCGCGCCCCACGGTGGGGATCACGAGGTCGGCGGTCACCCGCCTTCCTCGCGACGGAGCAGAAATGGACCCAGAGCGAGCGCGTCGACCGGCGCCGAGCCGAAGCACTCGAGCGCGTCGCGCGGATCGTCGACCATCGGGCGCCCGGCCGTGTTCAGGCTCGTGTTCACGACGACCGGGAGGCCGGTGCGGCGCTCGAACGCCCGCAGCATCGCCGCCACGAGCGGCTCGTCGCGCTCGGAGACGGTCTGGATGCGTGCCGTCCCGTCCACGTGGACGACCGCCGGGATCCGGTCGCGCCACTCCGGCCGCACCCGGTGGACGAAGAGCATGTACGGGCTCGGGAGCGGCCCCTCGAAGATCTCGTGCGCCCGGCTTTCGAGCACCATCGGCGCGACCGGGCGGAACTGCTCGCGCCCCTTCACGTCGTTCAGCCGCTCGAGGTTCTCCGCCCGGCCCGGATGCGCGAGCAGCGAACGGTGCCCGAGGGCGCGCGGCCCGTACTCGCTGCGGCCCTGGAACCAGGCGACGATGCCGTCGGCGGCGAGCGCCTCGGCGGCCGCGTCGGCGATGTCCGGCGGTCGCTCGTGGCGTAGCTTCGCGGCGCGGAGCCACCGCTCGAGCTCGTCGTCGCTCCACTCGCGGCCGAGCGCTGCGCTCGGCATCGGCCGCGGCTCGTCGCCCAGCTCGCGCGCGACGTGGAGCGCCGCGCCGAGCGCCGTGCCGGCGTCCCCCGCGGCGGGCTGCACCCAGACCTCGTCGAACGGGCCGGCCTCGGCGAGGCGGGAGTTGGCCACGCAGTTGAGCGCGACCCCGCCCGCGAGCGCGAGATGCCGGTCACCCGTCTGGTCGTGCAGCCAGGCGGAGAGGGCGAGGAGCATCTCCTCCAGCCGCGCCTGGAGACTTGCGGCGAGGTTTGCATGCTCGGGGCCCCAGTCCTCGTCGGCGTGGCGCGGCGGGCAGAAGCGGCTCCAGTCGATCGGCGCGACCGTGAAGCCGCCGTTCGCGGTCAGCACGACCGCCTCGCGGAGGTCGTTGAGCCAGACAGGCTCGCCGTACGAGGCGAGCGCCATCACCTTGTACTCATCCGACGAGCGGCGGAAGCCGAGATGCGCGGTCGCCTCCTCGTAGAGGAGCCCGAGCGAGTGCGGCAGCTCCTGCGTGGCGAGGACGCGATGCGACCCGTTCTCGTAGCGCGCCGCGAGGTAGGAGGCGCGCTCGCCGCGGCCGTCGAGCACCATCACGCTCGAGCGCTCGAAGGGCGAGGCGTAGTGGGCCGACGCGGCGTGCGCGACGTGGTGCGGGACGAAGCGCACCCGTGCGGGATCGAGGCCCGGCAGCGCGGTCTTCAGGAAGAGCGGCGCGCGGCGCGCGTAGAGCGTGCGGAGGGGCTCCCAGTCGTCGGCGGTCACGTCGCCGTTCGGCTGCGGGGCGAGGTCGGGGTCGTACGAGTACGCGACCGCGTCGAGGTCGCCCGGCTCGAGCCCGCCCGCCTCGAGGCACCAGCGCGCCGAGGCCTCCGGCAGCTCCCAGGTCGAGAAGGCGACGGGCGGCTTTCCGTGCTTGCGGCGGCTGAAGCGTTCCTCCTCGGCGGCGGCGACCGTCTCGCCGTCGACGACGAGCGCGGCGGCCGGATCGTGGAAGACGGCGTTGATCCCGAGGATCCGCATGCGGCCCGCCTCCCCCATTCCGCTGCACGGAAACATGCGAAGCGGGGTGTAAGCCCGCGGGAGCCGGGGCACCGCCGGGAGAGCCGCATGGCCTCCGCTCCCGACACGCCGTCCGCTCCGCTCGCTCCCCGCCGGATCGCGATCGTGCGCGCCCTCATGCTTGGCGATCTCCTCTGCGCCGTGCCGGCCCTACGCGCATTTCGGAGCGGCTTTCCGGACGCCGAGGTCACGCTCGTCGGGCTCGGCTGGGCGAGCGAGTTTGCCGCCCGCTTCAGGCACCTCGTGGACGGGTTCGCCGAGCTCCCGGGCTTCCCGGGCCTGCCCGAGACCCCGCCGTCGCTTCCGGACCTCGCCCGCTTCCTCGCCTGGGCGCGCGCTGAGCGCTTCGACCTCGCCGTCCAGCTCCACGGGAGCGGTGGCGTGACGAACCGCCTGGCGGCGATGCTCGACGCCCGGCGCGTGGCCGGCTTCCACGAGCGGGGCGAGCAGGTCCCCGATCCGGAGCTCTTCGTGCGCTGGCCCGGGGAGGGCCACGAGATCCACCGCCTGCTTGCGCTGCCCCGGGCGCTCGGCCTCCCGGAGACACGCGACACGCTCGAGCTCCCGCTCGCGCCCGCCGACCGGGCCGGGCTGGCCGACCTCGCGCCCGGGCTCGAGCCTGGGACGTACGCGTGCGTCCACCCGGGGGCGCGCTCCGCGAAGCGCTGGCCGGCCGAGCACTTCGCCGCGGTCGCGGAGCGGCTCGCCGCGCGTGGGCTTCGGGTCGTCCTCACCGGCTCGGCCGGCGAGGCGGACGCGACGGGCGCGGTCGCCTCCGCCCTCGGCGGGCGTGCGCTCGACCTCGCAGGCCGCACGTCGCTCGGCGCGCTCGGAGCCCTCCTCGCCGGCGCGCGCGTGACGGTGACGAACGACACCGGCGTCTCGCACGTCGCCGCGGCGCTCCGCGCTCCGAGCGTCGTCGTCGTCACGACCTCCGATCCGGACCGCTGGGCCCCGCTCGACCGCCGGCGGCACCGGGTCTGCGTCAGGCCCGCGGACCCCGGGCCGGTCGCGCGCGAGGCGGAGGCGCTGCTCGCGGAGTCACGGGCGCTCGCCGCCTAGTCGTGCGGCGCCTCCGAATCCTCACCTGGCACGTCCACGGGAGCTACCTCTACTACCTCTCGCGCGTCCCGCACGACCTGTTCCTCCCGGTCCAGGAGGGACGCCCGGCCGGCTACGTCGGCCTGCCGCCCGGCGGGTTTCCGTGGCCCGAGAACCTCCACGAAGTCGCGGCCGAGGACGTGCCCGGTCTCGAGCTCGACGCAGTGTTGAGCCAGACCCACGACCAGTGGCTCGAGGAGCGCGCCCGGCTCCTCTCGCCGGACCAGCTTCGCCTGCCGCGGCTCCACGTCGAGCACGACCCGCCGCGCGAGCATCCGGTCGACCAGCGCCACCCAGTGGATGACCCAGAGGCGCTCCTCGTCCACGTCACGCACTTCAACGAGCTCATGTGGGATCCGGGCCGGACGCCCACCCGCGTCGTCGAGCACGGCGTCGCCGTCCCCGAGGACATCCGCTGGACGGGGGAGCTCGAGCGCGGGCTCGTGCTCGTCAACGACCTCCCGACGCGCGGCCGGCGCCTGGGGGCCGACGTCTACCGCCGCGTGCGGGAGGAGCTCCCGCTCGATCTCGTGGGACTGGGCTCCGCGGACGAGCCCGGCGGCATCGGCGAGGTGCCTCACGACGAGCTGCCCGCGTTCGCCGCGCGGTATCGCTTCCTCTTCAACCCAATCCGCTACACGAGCCTCGGGCTCGCGGTGCTCGAGGCGATGGCGGTCGGCCTGCCGGTCGTTGCCGTCGCGGCGACCGAGCACGCGGTGGCGATCCGCGACGGCGGGAACGGCTACGCGGACACGAACGTCGACCGGCTCGTCGAGAGGATGCGCGGCCTGCTCGCCGACCACGACGAGGCGCGGCGGCTCGGCGAGGCGGGGCGGCAGACGGCGCGGAAGCGCTACTCGATCGAGCGCTTCGCCCGCGACTGGGACGAAGCCTTCCGGCTCGCGGCCGGCTGAGCTACGCGCCTACCGGTGCCTCGTCGCCGCGTGGGTCGTTCGCCTCGGCGATCTCGGCCGCCTCACCGTGCTTCTCCACGACGAAGTACCGCTCGTGACGCTCGACGACCGTCTCGACCTCGGCCACGATGTGCCCGGGCCTGACCGGGAAGCGCGTCGGCGTCCTCCGGATCTCCTCGTACTCGGCAACGGTCAGGGGCACGATCTCCGTGCACGCCTCGTCGGCGCACTCGCACAGGAAGTCCCAAGACTCGCCGGCGGGAACCCGCTCGACGTCGCCGATGTCACGAATCCGCTCGTTGATCTCGCGGAAGAGGGCCTGGTTCCGTCCGGCCCGCTCGCTCAGGTCGCTCATGGTCGCCCCCTCTGGTGTCGATCGCCACGGGACACCTCGCGTCTCGCCGGTTCGCCGCATTCGAAAAGGGGAAGGGGGAGGTCCGAGAGAAGGCCCGCGTTGGGTTCAGGGTAGCGCGATCTCGGCACCGCCGGGGCCCACCGCGTGGAGCCGGATCGTCGTGCCGTCGTAGTCCATCGGCCGCTGGAACCGGAAGCCGGCCTTCTCGAGCACGCGCTGCGAGGCGACGTTCTCTCGATGGGTCGCGGCGACGATCCTCTCGAGGCCGAGCTCGCCGAGCCCCCGCGACCCAGGCCCGCGCCGCCTGGGTCGCGTACCCCTGGCTCCAATAGGCCTTCCCGAGCCGATATCGCAGTGAGCTGAGAGACCCTACGAATGCGCGGCGGACTGGAGGTCGGCGTCGCGGATCCGCTCGATGATGCCCGACGTCGAGCGGTCCTCGACGTAGGGGAGCAGCTCGACGCGCCCGCCGAGCGACTCGACGAGCGGGGCCTCGGGCAGCATCGCGCGCGTGTAGTCGCCCCCCTTGACAAAGACGTCCGGCCGGACGACGCGCAGAAGCGCCTCGGGCGTCGCCTCCGGGAAGGGCGCGACGAGATCGACGCACGAGAGCGCGGCGAGGACGGGCGCCCGGTCGGCAAGCGGGTTCACCGGCCGCCCGGGACCTTTCAGGCGCTCCACGCTCTCGTCTGCGTTCAGGCCGACGACGAGGACGTCCCCGAGCGTCTTCGCGCGCGAGAGATACGTGACGTGGCCGCGGTGGAGGATGTCGAAGCAGCCGTTCGTGAAGACGATGCGGCGGCCCTCCTCGCGGTGCCGCGCGACCACGGCGGCCAGCCGGTCGCGGTCAGACACGACCTTGCCCTCGCCCGTCAGCGCGCCGAGGAGCTCGTCGGCGCCGCAGCACGCCGTGCCGTCCTTCGCGACGACGATGCCCGCCGCCGCCGAGGCGAGCTCGGCCGCCGCGGGCGTGTCCGCCCCGCCCGCGAGTCCGAGCGTGAGCGCGGCGGCGAAGGTGTCGCCCGCGCCCATCGAGCGGTCGTTGGCGCCGCGGCGCGCGTACGTACGGTAGGGCGGACGGCCGCGCTCGAGCACGAGCGCGCCCTCGCTGTCGAGCGTGACGGCCGCGATCCGCGCGCCGGTCTCCGCGAGAATCCGCTCTCCCTCCGAGGCGATGAGCTCCGGGCGCGGCCCCGAGCGATCGCTCGCTCCGAGCAGCCCGAGCGCCTGGCGGAAGTTCGGCTTCACCGCGGTGACGGCCGCCTCCCGGTAGGCGCGCAGGTCCTTCGAGTCCACCACGAGGATGCGCTCGTCCCGCTCCTGCTCCGCGGCGAGCGCCGCGACGACCCGCGGCGTGAGGATCCCGTAGCCGTAGTCCGAGACGAGGATCGCGTCCGCCTCGCGGAGCGCGCCGGCGAGGCGCTCGAGCACCGCGTCCTCCGCCTCTCGCGCGAGCGCGTCCGTCGAGCCGCGGTCGAAGCGCAGGAGCATCTGGTCGGCGGCCACGACGCGGCTCTTCGCCTGCGTCGCCCGGCCCGGCTCGGTGAGCAGGCAGCCGTCGTCCACGCCCTGCGCCGCGAGCGTCTCGCGCAGGAGCCGTCCCTCCCGGTCGTCCCCGATCGCCGACACGAGCGTGGCCTCGGCGCCCAGCGCACGGAGGTTCGCGGCCGCGTTCGCCGCGCCGCCCGGGAGCTGCCGCTCCGCCTCGACCGCCACGACCGGAACGGGCGCCTCCGCCGAGAGGCGCGCCGCACCGCCCTCGAGGTACGAGTCGAGCATCGCCTCGCCGACGACGACCACGCGCAGCCGCGCGAAGCGGTCGAGCAGGGCTGGGAGATCCGCCGCCATAGCGCCCTTGTGCGCCGGACGGACGATCCGAAACGCGCTACCCTCGCGCCGTGGCCGTGATCCCCGCAGACCCGGCGAGCGTGCTCGACGCGATCGAGCGCTCCGACCGCTTCCTGATCCAGCAGGTCTTCCGCCCCGTCGCGAACGAGTACCGGATCTCGGTCCCCACGCCCGGCTCGACCGACGAGGGGCAGCCGCTTCTCTACGTCAAGCAGAAGCGGCTGAAGATCAAGGAGGACATCCGCTTTCGCCTGGGTCCGGACGACGAGCGGCACCTCTTCATGATCCAGGCGAAGTCGATCTTCGAGTTCCGCGGGCGCCACGACGTCCTCGACGAACACGGGGCGAAGATCGGCGCGCTCGAGAAGGCCTTCGGGAAGTCGATCCTGCGCAGCCACTGGATCGTCCGCGACGAGCTCGGGCAGGAGCTCTTCGAGGCGCACGAGGCGAGCTGGCCGATCGCGATCGTCCGGCGCGTCGCGGAGCTTGGGCCGGACATCCTCTCGCTCCTCGCCTGGCTCCCGTTCAACTTCGTGCTCGTCCGGGACGGCGAGACGCTCGCCACGTACCGCCGCGTGCTGGGCAAGCTCCGCGACCGGTACGTGCTGGAGCTGGGCCCCGAGATGGCCGGCGTGGACAGGCGGCTGGTCCTGGCGTTCGCGGTCGCCCTGGACGCGCTCCAGGACCGCTAGCCGGCGTCGTCGAAGAGGGTGAGCCGGTTGCCGTCCGGATCCCGGAGGACGAGCCTGTTCGCCTCGCGGTCGGCGCCGAGCCCGGCCGTGGCGCTCTCCAGGGAGTCGAGGGCGAGCGTCAGGCGGCCCGTGCCCGCACGGCCGGCGTCGGCGACGACCCAGACGGAGCCGCCGCCGGCGAGGTGCCAGGACGGCCGCACGTCAGTCGTCCACCGGAACGAGGCCGGCCGGCGCGAGGCCTGCAAGCGCGCGCGTCAGCCTGCCGGCGCGGCGTCCCTCGTCGTCGGCCTGCTCCTTGCGGGCGACCGCGGCGCGGACGACGTGGCCGCCGACGAAGCGCGCCGGCTCGGGCGGGAAGCGCCCGACCGGGCCGCGGGCGAGGCCGCAGCGGCTCCACTCGTCGTCCGCGTCGAGGGCGAGCGAGGCGAGGATCCGCCCGCCGAGGAGCGATGGCCCGACGCCGTTCCCCGAGAACCCGACGCCGTAGGCGACGTGCGGGTGGTCGCGCAGCCGGCCGAAGAACGGGAGCGACGTGACCGAGCGGTCGATCGGGCCGGTCCAGCTGGCCGGCGTCGCGACGTCGGCGAACTGCGGGTAGAGCCGGCGGAACTCCGCCGCGACGTCGTCCGCGCGAGGGGACTCGCCGTCGAAGGCCGAGCCCACGCGGCCGCCGAAGGCAAGCGTCCCGCCGCCGCGGCCGAACGCCACGCGACCGTCCCGGGTC
>Ga0190265_10003322_pt1 | contig 10967 bp, 7 predicted proteins | sample Popmic124T_FD_133135 | JGI IMG/M metagenome (GOLD analysis project Ga0190265, IMG submission 133135) | Populus adjacent soil microbial communities from riparian zone of Indian Creek, Utah, USA - 124 T | ecosystem: Environmental > Terrestrial > Soil > Riparian zone | place: USA: Utah | collected...
ACCGAAGCCGACACCGCGTCCTCAAATAGAAGGGGCCCCTCACCGCCGCGCCGTATCGCGTCGATGAACGCTGCAATTTCCTCCGTATGGCCCTTGCCGGCCGCGCCGAGGCGGCGAGTCTTTGCACCCGTTGTCAGGTGCGCGGCCTTCCAATTATCGATAACGGCGCTCATGCCATCGCCGAATACCTCGATCCGTTCTTTCCCAGTGGAGACATCGCCGCTCGCCGTATAAATCAACGTTGCAATCGAACCGTCGGCCAGGCGAATCACTGCGGAACAGTTGTCATTCTGTGCCCCGCGCGTTTCTCCGGAGACCATTTCGGCAAACACGCGGCGAGCCGGGCTGGCGGCAATGAACTGAATCAGGTCTACGAAGTGACAGCCTTCGCTGATGATTCTCCATCCGCCCTGGTCCCGATCCCGATACCAGGAGTCGTGATCGAGTGCGCCTGCATTGACGCGGCAGACTATTTGTAGTGGATTTGTCCGCGACGCGAACATCCCCCGTATCGCCGCAGCGATCGGGCTGAAGCGACGGTTGAACCCGGGCATGACGATTCGATTTGCATCGGCTTTGGCTGCAACGATTTGTTCCAGTTCTTCCCTTGAAAGGGCCAGCGGCTTCTCCACGAAAACGTGCTTCCCGGCTTTCAGTGCTTCGCAGGCCAGCGCCGCATGGGTATCGTGGCGTGTTGCAATCAATACTGCATCGATGTGCGGGTTTTCGAGAATCTCGCGATAATCGCTTGCGCAGTGCTCGAATCCGTGCCGACGCGCTGCGCTGGCGGCAGATAGACCGCCGGCCGAGCAAACCGAGACCAGCCGCACGCCGGACGCCTTCTTCAAAGCCGGAATGAGGGTCGAAGTGGCGAAGTTTCCAGCGCCAATCAAACCAACGCCGACAGTGTCGTGACGTTTGCTGGTCGTGCGAACGTTTGATACGAAAATGGAACGTCGGACTGACGCATCGCAATCGTATTCGAAAAGAATTCCGCCCGGATGTTTGGCCGGCGATTCGTGCAATTCTTGATAGGCTCGCGCGGCATCAGCAAATTTGAACAGAGCCGGCGCTAGTCGAGAAGGTTGGACTGCACCCGTGGAAAGCAGTCTGAGAAACTCCTCGATGTTTCGGCGTTCTGTCCAGCGAACGTAGCCGATCGGATAGTCAATGCCGCTTTGCTCATATTGCGGATCGTATCGGCCTGGGCCGTAAGACCGTGACATAACAAATGACAGCTCCTTCTCGTAGCAAGTCTGCCAATCGGCGCACACGGGCACCATTCCGACAACGACGACCTTGCCGCGGTCCCGCAGGATCCGCGCGGCGAGTTCCATGGGATCGGCGCTCTTGGTGCTGGCGGCGATGTAGGCGACGTCGGCGCCCGCGCCGCCGGTCGCCTGCTGAAGGGTGGGTTCCAGCGCGGAATCGCCCCGCATCATTGCAACATCCGCTCCGCACACTTTCGCCAGAGCGACTTTGTCCGCGTCGAGATCGATGCCGATCACGCGACAGCCGGCTGCCTTTAGAATTTGTGTTGCGAGTAGTCCAACCAGGCCGAGGCCGATGACCGCGACGCAATCTCCCAGCGTCGCGCCGGCCTGCCGAACCCCGTTCAGGGCGATCGCGCCGACGGTGGAAAACGCCGCGTCCTTCAAATTAACGCCTTCCGGAATTCTGACATACAGATTTTGCGGAACGGACACGAATTCAGCATGCATGGCGATGCCTTCGCCCGCACATGCCACACGATCGCCGATGCGAACATCGTCCACGCCGGCGCCAACCTCTTCCACGAGCCCGACCACGCTGTATCCCAGCGGCGTCAGTGTGTCCAGCCTCTCGCGTACCTTGTTCACCGTCTCCGAAAGGCCGATCTCGCGAACGCTTTTGATGACTTGTTTGACTTTGTCCGGCCGCGCCCGCGCCTTGGCGATCAATCCCATGCGCGCCTGGTCCACCTTCATGCGCTCGGTACCGGTGGAAACGAGCGAATAGGCCGTGCGCACGAGGATGCCGCCTGCCTTGCAGAGAGGCACCGGCACATGCTCAAGGTAGAGCGCGCCCGTGCCATAGTTTTGAACGATCTGCTTCACGCCTCGGTTTCCCCCAGTTGGCGCTTGTCCGGCTTACGATCCTTGACTCTATTGACTTTGATTATCTGATCCGATGCGAATCGCCTCTCCGTTCAAAAGCGGATTCAAATCCATCCGCTGATCGACAAAGACGCTCTTGCCGCGAGGCGTCAACGTAATGGCATCCAAAAAAGCGATGTCGAAATCGATTCGCCCGCTTAGCTTGCGGTGCAGTCTGCTGCGAATTCGCCGCACGTCGGCGTCGCCGAATCCATCGCCGGCCACGATCAAAAGCGTCGCCTGCCCGGCCTGCGCCTGGCGAAACTGAAACTGGCGCACCCGGTCAAAGGTGTCGTCGTGCATGTTCAAAGCGGTCCACGGTATCAGGCTCCCGTCGGCCGCGACGAGCAGCTCCTGCGTGCGGTGCCCCTGGACCTCTCGAATGATCGTATGCCGCCTGCCGCACTGCGGACAGGAATCGCCCACGTATGTCGCATAATCGCCCGTCCGATAGCGAATCAGCGGCATGACCGTGTTGATAAAACCGGTGCCTACGATTTCGCCGCGCTCGCCCGGCGTCGTTACCGGCCGGTCATTCTCATCGATAATTTCCATGTATCCGTAGGTTGGCCAGACGTGATCATCCGTCGAATGCTCGCATTCAGCGGCCAAGACAAGTTTCTCGCTGTGGCCGTACCACGAAAAGTAACGCGCCCCCCAAACTCGCTCATCCGTGGCGCGCTGGTCCGGATATACAATCTCCGAACCCGCCAGTATTCCCCGAACATTGCTGGGCGCCGCGGCATTGTTTCGGCGGATAAACCGCGTCAGTGCCGCGACAGAGGAGGGATAGACATGCAGAAAACACGGACCGATGGTGGCGAGATGTGATAAATAGCGAGCCATTTGCTCGTCATTCATATGAAACGTGCTGTAATAATGGCGGCGCAGAATCGGATCGCTTTCGTGATAAAGCCCGTCGCGGTCCGCGGAGACCTGCTGTCCTCGAAAGACAGCCTGAGGCGTGTCCAGTGAGTACCCGGCTCGTTCCCAGCTCGCCACCAGATGCGCATATTCAATCGCCGAACGATCGGCTCCCATAAAAAAGCCGATGGGCACTCCGCTCGATCCGCCGGTGGAAATGTAGTCGACGTGTTTGCTCTTTGGGTCGAGCGTACACATCGCCTCCGCGTTCGCGCGAAGCGTCTCGCGGTCCATCAGGGGCAGTGATTCCAGCTCGTCGATGGATCGAAAGGCCGCAGCCCGCTCAAGATCGACCCCCAAATCTCCATAGTATTGCCGATAAAACGGCGACCGATGGATCGCCAGAGAAATAATCCGCCTGAGCCGGTCTGTCTGAAACGCTCGAACCTGCCGTTCATCCCACCACTGGGCGCGCCGCACAAATGCAAGCTCGCGCCGGAAGCGACGCCCGAGCAGCCAGGACGTCGGGATATGCTTCAGCACGCCGGCCAGTGCCGACTTCAGCCGCCGTGGCGTTCTCTCCCAAATGTTCTTTCGAGACCACGCGCGCATCGGTTGCGGCCATCCCCTCGACAATCGCGCACCGCTCGCCGGCGGGGCGCGGCGATTGACGCGAATTCCTGGGATAAAATCGGCTCGACCAGTGCGTAAGAAAAGAACACGCGTCAGGGGGGAATTAACCGCGCAGGGGCACCAGCCCGGATTGGAAGGTGACAATAACTTGGCCGGGCGAGCAATCTCGGACCCAGACTGAGAGTGTCGATTGACGCTCGGAGGGTGGGCTTATCCCGCCGCCAGCTTCTTCGCCTTGGCCGCCGCCTCGTCCACATTGCCGACGTACATGAACGCCTGCTCCGGCAGGGCGTCGTGCTTGCCGTCGCAGATTTCCTCGAAGCTGCGAATCGTGTCCTCAAGCTGTGTGTAGTTGCCGGGGAAGCCGGTGAACTGCTCGGCCACGTAGAAGGGCTGCGAGAGGAATCGCTCGATCTTTCGAGCGCGAGCGACGATGAGTTTGTCCTCTTCGCTGAGTTCCTCGACGCCGAGAATGGCGATGATGTCCTGCAGGTCGCGATATCGCTGCAGAATCTTCTGCACCCGCTGGGCGACGTCGTAGTGACGCTGCCCGACGTATTGGGCGTCGAGAATGCGGCTCGACGATGCCAGCGGATCGATGGCGGGGTAAATGCCCTTTTCCGAAATCGAACGGGCCAGAACGATGAACGAATCAAGGTGCGTAAACGCCGTCGCCGGCGCCGGGTCGGTCAAGTCGTCGGCGGGGACATACACCGCCTGCACCGATGTGACCGCGCCCTTGGTGGTGGACGTGATGCGCTCCTGCAGCTCGCCCATCTCCGTCGCGAGCGTCGGCTGATAACCGACGGCGCTGGGCATGCGGCCCAGAAGCGCCGAGACTTCCGAACCCGCCTGGCTGAATCGGAAGATGTTATCGACGAAGAGCATCGTGTCCGCTCCGGACTCGTCGCGAAAATACTCCGCCATCGTGAGTGCCGACAGGGCGACACGAAGCCGGGCGCCAGGCGGCTCGTTCATCTGGCCGAAGACCATCGCGGTGTGCTCGATGACCTTTTTGGTCTTGCCGCTGGTGTCCTTGAATTCGGCCTCCTGCATTTCGAGCCAGAGGTCGTTGCCCTCGCGCGTGCGCTCGCCGACGCCGGCAAAGACGGAATATCCGGAATGTTCGCGAGCGATGCGGGCGATCATCTCCTGAATGATGACCGTCTTGCCCAGGCCCGCTCCACCGAACAGGCCGGTCTTACCGCCGCGAACAAACGGCGCGAGCAGGTCGACGACCTTGATGCCCGTGATCAGGATTTCGGTCTTGGGCGTCAACTCCGCGAATTCGGCCGGCAGGCGATGAATCGGCCGGCGATCCTTCGTGTTGACCGGCCCGCGGCCATCGATCGGGTCGCCCAGCAGATTGAATACGCGGCCGAGCACCTCATTCCCCACCGGCACGGCCACCGGCGCGCCGGTGTCGATGATGTCGATCCCGCGCCGCAGACCGTCGGTGCTGCCCAGGGCGACCGCGCGAACGCGCCCGCCGCCCAAGTGACTGGCAACCTCGCATACAAGGCGCTCCTTTTGGGTAGTGACCCCGACGGCGCGCTCGACCTGGACTTCGAGGGCGTTATACAAGGCAGGCAAATGCCCCTCGGGATACTCGGCGTCGAGTGTCGAGCCGATGACCTGAGTGACTCTGCCAGTTGTGCGATTCGTGGTTGCAACCATTCGATCCTCCGGAGAGTAATTGAGAATGTAGAATGTAGAATGTAGAAAGAATCACGCCCTTAAGCGTCGCATGCTTTCAATTCCGCTTCTACTTTTCTTTACGATTGTTGTGAGAATGCTCACCAACTCGTTCGCTTCGTCGATTATGGAATCCAGTCGAGGCGCCGGAACCAGCTTGGTTTCCCGAATAAGGCGAAGCCAATAATGCGATTCGCGTGCCTCGTTCAATGCAATGTTCATTCGCCGCGCAAAATCAACTTTCGATTGGGACGCCTGGGCCTCTTCAACATTCGCGCCAATACTCATCCCGGAGCGAGCCAGTTGCCGAACGACGACCTGTGACGCAAAATCCTTCGGCAACGCCCGAGTCATCTTGAATGTTCGCACGCCAAATGAAAAAGTTCTCGCTGCAATATCGATGGGGCGCTTTGGAGTCGTCCCGATGGCAGCAGCCCATTTCTTCTGTGCGTTCGGCGCGCTTTCTACATTCTTCATTCTACATTCTCAATTACTTCAGCGCCTCGGCGCCGCCGACGATATCGAGCAATTCCATCGTGATCTGCGTCTGCCGGGCGCGATTGTATCGTCTTGAAAGCGACTTAATCATGTCGCCGGCGGCATCTGTTGCGGCCTTCATAGCCACCATGCGCGCGACCTGTTCACTGACTGCCGCGTCTGTAAAACACTGATACAGGCGCACTTTGACGGTCTGCGGCAGCAGCTTTTTGAACAGCTCGACGGGGTCGGGCGAAAAATCGTACAGCACCTCCGCTTTTGGACCTGTCGCTTGAGCGGTCGCAGGGACCGCCACGCCTGCCGCCTCTTTCGTCAACGGCAGCAGGTGCATGATGTCCGGCACCTGTCGCCCCGCAGTGATGAACCGCATGTAGACGACGTACACATTGCCGATCTCACCCGCTTCGTAGCGCTGCATGAACTCCGTCGCCAGCGGCTCGACCTGTTCGAATCGCGGCCGGTCGTCGATCGCCGTGATCGCGCGATCGATGGGGCGGCCGAGAAACTTGAAATAGGCGATGCCCTTTTTCCCGACGACGTGTACCTCGTTCTGCCGGTCGCGATGGTTGTTCAGATGCTCGATCGCCTTGCGCAGCACGTTGGCGTTGTACCCGCCGCACAGGCCGCGATTCGACGTGAGCACCAGCACCACGTCCCGCGGCGAGGCGTTGTTCTTCATCAGCGGATGGTCGATCTGCCCCTCCGCGGCCTGCGCAAGCTCGGCAACGAGCTGCGTGATCTTCCGAGTGTACGGCTTGGTCGCCATCGCCCGATTGAAGGCCTGCTGAAAGCGCGCGGTGGCAATGAGCTGCATCGTCTTGGTGATCTTGCGGATGTTGCTGACCGCTTTCCGCCGCTTCACGATATGTCGTGCGTTTGCCATTTCTTCTTTTTCTAACGAGTCGGATTTGTCCGCCGCTACTCACTAAAACCTGCGGCGCGTTCGGACGTCCCGCGCGCCCATCGCGAAGGGGGCTCGACCGTGTATTAGACGCCGACTTTTGCTTTCTCTTTTCCGGCGCCGGCCGTAAACCGGCTCTTGAACTTCGCGATGATGTCGTTCAATTTTGCATCAATATCGGCGGTCAGCTCGCGCCTCTGATCCAGATCCTTGTAAACCTCTGGATACTCATCGCGCACGGTCTTGAGCAATTCAGTCTCGAACCGCCCGACGCTGGCGATGGGCAGATCGTCGAGATAACCCTTGCTGCCCGCGAAGATGCTGATGACCTGATCGATGACCTTGAATGGCCGGTATTGCCCCTGCTTGAGCAGCTCCACCATGCGCGCCCCGCGATCCAACTGCCGCTGCGTGGCCGCGTCGAGTTCCGTGCCGAGCTGTGCAAACGCCTCAAGCTCGCGATAGGACGCGAGGTCGAGACGCAGCGAGCCGGCGATTTTTTTCATCGCCTTGATCTGAGCATTGCCGCCGACGCGGCTGACCGAGATGCCGACGTTGATCGCCGGCCGCACGCCCGCGAAGAACAGGTCAGGCTCAAGATAAATCTGCCCGTCGGTGATGGAAATCACGTTGGTCGGAATGTACGCCGACACTTCGCCTTCCAGCGTCTCGATGACCGGCAGGGCGGTTAGCGATCCGCCGGAGGTCGGGTCCTTCGCGACGACGTGGCCGGCGTGATTCTTCACGTCGTTAGCCGACTCGTGGCTCCCCGGCACGCCGATGTATGTCTTGTTATTGACACCACCCGCCTTGTACGGCTGGCCCTGCGGCACGATCGCGTAGCGCTCCGCCAGCTTGCACGAGCGCTCCAGCAGGCGGCTGTGCAAATAAAACACGTCGCCCGGATAGGCCTCGCGACCCGGCGGCCGCCGCAGCAGCAGCGAAAGCTGCCGATAGGCCTGGGCCTGCTTCGACAGGTCGTCATAGATGCACAGCGTCGCCTTGCCCTGGGTGTACATGAAGAACTCGGCCATCGCGCAGCCGGAGTACGGCGCGATGTATTGCAGCGGGGCAGGGTCGCTGCTCGCCGCTGTGACGACGATGGTGTAATCCATCGCGCCCTGCTCGCGCAGCTTCTCAACGACGCTCGCGACCGTCGATTCCTTCAGACCGATCGCGACATAAACGCAGATAACGCCCGAGTCCTTCTGGTTCAAGATCGTGTCGATCGCGATCGCCGTCTTGCCCGTCTTGCGGTCGCCGATGATCAGCTCGCGCTGGCCGCGGCCGATCGGAATCATCGCGTCGATCGCCTTGATGCCCGTCTGCAGCGGCTCCTTGACCGGCTGGCGCTCGGCGATGCCCGGCGCGTTGTACTCCAGCGGCCACGTCTGGCTGCTCTTGATCGGTCCCTTCGCATCCAGCGGCCGGCCCAGCGGATCGACCACGCGGCCGATCATCGCATCGCCCACTGGCACGCTAAGAAGGCGCTTCGTGGACTTGACCACGTCGCCTTCCTTGATGCCGAGATAGTCGCCGAGAACAACCGCGCCGACCGAGTTTTCCTCCAGGTTCATCACCTGGCCGATCGCGCCGTTCGCGTACTCGATCATTTCGCCGGCCATCGCGTTCGACAGGCCGTAAATCTGCGTCACGCCGTCGCCAACCGCGATGACGCGGCCCACTTCGGCCGCCTCGAGCTGGTCAGAATACTGGGCGATTTCCTGCCGGATGACCGACGTGATTTCATCAACCTGAATCTTCATGAAGCGTTCCTTGAATTATTCCGTCACGAAGCGGGACATGCCTGCGCGCAGGTGCCTGTCCGATGACGCCAGAAGCTGAGCGCGCAGGTCGCGAAGCCGCCGCGATACGGTCATGTCGTAAAGCCGGTCGCCCACCTGAATGCGGATGCCGCCGAGCACTTCCGGATCGACCTTCTCGACGAGGATGGCGTCCTGATTCGTCAGCCGCTTGACCTGCGTTCGCACCGTTTCGCGCTGCTGCTCGTTGAGCGGGGCGGCCGTCGTCACGAACGCGTCGCGCCGGCCGTGCGCCGCGTCGAGCTTCCGGCGATAAGCGTCGCAAAGCATCGGCAGGATCATCGAACGGCGATGATCGTTCAGCACCAGCATGGTATTGAGCACCAGCGGACTGACCCGCCCGCCGCCGAACGCCTTCTTGATGGCTTCGCGACGGGCATCGTCATCGATGGCCGCGGAGCGCATGAGATTGGCGAACGCCGGCTCCCGCTGCCAGAGTTCCTTCAACTCCGCCAGTTCCTGCCCGATCTCGTCGGCCTTGCCGGCCTCGGTGGCCAGCGAAAGCAGACTCTCGGCGTAGACCTGGGCAGCGGCGGTGAATGTATCGAGTTCAGATGCCATGCTTCGTAATTCTTAACAGAGCCGCGCCCGTCAGGAAGCGGTCGGTGCCAGATATCCGGTTGGCTTAATTCCGCGGTAACCCCTCCCTTACGGTTGGTGCTCTGTTTTTCCACTCGCTGCGGCTAATTCATTCGACTCAATTCCGAAAGCGACTCATTCAGCAGCGCCTGCTGGTCACCGGGCGTCAATTCGCGGCGAATGAGCTTGCCTGCGACGGTCGTCGCAAGCTGAATCGTCTGGTCGTGCAGGGTCTTGACCGCCTCGTCCCGCGCCAGCTCAATGTCCTTCTTCGCCCGGGCTACGATCGCGTCGGCCTCGGCCTTCGCCTCGCCGGCCATGCGCTTGCGGGTCTCCTCGGCGTCACGGCGGCCTTCATCCATGATGGCCCCGGCTTCCTGATGGGCGCTCTGGAGCTTCGCCTGATAGTCGGCCAGCAGCTTCGCGGCCGCCTCGCGCTCATTTCGCGCCTGCGCGATCGAGTTCGTGATGAACTGCTCGCGCTGCGTGAGGCCCGCAAGAATCGGCTTCCATGCCGCGAACCGGAGGATCAGCAAAAGAATGACGAAGACCGCGATCGACCAGAGCGCCGCGCCAATGTCCCAATGGAGCAGCTCGGCCTTGTGCCCGCCTTGGGCATCATGTCCGGCGTCGGCCGATTGCGCATGGTTGTCATGCACGTCTTCCGCGCGACTCGGCGCGGCGAAGAGCAGCGCCGAAGCCATTGCCAGAATCAGGCGTAATCGCATCGCTCGCATCACATTTTTCCTGCAAGGGTGTTGCAGATGACCAGCGCGAAGAATGTGAAGCCTTCGATCAGCGCCGCCGCGATGATCAGCGACGTAAAGATGCGCCCGCCCGCTTCGGGCTGCCGGGCGATACCGCCCATCGCTTCGCCCGCGAGGTGGCCGATGCCCTTGGCGGCGCCGATGGTGACGAGGCCGGCGCCCAGGCCCGCGCCCAGGGCGACGAGGCCCTTGTCACCCATCAACTGGGTGGCTTGTGCAAGAATGTCCATCAGAATCTCCTCATGTGCGGCGAAAGCCCCCGCCGCCGGGGTTGGATGTATGTGTGCCGGCATTGTCAAAGTATGGCCAGGGCGCCGACTACCCCAACCGCCGTTTGTAAACAGCCATTCGTGTTCACCCCGGAGGGGTGACGGGCTGTAGCCACGGGTGGAGCAAAGCGCAACCCGTGGACAAGTTGCTTTATCAAAAGTCCGCTCCGAAGGAGCGGCGGAATTCATTTACCGCGCGACTCTTCAACATTTCTAATGCTCCGGCGACACCGACGCGCCGATAAACAGCGTCGTCAAAAACGTAAAGATGTACGCCTGGAGAAACGCGACGAACAATTCAAGGCATCCCAGCGCAGCGCATCCGATCGCCACCATCGGCCCGACGGTCGACTTCATCGCCATTCCGGCGAGACCGCCGATCAATGCAAGCAGCGACGCCAGCACCACGTGCCCCGCGACCATGTTCGCAAATAGACGAATCGCCAACGCGAACGGCTTGATAATCGCGCCGATAAACTCGAGGGCCAACAGGAGCGCCCACATGAGAAAGTCAAGAATCAGCATCACAAAGTCAGCGGGTCCCTCAACCTTCTCCGGCTTGAATACGTGAGGCGCAAAATTCCAAATATACAGCACAGGTGCGGCTGCCGCCGCAAACGCCGGTGACATGCCCTTGTCAATCGAATGATGAGCCGGATGCTCTGCATCGTGCGCCAACGCATACGCGTGACCTCCGCCGTGCAGGGCATGATTCTCATCGGGTTCGTGATGATGACCGTAAGTCCCGTTAACCAGATTTCGATAGACTTCCTTCGCCCCCGAATAGTGAATCATCAGAAACG
>Ga0190265_10003323_pt1 | contig 10967 bp, 14 predicted proteins | sample Popmic124T_FD_133135 | JGI IMG/M metagenome (GOLD analysis project Ga0190265, IMG submission 133135) | Populus adjacent soil microbial communities from riparian zone of Indian Creek, Utah, USA - 124 T | ecosystem: Environmental > Terrestrial > Soil > Riparian zone | place: USA: Utah | collected...
CCGTTCGAGTGGAAGTTCACACGCCATGACTTGGCCAAACTACTCCAACGAGTGACCGACCACGACCTCCAACGGGTCGCCTGACGAATACGTGACCGAACTTACGTGCCAGAGTACTTAGCGCTTCCAACCCAACACATCGCCTGCCGAGGAGCCCGATCCTGAGCCAGTTCCGACGCAGCCTACCAATCGCCAAACGCCCCCGCTGGAGCATCTCCGCCATCACCTCCAAACCCACTTTCCCGTGCTCTACGTCGAGATCCTCGAGCCCACCCTTACTGACCTCCGCGAAGAGCACTCCGTCGCCCTCGCTGAGGGTCAGCCCCTGAAAGCCCGCTGGGTCCTCCTGCAAGGCTGTGGCGCGCTTGCCGCGGCTGCTGTCTGCCAGCTCGGCCTCTCCCTCCTCGGCCGCATCGCAGCCCTCTGGAAGGCCAGGAGCCCCAAGTGAATTTTTTCAAGAAGGTCACTGAAGATATGGATATCCCCCGACTCTCCCCCAAAGAAGCCATCATCCTCCAGTTCCTCATCGCAAACGGCGAGATGTACGGGCTGGAGCTAGTCAACGCCGCGCCCGACAAGATCAAGCGCGGCACCGTCTACGTCACCCTCGGCCGCATGGCCGACAAGGGCTATGTCGAATCGCGCCAAGTGCCCGGCGACGAAGGCACCGGCGGCCTGCCCCGCCGCCTGTTCCAGGCCACCGGCTACGGCGCTCGCGTACTCCACGCCTGGGAACTCGCGAGCAGCACCCTCGCCCTTGGAGTTGCACCATGAGTATTAGCTTGTGGATTATCGCGATTGGTATCGTGTCCACCTTCATGTCTGGCTTAGTAAGTTTGGTAGTCATTCTTTATCGCCGACCTGCCAGAGCGTCGCGCATCTCCAGCCCCCACGGTTGGGGCCTGCGGCGCTTCGCCGAACTCTGCTTCTCGAAGAAGACCTTCACCCAAGTCCTCGAGCCCGCCCTCAGCGACATGCAGAAGGAGCACTTCGAAGCCCTCCGCGCCGGCCGCCCCTGGCAAGCCCGCATGGCGATCGTGCGCGGCTACTGGTCCTTCTGGTCCGCCGTCGTCGCCCAACTCCCGATCCCCTTCGCCCGGCTCGTCTTTAAGATCTGGAAAGCCACCAACACCGGCAGCTAAACCTCATCCCCGAGAGCTGGTCCACCCAACCCGCCCAGCTCCCGCAGCAGCTCCGCCAGCCCCCGGCCCAGCTCCACCCGCCGCTCCCTCTGGGGACCGAGCGGGCTCGACCGGAGCATCATCCGCTGCACCCTCCCCTCGTCCGCGTGCAGGTACACCTCGGTCGTCTTGATCGACGCATGCCGCATGTGCACCTGGACCGTCCGGATGTCCCAGCCTCGCGCGAGCAGGTGCGTCGCGATCGAGTGCCGCAGGATGTGCGGCGACATCCTTCGCCCCCGCGCTTCGATGCCCGCCTCCTTCCTTCGCCGCCGGAAGAGCTGATACACCGCCGCCCGCGACAGGGGCTTACCCCGGTCCGAGACGAACAGCCACGGTGAGCCCGCCGGCCGCACGGCCAGATAGGTTCCGAGCACCCGGGACACCTGACGGTCCAGAGGGACCCATCTCTCCCGGCGCGCCGCCTTGGCCTTCACCAGAAGAAACCGGAAGACCCCCGCCGCCTCGTCCCACTGCACGTCGTTCAGCCGGATCGGCCCGGGCTCCGAGGCGCGGAGGCCCGCGATGTACATCACCGCGAGCAACGCCCGGTCCCGCAGCTCCCGGTGCCTGGTCGGCAGGCAGTCCGGGCGGTCTCCCCAGATCAGCCGCGACACTTCCTCCACCGTGAGCGGGCGCACCTCCCTGTGGAAGCCGGACGGGCCCGCCAACCCACCTCCCGGGTTCACCTCCACGATTCCGTGAGCCAGACACCACTCCCCGAGCGACCGCACCGCCACAACGACCCCCTGCCGCACGCTCCCCCCCCGCCCGGCCACATGCAGCCGCCGGAGATGCTTCTCGATGTCCTCGCGGCCGAGCTGAGTCACCGGCTTCCCGGCGTCCGCGAGCAACCGCTCCACCAGCTGCCGATACCGCCGCGCCGTCCCCTCTCCCCGCCCCCGCACACTCACCAGGAAAGACGTCCAGCCTTCCAAAATGGATCGATCATCGATCCATTCTCCCGCGCCGCCGGCAGCCTGGATCTCTCGTGGATTCATGCGTTTACCCCCTGCTTCCAGGGTTTCGCCGATTTGGGCTCTTGCGCTCATGGATTCAACCTGCCCCCGAACGAAGAGCGCTGTCAACATGCCGAAACGAACATCAGGAAAACCCGGCCGACCCAAGGGCAAACCCTTGTCCGCGAAAGAGCGTGCGCAGCGGCGCGCCGCCGCGGTCAAGACCGGCCAGCACGCCACCAGCGCGCTCGCCCAGGCCCTGCCGCCCTGCAAGCCCGCCGTCTGCCCGAACGACGGAAAGGGCACCTGCGACCTCAAGCGCGCCGTGGAAGCACGCGGCGCCGGTCTTTCGACCTGCCTGGTCTCCCTCGGCCACCAGGACACGATGGAGAAGTACCTCGCAGCCATCGAGCGCGGCGATCTGAACGGCCTCGCGGAGCTCGCCGCCACCTCCATGGCCGGCCAGCTCGCGCTCGCCCAGGGCGAGCTCGCCGTGCTCCTTCGGGAAGGTCTCGTCGTCCAGGTCCCGGTCGTGGGCCGCAACGCCGACGGCGACTTGGAAGTCGTAGCGGAGCGCCCGATCGAGAACCCCCGTGCGGCCAACACGTTCCAGCTCCTCCGGCAGCTCGGCCACACCGCGACCGACCAGGCCATCACGCCCAAGTCGAGCGGCGAGCGTGAGCGGGATCAAGGGCTCGGCTTGGCCGGGAGAGCCGCCTGGGTGAGCCAGATGCGGAAAGGCTTGGCGGGGGAGGGCGAGGACTCGGATGCATAGCGTCGAGCTGCTCCATCCTGCGCTCCCCGAGCTGATCGACGCTCTGCTCCGGCGCAAGCGCTGGTCCTGGCAGGCCCTCGAACGCGGCGACCTTCGGATCGGCGACGAGGTCCTCGACGTCGATCGTCTCCAGTGGTGGCTCCTCAACGCTGACCCCGTCCTCTGGGTCGAAACCAACCTCGTGAACAAGCCCGAGGACGGCGGAGGCCTCTGGCAGCTCTTCCCCTACCAGCGCCCCTCCCTCCGCTTCCGCGGCCACGTCGTCCACCAGGACGGCGCCGAAGTCGGAAAGAGCCGGGAAATCGTGGGCCTGCTGCTCTGGGGCTGTCTCGCGGCCGAGCGCGGAAGCGTGCTCGTCGGCTCGGCGCTGGACGGCGATCTCGACGAGATCTGGGAAGAGGTCGAGTGGCAGCTCAGCGCCAATCCCTTCCTTGCCGACTCCCTACGCTCCAGAACCACCAAGCCCTACCGCCGGCTGACCTGGCGCAATGGCTTGCGCGTGCTCTTCCGGCCCGCCGGCCACGACGGCCGAGCCTACCGCGGCATCCACGTCCGCGGCTGGCTCCTCCACGACGAGGCCGCGAAGGTTGTCAATCCGAGGAGCTGGAGCGAGTTCTGGCGCGCCGCCAAGCCGGGCTGTGAGATCCGGATCTACTCCGTGCCCACGGGCGACCGGCAGTGCACCTTCCAGCGCATCGCCGACAACGCCGTCCCCGCGGACTCGATCGTCCCCGACGACACCCCCGAGCTGGTTCTCGCGCAGCTCCTGCGGCCCACCTCCCAGGCCACCCCAGAAGGCACTCGTGCCCTGGCCCGCGATCTCGGCGGGCGGGTCTGGGTCCGCTTCCACTGGCCCAAGACCATCATGCCGCACCCGTTCTGGTGCGAGGAGCGCCGCCAGGAGTTCGTCGGCTTCTATGGCGGCCCGGACGAGCCGGGCTATGTGCACAACGTCCTCGGCTTGCCTGGAGATCCCGACTACTCCCTCTTCCCTGAGCGCCTGCTCAAGCCCGCTCTCACCTGGATCCCGGACTACCTCTCCGTGTCGTTCCGATGGGACAGCCGCGCCGGCCAGTTGGACGGTCTATCCCGCCGCCTGAACCCCTCCTACCCGTGGGGCGAGGAAGGCGAGCCGCAGCAGCCGAGCGACGACGACCCCGAGGAAGCCGAGGGCCTCGCCGACGCCCTGCAGCCCTATCTCACCGTCCTCCAGGACACCCTCGACGTTTCAGGCTGGGATCGATGGGACGCCGAGCGGCGCCGGCAAGCCATTGCCGACTTAGCGGGCTTCTTCCTGCGCGCCCTCCCTGGCGACCTCACAGCCGGCGTTGACGTCGGCTCCGCCACCGTCACAGAGATCCTCTTCGAGCGGCGGAACGGACTGGCGGACACCCTGGTCCTCCGCCTCCATCTGACCGGCTGGAACTGGTACGCGCAGCGCGACTTCATCCTTGCCCTCGACGCCATCCTGAAGCCTGCCGGCGGCTGGGGCTTCGACGCTACCGGCGTCGGCCGCGTCCTGGTGGACCTCCTCGCGCCGGGCCTCGATGACCGCCTGTCCGGCTACGTCTTCAACCGCTCGACGCCGGCTATCGACCCCACAACCGGCGAAGCCCAGCTCGATCCGGCCTCCGGCCGGGAAGTGCTCATCTCCTACAAGGAGCTCGGCACCCAGCTCATCGAGCGCCGCCTCCACGGTCGTACCCTCGAGCTGCCCTTCGATCCCGAAGTCCGGCACCTCCTTGCCAATCACACGTACTCGCAATCCGGAGACACCCGCCGCTTCTCCAAGCTCAACGATCACCTCGTCGATGCCCTGCGCGTTGCCGAGCTGCGCAAGCTCACCGCCGACTGGGCAGCCGTCTCCACTCCACCCCTGCGACACGCAACGCCCGCCGGGAGCGCCATCGCTTCCCTGGACATCCTGAGGAACCTATGAGCACCGCCCGCATCGCTGATCGGTCCCGCTCCGAACGCCTCTTCGCCGAGCTGGTGCTCACCGCCCTGGCGGCCGAGCGCCGGCTCCGTCCCTACGTGGGCGAGCTCGGGGCGGATCCCATGTTGTTCCGCGGCTTCGGCACGTTCGGAAGATGGCAGGAGATCCCACACCCCTCCCGCTTCGTCCGCGAACGCTCCGAGGACGGCGACCGCGTCGGCGAGCTGTACACCCGCATGATCGAAACCGACGCCAACATGGCGGCCCTGTGGGAAAAGCGAGTGAAAGCGGTGCTCGCGCTTCCGCGCTACATCCGCGCCGCGGACTCGACGCCCCTTGCCCAGGAGACCGCCCTCTTCGTGCAGACCGCGCTCTCCCTGATCCCGGTCCGCATCGTCCCCGTCTCCAACATCCTGGAAGCTGTCATCAAAGGGGTGGCCATCAACGAGATCCTCTGGGAGCAGGCGACGCGCGGCCCCCTGGCAGGAGCTTGGCTGCCGGTCGATCTCATCGACCGCCCCATGTGGCGGTTCGGCTGGTCCGCGGTGGACAGGTCCCTCCACGTCGTCACCCACCCGGGACGCGTCGCGCCTGTCCCCGCCCCGCCGATGAAGTTTCAGGTCCTCTCCTACGGCACCAAAGACACCCCTGGGGCCGGGCCTTGCTCGATCGTCTCTACTGGGTCTGGTTCCTGAAACGGCACGCCTCGAAGTACTGGGCCATCTTCGTCGAGCGCTTCGCGCAGCCGCTCACGAAAGGGACCTATCCCTACAAGGCCGACCAGGACCTCCTCAACAAGGAGAACGAGGACCGCATGCTCGCGATCCTCAACTCCGTCCGGACGGGCTCGTCCATCGCCCTGCCCGAAGGTCTCGATATCACCTTCCTCGAAGCCTCCCGGGGAGGCGACGCGAGCTATTCCTCCTTCGTCGCTTGGCTTGAGCATGCGGAAGCCCTGCTCATGCTCGGCGAGGTCGACACCAGCGGCCTCGCCAAGGGCGCGGGCTCCTTCGCAAAGGCGATGATCTCGACCGAGGTCCGCCTGGAGACCGTCCAGCACGACGCGCATCTGCTGGGCTCCTTCGAGTCCGACAGCCTGGTTCGCTGGCTGGTCCTGCTCAACTTCGGACCCGACGCACCCATCCCGAAATCCGTCTACGACGCCACCGACGCCGCCGACCGCGGCCAGCGCATGAAGGGCATCGAGAGCTCCCTCAAGGACGGAGTCGCCGTCCCCCTGGCCTACTACCGGATGACCATGCGGGTCCCCGCGCCGCTCGACAACGAGCCCGTGGTCGAGCGGCAGCCCGAGCCGCCGGTTACGCCTTCCCTCTCCCATTCAGGGAAGGCAGCGCTCGCCGCCCTCGAAACCGGCAACCAGACCCGTTATCTCGTCTGGTGGACCGCCGGTGACGACCACGTCCGCCAACGTCCTCTCCACAACCACGCCGTCATGCACGGCAAAGTCTTCGCCATCGATCACCCCATCTGGAACACCTGGTGGCCCCCTGCCGGCTACAACTGCCGCTGCTTCATCGGCACCATCAGCGCCGCCGAAGCCCGAGACCTCGGCTACACCGGCGCCGAGCCCACCGGCCCCTGGCACATCGCCCCCGACACCGGCCTTCCCGCTCTCCCAGACCCCGGCTTTGGAGGTGGGACCACCCTCGATCTCCTGGAGGAGCGGCAATGAATGGCACCAAGTCCGATCGTCACGCGCCCCCCTCTCCCGGGGGTCCGGGTGTGCGGCTGGGAGAGGGGCTGGGGGTGAGGGTTATTTCCGGCTCCGTCCTCTGGACCCCCGGAGCCGATCACACCCTGGAGCTCTCTGCCGACTCTTCGCAGGTGCTGGAGTTCCCCGCCCTCATCCCCGTGGACCTCACCGAGACCCACGGCATCAACATCACTCTCCAGCACCTCGAAGAGATGGCGGGCGTCTACGACCCGGCCGTCGAGATGGCGAGCCTCAACCTCGATCACAACTGGGGCGGCCCCTCGCTGGGCTGGTGCGAGCGCGTCTGGCTCCAAGACGCCGCCCTCTGGGTCCGCTACATCGACCTCGACCCGGCCACCGTCGAGCTGATCCGCAGCAAGCGCTACACCCGGAGATCCGCCGAGATCGCGCTGAGCCATCCCGTCACCGGAGGCTGGTACCTCACCGGCTGCGCCCTCCTGGGCAACGCACGCCCCGCGATCCCCGAGCTTCCGCCCGTGACCCTTTGCCGTCCCCAGTACGTCCTCACCGCCCGAAAGGAGACCCCTATGCCCGAAGACGATCCTCCGGCGACCACGCCGCCGGACAATCCAACCGCGTCCGCCCCCGCTGGACACCTCGAGCTGGCCGCCCTGCGAGCCCAGGTCGCCGAAGGCGCCCAGGCCCTCTCGACGCTCCTCCGGCAGCGCGCAGAGCTCGACGTAGACCGCCGCCTCGCCCAGCTCGGCGCCCGCGTCACGCCCGCCATGGCGAAGCTCGCCAAGCCGCTCCTGGTCGAGCTGCTCGCCGAGCGCACCCCGGCGACCGTCAGGCTGCAAGCCGATCCGGCGAAGCCAGCCAGCGACGTATCGATCGCCGATCAGGTCCTCCAGATCCTCGCCGCCGTTCCCGCCGTCGAAGCCCTGGCCGCGGGCCGCATGGCCGATCCCGCCAATACCGACCCCGCTGCCCGCCAGCCAGGCGCTCTCACACCCGATCGGGAAGCCGAGCTCGAGCAGAAATACCGCTTCAGCGCGAGCTGGGGCTATCGGTCCAACTGAACCGGAGATCACCAATGCCACCTCTCACCGCCGACGTCCACCGCATGCACTCGGTCCATCAACCGCAGTTCCTTCCTCTCCCCGTGAAGGGAGGCGCCCGCATCTACCTCAACGCCATCACCTGCACCGACGCCAACGGCTTTGCCGTGCCTGGAGCCAACACCGCCGGGCTCCGCGCCCAGGGCGTCGCCTGGAAGTCCTTCGACAACACCACCGGCGCGGACGGCACCCTCGGCGACACCTTCAGCGCCTTCGGCGCCGTCCGGTTCGTCGAAGTCAACACCCAGGGCGAATGGGAGTTCGCCTTTACCGGCGCCGTGCCGAAGCCCGGCGACAACGCCTTCGTGGTGGACGACAACACCGTCGCCACCGTTACCTCCAACTCCATCCTCCTCGGCAAGTTCACCCGCCCGGGCTCACCCGGGAAGTGGTTCGTGGACATCGATCGCCGATAAGGGATCAACCAGGAGAAAACCATGCTAAGCGATCTCAAATCAATTGCAGTCAAGGCGACGCCGATCGCCCTGGACATCTACGACAAGACCGACCCCACGACCCTCCTGCCGTTCGTGGCCGTCGTGGTCACGGACCCGTCTCTCGCCGAGGAAGTCAATCTCGAATGGGCCGCCGTGTTCCCCGAGCTGCGGAAGTGGATCGGGGACCGCGTCGCCCAGCAGGGCTTCGCCGGCAAGCTGAAGATCCGCCCGGAGCTGTACGAAGTCACCCTCGACTTCGACTCCATCGACATCGAGCGCGGAACGGCCCTCATCCAGGCCACGGAAAAGGCAACGCGCATCGGCCGGGCCTTCGCGGTCGGCAAGGTCCTCCTGGCCTATCGCGTCCTCCGCGAGAACCAGCTCACCTACGACGGCCAGGACTTCTTCGACAACGCACACCAGCACCCGGACGGCACCCTCGCCTCCAACCTCGTCACCGTCACTCGCGCCGACCCGACCGCCCCGGACGTGATCGAGGTCCGCGAGGAGCTGTCCGCGGCCGTCGACCGGCTCATGGCCAACTCCGTCCTCCGGGACGAGCTGGTGCGTAGCGAAGAAGTCCGCAAGGGCCTGGTCGTCTTCGTGCGCTCCCAGAAAGTCTGGTCGGCCTACGAAAAGCTGCGCACTGAGAAGAGCTTCGGCGCCGACCCGAACCTCTGGCAGAACGCCTTCGAGCTCGTCCGCGACTTCAAGCCCAAGGCGGGGACGGAGAACACCGTGGACATCGTCCTCGCCACCCCCAACGGCCCGCGGCCCGCGATCTTCGTGGTTTCCCGCGAGCCGCAGGGCCTGAAGTTCGATCAATCGAAAGAGTTTGCGTCGCGTTACATCCCGTTCGGCATGGATGCCATGTACGGCGTCACTCCGGCGTTCTGGCAAACCGCCGTCCGGGTTCTTCCAACGTAGTCAGAAAGGAGCAGAGAGATGAAGATTTACAAGATCCGTGTCACCGGCGACGTCCTCGAAACCGCCGCCGCCACCCGCCGCGTCAACGTGGACGGCCAGGTGCTGACCTTCGGCCGCGAGCCGGTCTACATCCGTGCCGTCGCCCTCCCCCCGCAGCTCGCCGACGATCCCTGTCTGCGCATCCAAGCCCTCGAATCCGAGCCCTCGGGCATGGAGGTCATCGAGCTCAAGCCCGAGCGCATCCAGGAGCCGGCCACGGCCTCCGTCGCGCCCCCCACTCGCAAGCGCGGGTGATGCCCCCGCCCGCCCGGCGCCGACGGTGGCGCCGGGCGAGTCCTTTTCCCCGGGAGATCGCGATGCAAGTCAATCTCTCCCTCACCCCTGGCTACCGTCTGAAGATCTCGCGAGCCTCCCGCATCAGCCCCGGATCAATGAAGCACTCACCAAGCGCCTCACCAACACATCGGTCAATATTGACGAGACTGCGACAATCCCTTAAAGTAGGAGATGACGGCCTAGCATTAGGAAACTCGGAAGGGCGTCCAATGCGCGCCACAACCGCATTCGTCCGCTCTCTGCAGAGATCTTTCGAATAGGAGGCCAACAATGCCCCTATCGCGGCGCACTAGAGAGTCTTTTGAATATTCCTTATTCCTTTCGGAGTTCTCAGGCAGCCTAGCGTTCAACAAAACTAAGCAGGACTGGTTATTAAAGTTAGAGAAGATACCTCTTTTGATCTCAGCTCTTGGCGTCTCTGCCCTCATCCTCGGTCAGTTGTCTGGAGCAAATGGATTGAGGGGAACACTCCATAATGTGCAAATGGTGACGGATGGTTCTCAACTCGTACATGTAGTAGGCCCATTTGAGATCAAAGCCGGCTTCCTGGTGGAACTCAATCATGGCATCTTCTACGCGCTAACTTTTCCGCTCTTTTCATACTTTTGCCTTCAATTTTTTAGACTTATGAGCGTCGCATTTTGGGATCTCCTTGAAAACAAACGGCTCGATCCTCCATCGATGCGTACTCTATTTGGAATCTGGAAGAGGAACTATCTTGCATTCAGAAGAGTGCCTATATTTCTACTCCTTTTCTCGTTGCTATTCCTCTCTCTAGACGAGCGTCGGAAGTACCAACTCGTAGAAAGTGGGGCGAGCAACTTACTAGGCTGGGTACAAGCAGATCTCACAGATGAATGGAAGAACGCCCCTGGAGCTACATCTACCCCGCTTGTTGAGCCTTCGGGTCTAGAGGATAAGGTGCGAGCCGAGCTTAGGCTCCATTACAATGCGGCAGCAGTCTGGAAGAACAGTCTTGACCTGCGCGGCGAAGCCCTTGAAGAGGCACTGCAATCTGGAAGTTATGATATAAATTGGGATCATGTCTTTAAGAATAAATTGGTTACTTTCGATCGACGTGTGGAAGGAGGCGTAGTACGAAAGGACGCGCAGGGTAATATTACCGAGCGCTACCGCTCATGACTTTTTCCACTGTTTATTGTGAACGCCATCATTGTTCAGGCGGCGTGCATTGCCTTGAGTGTCTGGTTCTTGCTGAAGTTCCTCTGGATCATGATCGAAGTAGAGCGTGCCTTTCGTTCAGGCCCAGCAGATTTTATCAAAATCATTCCAAAATTTGATGATGAGGAGAAGCGCTACGGTATAATGGCTTTCGATCCAGCCTACAGGTCGATGGTTGCTGCAATTGGCGTAGGTGCATGGTGGTTTCCATTTAACTACATGACCAATGTAGAGAAAGGCGAAGACTTTTTGGATTTGGGCAATATCCTAGCCCTGCTAGTGCTTTTACTTTGCGTCGTTGTTTTGGCGATCTACCCCGTAAGTATCCCCCGGCAGAGCCGGGGGCTTTAGAGTATGTGAGCCGCTCAAAGCGGCTGGAAGGGGTCGCTAACGCGACCCCTCATGGTTTGAGCCACCGTTCCGGTGGCAGTTTATCGCCAC
>Ga0190265_10003324_pt1 | contig 10966 bp, 9 predicted proteins | sample Popmic124T_FD_133135 | JGI IMG/M metagenome (GOLD analysis project Ga0190265, IMG submission 133135) | Populus adjacent soil microbial communities from riparian zone of Indian Creek, Utah, USA - 124 T | ecosystem: Environmental > Terrestrial > Soil > Riparian zone | place: USA: Utah | collected...
GCCGGCGGCTTCGCGACCCTGCTGCCGCCGCACTGGGCCGCCGAGAGCATGCTGCTCCGCTTCTCCCGGCTCAACCTCGGCGCGCTGACCGGCCGGGACTACACCAGCTCGCTCGCGGGCGAGCTGCGGGTGAGCGGCAGCATCGACACGCTGCGGGCGGCTGAAGGCGAGATGGAGCTGGCGCTCACCCGCAGCCGCATCCGCGAGTGGACGCTCGACAGCGTCTTCGCCCGGGGCCGAAGCCGCGACAGCGTCATCACGGTGGACACGGCCTATGCCGAGTGGAAAGGCGCGTCCGCCGCGGGTGGCGGCAGCCTCGGCTGGGGCGCGCCGCACACGGGCGAGATGGCGTTTGCCCTGGTGGCGGACAGCCTCATCGGCTTCGACTCGCTGTTCCTCGCCGTGACCGGGCAACAGCGTGACAGCTCGGCCGACCTGGTGCCGCTCGGCGGCCAGGCGCGGGGTGCGGTGCGGTTGAGCGGCAGCCTCGATACGCTCGAGGCGAGGGGCGAGCTCGTCATCCGGGCACTCGAGTTCCAGCAGGCGAGCTCACCCCTGGTGGCCTCCGAGTTCCACTGGATCGGCGGCCGACGTCCCCAGCTCACCGCGAGCGTGGTCGCCGACACGGTCGGGTTCGGCGACTGGAGCTTCACCCGCAACGCCTTCGCGCTCTCCGGCTATGCCGACTCGCTCGACTGGTCGCTGGGAAGCTCGTCCGGCGCCGGCGGCCGAGTGGATGGAACGGGACGATGGAAGCAGGCGGACAGCACCAACCTGGTGTGGTTCGACAGTCTCCGGGTGGGTCTGCCGTCGCACGCCTACCGGCTGGAGGAGCCGGCCCTGCTCATGCTCAGCGACTCCTCTCCGGCGGTCAGTCAAGTGACGTTGGCCGCGCTCGACGGCTCGGGGCTGTTCCGGGTGGCGGGCACGGTGCCGTCGGAGAGGCCGGGCGCCATGACGCTCGAGGTCATCGGCCTCGACCTGGGTGACTTCTACGGCCTCATCCAGCGCGACACGACCGGAGTGGACGGCGAGCTGGGCCTGAGCCTGGAGATCGGCGGCAGCTCGCGGGACCCCACCTTCCGAGGCACGGCCCGGCTGGGCGAGGGGCGGTTCGGCGACTTCCGCTCGCCCTTCGTCCAGGGCGTGCTCAACTACGGGGCCCGCCGGCTCGACGCGAATCTCAATCTCTGGCGCACCGGCGAGAACATTCTGGAGATCGAAGCGCACCTGCCGATGGACCTCGGCTTCACCGGCGTGGAACAGCGCAGGGTAGACGGTCCGCTCCAGGTGCGCGCCCTCGCCGATAGCGTGGACCTCGGCATCCTGGAGGCCCTGACGCCGGCGATTCGGCGAGTGCAGGGGCGGATGACGGTGGACGTGGAAGTCGGGGGCACCTGGGAGGATCCCCGCCTCTCCGGCCACGTGGACGTGCGCGGCGGCAGCATGGAAGTGCCGGGACTCGGCGTACGCTTCGGCTCGGTCACGGGCGGCGCCACGCTGCTCGGCGACTCCGTCCTGCTGCGAGACGTGAGGATCACGAGCGGCGGCGGAACGCTGGCGGTCGGCGGGGCGATCCGGCTGGAGGATCTGTCGCAGCCGGTCTTTCTGCTCGACCTCCACGCCTCGCAGTTCGAGGCGTTCAACGTCCGCAACTTCCTGAGTCTCACGGGCACCGGGAACCTCGGACTGCGCGGCCCGATCTTCGGCGCGACGCTCTCGGGCACGCTCACGGCGAACCGCGGCGTCGTGTACTTCGCCGACCTGGTGCGCAAGCGGGTGATCGACCTCTCCGATCCCACCATCGCCGACCTGGTGGACAGCACGCTGATCGGGACCGAGGATCTCAGCGCCAGGTTCCAGAACCGGTTCCTCGACTCGCTCCGGATCAACGACCTGCGGGTGGCGATCGGCTCCGACGTCTGGCTCCGCTCGGCCGAAGCCAACATTCAGCTCGACGGCGAGACGCAGGTGAGCAAGGAGGGCAAGGAATACCAGCCCGTCGGCACGCTGCAGGCGCCGCGGGGGAGCTACACGCTCAAGATCGGGCCGGTGACGCGCGATTTCACGGTGACTCGAGGCGAGGTCCGCTACATCGGCACGCTCGACGCCGAGCTGGACATCGAGGCGCGACATACCGTGCGGTCGGTGCGAGGAGAGGAGATCCCGGTCATCGCGAGCATCGAGGGCACGCTCCTCCAACCCAAGCTCAGGCTGGAAAGCACGCTCCGGCCGCCCATCTCGGAGGCCGACCTGGTCTCCTACCTGCTCACGGGCTATCCGGCCAACGAGGCCACCGCCATCGGCCTGGAGACCGGCCTCTCCTACTTCTCCAGCGCGCTCTCCAGCGAGCTGGAGCGCACGCTGATCCAGGATCTCGGCGTGCCGATCGATCTGATCGAGATCCGCCCTGGACTGGCGAGCGCGGGCTCCACTTCGCCGACGCAGCTCGCCGCGGGCTGGCAGCTCGGACGCAAGACGTTCGTCACCTTCAACGCCGGCTTCTGCCCCGACTTCAGCCAGGTCAGCGCCCGCAACCTCGGCGCGGGCCTCGAATTCCGGTTCAGCAAGGAGTGGCGTCTCCAGAGCGCGGTGGAGCCGATCATCCAGCGCTGTGGCGGCAGCGCGGTGATCCCGCTCGATTCCCGGAGCCGCTACCAGGTCGGCTTCGACATCCTGTGGGAGCGGGAGTTCTGAGGTGGCACGCGCACTCCTGATCACCAATCCCGCGGCGGCCAGAACGCAGCAACGTGACGTGCAGGCGGTGATGAAAGTACTGAAAGGCGCCGGCTGGAGCGCCGAGGTGCTGGCCACCGGCGGCCCGGGTGACGCCCGCACCATCGCCGAGTATGGCGTCAAGGAAGGCGTGGACGTCGTGGCGGTGTTCGGCGGCGACGGCACCACCATGCAGGCGGCCTCGGCGCTGGTCGGCACGGAGGTGGGGCTCGGGGTGATCCCGGGTGGAACCGGCAACCTGCTGGCCGGGAACCTCCGCATCCCCGCCTCGCCGGAGCGAGCCGCCCGCGCGCTGGTATCCGGCAAGCCGAAACCGTTCGATCTCGGCCGCATGGACCGGCCCGGCGGGGCGCAGTACTTCGCGGTCGCCTGCGGGGCGGGGTATGACGCGCGGGTCATGGCCGGGACCCTGTCCGAGCACAAGCGCCGCTGGGGCATGGCCGCCTACGTCGCCACCACCCTCAGGCTCATCACCGATATCCGCAGCACCCATCACCTCATTACGATCGACGGCGTGGAGTACGACGCGGAGGCGGCCATGGTCCTGGTCGCCAACTGCGGCGAGGTCATTCCCCCGCTCGTCCGGCTCCGGCCGGGCATCCGCCCCGACGACGGCCTGCTCGACGTGGTCGTCATGCGGGCCAACAGCTTCGGCCAGAGCGTCCGGGCCGTCTGGGACCTCCTCCGGGACGCCCCAACCGCGGAAGGCGAGGAAACCTTCGTCGGCTATGCCAGGGGCCGGGAGATCCGGGTCGAGACCAACCCGGTCCAGCCGGTCCAGCTCGACGGGGAGCCGGGCGGGGAGACGCCCTTCACGGCGACGGTGGTTCCGGGGGCGATCAGGATCATGGTTCCGTAGCCGCAGGATTGGCCGCAGATGAACGCAGATGAACGCTGTGAACAACAACCAAAAAAACAGATAAAAGACAGATAAGAAACAGAAAATAGCCGACCGGAAGTAGACACAAAACATTGGCAGGAGTGGTTTTGCGTCAACCGACTCCCTGGCGTCTTTCTGCGTTCATCTGCGTTCATCTGCGGCCCTGACTCTCCGGCTCGAAACTGGACCAGAGTGATGGCAGGGTAGGAATCAGCCATGGCGCGAAAGGCCCGACTGTTTAGTTTTTAGGCGGGTTGGCCGCTTCGGACGGTCCTCCCCGTCGGGGCGGAGGAACCCCAAATCCCCTGAGGTCTTTCGCATGGCCGGATCGGTATTGCTCATCGACGACGACGTCGATGTTCTGCGCAGCATCGGCAACTATTTCGAGAAGCTGGGCTACGAGGTCACCCGCGAGCTGAGCGGCGAAGCTGGCCTGGCCACCTTCGACCGTCTGCGGCCCGAGGTCGTGATCCTCGATCTCTTCCTGCCCGGCATGAACGGGATGGAGGTGCTGGAGAGCCTCCGCCAGCGGGACGCCGCCGTCATTCTGCTCACCGCGGAAGCCGACGTCTCGATCGCGGTGCGCGCCATGCAGCTCGGCGCCGAGAACTTCCTGACCAAGCCGGTGGACATGGAGCACCTCGCCGCGGCCACCGCCCGGGTCGCGGACAAGGCGCGCCTCCGGCGGATCAATGAGGCCCTGCTGGGGCAGAGCGCACCAGGGCACGGGCTCGATTCACTGGGCAGCTCGTCGGGCATGCAGGACTTCGCCCACCAGGTCGGGCTGCTGGCCCAGAGCGAGCGCACCACGGTGCTGCTCACCGGCGAGAGCGGCACGGGCAAGGGGTGGGTGGCCCGCATGATCCATGACCTGAGCCCGCGTACCAAGGCGCCGTTCGTGGAAGTGAACTGCGCCGGCCTCAACGCCACCTTCCTCGACTCCGAGCTGTTCGGTCACGAGAAAGGCGCGTTTACCGACGCGAAGGACCGGAAGCAGGGCCTGTTCGAGATCTCCGATCACGGCACGATCTTTCTCGACGAGATCGGCGATCTCGCGCCCGAGCTGCAGCCCAAGCTGCTCAAGGTGCTGGAGACGAAGACCTTCCGCCGGCTGGGCGGCACCCGCGAGATCACGGTGGACGTGCGGCTCATCGCCGCCACCAACAAGAATCTCCAGAGCGAAGTGGAAGACGGCCGGTTCCGGGAGGATCTGTACTACCGGCTGAGCGTCATGCCGCTGACGCTCCCCGCGGTGCGGGACCGCTCGCGCGAAGACCGGCTCTCGCTCATCACCCGGATCCTGGGGGACCTGCTGAGTGAGCTGCCGGAGGGACCGCCGACGCTGTCGAGCGAGGTGCTGGAGCGCCTGCTCGCGTATGCCTGGCCCGGCAACGTGCGCGAGATGCGGAACGTCCTCGAGCGCGCGCTGATTCTCGGCCGGAGCCAGCCGGCGGTGAGCGTGGAGCATCTGCCCGGCGAGTTCCGGGCGCGTCCCGGCATAGGCGACCGGCGTCACACGCCGCTCAGCCTCGAGGATCTCGAGCGCCAGCACATCGAGCGGACCCTGAAGCACCACACGGGCAACCGCACCAGGGCCGCGATCGAGCTGGGGATCTCCCGCGCCACGCTGATCAACAAGATCAAGCGGTACAACATCACCGCGTGAGGCGCCGATGGCCGAGACGCGTGAGAAAGACGCCATGGCTTGCCGCTCCTGCGGGAAGGAGGAGCGTGCCTCGGAGGGGTATCCCTGTACCAACTGCGGGACGTTCCTCTGCCTGATCTGCAGCTTCCGCGGGGTCACGCTGTGCAAGCCATGCGAAGCGGCCGGACATCCCGGCACCGGGCCGGCGGCTGCCGGCCTCTGACGCCGACCGTCGCCCGAGCCGCGCTCCCCATCCCGCTCTCTCCGCCCGCTGGTTGACCATGTCCTCCGTCCTCGTCCGCGCCGCCATCGCCCCGATGTTTGCCCAGCCCGGCCTGCGCTTCGAGCAGGTGAGCCAGCTCGTGCTGGGAGAGACCGGGCGCGTGCTGGCGGCGGAGGGCGAGTGGCGCCGCGTCGCCGGCGACCACGATCAGTACGAGGGCTGGGTCCACTCGGGCTACCTGGTGGAGACCGATGCGGTCGGGGCGGACCGGTGGCGTCGTGAAGCCGCGGGCTGGAGCGCGGGCGCCACGCTGCGGCTTGCCGGCCAACGGCTCCAGCTGCCGCTGCGCGCGCGCATCAGCCTCGATGGCGGCAAGGTGCGGCTGCCCGATGGCCGGCGTGCGGAGGTGGTGGAGGGGCACGTCATCCCCATGGCCGACACCATCGCGGCCGCCAGGACCAAGCCCGCCGAGGTGTGGGCCCTGGAGTATTTCGAGGGCGCGCCGTACGAGTGGGGCGGGGTGACACCGTGGGGCGTGGACTGCTCGGGTCTGGTGCAGACCACCTTCGCCGCGCGGGGACAGGTCCTGCCGCGTGATGCCGCGCTCCAGGTGGCGATCGGCTCGTCGGTGGCGCTCGACTCGACGCGTCCGGGCGACCTCCTCTTTTTCCGGGGCGAGAGCACCGACCGCATCACCCACGTCGCCTTCGCGGCGGCGGACGACACCCTGATCCATTCGACGGTCGCCTGTGGGAGCATGCTGGCGGAGCCGTGGCGGCCGGGCACCCGCGCGGCCTCGCTGCGCGAGCGTCTGGTCGCCGCGCGGCGGCTGGAGGAGCGGTGAAGAAGCTTGTTCTCTTCGACATCGACGGCACGCTGCTGCTCACCGCCGGCGCGGGCCGGCGAGCCATCGTGGCCGCGCTCGCCACGGAGGTCGAGGACATCCGCGCGTTCGAGGGAATCCGCTTCGACGGCAAGACCGATCCCCAGATCGTGGCCGAGATGCTGGAGGCGGCGGGACAACTCGAGTCGCGCGAGTCCGAGCGGGTGCAGCGCCTGTGCCTTCGCTATCTCGGGCTTCTCGCGGTGGAGCTGGAGCGTCCCACCGCGCGCACCACCCTGATGCCCGGCATCACGCCGCTGCTCGACCGGCTGGAGAAGCGCCCGGGTGTGGTGCTCGGCCTGCTCACCGGGAACCTGGCGCAGGGAGCCGCGATGAAGCTGCGCTCCGGCGGGATCGATCCGGCGCGCTTCCTCGTCGGGGCCTACGGATCGGACGCGGCGCACCGCCCGGCGCTGCCCGAGATCGCCGCGCGCCGGGCCGAGCCCCTGTTCGGCCGGGTGCCCCGCGGCGCGGATGTGGTGATCATCGGCGATACGCCGGCGGACATCCACTGCGGGCAAGGGATCGAGGCACGCGCGGTCGGCGTCGCGACCGGATCGTACTCGCTCACCGACCTCGCCGCCTGCGGGCCGCACGCGGTGTTCGAGGACCTCTCGGATACCGAGCTGGTCATCGAGGCCATCCTCGGGTGAGCGCCCATCGCGAGCTCGAGCTCAAGGCCGTCGTGGCCGATCCCGACCAGTTCCGGCACCGGGTGCTGGCCGCGGGCGCGGAGGCCCGCTTCATCGGCCGGATGACGGACGTGCGCTACGACCGCGCGGCCGAGCTGACGCTGCGGGACGAGGTACTCCGCGTGCGGACCTTCTCGCATCCGGATGGCCGCACCGAACGGCTCATGGCGTGGAAGGGTCCGACCATGCGCTCGGCGGACGGATACAAGCTGCGCGAGGAGATCGAGCTGCCGCTGGTGGACGGCTCCCCCGATCCCGAGCGGCTCCTGCTCGCGCTCGGCTACCAGCCGACTCACGCGATCGAGCGCGTGGTCGAGGTCTATCGCCTGCGCGGCGCCACCGCTCGGCTCGAGATCTATCCCCGCATGGACGTGCTGCTGGAGGTGGAAGGCGAGCCGGCCGCCATCGAGCAGGCGATCGTCGCGACCGGTATCCCCCGCGGTGACTTTACCGCCGAGCCGCTGATCGAGTTCGTGCGGCGGTTCGAGGCTCGGAGCGGCGAGCCGGCGCTCCTGGCCACCACGCCGCGCGCCGTGCCGGGAGCCCGGTAGTGGCGCGAACCGATGTGCCGCCCGCCTCCTGGGACATCCCCGAGCTCGGTCCGTCGCTCGGCCGGCTGACCGATCCTCAGCCTGACGGCGAGGGCGCGCTCGGCGTGCGGCTGGACGACATCCGGCTCAAGCTGGTGACGGGCGTATTCGAGCTGGCGGGCGCGGGCCGTGAATGGGTCGCGGCGGGCGATCCGGACGGCGCGGTGGCGGCGCTCAACCGCCTCGCGTGGATCGGGCTGTGGGAGAAGGCGGTGGGTGCCTCGGCCGAGCGGGTGGCCGCTACGGTGAATGCGCGCCTGGATGAGGCGGGGGCGGAGTCGCGCTATCCCGCGCGCCGCCTGCGCGCCGCCCGCCTCACGCCTACCGACGTTCGCTCCATCGCCGCCCGGCTCGGCGGCGGTGGCGGCGGCTTCGTCGCGGCACTCGACGAGCTGGAGCAGGCGGCGCACGGCACGTCGGGCCATCACGACCGTGCCGCGGCCGCGGCGGCATGGCGGTCGGCGCTCACCGCCGCCGCGCGGCGGCTCGAGGCGGCGTGGATCGCCCTCGAGCAGGCCGCCCTGGTCGAACAGGTGCAGTGGCAGGGCGACGTGGAGCGCGTGCGCGCCTGGCACCTTCCCCGCTGGCCGCTCTGGCTGATCACCGCGGCCGTGCTCGGCGGCGCCATCTACCTTGGTCTGGTGCTCGGCGGCTACGTGCCGCTGCCGCGGCCGCTCGCCGGCTTCGCCGAGTTCTGGTGGAGCCGCCTGTGAGCGTGGTCGGCGTGGGGATCGATCTGGTGGACCTCGGACGCATCGCGCGGATGTTCGAGGACAAAGGCGAGCACGCGATGAACCGGCTCTTCACGCCCGAGGAACGGGCCTACCTCGCGACCCGACCCGACCCGACCGGCAACGCCGCCGCTCGCATCGCCGCGAAGGAAGCGGTCTACAAGGCGATGCAGTCGCTGCCGGGCGCGCGGGCGATCGGCTGGCGGGAGATCGAGGTCACCCGCGATCCCGAGGGGCGCCCGGCGATCCAGCTGCACGGGCTGGCGGAGAAACTGGCAGCGGAGGCCGGCGGGGTGACGATCCAGGTATCGCTGACGCACTCGGCGCTCTCGGCGGGGGCGGTTGCGGTGGTGAGCGCGCCCAAGGGATGAGCACGAGAGAAGGCGCGATGTCACCCTGAACGCAGTGAAGGGGACCATGCCCGCATGGTCCCCTTCGCTTTACTCAGGGTGACACCAGTCCTCCTCCTTCTACGCTCTCCCCAACCCCAACACTTCCCGCACCCGTCTCGCCAGGACGTCGGGCGTAAACGGCTTCTGCACGAACGCGCTGGGCGGTCCGAGCCCTCGCAGCGTCAGCTCGTCGTCGGTGTAGCCCGACAGGAACAGGATCGGGAGCCCGGGCCGCTCCACCGCGAGCCGCCGCGCCAACTCGCTGCCGCCCATCTCCGGCATCATCACGTCCGCGATGACGAGGCTGACGGCGCCGTCGAATTCGGAGAGGCGCATGAGCGCCTCCCATCCGTGGCCCGCCTCCAGCACCCGGTAGCCCTGCTCCTCCAGCGCGGCCTTGGCGAAGAGCCGCAGCGGCACTTCGTCTTCCACCAGCAGGACGATGCCGGAGCCCTTCGTCGTCGCGACGGCGCTGCCGCCCGACTCCGCGCGCGCCATCGGCAGATAGACGCGGACCGTCGTCCCACGGCCAGGTGCGCTCTCCACGTCCACGTGTCCTTCGCACTGCTTCACGATGCCGTACACCGTCGCCAGACCGAGGCCGAGCCCACGGCCCTCCTCCTTGGTGGTGAAGAACGGCTCGAAGATCGAGGGCAGGGTCTCCGGATCGATGCCGGTGCCGGTGTCGCGCACGGTGATCATCACGTAGTGCCCGGGCGGCAGCTCGGGACTGGCGCGCACGTCGTAGTCGGTGATCTGCTCGTTCGCGGTGCCGAGGGTGAGCCGCCCGCCGTCCGGCATCGCGTCGCGGGCGTTGATCACCAGGTTGAGGATGACCTGCTCCAGGTGACCCGGATCCGCCCGCACCATCCCGACGGACGGGGAGAGGACCGTCACCAGCGTGAGGTCGTCGCCGATGAGCGGGGGCAGGAGCCGGACGAGGTTGCCGATGAGGCGGTTGAGATCGACCGGACCTGAATCCGCGGCGTGCCGCCGGCCGAAGGCAAGGATCTGCCGGGTCAGTCCCGCCGCGCGCTCGGACGCGTGCCGGATTTCCTCCAGGCCTTCCCGCTGCGGATCGCCCGGGCGCACGTCGCGCAGCAGCAGGCTGGTGTATCCCTGGATCGCCGTGAGGAGGTTGTCGAAATCGTGCGCCACGCCGGCGGCGAAGCGGCCGAGCACCTCCATCTGCTGCGCCTGAGCCAGCTCGCGCTCGAGTCGCTCGCGCGCGCCGATGTCTCGAGCGGTCAACACCATCCGCTCCGAACCCGACCAGTTCCGCGGCGGACTCGCGATCGCTTCCACGCTTCGCCACCCGCCGTCCACGTGCAGCAGCCGGAAGGCGATCGGCGGCGCCGGCTCGGAACCGGGCGCAATCGCGGCGCAGGCCGCGAGCACGGCCTCGGCATCCTCCGGGTGTACGAACGCGGCGAGCGGACGCCGCAGCATCTGCTCCGCCGGCCAGCCGAGGAAGCGGGGGAGGGAAGGACTGACGAAGCCGATCTGCCACTCGGGATCGAGCGTCAGGATCAGGTCCGACGAGTGCTCCTGGAGCAGGTCGAACCACTGTTGCCGTTCCTGGTACGTGGCGCCGACGGTCTTGAGCCTGGAGGCCATCTGGCCGATCGCGTCCGCCAGCACGCCGAGGTCGTCGTGACCCCGCACGGCGGCGCGCGCCTCCAGATCGCCGGCGGCCATGCGGCGGGTCGCGGTGATGAGACGCTCGCCCCGCCGCAACCGGTCCCGCTCGCGCCATAGCCAGGCGGCGATGCAGAGCAGCAGAACGCCGAGCACGGCGTAGGTGTAATGGGCTTCGTTCACGCGGACTCTTTCAATTCCGACTGCCGGACTCTAGTTTACGCCCGGACCTATTGAAACCGGATGAAAATGACTATCATCGGCGCAGTCCTGCCGATTCTGCTCTCGGCCATCGCGCAGGTTCCCGCCCAACAGGTTGCCACTGCGAAGGATCCGGGCGTCGCCGTGCGTCGGGTGGCCGCCACCGCGACCCTCGCGGCGCAGGAATACCGCGTCGGGGTGGTGGACGGCCGGGTCGTCGCCCAAGCCGAGGTCGAGGAAGCCAGGCTGTTCCTCCAGGAGGCGCGGCGGGCCGCCACCGGTCTCGCGTCGGCCGAGGGCCCGGATCCCGTCGCCTCGGTGGACTCGCTGCTCTCGCTGGTGGAGCGGCTCGCCC
>Ga0190265_10003325_pt1 | contig 10966 bp, 8 predicted proteins | sample Popmic124T_FD_133135 | JGI IMG/M metagenome (GOLD analysis project Ga0190265, IMG submission 133135) | Populus adjacent soil microbial communities from riparian zone of Indian Creek, Utah, USA - 124 T | ecosystem: Environmental > Terrestrial > Soil > Riparian zone | place: USA: Utah | collected...
AGGAGCAGAGCAGCTCGCGGAGCGGTCGTCTCGTTCGCTGGACGCGTCAGCGGAATTTTTAGCCGTCCAGAATTTCTCTGGATCGCTCAAAGTTCCGCTGGACGGCTCAGCGGAGCTTTCGACGCGTCCGCAGAAAAATGGGCGGCTCAAAAAAATTTTCGGCGCGTCAGAATTCCGCGCGGCGCGTAAAAATTACACCGGCCGCGTCAGAAAACCGTTGGACGGCTAAACGGAAGATTTAGCGGTCCAGAGTTTCTCCGGACGGCTCAAAAAAATTTTCGGCGGCTCAACGGAATTTTTGACGGCTCAACGGCGGGCGGGACGGGTAGAAAAGCGGGACGTGGCGGCAAAACAGGAGGACAGGCCTCCTTCCAGCGCCCCCGGCCGGGAATCCTTGCCGGCGGCATTGACCCTCGCCGGAACAGAAGCGTAGTTCAGTGAAACGCTGCTCGGCAAGAGGATTCTGGACGAGGAGTCAACCCGCCGACGGCACCCGGAGACGCTAGCCGAGGGATCGAATCCATAGGCGGAAGCCGGCCTCCAGCATTGGCCAGGGCCGGCCCAGCCTCTCGCGCAGGGCCTCGGGGTCCGGCGGTCTTCCCTCGGCGACATCCGAGAGGAAGGCGCGGAAAGCGGGAGCGAGCGAGCCCTGCTCTCCCTGCAGCAGGTAGCGGACGAAGAAGGAGGACTGGGCGTAGTTCAGCTCTCCGTTCCGGCGGACGAACTCATCCCAATCCAGCGCGAGGAGCTGCGGGAGCGGCCGGAGGTCGCCCGACGATGCGGCCTGGAGCAGGTGCTGGAGCGCGGCCCGGGCTCCATACGTCTCGATCCGCCTCCCCACCCGGACGGTCACGCCGCCGAGCGTACCGGGCACCAGCCGGCCCGAGGTGTCGATCCTCGACTGGGAGAGGTCGTCGGCGATCCCCTCCTCCAGCCAGCTCGGCAGGGCCGGACCGATCGCCCTACGGTTGAGAAGGTGGGCCAGCTCGTGGACCAGCGTGGAGGCCACCTCCGAGACCGGGCGCCGGGCGTCGTACAGGGAGACGATGCCGTGGCCGGTGTGGCCACTCGCCGGCAGCTCGGCCACGTTCGTCGCCTGCGCCAGGAAGGCGCGGTAGTCCGACTCGCGGGAGAAGAGGATCACGGCCTCGGCCGGGTCTCCCACGGGAGAGACCCCGAACCGGGACCGGTAGGTCGCCTCCAGCCCGCTGGCCACCCGGTCGAGGAAGGCCAGCCGCGCAGGATCTCGAAGGTCCGTGTAGATCAGATAGGGACCGGCGCGTCCGACGATCTCGGGCAGGGTCAGCCGGGCTCGCGCCCAGGCCAGCCGCTGCTCGTCCGGAGCGCGCCCGGCCACCGGCCTCACCGGGTCGGGGTCGCTGCCCAGGGGAGGCCCGGGTCCAACCCAATCGCGGCTGGGGACCCAGCCGACCGTGTCGCCATACTGGACCTGGACCCACCCGGGCCGCCGGTCCAGCACCTTGAGGACGGCAATCCTGGAAGGAGTGAGCACCGGAGCCGCCCCGGGCCGCGGCTCGGAAAGCAGCGGGATCCCCGGCTTCACCGTGACCCGCTCCACCCCCTCCGGCTGAGCGTCCCGCGGGATCTCGATTTCCGTCTCGGGCTGTCGCGGTCCCGGGGAAGATCGTGGTCGTCGCCGGACCGGCCGGGGGACCTCCTCGGCCGCGATTTCCTCCTCAGTGCCCTCCGGCGGGATCACGAACGGGGCCGGCTCCCTGCGGCGCAGCTCCTGAGCGAGAGGTCCGACCACCGGCCACTCCTCGGCCTGAGCCACGAGGGGCGATTCCGGGTTGAAGAACGCCCAGACGCCCCCCAGAATCGCGGCCAGCAACGCCCAGACCAGGACGACGAAGACCTTCCGCATTCCTTCAGCCCATCAACCTCCGCTGGCGGCCCGGATGAACGCGGCCACGTCGCGCTTCAGCTTCTCCCGGTCGACCTTGCGGATGTACATCATGTGGCCCGACTCGTAGTACGCCTTCGTCACCCGCTCCGCGTACCCCGGGTCGAAGCCCAGGTGATCGAACGTGTACTCCGTGGCGAAGTAGGGGGTCGCGAGGTCGTAATAGCCGCTCCCCACGAACACCTTCAGGGCTGGATTGCGCGCCATGGCCTGGCGCAGGTCCTCGGCCACGTTCACGTAGCTGTTCTCGAACTCGCGGTAGCTCCAGGGCCGCACCCGGCCGGTCAGGATCTCGTACGGCAGGTCGCTCTTGAACTCCAGGTCCTGCGCGACGTAGTCGTTGAGCACCCCGGCGTACGGTCCGAGGATGGCGGCGTAGCTCGGGTCGAACTCGGGCTCCTCCCCCTCCGCGCTGCGGTCGATCCCCTGGAACCGGCTGTCGAGCCGGCCGACCGTCTTGCGCTTGGCGCGCAGCAGTTCCTTGGTGAAGGGATGGATCACCGGGCGCAGGTTCACCCGCTCCACGTACTCCGGCGACAGGCCGGTCAGGCGGGCGACCTTCTGAGCGATGTCCCGCCGCCGCTCGGGCGCCAGGTCGTTCCCCTGGGCGAGAGCGAGCATGTACTCGCCGATGGCGAAGCGCTCCGCCTCCTCCAGCGCCTTGCGGAGGTCCCCCTGGAGGTCCGCCGGCAGCCGCTTGTGGTACCACGCCGTGGCCGTATAGGTTGGGAGGAAGAGCGGGTATGGCAGGTCGTTCCCCACCTGGAAGCGCGCCGTCTGGAAGTTCAGGATGGACGAGATCAGCACCACCCCGTTGAAGTACATCCCGTAGCGCTCCTGGAGATGGTGGACCAGGGCCGCGGACCGGGTCGTGCCGTAGCTCTCGCCGGACAGGAACTTGGGGGACGACCAACGCCCGTTGCGCGTGGCGTAGAGATGGATGAGCTGCCCCACGGACTCGACGTCTTCCCGGAGACCGTGGAACTGGCGGGCGTTCTCACCCGGGGCCGGCCGGCTGTAGCCGGTGATGACCGGGTCGATGAAGACCAGGTCGGTGACGTCCAGGATCGACTCGCCGTTGTCGGTCAGGCGGTAGGGGGGCGCGATGCCCAGCCCCTCGTCGTCGAGGACCACCCGCCGCGGTCCAAAGGCGCCCATGTGGAGCCAGACCGAGGAGGAACCGGGTCCGCCGTTGTAGGTGAAGGTGATGGGTCGCTTCGAGAGATCCTGTACTCCATCACGGGTGTAGGCCACGAAGAACATGGAAGCCTTGGCCTTGCCCTCCTCGTCCCGGAGCACGAGCGTTCCGGCCGAGGCGGTATAGGCGATCAAGGCGCCGCCGATCGTCGCCTTGTGGCGGGTGGTAACGATCCGGTCCTCGAGCGGTTTCGCGGGCGCTTGGGGAGCCGGGGTCTCCTCGGCGGGAGCCTCGACCCGCCGCGGGCGCTCCTGGGCGGTGGCGTTCCCCCCGAGCAGCACAGCCAGGGACAAAAGCAAGAGAGTCTGGCGCAAGGGTCGAACCTCCTTCAGGAAAGCGGCATCGCCGCGCGGCTATCCCTATCAGAAGGAGGACGGGGAGGGAAGCATCATCGCCCAAGCCTCGGCCACGCTCGCCAGGTGCCCCACAGGTAGGCGATCCCGATCGTCAAGGAGACCGCGGAAAAGACGAGATGCCTGGGAATGGCCCCTTGCAGGAGCTCCGAGATCAAGGCCAGACCGCGCACCGTGTAGATCAACCCGATCACGACGAGGCCGGTCCGGAGCAGCGGCAGCCTGCGAATGCTCCCGGCGCCGGAGAAGGCGTAGAGCGCAAACACCGTGAACACGGCAGCAATGCCGAGGGTGATCACGGCCGGCAGGAAGGAGCCCGCTTCGGCTTGGCGGGCGAGATCCTCGCCGGCTCCGAAATAGCGATAAGCCCGCGGACCCACGAAGACGATGACCACATGGAGCGCCGCAACGGCAGCGCTGAGGCAGCCGGCAATTTTGAGAGCGATGTTCCCATTCATGAGCAACCTCTCACCTGGCAAAGCTGCACGTTCCGTCAGCCACCACCTTGTCGCGGATCACGACCTGAAGCGGCGAAGGCGCTGGCTTGACGTCCTCCTCCTCCTCCTGGTGATCCTTGTCCGGCCAGCAAACGAATCGCCCCTGAAAGGTGATGACCGTGTTGTCCGGGGTGCCGCTGATGGTTGGATCATCAAGATCGTCCTCGGTCAGATCCTGGCTGGCAAGATTGAGCTTTCCGAGCTCTCGAAGGTCGTGCTCTCCGACCTCATAGACAACATAGCCGTCTGGCTCTTCCGTACCCAGCTCACCCAGAACCAGCAGGCGCATGCCGACCTCGACCAGGTGCGGCTTCAGCACCCATGTCCCGAAGTGCAGTCGTCCGCTGTCCAGGACGGTTGGCCTGTCTGTGACCTTGACCAGCACGAGCCGCCTGCCCCATCGATCTCGATCCAGGTCTTCCCCGACTGTTACGAGGTACACGTGGGGCCGGCCGGGTACTGGCGATATTTCGGAAACACTGGGCGGGACTGACCATGTCTCGAGCTCAGAGGCCGCCGTTACGATCGCGTGTGCATTCGCGGTGATGATCTCCGCGTCTCTTTTGTCTACATCCAGATCTGCGTAGCGCCGGAACGATCCGGATTCCATGCCCGGGATCGGCCGACGTTCGGCTGTCGTGGGCTTTCCGGCCTGCTCCAGGGTGAGCCGGCTGCCGCGGCCCTGAGCGTCCTTCTCGAAGGTTACCTTGCTGTTGAGCGGGCGCAGCAGGAAGCTGGTCTCGGATTGCGGGACCAGCGCGAGGGGCGGCTGGCTGCCCGCGCTCAGCAGGAGATCCTTGCCCTGGCGCGTGACCGTGAACAGGAGCTTCGACGAGGTCTCGTACTCTCCGACCAGGGCCGCGGCCGCCGCTTCCGCGCCTTCGACGGTCCCGGGCTCCTCCGGGAAGAATCCCGGCCAGCCATACTCGCGGGCGATGGCGCTCACGATCTCGTCCAGAATAGGGTTCCCTTCGTTGGAGTTGATCATGACCACCACGCCCATGCCGCGATCCCTGTAGAAGGTCGCGCCGGCGACGAACCCCTCGTCCCAGCCGCCGTGCTCAAAGCGCACGTCCGGATCCTTTCCCTCGAGGAAGAAGCTGATCCCCATGTTCTCTCCAACTTGGGGCTTCAGCATCTCGGCGACCGTCTCGCGCTTGAGCAGCCGCGGCGGATCGCCACGCAGGGACTTCTGCAGCTCGATTCCAGCGCGGGCTAGATCCCCGGCGGTCGTCCACAGCCCGGCCGCCGCCATTTCGGGATAGATGTGCCACCTGCCGGGCAGGGGGCGCGACTTCCAGGGATGAGCGGTCGCCGCGGCCGAGGCGCGGGCCGGCGGGAGCGGCTGCTCGTACGTGCTGCCCTTCATGTCCAGGGGATCGAGCACCAGCTCCCGCATGATCTGGGGGAACGGCTTGCCCAGGATGTCCGTGACGAGCTGCTGGGCCACCGTGGTTCCTCCTCCGGCATAGCGGAACTGCACGCCGGGGAGGATGTTCACCTCGACTCGGGGCGTGTTCGCCGGCGGCCGTCCGTCGAGCACCTCGACCACCGTGGGGATGCGCTCTTCGACGCCGTAGCCTGGGAACCCGTGGACCGTCAGGCCGGCCGAGTGCGAGAGGAGCTGCCGCAGCGTGACCCGCGGCTGCCACGAGCCCGTCGCGGGAATCTTCCAGGTGGCCAGGCGCTGGTTCACGTCGTCGTCGAGACCGAGCTTGCCCTCCTCGACCAAGCGCATGGCTCCGAGCGCGAAGATCGGCTTGCTGATCGATCCGGCCTGGAAGAGAGTCTCGGGCGTCACCGGTTCCGGCTTCCCCTGCTCGCGCACGCCGAACCCGCAGGCCCACTCCACCTCAAAGTCATTGACCACCGCGATGCTCACCCCGGGCGTGTGGTAGAACGCCATCCGGTCGGAGAGCTTCGCCGGATCCCCAAACCGTCCGTCCGTGGCAGTCCTCGGAAGCAGCCCGCTCACAACCCGATCGATCCGCTTCCGGATCTCGGGATCGTCCGTCGTGCAGGTGGTCTGGGCCGAAGCGGCCCTGGAGAGCAGCAGCAGCAATGCAAGACTCAGGCGGGCGAAAGCGGCCATGCTGCACCTCCGAAGCCGGGAGTGGATCTGCCAGCCCACTTTACGCGGGAAAGCGATGGGTTTCAATCCGGCGCACCGCCCCTGACCGCTGTCGCGACACGCAAGAGCAGTTTGGTGAGTCGGAGAAGAGAAATAGAGCCGAGAGCTTCTACTCCCTTGCTATAGTGCGCTCCATGGACAGGCCCACGAAGTCGACCAGCCGTTATCCTTCAGCGAGCTTGATCCGCTTGCCATTGATGACTGCGCAGATCTCCAGGCTTCCTCCAAGCGCCTCGACGTACCGGCGAATGGTTGAGATCCGGTGATCGTCGCGGCGCTCCATCTTCGATAGTTGAGATTGGGTGATCTCAACCCGTTGAGCCAGCTCCCCTTGGGTGAGGCCAGCTGCCTCTCTCAGTGCGCGTAGATCCATCTCCAGCAGCTCGCTCTCGATCTCCTGGTCGATCTGACGAAGCTCCTCGGGTGAGAATCTCTGTGCTCTGATGTCGGACCACTTCTTGCCAGTCATATCGGCTCCCGTTCGCAGCCGGGCTGCGGGTTCTTGCCGGCAACGATTTATTGCCGCCAAGACTATTCTGGAAGGGAGTAAAACAGCAAGGGGCGATCCTGATGAGGATCCGGAGCCGTCCCGTCCGAGGGATTCCCAGACCCTCAGTACCAGTCTTCGACGGACAGCCCGCCGACGCGGCTGAACTCTTTCAGCTTGTGGGTCACCAGGATCGCCCCGTGGGTCATTGCTGTACGCGAGGTTGCTCTCCCGGCCCGGGACGGCTTTCTAGTCAAGCATCTAAATAAAGATAGTTCTGTTAGCATGGAGCCGGATGTAAGGAGTGGAGCAGCCCGCTTGGGCTCCATTTCTTGAACCGACCAAGGAGGATGTATGAGCAGAGACAAAGCTAGAAGGCGTCATTCCTTTTTCTTGCTCACGACTCTCTTCGTTCTAGCGAGCGGGCTGGGGGCTGGGGCGGCTTCGGGTGCCGTCTGTCAGGGCGGCCCACATCCCGGTACGAACTGTACCCAGAACTGGCAATGCGAGACGGCCTGCGTTGGAGGCCCCCATCCGGGCTCGACCTGTACCCAGAACTGGCAATGTGAATCTGCCTGTGCCGGTGGCCCTCATCCGGGCTCGACCTGCACCCAGAACTGGCAGTGTGAAACTTCCTGCATCGGCGGTCCCCATCCGGGCTCGACCTGCACTCAGAACTGGCAGTGTGAAACGGCCTGTACCGGTGGTCCCCATCCGGGCTCGACTTGCACCCAGAACTGGCAGTGCGAAACGGCCTGCTCCGGCGGTTCCAACCATGGCTCAACCTGTACACAAAATTGGCAGTGCCCGGGAGGAAGCTGCAGCAACGTAGGTGCCTGCAATAACGTAGGCGCTTGCAACAACGTCGGCAGTTGCACCAACACCGGCTCCTGCACAAACGTCGGACGCTGCGTATAAAGCAACTGGAACCCTCCCTCTCCCATCGGGCGGGAGTCACGATGGGAGAGGGGTAGGAGTGAGTGGCCTAGTACCGCGGCACGGACCGGTCGACGTCCAGGCTCCAGGCGTCGATGCCTCCGGCCAGGTTGATGGCGCGGGCGAAGCCCATCTGGCGGAGGAGCTGCACCGCCTTGGCCGAGCGCATGCCGTGGTGGCAGTGCGCCACGATCGTGGCTGCCGGGTCGAGCTCGCCGAGACGATCCTGGAGCTCGGGGAGCGGGATCAGCTTCGAGCCCTCGATCCGGGCGATGTCGTACTCCTGCGGATTGCGGACGTCGAGGACAGTGATCTCCTCGCCCTCGTCCAGCCGCTGCTTCAGCTCTGCCACCGTCATCTCGAAGTCATCTCCCATGGTCGCGCTCTCCGGTTGCGGGGCGATCCCGCAGAACTGCTCATAGTCGATCAGCTCCCGCTGCGTCGGGCTTTCCGAGCAGACCGGGCATTTGGGGTCCTTGCGCAGCTTCAGCTCGCGGAACTTCATCTTCAGGGCGTCGAACAGCACCAGCCGGCCGATCAGCGGGTCGCCGGCCCCGACGATCAGCTTGATGACTTCGTTGGCCTGGAGCGAGCCGATGATCCCCGGCAGCACTCCGAGCACTCCGCCCTCCGCGCAGGAGGGCACCAGGCCCGGCGGCGGCGGCTCCGGGAAGAGGCAACGGTAGCAGGGCCCCTTCGCTCCCCAGAAGACCGAGACCTGGCCCTCGAAGCGGAAGATGGAGCCGTAGACGTTCGGCTTGCCCAGCATCACGCAGGCGTCGTTCACCAGGTAGCGGGTCGGGAAGTTGTCGGTCCCGTCCACCACGAGGTCGTAGTCCTTGAAAAGGTCGAGGGCGTTGGCCGACTCGAGACGGGTTTCGTGCGGGACGATCTTGATGTGCGGGTTGATCCCGCGCAGGCGCTCGGCCGCGGCTTCGGTCTTCGGCCGGCCCACGTCCTTCTCGCTGAACAGCACCTGCCGGTGGAGGTTGGTTTCGTCGACCGTGTCGAAGTCGACGAGGCCGAGGGTGCCGACGCCGGCCGCGGCCAGGTAGAGCCCGAGAGGGGAGCCCAGGCCGCCGGTGCCGATCATCAGGACCTTCGCGGCCTTGAGCTTGCGCTGACCGGCCGTGCCGATCTCGGGCATGATCAGGTGCCGGCTGTAGTGCCGGATCTCGGGCTGCGACAGCTCCGGCAGGGTCTCGGTCTCCGCCTCCATGGTGACCGAGGGGGACGCCGCGCCGCCTGCAATCGAGGGGATGATGACCAGCGTGTCCCCCTGGGCGACCGGCGTCTGGCCGCTGTTCAGGTGGCGCACGTCCTCGTCGTTGAGGAAGACGTTGACGAAGCTGCGCAGCGTGCCGTCGTCCGTGTAGAGGTGGCGCCGCAGGGTGGGGAACTTCTCGGTCAGGGCGGAGAGGGCCTCGCCCACGGTGGAGCCTTCCACCTGGACCTCTCCCTGCTCGGACGTGAAGCGGCGCAACGGGGTCGGGATCTGGATCGTGACGCTCATCAAACGGCCTCCTTTTGACCGAACCCGCTGGCGGACTGGTCGATCTCTTCCTCGTCGAACTGCTCCCGGTCGTCGGCCAGGCGCCAGCTCCGGATGTCGGCCACTTCCCTCTTCAGCACGGAGATGATCAGGTAGGACACCCCCGGCCAGGCGTGCTCGCGGTCGAAGTCGCTCGGCCGCGCCGGATGGTCGGGATGGGAGTGGTAGTAGCCCACGACGTCCAGGCCCAGGGCGCGCGCTTCCTTGTGCGCGGCCAGGACCGTCTCGGGATTGATCAGATATCGGTTGTGACGGCTGTCGTTCCTCTCGTTGCCCACCGAGAGCACGCGCTCGACCACGGTGGTATTGGCGGCATCTCCAAGGGAACGGCCGATCAGGACGCCACAGCACTCGTCGGGATAGCTCACGGAGGCGTGGCGGCCGGCGGTGTGCAGGTGGCGGGTCGAGATGACCAGACGGCTCATGCGTGCGATTCCTCCCAGAAGCGGTCCGAAAGATACTTGTCCGCGTTGTCGCAGAGGACCGTGACGACGGTGCCGGCCTCCAGTCCGGAGGCCACGTCCAGGGCCGCCGCCACGTTCGCTCCCGAGGAGATTCCGACCAGCAGCCCGGCCTCGCGGGCCAGCCTCTTCACCATTGCGTAGGCCCTCTCCGTCGGGATCTCGCGCGCCTCGTCGGCCAGGGTGGGATCGTAGATCGGCGGCACGATGGCCGAGGCCATGTGCTTCATGCCTTCCAATCCATGGAAGGGCGAATCGGGCTCCACGGAGATCAGGCGGACGCCGGGCGCCTTCTCGCGCAGGAACCTTCCCACACCCATGAAGGTGCCGCTCGTGCCCAACCCGGTGACGAGATGGGTGATCTCGCCTTCGGTCTGCTCCCAGACCTCGGGTCCGGTGGTGCGGTAGTGCGAGCGCCAGTTCTCCGGGTTGGAGTACTGGTCCAGGTAGGCCCAGCGCTCCGGCTCCCCGGCGACCAGGCGGCGGGCCTCCAGGATGGCGCCGTCGCTGCCCGCGAGCGGATCGGTCAGCCGCAGCTCCGCGCCATAGGCCCGGAGGATGAGCTTGCGCTCCGGGCTGGCGCTGTCCGGCAGGCAGAGGGTCACGGGGATGCCCATCGCGGCTCCGACCATGGCGTAGGCGATGCCGGTGTTGCCCGAGGTCGAGTCGAGCAGCCGCCGGCCGCCTGCGAACAGCCCCCGCCGCTGGGCGTCGAAGACCATGGCCAGCGCCGGACGGTCCTTGACCGATCCCCCCGGGTTGGCGAACTCGGCCTTGGCCAGGAGCCTCACCCCGGGTCGGTCCACCAGCGCGGAAAGGTCGAGCATCGGCGTGTTGCCGATCAGCTCGAGCAGCCGCAGGGGGCGGCGGAGCGCGGTTGTCTGATGAGGTAGGGTGAGCGTTTCCATGGGGGCTATCGGCGCTAGCGGGAATCTGCCGAAGAAGCTAGCAGAGCCCCTGGAAGCTGTAAAGGTGACGCTGAGGCTCACAATTCCCTGGACCGGAACGGGAGTTTTCCCTTCCACAGGGTAGGGCCGGCAGGATGCCGGCGCTCATGACGCGCCCGCCCCCTGGACGGCCCGCCCCCGGCGCGGATGGCCCGGCCCCAGCTCGTACGACGCGCAACCGCCGCGGCTGACCTGTCCACAATGGGTACGGCCTCCTACCAGGCGCGCATGGCCCGCACGCGTCGGGGACGCCTCGTCCCCGACGCGTAGGGCTTCGTACCCGAAGCTCAGGACTTGCCCGCGCAAGTTGTGCCTCGTACGCGCAGAGCAGGGCTTCCTGCCCTGCGCGTACGCCTCGCCCCCGCAGATCCAGACATATGTCCGACCGCTAGGTAGTTGAGTCGATCGTCAGGCGTTGCAAGAGCGACTAGCAGAGCGATGAGCTCAATCATTGGTGGGCTCCTCCATCTCGCGGTCGAT
>Ga0190265_10003326_pt1 | contig 10966 bp, 10 predicted proteins | sample Popmic124T_FD_133135 | JGI IMG/M metagenome (GOLD analysis project Ga0190265, IMG submission 133135) | Populus adjacent soil microbial communities from riparian zone of Indian Creek, Utah, USA - 124 T | ecosystem: Environmental > Terrestrial > Soil > Riparian zone | place: USA: Utah | collected...
AGCTTGCGGTGATCGAGAATGTTCCGGGCCTACTGGTCGGACCTCGGCGAGCCTATTTCGATCAGACCGTGGCAACGCTAAAAGGCATGGGTTATGTGGTTGAGCATCAACTCCTCAATGCTGCTGATTTTGGTGTTCCGCAGAATCGAAGACGGGTGTTTCTTGTCGCTCACCACGGTGGTTTTCAGTTCCCGAAAGCGACTCATGAGGAACCGATCACGGCGGGTCAGGCCATTGGTCGACTCGCTAAACGGATACCGAAAGACGCGCGCTTCCTCACTCCCAACATGGATGCCTATATTGCGAAATACGAGGCCGCATCGAAATGCCGTCACCCACGGGATCTCAAGCTTGATCAGCCGTCTCGAACCTTGACGTGCAGAAATCTCAGTGGTGCAACCGGCGACATGATGCGCATTCGACTTGACGATGGACGACGCCGACGCCTTGAAGTGCGCGAGGCGGCTCGGCTGCAGTCTTTTCCAGATTGGTTCAAATTCCAGGGTACGACCGCATCGCGATTTCGCCAGATAGGCAACGCAGTGCCTCCCTTGCTCTCGCTGGCACTGGCCAAGCAGGCTCGCTTGTACTTCGAAGCACGGGAGTCGGAGGCGCAGTCATCCTCTACTGAGGCTTCGGCTCCAGTCGAGATTGCAGCGTGAGTTCTTCTCCCGAGTACCCCTTTCCTTCGAGTCCAGCCGCCACGGCAACGATGAAAGCCAATCGCCGAGTCGACACTCGGCCAGAGGCGCTGCTCCGGTCGGCATTGCATCGGCGGGGTCTTCGATTCAGGAAGGACGTCTACCTGAGAGTCGGCGAGGTACGCACCAAGGCGGACATCGTTTTCCCTCGTCACCGGATCGCGGTTTATCTAGACGGCTGCTTTTGGCACTGCTGTCCTGAGCACGGACAGCTTCCACGAGCGAATCGAGGCTACTGGAAGCCGAAGCTAGAGCGGAATGTCCGACGCGATAAGGAAGTGACTAAAGCCCTTAGTCGCGAGGGATGGACCGTGATTCGCATCTGGGAGCACGAGCCAATTGAGCTTGCCTCACGGCGGATTCAAGCAGCCGTTCGAAGCACTAAGCCCTAATGAGAATTGTTTCCCCCGCGCACCGTCATCCGTAGACCGAGGCAACGGATAGGGCCATCGATGCGGTCATAAAACGCACTGAGCGCTATGAGCCACACCCCGAGGGCTGCAAAAGGCAGCAACCCGAAGGCCAATCCCCCTACCAGAACTACTGCGCTTCCCGGCGCTATCGCCATAATAACTCCCACCACTGCCATGAGAAGACGCGTAGCGCCGTCTGCCGCAGAGTGACTCCGGCGTGGTGGTGGAATGCTGCCAGCGGGCATCCTGGTCTCCAGATTCAAAGGAGCTAGGTCAGGCCGCCGCCGTCGCCTCCGTCCGATCTCGCAAAGTTCCCATCTTCGCCCCAAGCGCTCGCTTGATCGCGTTGGCCACGTGGTAGCGGGGCATCACGGCAGCCGTGAGCGAGACTTCCGATAGCACTGCCTCAAGATCACTACTGGACCAATTCCGGTCGCCTTGCAGCTGCTGGCAGCCGATCACGGTCTCGATGAGCGTCTGCTCGAACCACTCTCGAACAACCTCGACAACGAACTCATTGTTCGACTCAAGCTCGTACTCGCCGCACCAGTGTTCCACCATGTTGGCGAACACTCGAAAGTCCGCATTTATTTGCAGCATGTTTTCCTCGGACAAATACTTAGCGGCTCGGTCCTCTAGTTCCTCCGAGGAACGCGTTGGGGGCTCGTCATGTTCCGACAACCACACAACGCGTGGGAGCGGAGGAGTGCCCTCTTCAGCTTCCTCTGCCTCCATCCCCTCTGCCGCCAAGGCAGAAGCAAGGAGATCGCCGGTCTTATCCCGCTCTTTCTTTGGCTTCTTCGAGCGCTCTGGCTTGGAGCTGCCGCCCATGGCGGCGTCTTGAGGATCTGAAGACTCCGTTGGTGGACCAGCAACGTTTTTCCCGCCTGCCCTTAGCCGCACACGCGAAAGCCGATATAGCTTGGAGTAGTTCCTGAGTCGCTCCTCGATGGACTGCCGGTGATCGGCACCTCGAGCACCCGATATGACGGCGTCCATGTGGTCGCGGATCTCCTGAGGCATCTTCTCTGCCCGAAACTCAGCAGCCCAATCCGAATAGGGCAGAGTGCTGCCGTCAAGAAGGAGCTGCGACCGGGCAGTGTTCGACGTGAGCCGCCGCGCGCCACCGTTCTGCGGCTCGACATAGAGAACGACCCGATCCGCCCCGAAGATCACACCGAACTGCTGAAGCCGGGCGGTCCCTGCGCGCCCCGTCGTCAACTCGTAGAGCTCATCCTTGTGTAGAGCAGCGAAATGTCCCGTGTTCGGCAAGGAGTAGCTGCGCCTGGCCTCAGAATCCTCGAGAATCCACCAGTGCACGTCGCATCCGTCCAGCGACACCGTGCCCATCTTGTCTGAGTATTTGCTCAGGAACCACTCCATGCCCCTTACCTGGCGCCGGCTATTCCTCTCGGTGTCCTCACGCGGCTGGTCCCAGCCCTCCCTAGCCCGCACAACAACGCCATCGGGGAATCGGAAGTAACGCGAGCCCAGCTGCCGGTTGAACCAGCGCGAACGAGTTGGAACCCCAGGCGGACCATCGATAGTCCGGTCCTCAGGTCCACGTCCAAGCAGAGTGACCCTGGTGCCGTGCTGATCGATCTGCTCCGGCCTCGCCTCCGGACCAAGTGGCACGACATGAGAGTAAGAGCCATCGGGGAGCTGAAATTGCTTGAGACCGTACTGCTGCGTTTCGGGGTCCCGCCACAACTGGATCATTGCTCCCGTGCCGCCCACCCAGGACTGGTAGACGACCCCGGCCGGATTGCGGGTAGCAGCGGCGATCTTGGCGCCGACGCCGAAGTTTCCATCAACCGCCTGGATATGCCCGGACGAAGAAAGGTGGTTGATGTGTTGCACCATCTCCATTCCGGTCATCCCACGGCCGTCATCGATGCAGCAAAGCTTGAGCTGGCCGGTCAAATCGAACAGCTTCTGATCGACATCCCAGACCACCTGCTTGGCTCCTGCCTCTAGCGCGTTCTCAGTCAGCTCTCGCAGATATTGGAGGTCGTCGCAATCCTCGCCGAGTCGCTCCAGCAGGAAGCCGAGGTTGGCGACCTTCATGACCATGGTTTGGTCAGCGTCATCGCCCAGAGGCAGGACGGACTGAGGGGACCCGTTCTCCACGGGCGGGGTGTCCTTGGACACGGTAGTTCTCCTTGATCGTGCGGCAGCGCCGCCTAGATATGGGCCCCCGGACCGGCCTGCGATCAGTGGGTCGGAGCTACCGAGCGACTGTCACGCAAGTGATACGGAAGTGTGACGACCATAGAGCGCTCGTCGGAGGGAACCGCTGACGAACCCGCAATTACCCGAGAACGCACTTTCAAGGATCGCGTAGCTTCTAGGACGCCGGAGGCAAGCCCTTACAGAGATCGAGGGCAGGTGCCTCATCGCCGGGCAGCAGATGGGTGTAGCGAGTCAGCGTAAAAGCGGGTGAGTGATGGCCGAGGGCGCGGCTTAGCTGGAGGAGGTTGGTGCCTTGGCTGAGGTGGATCGAGGCGAAGGTGTGGCGGAACGTGTGGAAGCCAGCCCAGGGAGCGTTGACCTCCTCCACGAGCGGCTTGAGGACCCGGCGGCGGAGGTTGTTGGGATCGAGGGCGCTACCGCTCTCATTGGGGAAGGCCAAGGCGGTGGAGTCGTGATCGGGCTGCGCGGCCAGGTGCGCACACAGCCGCGCCACCAACGGAGCCGGTAGGCGGACCTCGCGGCGGCCGTGCTTGCTCTTGGGCGGCTCGATCCGTTCGCGGACGATGGCGCGACGGACGCAGACCTCGGGCTCGTCGATGTCGAGCTGGAGGTGCAGGCGCTGGAGGGCGATCGCCTCGCTGATCCGTAGGCCGCAACTCGCTAGGAGCTCGAACAGCGGCTTGTGGCGCTCGGGCGCCATCGCGAGGACCGCGGAGAGCTGCTCGCGGGTGAAGACCTTGACCTCGTCCTCCTCGTCGGCGATCTGCTCGCGGTGGGGGAGTGCCAAGCCATGGGCGGGGTTGTGGCGGATCAGGCCCTCGCGCTTCGCAGTCGTCAGGGCGGCGCGGAGCGGGTTGACGATGTTGGCGACCGTGCTGTCCGCGAGGCGACGGCCCTGCTCGCTCTCGTCGGCGAGCCAGTCCAGGAAGCGGGCGATGTCGTAAGTCGTCAGGTCGACCAGCTTCAGCCTGCCGGAGAAGTAGGGACGGGCGTAGGCGGCGATCAAGCGGCGGTATTCGTCGCGGGTGTTCTCGCGGAAGCCGCGCCTCCCCTGGCCGCGGTAGCGCTCCACCCACTGGTCGAGGAAACGCAGGAAGGTGGTCGTCGTGCGCTCCTGCAACTCGCCGCGGTCGCGGTCGGTCTCACTCTCGCGCTTGATCCATCGCGCTGCCTCATAGGTGCGGGCGTTGCGCTTTCGCTGCCTCCCCGCCACTCGGATGACGGCGACGTAGCCGACGACATTGCCGTCGCCGTCGATGCGCTTGAAGACGCCGGGCGTCTTGGTCGTTCTGAGCCGCCGCTTGTCGCCGCAGCCTGGATCGGCCGCAGGGGCCAACGTATCCTGGGAAACGCTCATGAGCAGTACCTCCTGAGCCGGGGGCGGGTCGTTAGCGCGACGCCGCCCCGTTTTGACGTTGACGGACAAAACGTTACAAGGTGCGATGCGCCGAGCGACAGCGAGGCGCGCGGGAACCGGAGGCGAAGGTCAGCAGAGCCACGGCGAGGCTGACGGCGGCGGGACGATTCCGCGCCTTAGGGGACGGCCACCGGAGAGGATCGATCACGGAAGTAGACCCCTTCGGGATATAGATGTCAGCGATTTAGGAGCGTCGAAAAGCCAGGCCGCAAGCGGGCAAGAGGACGTTGCCGAGGGCAGCAATGCGAGCCGTAGTGCGAAGTGCAGTGCGAGCCGCAGTGCGAGCTATAGAGCGAGCCGCAGTGCGAGCCGGAGCTTGGGTGCGGACCCCGATGCGAACCCCAGTGCGGACCCCGGTGCGAACCACCGCGCGAAGTACAGAACGAAGCGCGAAACGAAGTACGGAACGAACGCAGAGCGAAGCGAGCACCTGCTCGGTTTAGGCGCCTGGATCGGCCTCCGAGATGTTGTACTCGCCCGATCCCATGCCGACGAAGCTGGGCCGGTAGGCGATGCCGTCAAGGAGGTCGGCGGGCGGGATCGAGAGCGCGCCGCCGAGCCGGATCACGATGTCAAGGCTGGGGACGTTGGCTTCCTTCTCGTACTTGTTGACCGCGCCCCGGCTGATCGAGGCGCGGGCTGCAACTTTCTCCTGGCTGAGACCGACGCGCTTGCGGCAACGGATCAGGTTCTCTGCGAACTGGGCTTTGAAGGTGCTGCTGTCGTAGCTCTGGAAGGTCATGCGGCTTTCAACTCCGGCCGCTCGGCGATCTCGAATCCTCCACCGACGACCTCGACGTACCCCGGCGTCCATTCGAGGCCATCAATCAGATCGCTCACTGGCGCTGAGAGGCTGCCCGCCAGCCTCAGGACCGTGTCGATGCGGGGCGTTCGCACGCCGCGCTCCAGAGAGCCGACCTGGGTGCGGTGGAGCTGGGCTCGGTAGCCCAGCTCTTCCTGGGAGAGCCCGGCGCGTTCGCGGCAGCGGCGCAGGTTCTTGGCGAAGCGAGCGGCGACCTCGGGCGAGGGCTCCATGGGGATCAGCCGCCTTCGCGATCGAGGTCGGCCAGCATGCCCTCGCAGGCGTCGTGACCGAGGCGGAACCGCCTGTTCGTCTCCTCGTCTTCCTCCCTCGACCTGCGCTCGGCAGGCGATTCGGTCAGCAGGCGCTCAGCTTCGTCCTGGAGCCGCTGGAGCAGCTCCGACAGCTCATCGAGCGGCATCGTCAGAGCGACCGACTCGCGGCCGTCATTCGGCCGCCAGCCGATGTCCTCCAGAAGTCGGAAGTCCTCGGCGAACTCGCGGCCAAGCCGCTCCGCGGCGTCGAAGTCTTTGCGCTGCTCCATCTCCACGAAGACGTCGCCAAGGCCGCCGAGGTGATTGCGCACCAGCGCGTAGAGCCCATCGCGCTGGTCCTTGCTGATCGTGGCGGTGCTGCTGGGCATCACGCGGCCGAACGTAGGTGGACGGGAGACCCTTCTCAAGGGCTTCGGCTGACCGTCACTTAGACCCCACATTGCCCCAGGCGTTGCCCCACGGCCGTTTTTCGCCCTCCCGCCCGATCCTTAGAACGCAGGAAACCCGCTTCACAAGCGGGTTTCACCGAACGCGCCCGACAGGATTCGAACCTGTGACCTTCGGTTTCGTAGACCGACGCTCTATCCAACTGAGCTACGGGCGCGGGGCCGCGATTCTAGGTCAGGAGTGAAATCCCGGCGATGGGCGCCTTCTCGCCGGCCATTGAATTGCAGCGATCGCGAGCTTAAACGATACGCCCGGCTCCGCTGCTGCCCGCTCGGCTAAGTCAGACGACGGTGATGACCGCGTCGTGGTTCAGCTCGCAGGGTTTATCGATGCCCAGCTGCAGCTGCGTAGTGACGACCACCCCGCCGACCGTGTGCGCGGCCTCGAACGGGTCGGTCCCCTCCTTGACGGTGTTGACGTCCTGCGCGATCACGAACAGGTACCAGGCGCCACCGGGGTCGCCCTTCTCCCCCGCGTCTCGGCTAAACCAGTAGGCGCCGGTATAGACGCCGTCGTTCGGATCGGCGTCGGGATCGAGACCGGCGTCGTCGAGCTGGAACTGGCGGTACGGGCCGTGCTCGGAGACCAGGTGCCCGGTGACGAGCAGCTCCCCGCCACGACAGAGGTCCCCGCCCGGCTTGACAAATTGCGCGGTGACCACGAGCGGGCCGCTCGCGCGGTCGTGCGTGGACGGCGCTTCGACCTCGTAGCGGTCGAGCACATGGACGTTCTCACGCCGGTCGCGATCCTCGTGCACATAGGTCGAGCCAACGTCGGTCTCGCGCGTGTAGGCCCACTCACCCTCGATCGCAAACGGCACACCCGGACTCGGCGACTCCACGTAGTCAATTTTCAGGCGAACGCCCTCGCCGACCGTCAACTCACCGGCCGGCGGCTCCGTCGCCTCCTGTCCGCGCCAGTGCAAGTCGGGATCGTCAGACGCGATGGCGACGGTCGCGATCCCCCCGGCAGCGCTGTAGAGACCTTTGGCGACAAGATCGTCCTCGCCTTTGCTCGCCGAGCTCGAGATTTTCGTGCAGCAGACGCTGGGGCCGGTCTCCTCGAAGGTACCGCCCACGGACACCGATCCGCCATCGAGAGTGCCGTCGCTGAAGTAGTCGTAGAGCGCCGCGCCGAGCAGCACCAGCCCCGCCAGGATCGCCAGCGCGATCTTCCACCACGGATCTTCATACATCAGCGGGCCACGCGTGCCTTCGTAGCTCGGCTTCGGCCGTAGCGTGTAGCTGACGTCCTGAATCAACACGGTGAAGGCCTCCCCCTCCCGGCAGCTTCCCTGTTCGGGACCCATCAGCGCACGGTGTACGACGATCTCCATATCCCCCTGCGGCGTCTTGACCGTGTAGGTCTTCGAGGGCTTGTGGTAGTCGACGCGAGTGACGAAGATCTTCTTGACGATCCGCCGCATCTCGTACCCGTCGGCTTCGACGATGAAGCTGACAAAGGATGCATCGGGGGCGGCGTTCGTGAAATTGGCGGTGAAGCGCAAAGGCAGCTCTGCATCCGCCCGCAGCAGACCGATATCCAGCCGTCGCGGGACAAAGCTGACGCCCGGGTCGCTGAAGCCCTCGAGGTAAATGGTGACTCCGTCGAGGTCGCTGCCGCTGACGTTGCGCAGCGTCAGCTGCACGTGCTGGCGACCCATGTTGACGACGAAGAAGCCATCCACGTTCATCAGGTTCGTGGCCGGGTAGACACCGGCCGGGCGATGCGGAATCTCGACTGGCGCGCTAGCCATCCCTTGCCTCCTGCTGCTCACGCTCCCGCGCCTCGGAGCCGACGACGAGCAGTCCCACGCCGCCCGTTATGCGCTCGCGCTCGTCCACCTGCTCGGCGGCGACAAGCACGGCCGTTCCGTCCGCAAGGCCCTCTCCCAGCTCGGCGACGAGCGCGAGCGTGCGCGGCTCGCCGCGGCGCAGCTTCAGTCCTTCGCGATCGAATGGCTCCACTGGCTCCCCAGGCCAGAATGGGCCGGCGCTGACGCGCACCTCGGCATCCGCCTCGCGCAGCTCGCGCGCACCGAGCTGCGCGAGGATGACCCGGTCGAGCTCCTCTAGGAACATACGGCGGACGAGCACCTGGACGGCGCCGCCAGCACCGCCAGCCATAAAGGGCAAGAACGCCATCATCGTTATCGGCGCGACGAGCTGGACAGTCACGTTGCGCTGTGCGACGTGTCGGTCGCCGGGCGGGTCGAAGGGCGTGCTAGCAAGATGCGGCGGGAGCGGATCGGCGGGAGAGAACGCCTCGGCGATCAGGCACTGGTGTCCGCCGTTAGCGCTGGTCGGCGTCCACGGGGACAGACACAGCACTTCCTTCGTCTCCTCCGGTTCGAGCGCGACGGCACTCGTCCCGATCCGGTGCGCGCTTGCGCGCGTGATCATGGTCGAGGGATCAGCCCACCAACAGCGCACTGATGCGTCCGTCACACGCGTAGAACCGACGTTCTGAACGCGAGTCCATACGAACGCTCGCTGGCCGACAACCGGCTGGCCGGGAGGGCCCGTTGGGTCGGAGCCAGGCACGACCCAAATGTCGGGGCTCATCCACCACGGCGATCCGTCCCGCACGACGAGCTGTACTCCCATGCGGCCATCTTATGAGTCAGATTTTATAAATCAAGTCATATTGACTGTTTAGGTGTACGGGCTGCTGGAGGTAATCCAGCACGGGGCCCAGCCCTGGCGGCTCCTTGCAGTTAGGGCGATCAGCGACCCTGGAACTTCGCGTGGCCCGGGCCCATCTCGAGGAAGGTCTTGACGGCGCGCTGTAGATCTTCGGTGGCGAAAAGGTCGGCGGCGTCGTCGCGGACGGCCTGGTCGGCGGCGGGGATGCCGCCCTCGCGGAAGCGGCGCAGGATGTGTTTGGTCATCGCGTGCGCTTGGGTCGGGCCGGCGGCCAGCTCTGCGGCGTAGGCGTGGGCGCGGCCGTCGAAGCCCTCGTCGTCGAAGAGAAGGTTGACGACTCCCCAGCGCTCCATCTCCTCCGCGCTGAAGAGCTCGCCGCTCATCACGAAGTGGCGGGCGCGGCCGCTGCCGGCGCGCTCGGCGAGGCGCTGGGCGCCGCCCATCGACGGCGTCAGGCCGACGACCTTCTCGACCAGGCCAAATTGGGCCGAGCGGGCGGCGAGGATCAGGTCGCAGCCGAGGGCCAGCTCGAAGGCCGCGGTCAGGGTCAGCGCGTGGGCGGCGAAGACGACCGGCAGCGGCAGCGCTTCGACCCGCTCGACCGTGCCGATCAGCTCGTCCCAGAGCTGTCCACCCGTCTCCGGCGTAAGGCCGTCGAACTCGTGTACGTCGACGCCGCCGGAGACGGCGCGACCCTCGGCGCGGAAGAGCAGCGCCCGCGGCGGGTCGGCCTCGACCGCGGCGACGGCGGCCTGCAGGTCTTCGAACAGCTGGCGATTGAAGAGGTTGAGCGGCGGGCTGTCGAAGGTCGCGACCGCCAGACCGCCCTCGTCGCGCTCGAGCCGGACCAGCGCCACGCCCAACCCCTACTCGGCGGCCGGCTTGTTCAACCGCACGTGCCAGCGCACCGTCGCCGTGGCGACCTGCGTGCCGGACGCATCGGCGAGCTCGATCTCGCAGGGGAACTCGACCTTGCCCTCTGCGTCGAGGGTGGCGAGGGCGTCGGCAGCCGGAACAGCCAGCCTCGCTCGCGCCTCGATCGGCCCCTTGGCGATTTTTTCGTAAGAGATCTCGGCGCTGCGGGCGAGCGGCGTCACCTCGCCCATCCGCTCGGCGAAGGCGCCGACGAAGGCCGCGCCGGACGCGGTCTCGGCGGCGGTGAAGAGGGCGCCGGCGTGCTGGGAGGCGACGTGGTTGGTCAGCTCGGCCCGCTCGGGCAGGACCACAACCGCCTCGCCCGGCGCGACGCTCGTTATCTCCAGGCCGAGGTGCCCGGCGAAGGGCACCGCCTGCGTCATCCCCTGCGCGATCGCGTCGAAGTCGGTCACTGCCGCGGCAGCCTACCTGTCAGGGGATGCGATGGACCTCAAATAAGTTCGTCCCCAGCTCCTGGTCGGGCATGCCGGCGACGATCGCGACCAAGTCTCCCGAACGGGCGATGCCGTTGCGCACCGCCAGCGAGGCGCAATCGTCGAGCAGCTCGCGCACCTCCTCCTCGTGCTCGCTGAGCACCGCGGTGACGCCGAAGAGCAGGTTGAGCCGCCGCACCGTCTCAGCCCGCGGCGAGACCGCCAGCACCGGCACGTTGGGGCGGTGGGCGGAGACAAGGCGCGCGGTGCGGCCGCTCCGCGTCGGCACGACCAGCGCCGCCAGGTTGAGCCGGTAAACGGCCCCCACCGCGCTCTGGGCAACAGAGTCGGCGACGTCCTGGGTTGCTTGGTCGGTGCGGGTGAAGAGCCACTCGCCATAGGGAAGGTCGGGCTCGGTCGCGCGGGCGATCTGGTCCATCACCCTCACCGCCTCCACCGGGTGCCGGCCGACCGCGGTCTCCTCGGAGAGCATCACCGCGTCGGTGCCGTCGAAGATCGCGTTGGCGACGTCGGTCACCTCGGCCCTGGTCGGCCGCCGCTCGGTCACCATCGAGGCGAGCATCTGGGTCGCCGTGATCGACGGCTTGGAGCCCTTGCCCGCCGCGCGGATCAACCGCTTCTGCACGACCGGCACCTCCGCCAGCGGCAGCTCGATCCCAAGGTCTCCCCGCGCGACCATGATCCCACCGCTCGCCGCGCGCAC
>Ga0190265_10003327_pt1 | contig 10957 bp, 7 predicted proteins | sample Popmic124T_FD_133135 | JGI IMG/M metagenome (GOLD analysis project Ga0190265, IMG submission 133135) | Populus adjacent soil microbial communities from riparian zone of Indian Creek, Utah, USA - 124 T | ecosystem: Environmental > Terrestrial > Soil > Riparian zone | place: USA: Utah | collected...
CTGCCCGTCGGCCGCGGCCCGTGGGCCGTGCAGCACGCGTGAGCCGGCGTGCCACTGCGGGTGGCTGGCCATGGTGAGGTCCACGTCGGGCTCGGACCACAGCGCCGCCTGCTCGCACACGAAACGGTCGTCGTTGAGCCGGGCGTTCTCCCGCAGCCGGGCGAAGATGGCCGGCACGGGCTCGACGGCGACCACCCGCCCGGGCTCGTCGCACTCGTCGCTGGCGACGACGCTCCAGTAGCCGAGGTTCGCGCCGCCGTCGAGGAACGCGCAGCCGGCCCGCATGGCCGCGGTGAAGTACGGCTCGAGCTCCGGTTCGTAGTGGTACGACGGATCGAGCAGCTTGACCGCGTACCCGTCGCCCAGCGGCACGAGGAAGCGGCCGTGGCCGGTGTCGACCACGGCGTCGTTGTGCGGCTCGAACAGGCGGGCCAGCCCCCAGGTCACCCGGTGCGAGCCGCGTTGGCCGATCGGGCGCGCGGCCAGGACCACCGCCCGCAGGATCCCGAGCTGCACCTGCGCCTGCACGCCACCGCGGACGTCGTGCACGCGCCGCCACGGGCGAGGGGCGCGCCGGATGCGGTCCAGCAGGATCCCGAGGCGCTCAGGAAGGGGTCGAGGCACGCTGCTGGGCCTCCAGCATGGACGGTGGGACGACAACGGCTGCGGGTCACCCTACGGTCGATCCGCAGCTCCCCGCCCGGTCACGCGCCGACGCCGGCGCCGGGCGGGCAGTGCGGCACCGCGACCGGCCGGTCCGTCGTCGAGCGGCACCGCTACGTCGATGGCTGACCGTCCCCGGTCGGGGTGACCGCTCTCACGGTTGGGCGACCCCCGAACCGGGGAGGTTACTCAGCGTTCGTGTACTTTCGACGACTCATTCGCCCACCTGGGTGAATGTGCCGGTGCGGTGTCGGTATCCGTAGCTCTCGGTGATGCGAGCTGCCTACTTTCGCCAGGGCGTCCACAACCTGGCGCACAAGCACGGCTGCTCGGCCCAGGACCGTGCGTCCCTACACGGTTCTGCGACACCCGGAACAGGAGCTCTGCCCGTGCGCTTCGCGCCTTCGTCCCCGATGTGCGCCTTCGGGCTCGATGGGGAAGGAGGCAGCCCCGCGGTCACGTCCCGGCGTGGCTGACCGGGCTCCCTACCCGTACGAGGCGTTCAGCGAGCTCGCCGGCCCCCTGCAGGAGCCGCCCGCGGACGGCCGGGTCCGCTTCCGCCCGGTCACCCAGGGGTGGGCCCGCTGCCGGGCCTGGTTCCTGGTCGTCGGCGCCTTCCTCTTCGAACTGGTCTTCCTGATCTGGCTGCTGCAGCCGGCGCACCACCCGGAGTTCCTCGGCGACTGGCGCTCCGTGCTGGCCCGCGTGCTCCTGGGCAGCGTCGCCGTCATCGGCACCCTCCAGCTGGTCAACGTGATGACCCTGGCGCTGGCCACCCTCAACGCCCGCGATCCGGTCCCCGTCGCGCCGCTGCCCGGCGAGCGGGTCGCCTTCCTGACCACGATGGTCCCGGGCAAGGAACCGCTGGAGATGGTCCGGCGCACCCTCCAGGCGGCGCTGCGGCTGCGCTACGACGGCCGGCTGGACGTCTGGCTGCTCGACGAGGGCGACGACCCCGCCGTGCGCGCGATGTGCGCCAACCTCGGCGTCCGGCACTTCAGCCGGAAGGGCGTGGCCCGCTGGAACCAGGCGAGCGGCCCGCACAAGGCCCGCACCAAGCACGGCAACTACAACGCCTGGCTCGACGGGCACGGCGACGAGTACGACTTCTGGGTCTCGGTGGACACCGACCACGCGCCGCTGCCGAACATGGTCGAGCGGCTCGTCGGCTACTTCCGCGACCCCGACGTCGCCTTCGTCGTCGGCCCGCAGGTCTACGGCAACTACGACAACGTCGTCACCCGGGGCGCCGAATCGCAGCAGTACATGTTCCACAGCGTCCTGCAGCGGGCGGGCAACCGGCTCGGGTCGGCGATGTTCGTGGGCACCAGCAACGCCGTCCGCATCTCGGCACTCAAGGCGATCGGCGGGTTGCAGGACTCGATCACCGAGGACGCCGCGACGAGCGTCGTCTGGCACGCCAGCCGCAACCCCGAGACCGGCGCGCGCTGGACGTCCGTCTACACCCCGGACGTGCTCGCGGTGGGGGAGGGGCCGACGACCTGGCGGGACTTCTTCACCCAGCAGCACCGCTGGGCCTGCGGTGCCGACCAGACGATCCTGTCCCAGTTCCGGCGGTCCTTCTGGAAGCTGTCCCCGGCCGGCAAGGCGCACTACGTGATGCTGCTGGCCTACTACCCGTCGGCGGCGATCAGCTGGGTGCTGGGCGCGCTGAACCTGGTCTCCTTCCTGCTCCTCGGCGTCGGCGCGCTCGCGGTGTCCGCGGAGCTGTGGCTGATGCTCTACGTCAACTCCGCCGTGCTGCACATCGGCGTCTACTTCTGGAACCGCAAGCACAACGTGAGCCCGCACGAGCAGGAGGGCTCCTCCGGGATCGCCGGCATGGCGATGTCGGCGATGTCGGCGCCGGTCTACGTCCAGGCGCTGAAGCAGGCGGTGCTGCGGCAGGAGCCCGGCTTCGTCGTCACCCGCAAGGGCGCGGTCTCCGGCGACCACGTCGGCGTCTTCCGCCGGCACCTGGCCTGGGGCGGGCTGCTCGCCGGCGTGCTCATCGCCTCGGTGCCCCTCGGGCACGTGCACGTCGCCCTCCACTCCTGGGCGGTCTTCAGCGTCCTCATGTGCCTCCTGCCCGTCGCCCTCTGGCTCGGCTCGACGGCGCACGGGCGCCGCCGGACCGCGGCCGCACCCCGCTACGCCTTCAGCTCGAACACCGTCGTCCAGCCCCTGCCCGCCGCGCCCGTCGTCGTGCGCCGCCAGGCGCAGGCGGCACCCCGTCCGCAGGAGAGCCTCACGTGATCCGACGCAAGCCCTCGCCGATGCGACGGCTCCGCAACGCGGCGCTGGTCTGCGCCGCCGTCACCGGGGTGGTGGCGGCCAACGCACCGGTCGTCGCCGACGCCGCCGACTACGCCTGGAACGAGTACGAACGCCACCAGGGGGACTACCGGGCGGAGCACGGCTTCTGGGAGACCGTCGAGCTGCCGGAGGAGTACCGGCTGTCCGCGGTCCACGCGGCCCTGCTGCACACGGGCAAGGTCCTGCTGATCGCCGGCTCGGGCAACAACGCCGAGCGGTTCGAGGCGGGCACCTTCCGCTCGATCCTCTGGGACCCGGTGAGCGGGGAGTCCAAGGAGATCCCCACCCCCGAGGACCTCTTCTGCGCCGGGCACGCCTACCTGCCCGACGGCAACCTGCTCATCGCCGGCGGGACGCGGGAGTACGAGCAGCTCGAGGACCAGGTCGACCGGGCCGCCGGTGTCCTGAACATCACGAACGACCAGGACGAGGAGCTCACCCTCCCCGAGGGCACCCGCTTCGTCTCGAGCGGGCGCACCTACCTCTCCACCGAGGAGGTCACGCTGCCCGCGGCGCACGAGATGCCGGACGGGACGGCGATGACCGAGCCCCAGGACGTGTGGGTGGAGGCCGAGGGCCCCGGTGACGACTACGTCGTCGCGGAGGACAGCGTCTTCGGGATGCCCGACCTCCCCGCCACGCACCGGGGGGACGTGCACGCCCGGTCCAACAGCGTGACCCTGGAGAAGCAGAACTTCCAGGGGCTCGACGCCTCCTACGAGTTCGACGTCGAGTCGGAGACCTACCGCCGCGCCGGCCGGCTCGACGAGCCCCGCTGGTACCCGACGCTGATCAACCTCCAGGACGGCCGGATCCTCGCGGTCTCCGGTCTCGACGAGTACGGCCGCGTCCTGCCCGGCGACAACGAGATCTACGACCCCGGCTCGCGCACCTGGACCGATTCCCCCGAGCTCTTCCGCTACTTCCCGACGTACCCCGCGCTGTTCCGGCTGGCCGACGGCGAGCGGATCTTCTACAGCGGCTCCAACACCGGGTACGGCCCCGCGGACCAGGGGCGGCAGCCGGGCATCTGGGACCTGACCGACAACAGCTGGGTGGACGTGCCCGGCCTGGAGGATCCCGAGTACAACGAGACCAGCACGTCGTTCTTCCTCGCCCCGGTGCAGGACCAGCGCGTGGGCATGGTCGGTGGCGGCCTGGTCGGCGACAGCGACGAGTCGACCGCCCGCTTCAACGTGGTCGACCTGAGCAGCGCGGACCCGCGGTACGAGGCGGCGCCGGACTACCCGAGCCCGGCCCGGTACATCAACGCCGTCACGCTCCCCGACGACAGCACCATGCTCACCGGCGGTTCGGTGGGCTACCGCGGGAACGGCGAGAGCGACCTCCACCTGACGGCGATGTACGACCCGGACGCCCACACGATGCACGAGGCGGCGCCCAACCAGGTGGGCCGCAACTACCACGCGACGGCGGTGCTGCTGCCCGACGGCCGCGTGATGACCATGGGCTCCGACCCGCTCTTCGCCGACGCGGAGCGCACCAAGTCGGGCACCTTCGAGACCCGCCTCGAGATCTACTCCCCGCCCTACCTGTTCGCCGGCGACCGGCCGGAGCTGTCCGAGGCGCCGGAGGAGGTCGTCCGGGGCGAGTCCTTCACCGTCTCCACCGCCACCGATGTCGCCGAGGCACGGCTGCTGCGGCCGAGCGCCGTGACCCACCAGACCGACACCGAGCAGCGCTCGATCGCCCTGGACGTCGCGGCGGGGCCCGGCGACACTTTCGAGCTGACCGTCCCGGCGGAGGAGGGGCTGACGCCCGCGGGCTGGTACATGTTGGTCGTGCTCGACGACCGGGGCGTGCCGTCTCCCGCCCGCTGGGTCCACGTCGGGTGACCCGCCGTTCCTCTCCGGTCCGGGCTGCTGCGGTCGCCCTGGCCGCCGCCGGGCTGGTCGCGTGCGGCTCGTCCCCGGGCCCGCAGGCAGATCCGGGTACCCCGGCGCCCACCGCCGAGGCGACCACGAGCGCTCCCGCCGAGGAGCAGAGCCGGCTCTCCGGCGAGCTGTGGCTGAACCCGGAGGGGCACGGCCCGGTCGCCGTCCGCGAGGCGCAGGCGCAGGGGCGGACCGACGAGGCCGACGCCCTGGCCCCGCTGGCCGGGCAGCCCGTGGCGACCTGGTTCACCAACCCGGGCGACCCCTTCGTGGCGGTGGAGCAGCTCTCGCTCGCCGCGGCCGGCGCCGGGCAGCTCCCGGTGCTGGTGGCCTACTACGTGCCGAACCGCGACTGCGGCTCCTACTCGTCCGGCGGCGCCCCGGACGTCGACGCCTACCTGTCCTGGGTCGGCAGCTTCGCCGCCGCGCTCGGCGACCGGCCGGCCGTCGTGGTCCTCGAGCCGGACGCGATCGCGCAGGCGCTCGAGGGCTGCGAGGGCGTGGACCCGGCCGCCCGCTTCGAGTGGCTGTCGCAGGCGGTCGCGATCCTCGACCGGCAGCCGAGGACCCGCACCTACATCGACGCCGGCAACTCCACCTGGGTCACCGACCTGCAGGCGCTCTCGGAGGCGCTGCGCAGCAGCGGGCTGGCAGAGGCGGACGGCTTCGCGCTCAACGTGGCGAACTTCCGGGCCACCGGGGAGAGCGCCGAGTTCGGCCTCGCGCTCTCCGAGCAGCTGGAGCGGGACGGCCTGGCCGACGTCCACTTCGTCGTCGACACCAGCCGCAACGGCGCCGGTCCGCCGCCGGAGGACGGCAGCCCGGACCACTGGTGCAACCCGCCCGGCCGGCGGCTGGGCGAGGCGCCCACCACGTCGCCCGACCTCCCGCGCGTCGACGCGCTGCTGTGGATCAAGCAGCCCGGCGACTCCGACGGCACCTGCCGCGGAGCCCCGCCCGCCGGCCAGTGGTGGCCCGAGGCCGCCCTGGAGCTCGCGGCCGGCTGACGGGACCGCGGCCCGCCCGGACTGCGAGGATGCGGTCGTGGGCCCGAGCGCGCACAGCCGACGGTGGAGCGACCGTGCCGGCGTCGTGCTGCTCGCCCTCCTGCCCCTCACCGTCCTGCTCGCCGTCCTGGGCGCCGAGCCGGTCGGGGAACCGCGAGGGGAGCGGCCGACGGCCGACGTCACCGCCGCACCCTCGGACCCCTCGCCCCTGCCGGGCCTGCCGGCGCCCCCTGCCCCGGCCGAGCCGGTCGCCGAGGCCTCGCCGTACGCGGGGGTCGGCACGTGGCTGTCGCGGTACCGGTTCACCCGCGAGTTCGCCGGCGCGGAACCGCTGGTGGCGCCGGCGGCGCTGGACACGATGGCTGACGCCGGGATCCGCACCGTCTACCTGCAGCCCGCGGCCGACGACCCCCGGTTCCCGGGGCTGCTCAGCACCGACGTCCTCGGCGAGTTCCTCGTCCGCGCCCACGCGCACGGGATGCAGGTGGTCGCCTGGTACCTGCCGCGCTTCGGCGACGTCGCCGGTGACCTGCGGCGGCTGCGGGAGATCGCGGACCTCCGCGTCGACGGGCACGGGTTCGACGCGATCGCCGTGGACATCGAGTACACCGAGTCGGTCCCGCTCGCGCCCCGGAACGCGGCGCTGATCGACCTGTCGCGGCAGCTGCGGGCGATGCTGCCGGACGTCGAGCTGGGCGCCATCGTGCTGCCGCCCGTGGTCACCGACGTGCTGAACACCGCCTACTGGCCGGACTTCCCGTGGCGGGAGCTGCGCGACCTCTACGACGTGTGGCTGCCGATGGCCTACTGGTCGAACCGCTCGGAGGAGGGGTTCACCGACCCGCACCGGTACGTCAGCGAGAACATCGAGCGGGTGCGGCGTCATCTCGGCGACCCCTGCGCGGTCGTCTCGGTGGTCGGGGGCTACGACGCCGAGGAGACGGCCGACGACTACGCGGCGATGGTCCGGGCCGCGACGGAGCGACGGGCCGTCGGGGTCTCCATCTGGGACTGGCCGACGACACCGCCCTCGGCCTGGCCGGCCGTGCGGGGCTACGACGTCGCCGGCTGCTGAGGGACAAGGGCCCTGGCGGGTGCCGGAGGGCCGTCCTAGGTTCGGCCGCCATCGGGGGCACACCACCCGGAGGTCTCCATGGACAGCCCCTACCAGGGATCGGCCGACGTCCACGTCCTGCCCACGAACCTGGCCCTGCCCGGGGTGGGCGTCCTGCCGATCAACGCCTACCTGGTCATGGCCGAGGAGCCGGTCCTCATCGACAGCGGCGTGGCGATCGACGGCGACGAGTTCATGGACGCCGTCAGCTCGATCGTCGACCTGGAGCAGCTGAGGTGGGTCTGGCTGACCCACGACGACGCCGACCACACCGGCAGCATCCAGCGGATCATGGAAGCGGCCCCGAACGCGACGCTGGTGACCCACGCGTTCGCCGCCCTGCGCATGTCGACCTGGTGGCCGGTCCCGCTGGACCGGGTGCACGCCATCCGGCCGGGCGACGACATCCACGTCGGTGACCGCACCCTGACGTCGGTGTCCCCGCCGCTGTTCGACAACCCGATGTCCATGGGCGTGCTCGACCGCTCCAGCGGCGCGCTGTTCACCGTCGACGCCTTCGGGGCGATCCTGGAGGAGGCCACGCAGGACGCCGCGGACGTGGCGCCCGAGGCCCTCGCCGGCGGCATGATCGGCTGGGCCACGTCGGACTCGCCGTGGGTGCACCTCAGCGACCCCGCCGAGTTCGGCCAGGTCCTCGACCGCGTGCGACGGATCCAGCCGCGGCACATCTTCTCCTCGCACCTGCCGGCCGCGAGCGGGACGTCGCTGGAGGAGTTCCTGCGCGTGCTGGAGCAGGTCCCCACGGCCGAACGGTTCGTGCCGCCGGACTCCGAGCAGTTCGCCGAGATGATCAAGACGATGGCGGAGCTGCAGCGCGCGGGCGAGCAGGTGCCCGGGACCGGCCGGTCGGACGCCGAGGAGGACCAGGCGGGAACGGGATCCGCCGTGCCGTCGCCCCGCCGCGTGGACACGGAGAGGAGGGCGGAGCAGACCTCGGCGCCGTGAGGGCTGCGGCGCGACGCGTCGCACCGAGCTGGACGCCCGGACCCGACCGGGCCAGACTCCGCTGACCAGCACCGGACGACGACGTCACGGAGGTCGGCATGGCCTACCCGTTCGACCGCAGCGGGATCGACACCGGACCGGACGGTCTCCGCCGGTACCGGGACCTGCCGCAGAACCTGCCGGTCATGCTGCGCGCGGTGGTCGACCGCCGGCCGGACGCCGAGGCGCTGGTCGAACTCGGCGGCGAGCGGGTCACCTACCGGCAGCTGTGGGACCGCGCCTCCCGAATCGCCGGCGGCCTGCGGGCGGCGGGGGTGCGGCCGGGGGACCGGGTGGCCAACCGGCTGCCCAACGGCAACGACTGGGTCTACGCGTTCTGGGGCACGCTGCTCGCCGGCGCCGTCGTCGTCCCGGTGAACACCCGCTTGGCCGAGCCCGAGGTGCGCTACGTCCTCGACGACTCGGGTGCCGCCTTCGTCTTCGAGGACGGCCGGCCGCTGCCCGACGGCGACCCGCTCCAGGTCACAGACCAAGGGCACACCGACCTGGCCGCGATCTTCTACACCAGCGGCACGACCGGCTTCCCCAAGGGGGCGATGACCTCCCACGAGAACTTCCTGTCCAACGTGGAGACCTGCCTGCGCTGCCTCGCCATCGACCGCGCGGAGCCGGCGTCCACGCTCATCTCGGTGCCGCTGTTCCACGTCACCGGCTGCAACTCCCAGCTCCTCGTGGTCACGGCCCTGGCCGGGACGTCGGTGATCATGCCGGCGTTCGAGGTGCGGACGTTCCTCCGCGCCATCCAGGACGAGCGCATCTCGGTGCTCACCACGGTGCCGGCGATCTACTGGCTGGCGCTGCAGCAGCCGGACTTCGGCGGGATCGACACCTCCTCCGTGCGGTCGCTGAGCTACGGCGGCGCCCCGATCGCCCCGGACCTGGTGCACCGCATCCAGCAGGCGTTCCCGACCGCCCGCGTCGGCAACGGGTTCGGGCTGACCGAGACCTCGTCGGTGTCGACCTACCTGCCCCACGAGGACGCCGCCGAGCACGCCGACACCGTCGGCTACCCCGCCCCGGTGGTCGACGTCGCACTCGACGCCCCCGACCCGGACAGCGGCGTGGGGGAGCTGCTCATCCGCGGCCCGCACGTCGTCGCCGGCTACTGGCGCAAGCCCGAGCAGACCGCGGAGACGTTCGTCGACGGCTGGCTGCACAGCGGCGACCTGGCCCGCATCGACGACGACGGGCGGGTGTCCGTCGTCGACCGCAAGAAGGACATGATCAACCGCGGCGGCGAGAACGTGTACTGCGTCGAGGTGGAGAACGCCCTGGCCGCGCACCCCGACGTGGGCGAGGTCGCCGTGATCGGCGTGCCCGACTCGATGATGGGCGAGAAGGTGGGCGCGGTGGTGGTGCCCCGGCCCGGCCGCACGCCCGACGTGGCGGACCTGACCTCGTTCGCGGCCGGGCACCTGGCCGACTTCAAGGTGCCGCAGTACGTCGTCATCCGCTCCGAGCCGCTGCCCCGCAACCCCGGCGGCAAGGTGCTCAAGCCCTCCCTGCGCGAGCAGACCGACTGGCCGGCCGCGCGCTGAGCCGACCCCACCGACCCCGAGAGGAACACATGCCCACCGTCGAGACCGTCCGAGGCCCCATCGACACCGCGGACATGGGCCCCACGCTCATGCACGAGCACGTGTTCGTGCTCTCCACCGAGCACGTGCAGAACTACGGCCTGGACGACTGGTGGGACGAGGACGAGCGCGTCGCGGACGCCGTGGCGCAGCTGAACGGCCTCAAGGCGCTCGGCATCGACACGATCGTCGACCCCACCGTGTGGGGCCTCGGGCGCTACATCCCCCGGGTCCAGCGGGTGGCCGAGCGGACCGACATCAACATCATCGTGGCGTCCGGGCTCTACACGTACGACGAGATCCCGCACCAGTACGAGCACCGGGGCCCGGGCCTGCTCCTCGACCTGCCGCGCGACCCGATGGTCGACGACTTCACCCGCGACATCCGCGACGGCATCGCCGGCACCGGGGTGAAGGCGGCGTTCCTCAAGTGCGTGGTGGAGGCCAAGGGGCTGACCCCGGGCGTGGAGCGGAACCTGCGCGCCTGCGCGGCCACCCACCGGGACACCGGCGCGCCGATCACCGTGCACACGTCCGTCGGCAACCAGGCCGGGCGGCTGGCCCTGCAGGTGTTCCGCGACGAGGGCGTCGACCTCACGAAGGTCGTCATCGGCCACGCCGGCGACAGCAACGACCTCGACTACCTGATCGAGCTCGCCGACGCCGGGTGCCTGCTCGGCATGGACCGTTTCGGGCTGGACATCTACAACCCGACGTCCTCGCGGGTGGAGACGATCGTCTACCTCGCCGAGCGCGGCTACGCCGACCGGATGGTGCTGGCGCACGACGCGAGCTGCTACATCGACTACTTCCCGGGTGCCGAGGGGCAGGCCGCCAAGGAGCAGATCGCGCCGAACTGGAACTACACCCACATCAGCAAGGACGTGCTGCCCATGCTGCGGGAACGGGGCGTCACCGAGGAGCAGATCCGGCAGATGCTCGTGGAGGCCCCGCGGCGCTACTTCGAGTGAGGCGCACAGAACGGACCTCGCGGAACCCGGCGTCGCTACGTTGGCAGTCCAACCAGGAGCTCGGAGGGAGCCCCCGTGTCTTCTCGTCTCAACCCCTACCTCGGCTTCGACGGCACCGCGCGGCAGGCCATGGAGTTCTACCGGGGCGTCTTCGGTGGTGACCTGACGCTGAACACCTACGGGGAGAGCGGCATGGCCGCGCCCGGCCACGAGGACAAGGTGATGCACGCCCAGCTCGAGACGCCGGCCGGCTACACCCTGATGGCCTCCGACGCCCCGCCCGGGATGGAGCCCAGCGGTGGGAGCGACATCCAGGTGAGCCTCAGCGGGGACGACGACGACCTGCGCGGCTACTTCGCGAAGCTGGCCGAGGGCGGGACCGTGACGA
>Ga0190265_10003328_pt1 | contig 10955 bp, 8 predicted proteins | sample Popmic124T_FD_133135 | JGI IMG/M metagenome (GOLD analysis project Ga0190265, IMG submission 133135) | Populus adjacent soil microbial communities from riparian zone of Indian Creek, Utah, USA - 124 T | ecosystem: Environmental > Terrestrial > Soil > Riparian zone | place: USA: Utah | collected...
CCGATGACGACTTCCTCGGGCGCGTTGACGAAGTAGCCCTGGATGAATTCGACGCCGAGCTGCCACAGCACGGCCATGGTGTTGGCGTCCTGCACGCGCTCGCCGATCGTGACCGCCTTGCACTTGCGCGCGAGCTCGACCACGGATTTAACGCGCGCCTGCTTGTCCTGGTCCGCCGAGAGTCCCTGCATCAGGGCGCCGTGGATCTTCACGAAGTCCGGCTTCAGGTGATTGAGGAGCACCTTGGTGTCGCGTCCCATCCCGAAGCCCTCGATCGCGAAGCGGAAGCCGTGGCCGGTGAGCATCTTGTGCAGCGCGACCGCGTCCTTTACCTGCTGCGCCACCGCTTCCTCGCGCACCTGGAACACGATGCGGGCGGGCTCGATCTTCGTCTTCTTGAGCTGTTCCGCGAGCCAGGCGGGGAGGGTGGCGTCTGCCAGCGTGTCCTGTGACAGCCTGACGAACAGCGCGCCGGGCTTGCGCGCCGCGCAGAAGGACATGGCGGCGCCGATCACCCACCGGTCCACGTTCTTCATCAGGTCGTTGCGCTCGGCCGCCGGCATGAAGACCGACGGGAGCACTTCCTGGCCATGCTCGTCGAGCATGCGCACCAGCACGTCGAACATGCCGAGATCCTCGCCGACGAGGCTCGCGATCGGCTGCTGCACGAGCCGGAAGCGGTTCTCCATGAGCGCGGCCTTGATCTGCTTCACCCACAGGCGGTCCTGGTCCTGCAGGCGCAGCATCATCCCCGTGTGCTCGAGGAGCTGCACGCGGTTGCCGCCCGACTCGCGGCCCTGGCGGTGCGCCTTGTGCGCGTCGTTCGCCGGGCCTTCGGGTGACTTGACCTCGGCCGGCACCGGGCCGAGGCCGATGGTGCAGGTCGTCGACATCGATTTCGTGCCGGCCTGGAAGACCTCCGTCGCGACCTTGTGCACGACGTGCTCCGACCAGGCCTCGACGTCCTGGGTATTGCCGCGCTCGACGAGCAGCATGAACGCGTGGCCGCCGAAACGGCCGGCGAGGTCGCCGGGCTGCAGTTGCTCGCGCAGCACGCGCGCAAAGTCAGCGAGGAAGTCGTCGGCCATGAGGACACCGAGCTCCTCGTGCAGGGCCTCGTACTTGTCGGGCTCGACATAGGCGATGCAGCGCACGCCACCCTTGGCCGGTTCCGCCAGGCGAGTGCGCAGTTTCTCGACGAAGTTGCGCCGGTGCAGGAAGCCCGTCGCCGGGTCGCTCTGCAGCGCTTCCTCGAGCTTGCGCTCGTATTCGCCGGCGTCGGAGACCTTGGCCGGCACCACCACCTGCACGCAGGGATCGCCGTCGAACTCGGCGCGCACCAGCTGGAACTCGAGCGACGGGTGGTGCCCGCTCACGACCAGGGCCGAGGCGTGCAGGGTGTGGCCCGACCACTTGCCCTGCAGGCACGCCACGAGCGCGCCCTTGATGGCGGCATGGTCGTCCGGGTCGAAGGCGTCCATCAGCGGCGTGCCGACGACTTCCTCGGGTTTCGAGTAGCCGAACAGCGCAATCCACGCCGGGTTCGCGTCGACGATGATGCCTTCCTGGACCTGGGCGATCGCGTCGGTCGAGCCCTCGACGATGTGCTGCAGCTGCTTCTTCGCCTCGCGTGCCGAGGCGAGCGTGGTGGACAGCGCGCGGTCGAGGCGGTATGTGCGAAGCTCGCGGCCGACGACGAGTTGCAGCCGCGGGACATTGCCGAGCGTCACCGCGTCCTGTGCGCCGAGCGCCAGCGCCTCGGCGATCACGGTTTCATCGACCTTCTCGCGCACGATCACGACCGGCACATCCGGGGCGAAGCGGGCGCGGAAATCCATGGCGCTCGCGAGGTCGACGATGCCCTCGTCGGCAAACAGCATGAGCATCTCGGCGGAGGCCTGCGTCAGGGCGTCGCCAAGGTCGCGGGCGTCGGGCAGCCAGGTCACGTGGACCGGGTGGCCCGCGTTCCTGAGCGACTTGTTGATCGCCTCGACATTGTCCTGACTGCGGGTCAACGCAATCATCGGGACCGCGGCAATGGGCTTCAAGTCAGGCTCCGGAGGCGTCCTGCCTGGGATGGCCGCCGGATAGTAACACCTTGAAAACGCCGAATTTCGCGACCCGCGTCATGCTCCCGCACGGGGTGGTGGCCCCCGCAGGCAGCGGCTATGATACGCGCCCTTTCAGGCCTTCCCGCCCGGCCGCCCCGGGCATCCATGGCGACATCCGATGTCCAGCTACAACACCAGTGAATTCCGCTCCGGCCTGAAAATCCTGCTCGACAAAGACCCGTACTCGATCGTCGAGAACGAGTTCGTGAAGCCCGGCAAGGGCCAGGCCTTCAACCGCGTGCGGATCAAAAACCTGCGCAACGGCCGGGTCATCGAGCGCACGTTCAAGTCCGGCGATTCGGTCGAGGCCGCGGACGTCGTCGACGTCGACATGCAATACCTCTACAGCGACGGCCAGTTCTGGCACTTCATGCAGCAGGAATCTTTCGAGCAATTCGCGGCGGGAGAGACCGCCGTCGGCGACGCTGCGCAGTGGCTCAAGGAAGGCACTGTCTGCATCATCACGCTGTGGAACGGCCAACCGCTCACGGTTACGCCGCCGGCCCACGTCGAGCTCAAGATCGTCGAGACCGATCCCGGGATGCGTGGTGACACCGTCACTGGAGGTACCAAGGTCGCCAAGCTCGAAACCGGCGCCGTGGTGAAGGTGCCGCTGTTCCTCAACCGGGGCGAAGTCGTCAAGGTCGATACGCGCAGCGCTGCGTATATCGCGCGGGCGAAGTAGGCGGCACGTCGTTGGAGGGGACAGTCCCCTTCAGCGAAAAGTTTTCCCAACGTCAGTGAAGGCACGGCGCTGAAGGGGACAGTCCCCATCAGTAGCCGTCGATACCCGCGAGTTTCCAGTTGCAGGCGGCGACGATTTTTTCCGCGAGCGCCTCGAGCAAGCGTGCGTCGGCCGGCGTGAAGCGGTCGAAGCGCGGGCTGTCGAGGTCGAGCACGCCGATCAGTCGGTCGCCGTCGACGAGCGGCACGACAATCTCCGAGTTCGACGCCGAGTCGCAGGCGATGTGACCGGCGAACCGGTGAACGTCCGGCACGACCAGCGTCGCGCGGCTCGAGGCCGCCGTGCCGCAGACGCCCTGGCCGAGCGGGATGCGCACGCAGGCGACGCGCCCCTGGAAGGGGCCGACCACGAGTCCGCCGCCGCGCAGGAAATAGAAACCGGCCCAGTTGAGGTCCGGCAGCCGCTCGAACACGAGTGCCGCTGCATTGGCGGCGTTCGCCCACGGATCGCGCTCGCCGGCAAAGGCGCCGGACGCAAGCGCAATCAGGTCGGCCGATTCATCGTGTAACGCCTGCATGGGGCCTCCTCAGGCTCGTGCCGCCGGGAACGCCATCGCGGCGTCGAGTGCCGGCAGGCGCCAGGCCGCCATCACCAGCCGGTCGAAGCCGAGCGCGACGCCCGCGCAATCCGGCAGCCCGTGCGCGAGTGCAGAGAGCAGGTTCTCGTCGAGCGGATTCTGCGCCTGCCCGCGCAGTGCGCGCTGCGCAAGGTCCCGCTCGAAGCGCAGCCGCTGCTCGGCGGCGTCGCCGAGCTCGCGGAACCCGTTCGCGAGTTCGAGGCCGTCGACGTACAGTTCGAAGCGCTCCGCCACCACCGCGCCGTCCTGTTCCGTGCGCAGCCGGGCGAGCGCCGCCTGGGAGGCCGGGTAGTCCTCGATGAACAGCGGAGCGTCGTGGCCGAGCTCCGGCCCGACCACCGAGCCCATCAAAAGGTCGAGCCAGGCGTCGCGGTCCCAGTCCCCGGTCGCGGCCGGCTCGATCCCGCGCCCCGCCAGCGCCGCGCGGATCTCGCCGGTTTCCGCGGCGCGGCAGTCGATACCGGTCGAATCGCGGATCACGTCGCGGTACGAGCGGGATCGCGCCGGCGCGAAATCGCGGACCTCGGCGCAGGCGACGCGCAGGACGCGGTCCACGTCGTGCTGCATCTCGGCCATGCCGAAATCCAGCCGGTACCACTCGATCATGGTGAACTCGGGATTGTGCAGGCGGCCGGACTCGCCGTCGCGAAACACGGGACAGACCTGGTAACAGTCGCCGAAGCCGGCCGCGAGCAGGCGCTTCATCGCGTACTCGGGCGAAGTCTGCAGGAAGCGCCGCGGGCCGCGCGCCGGCGCCGCCACGATCGATTCGATCTGCGGGTCGCTCACCGCGGACGCCGACAGCACGGGTGTCTGGACCTCGCGCACTTCCTGCGCTGCAAAGTACGAGCGGATGCGCGCCAGCATCGCCGCCCGCCCGTGCAGCACGTCGATGGACGCAGCGGGACGCCAGCCGGAGCCGTTCATCGCGGCTGGCCGATCGGCTCGCCGACGCGCACGGCGCGGCCCGCGACGATGCCGACATCGAGCGCCGGCCCCTGCGGCGCGAACAGCACGACCACGGTCGATCCCATGTTGAACCAGCCGAGCTCGGCGCCGCGGTCGAGCGCGATGATCGGGTCGCGGCAAGGCAGGTCGCGCGGCTTGCGCCGTCCCTCGGCACGGATCCGCCCGGCCCAGGCCAGGCTCATGCTGCCGACGAACAGCGCGCCGACCAGTACGACGGCGAGCGGCCCGACCGGCGTGTCGAAGACGCAGGCGATGCGCTCGTTGCGGGTAAACAGTCCCGGCACGCTGACCGCGGTCGTCGCATTGACGCTGAACAGGTCGCCCGGAACGAAGCGCGCGCTGCGCAGCGTCCCTGCGAGGGGCATGTGAACCCGATGGTAGTTGTGGGGCGCGAGATAGATCGTCGCGAAGTCGCCGCCAGCGAACTCCGCCGCCAGCCGGGCGTCGCCGCCCAGCAGTTCGGTGGCCGAGTAGTCGATGCCCTTCGCCTGCAGCAGCGTGTCGCCGGCGATGCGCCCTGCCTGGCTCACCGTGCCGTCGGCCGGGCACAGCGCCGCGCGCGGGTCCGCGTCGAAGCTTCGCGTGCCGGCGCGCAACCGGCGCGTAAAGAAATCGTTGAAGCTCGCGTAGCGGTCCACCTCCGGCTGGGCCGCCTCGGCGAGATCGACCGGATACCGCGAGAGGAACGCGCGGATCAGCCCGGCGCGCAGGAACCCGATCCGCGACTCGGCGATCCAGCCGACGATGCGGGACAGCAGGTGCTGCGGAAGCAGGTACTGCATCCCGATGAAGGCGCGATCTCCGAGGCTTTCGCCGCTCACCCTGCGTCCTTCATCGCACTGCGACGATGCGCCGGTAGTCGCGCTCGATCGCCCCGGCCTCGTGCGGCGTGTTGAAGAGCGCCGCGAACCGTCCCTCGGGATCGACGAGGAAGATCGCGGCCGTGTGGTCGACCGCATAGTTGCCGTCCGCGGCGGTGGATCCGACGAAGACGGCGACGCCGAGCGCTTGCGTCAAGGACTCGATGGCGCCGGGGCTGCCGGTCACGCCGGTGAACGACGGGTCGAAGTGTGCGACGTATTGCGCCAGCACCGGCGGTGTGTCGCGGCCCGGATCGACGCTCACGAGAACGACGCCCGGCTGGTCCGGCTCCGGCAGGTCGGCTAGCATCCTGCGCACCTGCGCGAGCGTGGCGAGCGTCGTCGGACAGACATCAGGGCAGTTTACGAACCCGAAGAAGAGAAACGTCCAGTGCCCGCGCAGGCGCTGCGCCCCGAATGGAGTGCCCGCCTGGTCGATGAGCTCGAGAACGGGGAGGGCGCGCGGTTCGGCAAACAGGGTCGCACGTTCGAGCTGCGGCGGGGGCGCTGCCCGGTTCGTGACGAGATGCGCGACGAGACCGCCAGCCACGACACCCGCGATCACCACCATTGCAATGTGGGCGCGTTTCATGGCGTGAAGTATCCCATGGCCGCGCGCGGCTCGTGCACGCCCGGTTAGACTGCCCGCGATGACGAAGAAGCCCCGTGCCGGCGTAAGGCCGCCTGCAAACGTCGGCACGCTCCTCGACCGGGCCGCAGCTCGACTCGCGAAAGCCCGGCTGCACTATGGGCATGGGACGGACTGCCCGCGTGACGACGCGGCGGCGCTCGTCTTCCACGCGCTCGGCCTCGCGCACGAATCCGCGCCGGGGAGCTACCGGCTGCCGGTTTCGGCGCAAGACGGGTGCCGCGTCGATGCACTCGTCGAGCGGCGCATCCGCGAGCGCCTCCCATCGGCCTACCTGACGGGCGTCAGCTGGTTTGCCGGTCACGAAATACGCGTGACGCCGGACGTCCTCGTGCCACGCTCGCCGATCGCGGAACTGTGCCTCGCGGGCTTTGCGCCCTGGATTGACCCCGCGCGAGTGGGCCGCGTGCTCGACATCGGCACCGGTTCCGGATGCATCGCGATCGCGGCCGCGCACGCGTTGCCGCGAGCCCGCGTCGATGCGACCGACGTCTCGGCCGCCGCCCGCGCGGTTGCGCGCGGCAACCTTCGCCGCCACCGGCTCGGCCGCCGCGTGCGCGTCGTCGCCGCCGACGTGTATGACGGTCTCGGAGGCAGACGTTACGATGTCATCGTGAGCAATCCTCCGTACGTCCCGGCCACCGAGATGCGCCGGCTGCCGCGAGAACACCGTGCCGAACCCTCGACCTCGCTGCGTGCCGCGCGCCAGGGACTCGCCATCATCGAGCGCATCGTGGCGGGCGCCCGGCGCCGCTTGACACGCCAGGGCATCCTCGTCGTCGAGGCCGGAAACTCGGCAGGCCGCGTGCGGCGGCGGTTTCCCGGATTGCCGCTGGTGTGGCTCGAGTTCGAGCATGGGTTCTCCGAGGTTTTCCTGCTGCGCGCCGCGGACTTGCCGGGCTAGGAGACTTGCGATGTCGGGCAACACGATCGGGCGCTCGTTCTGCGTCACGACTTTCGGCGAGAGCCACGGCCCGGCAATCGGCGCGGTCGTGGACGGCTGTCCGCCCGGGCTGGAGCTGTCGGAGGCCGACATCCAGGCCGACCTGGAAGCGAGGCGCACCGGCACGTCGCAATTCACGAGCCAGCGCCGCGAACCGGATCGCGTCAGGATCCTCTCGGGCGTGTTCGAGGGCCGTACGACCGGTACCGCGATCGGGCTCATGGTGGACAATGTGGATGCGCGCGAGCGCGACTACGAGAAGACCAAAGACCGGTTCCGTCCCGGCCACGCGGACTACGCGTACCTCCAGAAGTACGGCATGCGCGACCATCGCGGCGGCGGCCGCGCCTCGGCGCGCATCACGGTCGCGACCGTCGCGGCAAGCGCGATCGCGCGCAAGTGGCTGCGCGATCGGCTCGGCCTCACGGTCGCAGGCTTCGTCTCGCAGGTCGGCATCCACCGGCTCGACTGCGTGGATGCCGATGCGGCACGCGGCAATCCGTTCTTCTGCGCCGACCCGGACAAGCTGCCGTTGCTCGAGTCGTACATCACGGAGCTGCGGCGCGCGGGCGACTCCGTCGGTGCGCGCGTGACCGTCCGGGCCCGCGGGGTCCCCCCGGGCCTCGGCGAACCGATGTTCGACCGGCTGGATGCCGACGTCGCCCACGCGATGATGGGCATCAACGCGGCAAAGGCTGTCGAGATCGGGGACGGCGTCGCAGTGGCCGGCCAGCGCGGCACGGAGCATCGCGACGAGTTGACGCCGGACGGCTTTGCCTCGAACCACGGCGGCGGCACGCTCGGCGGCATCAGTTCGGGCCAGGACCTCCTGGTCCACGTGGCGTTCAAGCCGACTTCGAGCATTCCGACGCCAGGCCAGACAATCGACACGGCGGGGCGGCCGGCCGAGATCGCGACCACCGGGCGCCACGATCCGTGCGTCGGGTTCCGCGCCGTTCCGATCGTGGAGGCGATGTTGTTGCTGGTCCTCATGGACCATGTCCTGCGCCACCGCGGACAATGCGCCGACGTCGCACCCGGCACCCCCGTTATAGCGTGACGCGGGCCAAGATTTTGGTAAATACGGCGTGTAAGCTATAGTCCCAATGGATCAGGGACTTGTGACCAGTTTCACACCTATTTCGCAAGCTCGCGCCCCACTCTGCGGCGGCCGCGGCCTTTGGGGAGTCATGATGAGCGGTAAATTGCGCGTTTTCATTTCCGCGATATTGCTGACGCCGGCGGCGGCCTTCGGCCTCGGGCTCGGCGAGATTCGCCTGAACTCGTCGCTCAACGAGCCGCTGTCCGCCGAGATCGACCTGGTTGCGGCGACACCCGAAGAGCTCTCGACGCTCAACGCCGAGCTCGCGTCCACGGAAGTCTTCTCTCGATACGGCCTCGACCGCCCGGCGTGGCTCAGCTCGCTCGAATTCAGCGTCGGCCGCGGAGAGGATGGGCGCTCGGTGCTGCTCGTGCGTTCGCGCGACGCGATCAGCGAGCCGTTCGTTTCGTTCCTGATCGACGTGAACTGGCCGCGCGGCCGCTTGCTGCGCGAATACACCGTGCTGCTCGACCCGCCGGCGATGCTGGCGCCGGGCGATAGCCCGGCTGCAGCGCCGATAGCCGCCGCGACCACCGCCCAGCAGCCTGCGGCGCCAGCACCCGCGCCAGCTCCCGCGGCAGCGCCGACGCCGGCAACGCCGCAGGCAGAGGAGACGGCACCTGCCGCGCCCGTGACGACCGGGGAATCGAGCTACCAGGTCGCTCGGGGCGACACGCTCTACGGCATCGCAGCCGGCATCTCGGGCGGCGGCCGCCCGGAGATCCAGCGCACGATGATCGCGCTCTTCCGCGCGAACCCCGAAGCATTCACCGGCAACATCAACCTGTTGCGCGCCGGGGCGATCCTGCGCGTGCCGGCCTCGGACGAGATCGCCGGGGTTTCCACGGCCGAGGCGGCCAGCGAAGTGAGCCAGCAGAACTCGGCCTGGCGCGCGGCCGGTGGCGGCCAGGACTCCGGCCGGCTGAAGCTCGTGACGCCGCCGGTTGAGGAGACCGGGCCTGCCGCGGCAGCCGAGCCGAGCGGACAGGCCGAGTCGCAGATCGAATCCCTCGAGAAAGGCATTTCCGAACAGCAGCGCCTGCTCGAACTCCAGAACCAGGAACTCGCCGATCTGCAAAGGAAGCTGGCCGAGGCGCGCGCGGCGGAGTCGCAGGCAGCCCAGCCCGCCCCGACACCTGCGCAGCCCGAGCCTGCCGCGCCGATCGACGAGTCGCCGGTGGCACCGGAAGACGACGTGGCGGAGCCGGCCACACCGCCGCCGGCCGAACCGACGCCAGCGCCTGCGGAGCCGAAGCCGGCGCCCGAGGCCGACACCGGGCCTTCGTTCCTCGAGCGGCTGACCGACAACTGGATGATGTTGCTCGGTGCGGCAGCGCTGCTGATCCTGGGCCTGCTGGGCTTCAGCTACTACCGCAGGCGCCGGGAAGAAGACGTCGACGGCGCGCTCAAGGGTTTCGACATGCCGGCGACGGCGCCGGTGCCGACGGAGACCATGCGGCTGCGGGCCCTCGCGACCGGCGAGAGGACGGCCGAAATGCCGCGCCCGGCGGTGTTCGACGACCGGGACGATGATGACGACGGGGACTTCGTCGTCGAAGAGCGGCCTGTCGCCCGTCCGAAGACCGAGGCACCGCGAAGCGTCCCCGGACACGAGGAAACGATCAGCACCGAAGCGGCGCTCGATCTCGACCAGGCGGACCCGCTCGCCGAAGCCGACTTCCACATGGCCTATGGCCTCTACGACCAGGCTGTCGACCTGGTGCGCATGGCGCTCACGAAGGAGCCCCAGCGCCACGACCTCAAGCTGAAGCTCGCCGAGATCCACTTCGTGGCGGGCGACACCAACCAGTTCCTGACCGTGGCCCGCGAGCTCAAGAAGCAGCTCGGGCCGGGCGCTGACTGGGACCGCATCGTCATCATGGGGCGCCAGCTCGCACCGGACGAATCGATCTTCGCCGGCGCGGTACATGATGCCGGCGTCGATCTTTCGCTCGAGGGCGGCGACAGCCTCGTCGACCTCGACCTGCTCTCGACGCCGGAAGGCGACGAGGGGCTCGACATCGACCTCGGCAATGTGGCGGCGGCCTCCTCCGACGCGGAACCGACGGGCGAGAACACGGCGATTGAGTTTGACCTGGGCGAAAGCACCGGGACCTTCAGCACGACGCAGAAGATCAGCGGCAGTGGCGTCGGTGGCACGGTCGAGATGCCGACGCTCGAGCTGCCCTCGTCGGACACGCCGACCGTCGAGACGCCTGCACTCAAGGCGAGCCAGGCCGCGCGCGACCGCATGCAGCCGCCGACCTCCGATTCGACCGCCGAAATGGCGATCGACGACCTCGGCCTTGACCTCGGCAACCTCGACGACCTGCCGGACATCGACGACGCCACGGCGATCGCGACCGGCGTAGACGACGACCTCACGCAGATCGCGGAGCGTAATGAGGCGACGACGGTCCTGAAGCGAAATGGCGAGGACGACGGTACGGCCCTGATGCCGCGCGACGGCGGGGAGACTGCCGTCCTGCCGCCGATCGACTTCGGCGAAATCGACCTCGACATCGGCGAGGCGACCGACGGGTCCGACGATTCACCGACCGTGCGCGACACTGCGATTGCGACCGGGCAGCTGCCGCAGCTCGAGCCGGTCACGATGAGTGAAGTCGGCACGAAGCTCGACCTCGCGCGCGCGTACATGGACATGGGCGATCCTGACGGCGCCCGCAACATCCTGCAGGAGGTTCTGTCCGAAGGAAGCGCCTCGCAGAAGCAGGAGGCGCGTCGCCTGATCGATACCCTGCCGGGGGCGTGAGCAAGACCGGGCCGACGCGACGACTGGCCGTCGGCATCGAGTACGACGGCACCCGCTTTGCCGGCTGGCAGGCCCAGCCGGGCCTGCTGACGGTCCAGGACGCCGTGCAGAAGGCGCTGTCGGCGGTCGCCGATCATCCCCTCACTGTCACCGCCGCCGGCCGTACCGACGCCGGTGTCCATGCCTGCGCCCAGGTGGCCCACTTCGACACGCAGGCCGAGCGGCC
>Ga0190265_10003329_pt1 | contig 10954 bp, 3 predicted proteins | sample Popmic124T_FD_133135 | JGI IMG/M metagenome (GOLD analysis project Ga0190265, IMG submission 133135) | Populus adjacent soil microbial communities from riparian zone of Indian Creek, Utah, USA - 124 T | ecosystem: Environmental > Terrestrial > Soil > Riparian zone | place: USA: Utah | collected...
ACGACATCGCGCCGGGTGGCTCGAGCGACGTCATCGGCGGCGATGAGACCAACAACTGCGAGCAGCCGTACATCGTGCACCTGCTCGTCAACAGCTTCCTGCGCCCGAACGCCGACACGACCCTCGGACGCGCCGAGCCGTACATCCTCCAGCTCCACAGCGCGGAGGTGAAATTGATGACCATCCAGCGCCAGAGACTGCTGTTTGGCGGCGAGGATCCTCCGCTGCCCAATCCGTTCCTGGTCACGACCAACAACTCTCTGTTCCCCGCGTCGGGCAGCACACCCGCGACCGGGATTGCGGCGGTGGAAGTCATACCCAGCGACTATGCGCGTTGGCTGGAGGATTTCATCGGTGGACAGATCCTCGCCGAGATCCAGATCTTCGGCACGACCACCGGCGACGTCGACGTGGAGTTCAAGCCGTTCGTGTACCCGATCGAGATCTGCTACGGCTGCATGACGCTGTGTGGCTCGGTGATCGAAGAGAGCATGCTGACCGAGGACGAAGTCATCCGCGGCGAGTGCGACGACAACGCCGGCGCGGACGGCCGCGTGTGCATCGACCCGGAGTGCTGATCGGCTGATCGCCGCGCGAATGCGCAGCGTCGATCAGACCTGGCCGAGCGTCGTGAGGAACGGCTCCGAGAGCGCGCAGCGCACGGTCTCGGCGAGCGCGGGAGATCCCTGGCAGCCGCTCGCGAACTGCGCCTCGCTCGAAAGATCGACTCCTGTGAGCTCCGGCTCCGTGGTCACGAGGAAGCTCAGCGCGAAGCGCAGCCCACCCGAGGCGAGCAGGGCCGCGCGCGCAGCCGAGGAACGCACGCGCGCGCGCAGCGCGTCGTACTCGAGCGCCTTGTCGTTGCGACGCAGCGAGTCGGCCATCGCCCGTTGCTCGCGTGTCGGCACGCTCTGCCAGAGCGCCGCAGCGAGCTCCTTGCTGCCCGCGTTCGCGTGCCGCGACAGCGCCGGCGCGAACGCCAGCCGCGCGGCCTCGATCAGCTCCACCGCCTCGGACTGCGGCAGGACGCCGCCGATCATGCGCTCGGGTTGCGCCAGCCAGAGCGCGTGCGCCATCGCATAGAGCAGCGCCGAGGGGTCGTCGGCCACACCGCGGCTGGCGAGCACGGCGGGGGGATGGCTGGCCAGCGTGCGCGCCGGCGCGCGCCCGGAGAGCAGCAAGTACACCGGCACGTCGGTGGCTCCCAGCATGCGCGCGGCCTGTGCGTACGCCTCCGCCACCGGGCCGATCGTGATCCGGCTGATCCGATCGCGTTCGCTGACGCCGTAGGTCGCGAGCGGATGGCGGAAGCGCGGGATGACGCGTGCGCACTCCCAGAGCATGGCCAGCAGACGGCTCAGCTCCGGTGCCGGGTCCTCGCCGATGCTCGCGCGCAACGCCTGCCCACGCCACAGTCCGGGATGGAACGCGCGGTCGTGCGCAGCGCTCACGCCGGGATCGAAGACCGAGAGCAACTGGCGCACGACGTGACGCTCGGCGGCATCGCCCGGGACCGGCGCGAGCGCGTGCAACTCTCGCAGCGCGTCCGTACGCCACGGCTCCGCGTAGAGCAGGCGGTGCAGCCGCGCGCGGGCGTCACCGGGCGTTTCGGCCGGCACCGCCGGCGGCGTCGACGGCAGCGCCGGCGTCGCGGCGGTCTCGACCGGCACCGCCGAGGCGACGGCTTCGTCGGCGAAGACGTCGGCGAGGACGTCGCCGAGCAACTCGGCCGGCACGTCCGCCGCGTTCACGCGATCGAGGTCGGAGTCGCACAGGGGCTGCCCCGGCGTCGCTGCGAGCGGCTCGAGCTCGGCCGGCACCGGGCGCGCGCTCGGCGTCATGCGTGCGCGGATCACGTCGCGCGCCGCTGCGATGTCGACCCTCGACCCGGGTGATGGCTCCTCACCCTCGAGCGCGCGCTCCGCCTCGTCGAGATCGGCGAGCGCGGCGGCGTGCTCGCGCAAGCCCTCGCTGCGCACGAGCGCGAGCCGCAACAAGCAGCGAACCTTGTCCTCGGCATTCCAGAGCTGGCTCGCGCGCTCCTGCAGCTCGATCGCGAGTTGCTGCATCGCCAAGCGGCCGGCGACCTCGTCGCTCATGCTCAGATCGCGTGCGACCTCGAGCAAGCGGTCGTCCAGCTCGTAGCGCTCGCTCGTCGCGTTGGCGCGCATCAGCAGCGCCAGGCCGCGCGCCCGGTCCTCGAGCTCGCGCACGCACAGCTCGCCGGCCGTGCGCAGCAGCGCACCGCGCGTGCGCCCGTCACGGCTCTGCTCGGCGAGCTGCTCGTAACAGGGCAGGAGCCGTTCGGGCTGTCCGGTCTGGCGCGCCACGCGCAGGGTCGCCTTGAACGCGGCGCCCATCGACGGCGCGAGCCCGAACGCGTCGATGTAGCGCGCGAGCGCCGGTTCGAGCAGTCCGGCACGCTCGAGCCAGCGTCCGGCGCGGTAGACGAGCGCGCGCCGGGCATGCGGGCCGATCGCCGCGGCGATCAGCGCGTCGTAGACGGCCATCGCACCGTGCGTGTCGTCGGCCGACAGCGTGAGCCGCTCGACCATCAGCAGCAGCTCGGCGTACGCCGGCCAGCGTAGCGCGCCGCGGCGCGCGATCTCGAATGCTAGGCGTGGGTCGCGCAGGCGTTGCTCGGCCGTCGCCGCGCACCACTGAAAGATGCGTGTGCCCAGCTCGGGCGGGCAGCTCTCGGCGATCACCTGGCAGCGCTCGAGCGCCCAGCTCGGGCCGCCGAGCGTGACCATCACGCCGAGCGCCTCGCGCACGTGCTCGGGCGCCTCGACGTTCTCGGCGACCAGCGCACGGACGTGGAGCTCGGCACGCTCGCGGTCCTGGAGCGGTCCGGCCGCGATCGCGCACAGCTGCAGCCGCAGCTCGCGCCGGCGGGCCGGGTCGCGCTCGCCCTCGAGACTCAAGTTCAGCACGGAGGCCAGCCGGGTCGCGTCACCGGCAGCGACGAACAGCTCGCGCAGGCGCTGCAGCGCCGACGGATCGGCCGGCGCCAGCTCGAGCACGCGCAGCAGCGCGCGGATCTCGCCGGCCGCCTGGCCGTGCTCGCGGTGATGGTCGGCGAGCGCGAAGAGCGCGTCGCAGCGCTCGCCGGCATCGGCAACCGCGACGCGCAGCTCGAGCGCGCGCGCCGTCAGCCGGTGTCCGCTCTGAGCGCGTGCCGCCGCGAGGGCACGCTCGGCCAGTGTCGCGTCGGGCCGGCCTTGCTCCTCGGCGATGCGCAGCGCGAGCTCAGCCGCCTCCGCGGACGCGCCGAGGCGTTCGAGCGTCGCCAGCGCCTCGCGGGCGGCCTCGAGGATTTCCGCGTTCGGGATCGCGTACAGCGCGGTCTCGGCCGCCTGGAGCAGGCCGGCGGCGTCGCCGGTCGCGGCCTCCATCCGCATGCATGCACGGTGCGCGGACGCGTCGTTCGGCAGCAGCGCGACCCACGCCTGCAGCGCGGCGCGCTCGCCGGTCCGATCCTGGAGCGCGTGCGCGGCCTGGGCCTGGGCCGAGAGCAGCGCGCGCGACGGCCCGCACACTGTGGCCGCGACGCGCAGCCCGAATCCGGCGACCTCGGGCTCGACGCGATCGATGTGGCGCAGGAGCAGCAGCGCGGCGTCGGCCGCGGTCGCGTCCTCGCGCAGCGCGTCGGCGGCGTGTGCGGCGGCCTCGCTCGCCATTCCGGCGAGCTCCTCTGCGCGAGCGAGCTGGGCCAGGGCCCGCGCTCGCTCGCGCGCCGAGCGCGCCACCGTGCAGCGCAGCAGCAGCGCGCGTGTCAGCCGGCGCGTATCGCCGAGCCGGCGTGCGGCGCGCTCGAGCCGCGCGATGGCGATGCGCGAGCCCGGGTCGAGCGCGATCAAACTCTCGCACACGGCCGCGACCGCGAACGTGTCCTCGCGCACCGTGTGCACGGCCGTGAGCCGTGTCAGGAGCCGGATGCGCTCGTCTCGATCGGGACAGAGCTCGGCCTGTTCCTCGAGAAAGGTGGCCAGCGCGATCGCATCGCGGCTCAAGCCATACAGCGTCTCGAGCGTGTCGCGCGCGGCGGCGAGGTCGTCGTCGCCTGCGGAAAGCGCCTCGCTCAGCAGCTGGATCGTACGCGGCCAGTGCTCGGGAATGTCCGGCAACAGGCTGGCGACGCGCCGGCACTGGCGCGCACGCTCGAGACCGCTCGCGGATGCGAGAGCCTGCTCGGCGCGGTCGAGCTCGGCGCGGCGCGCGTCGATCGCGGCGGCGAGCGCGGTCATCGCTGCCTCCGCGGCGGCGTCGTGCTCGCCCAGGCGCTTGCGCTGCTGCCATGCAGCCAGCGCCAGGTGCGGGTTGTCGAGGCGGGTATGCGCCAGCTCGGCCAGCTCGCGCAGCAGGCGCCGCGCCTCGGCCACATCGGCGCTCGGGCGGCCGTCCTCGATCCGCGCCGCAATCGCCGCGCGCATTCCGTGCGCGAGCAGGATCAGCTCGCGGCGCGAGGCGGCATGGTCGCGCAGCGTCGTCAGCCGCGCGAGCTCGTGCGGCTCGGTGAGCAGCGCCTCGAACAGCAGCCACACGGCCGCCTCGTGCTGGCCCTGGGCCTGCAGCAGCACGTGCGCCGCGCGCGTCAGCCAGTAGGCGCGCTGCTCGTCCGGACACGCGGTCGCGACGTCCTCGAGCACGGCGGCGCGGTACTCGCCCAGCTCGACGGCGGCCAGGTCCTCGTCGAGCGGACCGTAGAGCAGATCGAAGTGCGGCTCGGCGTCGAAGGCGTCGACCAGCAGCTCGGCGGCGATGTCGGCTCGTCCCGCGGCCTCGGCCCGTTCGGCAGCCGCGAGCCGCAGCTTGCGGCGCGCGTCGAGCGCGTCGATGCGGCTGCCGGTGTGCGCGAGCACCGCGACGGCAGCTGCGCGCCGGCTCGCGGCGTCGAGCATGGATGCGTACTCGTACGCGGTCGGCGCGTCGCGCGGCTCGAGCCACCACGCGAACGCCAGCAACGCGAGCGCGCGGTCGGGCGCGTCTTCCTGGATCGCGGTGGCCGCGAGCCGCGCGTGCGCGTTGGCGCCGTCGAGCTGGCCGCGTTCGAGCAGCAATGCCGAGACCTGCTCGTGCGAGTCGGGCGTCGTCGGGTCGTCGGCTGCGGCCTCGCAGAGCGCCTCGACGCACGTGTCGGTATCGCCCGCGCTGCGCGCGATCGCTGCCCGCAGGCGCTGCGCGCCGGCGCGCTCGAACGGGATCGCGGCGGCAGTCACTGCGGCCTCGACGTAGCGCAGCGCCAGCTCGTGCTGGCCCACGTGATGGCAGTGAATCGCGGCCTGGTGCAGGACGCCGGGCAAGCCCGGGTCCGCGGCGGCAGCCTCGCGAAACGCACGGCATGCGCGCTCGAGCGATGCGAAACGGTCGCGCCAGACATCGGCGAGCGCGCAGAACGCTCGCGCGCGCTCGGAGCCGGACGCTCCCTGCGCCTCGAGCTCCGCGATGCGCTGTTCTAGCGGTACGAGCGGGTCCGATGGCGCGTCGCCCGCAGACGGTAGCTCGGGCAGCGTGGTCGGCGCGAGCGGCTCGGCGCTGACCTGCACCTGACCGGGATCGAGGCGCAGCCGTGGCGGCTTGACGGCAGCCAGCGGGTCGCTCGCGCGGCGCGGCGCCGGCCCGTCGAGCGTGATCGCGCGCGGTGGCGGGGGCGGCAAGCTGGCGGCCACCGGCGGACTCGACGGCACGGTGCGCCCGGGAGCATCGAGCCGGATCAGGCCTGCGCGCAGCAGCGCTGCGATGCGCGGCGCCGCGGCCGGGCGCTTGGCGAGAACGGTCGACACGGCGGGCCGCTGCGGGACGTCCCCGAGGTCGGCCCACGCGCGTGCGGTCTGCGTGTGTGGGCCGTCATCCCACTCGACGCGATGATTCAGGTGCGCACCGACCACCGCCGCGTCGTGCGTCGCCGCCGAGCGCGCCAGCGCGTCGAGTAGAAACGGAAGCAGCGTCACGGTTGCGCCGCCTGCCACGGGCGCGTGCGACTCGGCGACCGCGGGCAGTGGATCGCTGCGTTCGCCGGCGACGCGCAGCGCACGGGTCAGGCGATCGAGCAGGAGCGCGCGCCGCGCCTGTCGCAGGTCGCCTGCGTTGACGGCGCCCCGTGCGACGAGCACCTCGGCGACGGCGCCGCGCGCCTCCTTCGCGGCCTGTTCGTACTGCGCGAGCGCGGCCGCCGACATGCGACCGGACTCGACGAGGAAGTGCTCGAGCGAATCGTCGTCGGCCGCAGGCAGGATCTCGAGCACATCTCCCGAGCGCAGCACGAGCGTGCGATCTCCGAACGCGAGGCGCCCGCTGACCTTGCGCGCAGCGAGGCCGAGCAAGAGCGCTGCGAGCGGACTGACGTCCAGAACCGAGCTGCTCGTCACGCTCTCAGGATATCAGCGCCCGAAGAGCAAATCGCCACGGCGGGGAAGTGCGCTGCCTCCTCACCTGAGCGAGAGGACGTACGGCAGCACGGCGGCGGCCCGCAGCCCTTCGGGTGAGAGCAGGGCTTCGACGATTCCGCTGCGCGAGACCGACCCGAGCAGCGGTGAAAGGACAGCCGCCCTGACCTTGCTCTCCGCTTCACCGCGCGTCAGCTGGCCGAGCGCCTGCAGCAGCCCCGGCTGCTCGGGCCAGACCTGCACCGGCGCGGCCTCCGGCAGGCGCGCTCGCTTGCGCGCGATGGTCATCGCGGCGGTGATGCCGCCCTCGTGGTCGACCAGCCCGCCCGCGCGCGCCCGCTGCGCGGTCATCAACCGTCCCTCGGCGAGCGGGACGATGTCGCTGCGCTGCTTGCCGCGTCCCTCGGCGACGCGCGACAGGAACAGCTCGTAGGTCTGGTGCAGCGACGTCTCGAAGACCATGCGCTCCTCCGGGGACCACTTGCGCACGGGGCTGGTCCAGTCGGCGTGCTTGCCGCGGGTGAGCTGCTCGATGTTCACGCCGACGCGGTCGCTGAGCTCCTCGGCCACGATCTTGCCGCCGACCACGCCGATCGATCCGACCAGGCTCTGATCTTGCGCCACGATTTCGGTGCCCGCCGCGGCGACGTAGTAGCCGCCGGAAGCGGCCATGTCGCCGAGCGACACGATCACCGGCTTGCGCTTGGCCACGCGGCGCACCGCGTGCCACATCAGATCCGAAGCCAGCGCCGAGCCGCCGGGCGAGTCGATCCGCAGCACCACCGCCTCGACCTCCGGGTCGTTTGCAAACTTGCGCATCGCGGTCACGAACGCCTCCGCGTGCGCGCTCTGGAAGCTGCCCTCGCTGCCGCGCATGATCGTGCCGTCGAGATAGGCGAGCACCACGCGCCGGCCGGTCGGCTTGCCCTCGTCATCGTCGTCGCCAGAGAGCGCGCGGAACAGATCGCTCAGGCCGAGCTCGTCTTTTTCGCCGTCGAGCTCCTCGACCACGATGCGCTCGGCCTTGCCCGCGCGCCTCGCGTGCGCGCGCGCCTCGTCGTCGAAGCCGACATCGTCGACGAGTCCCGCGGCACGCGCCTGCGCCGCGGTGAACGGCCCACGATCGATCAGCGCGCGTACGGCCTCCGGCCCCAGCTTGCGGCCGGCGCCCACGGCCGCGACCAGATCATTCTGCAGGTCGTCGAGGATGGCGTTCATGGTCTGTGCCACGGGCTCGGGCATGTCGTCGCGGGTGAAGGTGTCGGCCGCGCCCTTGAACTGACCGACCTGGATCAGCTCCGCACTCACGCCCATCGTCTGCAGCAGCTCGCGCGCGTACACGAGCTGGGCCGACACGCCGACCAGGTCGAGGTAGCCGCCCGGCGTCATGCTGATGCGATCGCACGCGCGCGCGAGCAGCGCGTAGCCGAGGTTGTCGGTGACCTCGAAGTGACAGTGCACCGGCTTCTTCGCGCGCTTCACCGCCGCGAGCGCGTCGGCCAGATCCGCCGCACGACTCCACGCGCCGCCCATGCCGCCGAGTTGCAGCAGGATCGCGCTCACGTGCGGGGCCGCCGCCGCGTCCGCGATGCGTCCGAGCAAGGCGTAATGCGTGATCGGCGCACGCGCGAATGGACCTTGCTGCGGCGACTCGGGCAGCGGCTCGTCCATGCGGAACGTGCGCAGCTCCTTCGACGACGGCGGCGGAGGCTCGGAGCGCCTGCATGCGCTCGTCCAACCGAGCATCGCGATCGCGAGCACCACCCGGAGCCAGGCGCGAAGAGACGTGGTTGTTCGATACTTCATGTGCATGCTCGACCTTCTCGTTGCGTGAAATGGCAGGACGCGAGGTGTTGCCAGCGCTCCGTACGTCCGGCGCGAGCCCAGGCTAGGAATCGCTCGCGAGCTGCTCCGTGAGCAGCTCGATTTGGCGTTGAGCAATCGAGCGGCGTTCGCCGCGCGGGTACCGCTCCAGGTACTCCTTGTACGCGACCAGCGCATCGCGCATGCGGCCGAGCCGGCGGTACGCGTCACCGAGGCCGATCAGCGCTTCCGGATTGCCGCCCTTCGCGGCGGGCCCAAAGTACTTGACCGCGAGCCGCGGCTGGCTGCGTTCGAGCGCCACGTATCCCAGGCCGGTGCGGGCCCGCGGCATGCCTGGCTGGATCTCGAGCGCGTCCTCGAACAGACGCTGGGCTTGCTGAACGGCGCCGCGCTCGAGTGCCACCTCACCCTTTTGCACCAGATCGTCGGGGTCGCCTGCGGGCGTGGCAGCGGGCGCACGCGGGCCGCGCTCGGCCGCCTTCGGCTCCGCAGGCTTCGTGTCCGGTTTGCGCTCGACCGGCTTCGCTTCAGCGGCCGTGGCCTGCTGCGCCTCGGCCGGCTTGGCCTGCTCGGCCTGCTCGGCAGGCTCGGGCGTTGCCACTGCCGGCTCCGCCTCGACCCGCGTCGGCTTGTGCGGGTCCTGCACGCGGGCGATCTCGGCGCGAACCGCGTCGATCGTCGGATGGGTGCCGTCGCTGTTGCGTGCAGCGTCGAGATGCATCCGCGCGCCTTCGAGATCGCCGTCGGCGACCAGGCAGCGCGCGAGCAGCGTGCGCGCGCGCACCATGCTCGGGTCGCGCGCCACCGCCTGCTCGGCCAGTGCGCGCCCGGCGCGAAACTCGCCGTTGGCCTCGTCGATCGCGAGCAGCGCCGCGACGCGCAGCGTCTCGGCCGGCGCGACGCCCTCGGTGGCACGCGCGCGATCGAGCTCGGCGCGCGCCGCAACCAGGTTGCTCGTCAGACGCAGGGCGTCGCTCAGCGCGACGCTCGCCTCCTCGTTGCCGGGGTTGCGCTGCGCCGCGCGCTCTCCGTAGAGCTTGGCCTGGTCGGCCAGGCGCCGGGCCTCGTCGCGCAGCGCGTCGATCTGGTTGTGGGCATTGCTGCCGGCATCGGTCAGCGCGCGGATCCGGAAGTTCAGCCACTGGCTCCAGACGGCGTACACGCGCGAGATCGAGCTCAGGATGTGCGCGTCGTCGGCGTGGAAGGCGAGCGCCTTGGTGTACTCGGCGATCGCCTCGTCGAAGCGCGCGGGTACGTCGGCGGCGAGCGCCGCGTCGGCACGGTGCAGGTACGCGCGCACGCGTTCGTCCGGCTCGACCACCTCGGGCGTCACGTCGGGGCGCCGCGACACCACGAACGCGATCGCGCCCGCGACCGCGACGGAGATTCCGAATACGAGCCACACGCCGAACCGCGAGCGCGCGCGCAGCGGCGCTTCCAGGTCATCGGCTTCGAGCGACCGAAGCTGAGTGCTGGACATCGGCTGCAATGCCGAGTCCGCGGCGACCGGCGGCACCGGCGGCGGCGGCGGATCGCTGCGACGTGACTGCGGCGGCTCGGCGCCAGGCGCATCGACGCGCGCTGCCCAACGCGGCGAGGCGGCCTCCTGCGTGTCGCCTGCGATGTCCGCGCCCATGACGTGCATGCGCTCCGCCGTCCGAACCCGGCTCCGCGCCGCAGGCTGCGCCTCGACCTGCGGTGGCGGCGGGGGAGGCGGTGGCGGCGGCGTCGATGGTCGGGCCGCCTCCTCGTCGTGAGGCGGCGGCGGGGGCGGAGCGGAGAAGTCGCTCGGCCGGCGCGGCCGCGGCGGTATCGAGGGCTCGAACAGGCTCGCGAGCTCCTGGATGTCGCCGAGCTTCTTCCAGACTTGTCCAGTGCGCGAGATCTCGTCGTCGCGAGCAAACTGCCCCGCGCTGATCAAACGCGTGAGCTCGGCGAGGGACTCGAGCGTGTGGGCGCTTCCGTTCACGCGGCGCACGCGCCAGCGCAATTCGCGCGCCTCGCTTTCGTCCATCGGCGGAGGCCCGCTGCCGGGACCGGGGCGATGAACCTTGAACAGATGGCCACACTGCGTGCACTTGACGGTGGTGCCTGTCGTCGAGATCAGGCCTTCCTCGAACTCGTAGACGGTGCCGCAGCGGGTACAGGTGACGTCCATGCCTGGGCGACGGGCCAGTCTGGCGTGCGGTCGCATGTGGCCGGCACCCCCGTCGGGGCCCCATCCTGCGTCCTGGATCCCGGGGGGTCAATTCGCTACAACCCGGAGCGGCCCCGACCGCCCGACGTACTCCAATGTAGGCAGCGACACGACCGGGCGAGGTAGCGCGTCGATGAGCTCCGGAAGCGACGAAGAGTCGGTGCGCGCGGCCATCGAGCACACCTTGCTCGCGGCGACCGCCACCGCGGCGGACGTTGACGTGCTCTGCGTTCAGGCGCTCGAGCACCGTTTCGCCGGCGTGTGCGTGAATCCGATCCACGTGACCCGGTGCCGCGACCGGTTGGTCGGCAGCGGCGTGCGCGTGGTGACGGTCGTGGGCTTTCCGCTCGGCGCGAGCCTGCAGCGCGTCAAGGCGTTCGAGTGCGAGCTGGCGATCGCAGACGGCGCGGACGAGATCGACATGGTGATGCAGCTCGGCGCCGCCCGCGCGGGTGACTGGGAAGCCGTCGCCCGGGACGTGAGCTCGGTCGTGAGCGCCGCCGGCGGCAGGCCGGTGAAGGTGATCCTCGAAACAGCCGCGCTGAGC
>Ga0190265_10003330_pt1 | contig 10954 bp, 12 predicted proteins | sample Popmic124T_FD_133135 | JGI IMG/M metagenome (GOLD analysis project Ga0190265, IMG submission 133135) | Populus adjacent soil microbial communities from riparian zone of Indian Creek, Utah, USA - 124 T | ecosystem: Environmental > Terrestrial > Soil > Riparian zone | place: USA: Utah | collected...
GAGGGCTGCACGGCGCCGATCTACTCGAGCGACTCGCTCCACTCGGCGGTGGTCGAGATCATCGTCAAGCCGGGTGGGCGCTGCAGCTACAAGACGATTCAGAACTGGTCGAACAACGTCTACAACCTCGTCACCAAGCGCGCCGTCGCCTACGAGGACGCGACGATGGAGTGGGTCGACGGGAACCTGGGCTCGAAGCTGACGATGAAGTACCCGGCGATCTGGCTGATGGGCGAGCGCGCACACGGTGAGGTGCTCTCGATCGCTTTCGCCGGCGAGGGGCAGCACCAGGACGCGGGCGGAAAGATCCATCACATGGCTCCGAACACGACGTCGGTCATCACCTCGAAGTCGATCTCGAAGAACGGCGGCCGCGGCGGCTACCGCGGCCTGCTCGAGGTGGCCAAGGGCGCGGAGGGCTCGAAGTCGAAGGTCGTCTGCGATGCACTGATCCTCGACGAGGACTCTCGCTCCGACACCTACCCGTACATGAAGATCGACGAGAGCAACGTCGACATCGGGCACGAGGCGACGGTCTCGAAGATCGGTGAGGAGCAGCTCTTCTACCTGATGTCCCGCGGGCTATCGGAGTCCGAGGCCAGCGCGCTGATCGTGTCGGGGTTCGTTGAGCCGATCACGAAGGAGCTTCCACTGGAGTACGCGGTCGAGATGAACCGCCTCATTCAGCTCCAGATGGAAGGCTCCGTCGGCTAAGTAGAGCCGTGCAGGTCGAGCAGGTCGACTTCGTCACCGTGCCGACGCGAGACGTCGAGCGCGCCGTCGCCTGGTATCGCGACGTGCTCGGGTTGCCGGTCAGCGAGCACACGGACGGCGAGGTCGAGGCGCCGAACGTCACGCTGTCCTTCTGGAACCCTGAGACCCAGGGTTTGGAGTTCAAGCCGAACGAGGCGGGCTTCGCCCTCCGCGTTGCGGACGTCGAGGAGGCGCGCAAGGAGCTCGAGGCCAAGGGCGCCGAGTTCATGGGCGAGACGTTCGACTCCGGCGTCTGCCTGATGGGGTTCCTCAGGGATCCCGACGGCAACACCGTGATCCTCCACCGGCGGTACAAGCCTCGTGGATAGGGCCGCCGCCGCGGCGCGCTACGCGGAGCTGCCGATCCCGGCGACGACCGAGGAGCACTGGCGCTTCACGGACCTGAAGGGATTCGACCCCGACGCCTTCACGGCAAACGGACAGGTCCCGGTGCCAGGCACCGAGACAATGCTGGAGCTGGACGCGGCCGGTTTGGCCACGGTGACCGAGAGCGGCGTGCACATCGAGCGTGCGCCCGAGGGCGTGACGTTCGAGCTCCTCGACGAGAACCACCCGCGCCTGCACGAGCTGGTCGGCCATGACGAGAAGTTCGCCGCGCACAACGCGGCGCTGTGGAAGCAGGGACTGCTCGTCCACGTTCCGCGCGGAGTGGTGCTCGAGCAGCCTCTCTATGTCCGCCTCGCGAACTCGGTCGACGGCGGGTCGCTCTTCTTCCGGCTCCTCGTGATCGCCGAGCCCGAGTCGCGGTTCACGCTCATCGAGGAGTACACCTCCTCCACGGCCGAGCTTGCCGCCTACACGAACGTCGTCTCGGAGCTCTTCGTCGAGCAGGGCGCCAGGCTCGAGTACGTCTCGCTGCAAAACCTCTCTCGTGAGACGTGGCACTTCGGGAATCACCATGCCCGGGTCGGACGCGATGCCGAGCTGGACTGGGTGGCCGGCGGCTTCGGCTCCAAGAAGGGCAAGACGTGGATCCAGAACGATCTCGCCGGCCGGGGCGCGACCTCTCGCGTGACCGGGGCGTACTTCACGGACCGCGATCAGCACATTGACTACGACACGTTCCAACTCCACCAGGCTCCCGACACGACGAGCGATTTCGCGTTCAAGGGCGCGCTGCGCGACACTTCGACGGCTGTCTGGCGTGGGATGATCCGCGTCGAGCCCGACGCGCAGAAGACGAACGCGTACCAGGAGAACCGGAACCTGATGCTGTCGCCGACGACGCACGCGGTGCCGATTCCCGGCCTGGAGATCCTGGCCAATGACGTCAGGTGCACGCACGGGGCGACCGTCAGCCGAGTCGATCGCGAGCAGCTCTTCTACGCGATGGCTCGCGGCCTCACGCATGCGGAGGCAGAGCGCCTCATCCTGCGCGGGTTCTTCCAGGACGTGCTCGACCGGATCGACCTCGAGCCGGTGCGCGAGGCGCTCAGCGAGGCGCTCGAGGCCCGCATTCCGCAGGGCTAGCCGTCGCCGCGCCCTTAGGAGGGTCTGGCGAAACGCCGGCTGTGCCGCCGGGCCGCGCTGCTCGCCCCGAGGCGGCGTCCTCAGTCGCCCCAATGCTGAAAAGCATTGGGGCTCCCTGCGTCCTTGCTTCGGAACGACCATCACACCCCGGCGGCGAGCGAGTTCCACCAAACCCTCCTAGCTATCCTGCTTGGCCGTGCGTCATCCGGACAAGAGACCGCGTGCGCTGACGCTTGCGCTGACTGCGGTCGCGGTGCTCGCCGCCGCCGTGCTACTCGTGGGTGCCTTGCTCGTTGCGACGGGCGGGCGCGATGACGGCAGTGCGAAGAAGGCCCTGAACACAGAGTTCAGCGAGCCGCAGGAGTTCGACCTCGACCAGGTCTACGCCGACAGCGGGTTCAGCTGCGATGCGCGGGACACGATGTGCGTCCGCAAGTTCCTCGTCGGCGTAACGGCCGAGTACGGCCCGCGCGCTTCGCTCCCCGTGCTCGAGCGGCTTCAGCGGGAGGAGCGCGTCGACCTCTCGGTCAACGACCACGATCTGGCGCACGCCGTCGGCCGCGAGACGGCCAAGGACTTCGGCTCGAACTTCGACGCCTTCGACCTCTGCCCGACGATTTTCAACTACGGCTGCTCGCACGGTTTCTTCGAGTACGTCCTCGCTCGGACCGACACGCCGAAGCAGGCCGCGTCGACCGTGTGCGAGACGGTCAGCGGCGACAAGAAACGCCTGCTCATCTCCGGGTTCTCCTGCTATCACGGCGTCGGACACGGCGTGATGATGGCTCAGGCCTACGACCTGCAGGAATCGCTCGGCACCTGCAACACCTTCGGCTCCTTCCAGGCCAAGGAAGGCTGCTGGCAGGGTGTCTTCATGGAGAACGTCAACGCCGCCATGACCGATCGCGCTCGCAAAGGCGTCTTCTCGCGCAAGGAACCGCTCTTACCCTGCGACAAGGTGGCCAAGCAGTACAAGTATCAGTGCTTCATCAACCACGCGGGCTGGTTGATGCGTGTCGCGCAGAACCGAGTCGAGGTCGCCAGCGGGTACTGCCTCCACGTGAAAGGCAAGGACCGAACCGCCTGCATGCAGTCGATCGGGCTCATGGTCACGAACCCCTCTTGGCAGGCGGAGCTCTCTAGCAACGCGGGCAAGAAGTCACAGAGCGCGATCGCCTGGGATCTCTGTTCGCGCGTTGCCGAGGCGGGCCGCGAAGACTGTGTGATCGCCGGAGTGGACAACCTGGCGAACTTCGATCAGTTGAAGGCCGACAGGCAGAAGGCGTTCTGTGCCGAGGTGAGGGGTCGCCTCAAGGACAGGTGCTATGCCCGCATTGGGCTCAATCTTCGGAGCCGGACGCAAGACGAGTCGACCCTCCGCTCGAGGTGCGCGCGGCTCGGCGCGAACGCGCGGCTCTGCCTGCGCGGAGCAGGCGTCGCTGCGTGAGGCGGTTCGCATCGCTTCTCTTGGTCGTCTGTGCGCTCACCGCAGGCTGCGGGGGAGGCGGAGGCTCCTCGGCCGGCGGCGACAACGTCGTGCAGATGAAAGCCGACGGGTTCGAGCCGTCGACCCTGACGATCAAGTTGGGTGACACTGTCGAGTTCAAGAACGAGAGCGGCGAGGACAAGTGGCCCGCCTCCAACGTCCACCCGACGCACGAGCTCTATCCGAGCTTCGACGCTCAGAAGACGGTGCTGGACGGCGACTCGTACGAGTTCACGTTCGACCGCGTTGGGCGGTGGGGATACCACGACCACCTGAACCCCGACATCCAGGGCACCATCGTCGTCGAGACTAGGTCTTGACGCAGTCCGCGAGGTCGCGGCCGCGGGCGAACTTCGCGCAAGCCTCACGCTTCGCCGCCGGATCGCCGTGCTGCGTGCCGAGGATCGTGCCGATGCCGAAGAAGCAGTACGAGCGGTAGGCGCGCTTGACGATCCTGCAGAGCTTGCCGGCGCCGAGGTCCTGGGAGTTGTTGTTCATGATGTCGCGAACCGCGCCGAAGATGCACTCACGCTCGCCGTTACCGGCCCTGGCGCAGTAGCCCTTTGCGGCCTCAGGCTGCTGCCGTGCGGAGCCCGAGGCGTCGCGCCCGTACGACTGGAAGCAGATGTCGACGAAGTCCTTCTCGCTCCTGCGGCACCAGTCGGCTGCCTTCTCCCAGTTCCAGCCCACCTCGGGAAGGATTCGCGAAGAGACGAGCAAGTAGCAGTAGAGCTTGTCCTGGCGGCTCACGATGTTGCACGGGTAGAGGAGGTTGTCCTTCTTGAGCCAGCGCGACTTGAGCCCGAACGACGAGCTCAGGTTCTCCATGAAGACGCCGCCGCTGCACGACACTTGCTCGAACTCGGTCGAGAGGCCGTGGCACATCGTCAGGGCGAGCGGCAGCTCGTAGCCGGTGTACAGCATGAGGCCGTGCCCCAGGCCGTGTTCGCACTGGTAGTAGTTGAAATTGTTGGACTTGATCTCGGGCTCGTTGCACGCCTCACGCGCGACCTCGGCGGCCTTGTCCTCCTCGACGCCCGCGAGCTTCCACTGGAGGAGGCCGTGGTAGTAGCCGGCGCCGCAGGTGGCGCTGCCCGCCACGAATGCCTTGCCGACGCTGCCGTCGAAGTGGCGCAGGCCCCCGGCTCCGATCATGTGCGCGATCGGATGGCAGTTGCTCTGGATCGACGGATCGGCCCTTTGCATCTCGTCGAGCCTCGTGAGTGCTGCCCTGGGCCCGTCCTCGAAGGCGATGTTGCCGAAGGCCTGCTGAGTGCACTGGGTGTCGCCCTTGCAGTCGCCGAGCTCCTTGTCGTCGGGCTCGAACGTGAACTTTTTCGCCTCGCCCGAGCCGGCAGAAGTGGCCACGAACTCGGCCACCTGGCGGATCTCATCATCGCTCAGCGTGTCCTCGAACGCCGGCATACTTCCGCCCCCATTCCGCACCTGGCGCTCGACGCGGTCGGCGTTCGGGCGCACTTCGTCGAGGTTCGGCCCGACGGTGCCGGTGGCCCCTGCGGCCTGGAGCGTGTGACAGCTTCCGCAGTTGGCGTCGGCGAAGACTTTGGCACCGCCCGAGGGCGCGACCCCTGTCTCCGTGGACTTCTTGTCGCCCCCGCCACAGCCTGCGGACAGAAGAAGCGCCGCGGCCGAAGCCGCTATCGCCGCACCGAGAGAACGCACAGACACTCATTGAAGCGCAAATGCCGTCGGGGGCGAACTCGTGCCGTGACCCCGGAAGTACCATAGGGACGTGGCCGTCCACGCTCAGGCAAAGCTCGATGCGCCCAAGCTGCGCGCCGACTTCCCGATCCTCGAGCAAGAGATCCACGGCAAGCCCCTCGCGTACCTCGACTCGGCGGTCAGCGCCCAGAAGCCGCGCCAGGTCCTCGATGCGATCAGGACCTTCTATGAGACCTCGTACGGCAACGTGCACCGAGGCGTCTACACGCTCTCGGAGCGCGCCACCGAGGGCTACGAGGGCGCACGGCAGAAGGTCGCCACGTTCGTCAACGCGCCCCAGTCGCGCGAAATCGTCTTCACACGGAACGCGACGGAGTCGATCAACCTCGTCGCGTACGCGTGGGGACTGTCCACGCTTGGCCCCGGCGACCTGGTCGTTGTCACCGAGCTCGAGCACCACTCGAACTTCGTTCCCTGGCAGTACGTCGCCAAGCGCACAGGCGCCGGGTTCCGGGCGATCAGGCTGACGGACGCAGGGGAGCTCGACCTCGACTGCCTCGACGAGATCTCGGCCGACGGCGAGGTGAAGGTCGTCGCCGCGAACTACGTCTCGAATGCGCTCGGCACCGTGAACCAGGTCGAGCGTCTTGCGACGTGGGCGCACGAGCAAGGGGCGGTGATGGTGGTCGACGCTGCGCAGGCGGCACCGCACCGCCGGGTCGACGTCCAGGCGCTCGGGTGCGACTTCCTCGCGTTTTCAGCGCACAAGATGTGTGGCCCGACGAGCGTCGGCGCGCTGTGGGGACGTCATGAGCTCCTGGCCAAGATGGAGCCGTTCAACCTCGGCGGCCACATGATCCGCGCCGTGAACCTCGACGAGACGACCTGGGGCGACGTCCCGGCGAAGTTCGAGGCCGGCACGCAGCCAATAGCCGAGGCCGTCGGTTTCGGTGCGGCCGTCGACTACCTCGAGGAGGTCGGCCTCGAGGCAATAGAGCAGCACGAGCACGAGCTCGTTGCGTATGCGCTCGAGCGGATGGCCGACGTGCCGGGAATCACCATGTACGGGCCTGCGCCGGAGCGCCGTGCCGGCATCGTCTCCTTCAACCTCGACGGCATCCACCCGCACGACGTGTCGCAGGTGCTCGACTACGACGGCGTCGCGATTCGGGCCGGGCACCACTGCTGCCAGCCGCTCATGCAGCGCCTCGGCGTCGCGGCGACGAACCGGGCGAGCTTCTACCTGTACACGATCCCCGAGGAGATCGATCGGCTCGTCGAGGGCCTGCACAAGGCCCGCAAAGTCTTTGGCTGAGCCCCCCTCCGGTACGCTCGAACCGATGAACGAGTTCGAGCAGATGTACCGCGAGGTGATCCTCGATCACTATCGCAACCCGCGCGGGCACGGGGCGATGGACGATCCCGACGCGGAGGCGGAGGGCATGAATCCGCTGTGCGGCGACGAGGTCACGATCTTCGTCTCGCTCGCCGAGGACGGTGAGACGATCGACGACGTCAAGTTCTCCGGCCGCGGGTGCGCGATCAGCCAGGCGGCGACCTCCATGCTCACCGAGATGGTCAAGGGCCGCTCGGCCACCGAGGTGGCGACGCTCCCCAAGGAAGAGCTGCTCGAGGAGATCGGCATTCCATTGACTCCGATCCGTCTCAAGTGCGCCCTGCTGGGGCTTGGGGTGCTCAAGGTTGCGCTGCACCGCGCGAAGGGCACTCCGCTGCCCGAGGAATGGGCCGGCCTCGACGACGAGTTCCAGGTCCGATAGCGGCCGTCGACGTCTGCCCGCTCGACGAGTTGCCGCCGGGCTCGGTCAAGATCGTCCACGCCGGGGAGATCTCGGTCGGCGTCTACAACCTCGGCGGTGAGCTGTACGCGATCGAGGATCGCTGCTCGCATGACAACGGGCCGCTCGCCGAGGGCGATTTCGACGTGGAAGAGGGGTATGCGATCTGCCCGCGGCACGGTGCGCGGATCGACATCAGAACGGGCAAGGCGCTGAGCCTGCCGGCTGTGTTTCCGGTCGAGACGTTTACAGTCGTCGTCGAGGACGGGATCGTCAAAGTGCAGTTGGCCTGATGCTCGACGACCGTGTTCGTGCCGTGCTCGAGCGGCTCGAGGCCGAGGATGCGGCCGAACGGGAAGCAGGCGTCCCTCGCGAGCAACGTGCGCGGCAGGTTGCTCGCAGCACCGGACAGTTCCTCTTCTCGATCGTGGTCCCGCACTGGGACTGCGAGGTGCTGGAGATCGGCGGCTCGCGCGGCTACTCGTCGATCTGGCTCGGGGCGGGGGTCCGTTACTTCGGGGGGCGCGTGCTTTCGCTGGAGTCGGATCCGGCCAAAGTCGAGGCCTGGCGTCGCAACGTGGCCGCGGCTGGGCTCGAGGAGACGGTGGAGCTGATCGCGGGCGACGCGTACGAGACGCTGCCTCTGATCAACGACGTTTTCGACGTCGTCTTCCTCGACGCCGAGAAGGAGGACTACGAGCGGCTCTTCCAGCTGGCTCGGGACAAGGTCGAGCCGGGAGCGCTCGTCGTCGCCGACAACGTGCTCTCCCACTCCGAGATGCTGGGCGCCTACTCGCAGGCGCGCCAGGCCGATCTGACCCTCGAGAGCGTGACCGTCCCGCTCGACCGAGGGTTGGAACTTTCCACCGTCCTTACGGAGTCGCTAAAGTAGGCGTACCGCGGAAAGGAGGTGGTCCGGCTTGACAGATTGCAGTACGGGCAGTGGAGGTACCAGCGGGTAGAGGCGTGTCCCCGGGACCTACGGGGAATCGTCTAGCCAGCGTAGGGGACTAGCGCACACGCGCCGCCCGAGTTCTCCGGATCGGGCCGGCAAAGCGCCTCTACCACTCCAACGTTGGTATCCGGATCAGGGGGTTGGCTAAAACCAACCCCCTTTTCTTCTTTCTAAGCCGCGCGGCGTAGCTGCTCGTCCAGCGGCATCAGCGGAAGCTCGAACGTCCGCACCGCGTCGTCGTTCGTCAGAACGTTGTCGCCCGCTTCGAGCATCTTCAACAGGTCGCGAGTGAGCGGGATGTTGCCCGGGAGGCGCTCTGTAAGCAGTGCGTTCGCCCGCATGAAGGCCATCGGCATGTGCACGCTCGGCCGGCGAACCCCCAAAGCTTTCTTTAGCCGTTCCCAGAACTCGTTCCAGGTCACGACGTCGGGGCCGCCGAGCTCGACGATTCGGTTCGTCGCCGGCTCGTGGTCGATCGCCTTGGCGAAGTAGGCCGCGACGTCGTCGACCCAGATCGGCTGGATCCTCTGCGTTCCCGACCCGATGATCGGCGTCACCGGAGCGACCTTCGCCAGCCGGCGGAAGGTGGGCAGAATGCCCCCGTCGCGGCCGAAGACGAAGCTCGGACGGAAGATGACGTACGGGAAGCCCGACTTCTGGACGTCCTGCTCCATCTGCCACTTCGCCCCGAAGTAGGGCACGAGGTCCTTCGTCTGCTCGCTCGTGCCGAGCGCGCTCATGTGGACGAACCGTTTCGCGCCGCCCTCCTTCGCCAGCTTCAGCAGGTCGCGTGTCCCGCCGACCATGATCCGCTGGAACTGTTGGGGCTTGCCCTGGCGAATTGCCACGAGATGGACGACAACGTCGACGCCGTCGACAGCGCGGCCCAGGCTGAGTGGATCGGTCATGTCGCCCTCGACCAACTCGCAGCCCCAGTTCCGAAGCTTCTCCGCCTTGCGGACGTCGCGGACGAGGCAGCGCACCGGCCGGTCCTGCTCGCGCAGCGTGTGCGCGACGTGCCCGCCGACGAAACCCGATCCGCCGGTGACCAGGATCACTGCTCGAAGTTCTTCCAGTAGCGGCTCGGTGTCGGCCCGGCCTGGCCCTGGTACTTGGAGCCGAGACTGCCGGCGCCGTAGGGGGTCTCCGCCGCTTCGGTCATCTGCACGAACGAGAGCTGCCCGATCTTCATCCCGTAGTAGATCGTGATCGGGAGGTTCGCGACGTTCGAGAGCTCGAGCGTCACGTGTCCGTCCCAGCCCGGGTCGATGAAGCCTGCGGTCGAGTGGATGAGCAGGCCGAGGCGTCCCAGGGACGACTTCCCCTCGAGCCGCGCCACGAGGTCGTCTGGGAGGCGAATTCGCTCCAGTGTGGATCCGAGCACGAACTCACCGGGATGAAGGATGAACGGCTGCTCGTCCCCGATCTCCACGAGCTCGGTCAGCTCTTCCTGTGGCTCCCGCACGTCGATGTACGGATAGCGAGCGTTGTGGAAGACCCGGAAGAACCGGTCCACGCGCACGTCCACGCTCGAAGGCTGGATCAGCTCCCCGTCGAACGGGTCGATCTCGATGCCACCCTCCTCGAGCAGGCGGCGGATCGTACGGTCGGCGAGAACCACGCGGGCACCCTAGCGTCGTCCGAACCACAGCGATATGGTCACGCGCATGAAAAATCGAGCAGCCACCTGGGTGCACCTGATCTTCGCGACGATCATCGTGCTCGCCGTTCCACTGCAGGTCTATTTCATCGCTTCGTATTTCTCCGGCGCCGGTGACGCCGCGCTCGACGCGCATGGTTTTACCGGCGGCCTCGTCATCCACGGCTCGGAGCTGATCGTCTTTCTCTCGAGTCTCGCCGCCTTCTGGGGCCTGTGGCGGTGGGTGGGCTGGAGCTTCTTCCTCTTCGTGCTCGGAACCGTGCAGATCTTCCTCGCACCCCCTGACGAGGACCCGGCGAGCGGCTGGATACACGGTCTCCACGGCCTTGGCGCGCTCCTCGTGTTCTTGCTCGCAGCCTGGCTCGCGTACCGCGACGCGCGCCTCCTCGGGCTGATGCGCCCGCGAGCCGACGTGGCTCCGGCCCCCGGCCCGCCCCCGCAACCGCCGGCCTAGCACTTGGTTCTCTACGACTCGCTTCGCGAGCTCCCGCTCGAGGTCGAGTCGTATGCGCTCGAACGGCTCGAACAGGCTGTTTCGCCGGAGTTCACGAGAGTGACGACCGTCGTGCGCCTCCGCGGTCGAGGCGAGGAGGGCGTCGGCGAGGACGTGACGTACACGGAGGCGGACCATCCGCCGCCGGATGATCTCTCACTGGCTGGGTCGCACACGATCGACTCGTTCTCGGCGCTCCTCGAAGGGCTCGAGCTCTTCACCCACGATCCGGAGCATGCGGCGTACCGTGACTACCGCCGCTGGGCCTTCGAGTGCGCCGCGCTCGACCTGGCTCTGCGGCAGGCTGGCAGGCCGCTCGCATCCGCGGTGGGTCGCGAGCCCGCGCCCGTGAACTTCGTCGTCTCGATGGGACTCGGCGATCCGCCGAGCACTGAGACCGTGCGCGGGTGGCTCGAGCACTACCCTGGTCTGCGCTTCAAGCTCGACCCGCGGAGCAGCTGGACGGGGGAGCTCGTTTCGGAGCTGGCCGAGCTCGGCTCCGTCGACGTCCTCGACCTCAAGGGCCAGTACGAAGGCACGGTCGTCGACCAGCCGCCGGACCCGAGGCTGTACCGGCTCCTCGTCGAGACCTTTCCGGATGCACTGATCGAAGACCCTGCAGTGACCGACGAGACAC
>Ga0190265_10003331_pt1 | contig 10952 bp, 10 predicted proteins | sample Popmic124T_FD_133135 | JGI IMG/M metagenome (GOLD analysis project Ga0190265, IMG submission 133135) | Populus adjacent soil microbial communities from riparian zone of Indian Creek, Utah, USA - 124 T | ecosystem: Environmental > Terrestrial > Soil > Riparian zone | place: USA: Utah | collected...
CGTGCTGCCGTCGTTATCCATTGTCAGTCCGCCTGCCGTTGGAATGCCGGCGCCGTCGACGGCGCTCGTCGACCCCTGGCCGATGGTACCGCCGGTCAACCCTCCGCCGGCGATGGTGAGCGTGAAATTGCGGGCGGTGCCGATGCGATCGGCCCAGCAGGCGTTGGCCTGCGCCACGACGGCGGCCTCACCTGCGCCCCCATCCCCGTTGCCGTCCAGATCGCCGAGTGCGCCGACGAGCGTGATGTTCAGTTGCGCCTGCGCCGGCGCGGCGATCGTGAGCATGCCCGCCGCCAGCGCGAGGACCAGTCCGATATGCGTGAGTCGTGTGATGTGCACGGCAGTCCTCCTTACTTTGAATGCGCGGTGGCGAAATCGAGCACGGCGCGGACGATGGTGCGGTATCGCGTGTCACCCAGCGAATCAACGCCGGAGACCGAGAACTCCCCCGCGGCGCCGCCCGCCCGGTACTTGACGGTGAACCGTGACCCGTCTGGCGCGTTCTGCACCGGCCTCGCGTTCCCGAGCAGGTCGAGGTTGTTGTCCTGGAGTACGCGCCAGAGCGTCAGGTAAGCGGCGACGGGAGCCTGGCGCGTGGATGCCGCCCCGTCCTTGTTGGCGGTCAGGACGACGACTCCTGCATTGCTGGTGAGCGTGATCAAGTACCGCTGGTACGCGCCACCGTCGGCACGTTCGAGCAGCTGCAGTTCCGATTCGGCCGAGATGACGGCGTCCGAGATTTGGGCAAAGGCGGGCCGCGAGCTGGCGATTATCGCCGCAAGCACGATTACGCTTGCCACGGCAATGCGCCGCCCGAGCCCAGGCCACAGTTGTGTAGGCATGGGTCTCCTCCGTATGCAGTACGACTTGACAGAAACCTGGGGAACGAGCGCCCGCGGGGGGAGGGTCCGCCGAAGAGCGCCCGAAGTCTCATCCCTCCGGGAGCCTGTGTCAACAGAAAAAATTGGCGTGTTACACAGGTTTTCAATCAGATTCGCGAAGCGACCCATCGGGGTTGACCCAGGCCCTGTGCCTGTGTGAAGTCAGTCTGGGACGAAACGCTGCAGCGCGTCCTGGTAGTCCTGCGGCGTATTGAGGTTGCGCAGGCTAAGCAGATTCGGATCCACCGACGCGACCTCCGCCGGAGTCACGCGGCGGGTCCGGACGGCGTCGAAGAGGAAGGCCGGGCGCAGGCGGTCCGACGCGAGGAGGGCTTCCACCTGCGGCAGCAGCGTCCGCCGGTACACAGCCGAGAGCGGATGGAGAAATCCGTCGAGGTCCATCACCGCGATGTCGTGGTCGCCGAGCAAGTCGACCATCTGGCGCACGAAGCCGGGGACGAGCAGCGGCGCGTCGCAGCTGGTGACATACGCCGCCTCGGCGGAGTCGGGCAGCGCGTGGAGTCCGGCGCGCAGCCCTTCGAGCGGGCCGCGCCCCTCACGGTCGTCGCGCGCGATGCGGGCGTATCCCGGCAGAAGCGGAACCGCCTGGTCGCGCGATGACACGACGACGATCGGCGTGACGACCGAGCCGAGCAGGCGCACCACGCGCTGCAGCATGGTTTCGGGTCCGAACGGCAGCAGGGCCTTCGGCGATCCCATGCGCGTCGACTTGCCGCCGCAGAGCACGATGCCGGCCGCGGTCACGCGGCAGACCAGACGAGAATCTCGCCCTTCCCGATGACGGCGGCGTCGCCGAGATAGCGTGTGTACGTCCCCGCGGCGGGGTCGTCAGGAACACTCGTCCCCAGCCGTCGCAGGTGCTGCGCGACCACGCGCAGAAATGACGGCACGTACCTCGACGAGGGCAGGAAGCTTGGAAGGAGCGGGATGGGCGCCAGCGAGATGATGGTGCCGCGGCTCATCCAGGCGCCGGTGCGCAATTCCGCGCCGCTGCGCAGGATGATGGTGCCGCCCTTCATTTCAAGACCCGCGAAGTCTCTCACCGGGCCGCCGATGACGATCAGCCCGCGCTTCATGCGCATGCCGATCTCCAACCCCGCCGATCCGCCGACAACGATCGTCCCGTCCGACATGCCGCGCCGGCTGCCCCGGTATGCCGCGCCGATTTGACCGCCCGCATTGCCGGCGATCCTGATCAGCCCCCCCGACATCTCGCCGCCCACCCAGTCCGAGGCGCTGCCGGACACCTCGATGGCGCCCCCCTGCATATAGGCGCCGAGGTGCATGCCGGCGTTCCCGACGATATTGATGTGGCCGCGCGTCATGCCCCGGCCGATCCACCGGACCTTTCGCAAGTCCCCGCGAAGCTCGAGCTCGTCGCTCGCCTCCCCATCGACCGTAAAGAAATCGTCTATGCGGCACTGTTTCTTGCCGAGATACACAGGCAGGGCGCAAATCGCGCTGTGGTCGAGCGCCGCCACGGTGTCCGGACCGAGCGCTTCGGCTTCCAGCGGGACGCGCTCGACCGGCTCCTTCAGCGTCAGCGTGAGCACGGCACGATCTGGGGATGCCGGATCCGGCTCATTTCGGTCGGGTAGTTTTCGAACGACATCGTGTACACCTTCTCGAAATTGGGGCGAATGAACGCCTCGATCCCCGGATCGAATGCAGGCTGCACGATGAATTCGCGTCCCTCGGTGAGCGCGCGAATCTCGCCCTCCTCCACCACGACGGTCCCGGCCTTGAGTACGTACCTCGGATACGAAAGCATCACGCCGTCGGCATCCGGCTTCCCCGAGTAGATCGTGACGTCTCCATCGGCGCCGACCCCGAGGTGTCCCTTCTGCGCCAGTCCGAGCGCGCGTGCGGGACCAGCCGATGTGACGATCGCCACGTCGGACAGGGTGTACTGCCGGTCGAGCTCCGCCAGCGTGATGCGCTTCTGCGCCTCCGGCGGCAGCTTGCGCACTTCCGCCTTGCGGAACTCCGCATCCATCAGCAGCCTGATGATCTCCGGATATCGCCAGAAGCCGCCGCCGTTCGGGTGATCGGTCGTCAGATACACGCGCCACGGATCGTCGATCAGCAGCAACAGCTCGAGTCCGACCGCCCATTGCACCGCGTTCACGAGCTTGTGATCGCTGTAGACGTACGGCACGATGCCGCAGCCGGTCTCGTTCTCGACGTCCAGGTTGCCCCACTTGCGCCCCGTGAGTTCGTACAGCAGGTGCTGCCAGGGACCATCCGCCGTAATCGTCACCGCGTCGCCGAACAGCACGGCGCCGACATCGCAGGTCAGATTCTTGTGCGCAAGAAACGCCGCGGCGACGGCAGGGGCCTCGGACTTCATGCTGCCCCAGTCGTGCCCCCCGTAGGCGTGGAACTGCAGGTGCGCAAGGTGCGCGCGATGCCCCTGCAGCAGGTTCATGGTCTCGATCGTGGAGGCGACGTTGCCGGGAACGCCAAGGTTGTTCTGATGCAGGTGCATCGGGTGCGGCAGCCCCAGCTCATCGACGATGCGCGCGAGCTGGGTGACGATCTGCCCGGCGGTGATCTTCGCATAGCCCTCGATCGGCTTGTGCAGCTGGTTCGCGTTCTTGCCCCACTTCCAGGCCGCGACACCGCCGGGATTCACCGCCTTGATGCCGAAGGTCTTGGCCGACTGGATCATCCATCCCACCAGTGACTTGGCCCGCTCGAACTCGCCCGCCTCGAGCAAATCGAGCATCAGCTCGTTGTTGGCCATCAGCAGCAGCGTCGATTTGTCGACGATCGGAATGTCGTGCAGCTCTTCGTGGGTGTGCTTCGCGGAGAGGATCGGGACGGCGGCTTCATTGACCGTCGTCCACCCCATGCCGGCGTAGAGATACCCGGTGGCGAACGTCGTGGGCGTGAGTCCCCCGATGCCGGCCCGGAGCTCCGGGGTGTGCAGGAACTTGCGGGCGATACGCTGGTTCTCGGGGACCAGGCCGCGCGCGAAGTTGAGCGCGCCGCCCGCCACATGTGTGTGCACGTCGACCCCGCCGGGGAAGACGAGCATCCCGGTTGCGTCGATCGTGCGGACCTCGCTGCCGTTCAGCGCGGCGACCACGCGGCCGGCGTCATCGATGCAGATGTCCTTGACGGCGCCGTTGATTCCGTTGGCCGGGTCGTAGACGCTGCCGCCGGTGATCCGCACCATGCCTACTCTTACTGCCGTGGCGCGGACCTTGTCAGGTCCGCGAGGCGAGCCTGACAAGGCTCGCCCCACGCAATTCCTCGGGCGCCGCGGGCCGCCAGGCTGGCTTCTTCGCCACGGCGGCCAGGAGGAGGTTGATGACCTGCTCGTCGGTGGGGTACGGCGACTTCAGTCCTGGCCTCAGCGTCATCGGAATTTCGTCCATCCGGTAGGCCGTGCCCGGGGCGCTGACACCGGTGACCGCCGTGGTGACATGCACGCGGGCGATCCGGCTCGTATGCGTGACCTTGGGATCCAGCACGATCGTCGGTGTCCTCGTCAGGTGATCGATCGCGGGTTGCGGCATGGTCGCGCCGGGGTCCGCGCCGAGCACCAGCGTGGCGTCGGTGTCGCCCCGCACGAGCAGATCGATCGTCGAAAACTCGCCGGGGTTGAAGCGGGGATACCCGCGGCTCAGGCTGACGCCGAACGGATACCCGGTGGTCCACCGGAGCACGACATCCGCCCCCGTGACGTTGCCGTGGCCGCGCATGGGCATGCAGACGAACTTGGTGAAGGCGTTCATCTCCGCCGCGATGTTCAGGAGACCGGCGGAGTTCATGTGCTTGCCGCGCGTCATCGACACACCCATGCCGAAGAAAATGACCCCGAATTTCGCCCGCTTCATCCGCTCGACCAGGTCCTGGATGGTCGCCAGAGGCAGACCGATGTCCGCCACCCGCGCCTCATCGACCGGCTGACCCTTCATCAGGGCCCGTATCGTCGTCGCCAGCTCGAAGTCCTTCCCCGGCTTGATGATGAGCGCAATATCCGCGGCTCTCGCCGACGGGGTCTCCCGGATGTCGATGGTGATCATCGTCCGGCCCTTGCGCCCGAGGGGAACGAACTTGCCCTTCTGCGTCAGCGTGTACTTCGTGAAGTGGCGCGGATGGCATTCCGCGGGGTTCCCACCCCAGTAAATGATGAAGTCCGCCCTGTTCTTGACTTCACCCAGTGTGCACGTGACCTTGCCACCCAACTGGGCGGCTATTTCAGTGGGGCCGTGTCAAAGCGAGGTGTGGCTGTCGACCACACCTCCAATCATCTCGGCGAGCGCCACGGCCCCGCGGCTGGCCTCACAGGTGACGTTGCTGAGCCCGTAGACGAGCGGCATGTTGGCGTTGTAGAGAATGTCGGCGGCCACGTCGATGGCTTCGGCGACCGTTGCCGGCTTGCCGTCGATCAACGCATCCGGATAGTGCCGCTCCGCTGTGTGGAACCTGAAATGCGCCTCGCCGAGGCTGCACGCGTTCTTTGCCTTGACGATCTTGTCGCCCTCGGCGTGCAGCTCGATGTCGTCACACACGCAGCCGCAGAACGTGCACGTGGCGTTCTTGACAATCTCCATCAGCGTCCTTCTTGCCTCACCCCGGTTGCTTGTCGCCCGTACCGGGCAACACGACGAACGTTCAAGCCAGCTCCCGGCCGCGGAAGCTCCCTCGCGTCCGCCGCGGCTGGTACCGGCCTTCCTCGATCTCGGTCCAGTGCGCGACCTGCTCTTCCGGCAAGATCCCGAGACGAATCGCCTGATCGCGATCTGGCGTCTTGTGTTTCTTCGCCATAGCTACGGCGCCTCTCCCTGTTTCCCTGGCAGCTCGAGGAGCTCGACCTCGACCTCCCATCCCTTGGACAGCGGCATCCCCGTCCCGTCCGTGTACTGTCCCATCAGGCGGCACGTCGGCGGCCCGTAGGGGACGAAAATCATTCCGCTCGGCGTCTTGCCTTCCACGCAGGTGAAGGTGGCCTCGCCCCAGAGCGATCGCACGCGAACCGTGCTGCCACTCGGGACGCCGATCGCCTTCATGTCGTCCGGATGCATCTGCATGGTGCTGACCGTGGCGGTGTAGTCGTCGCGGAACTTCCCCGAGCTCACCTGCTGCCCCTGCTTCGTCGTACGGCCCGCGTTCATCAGAAAGCGTCTCGTCCCAGCTGGCAGGGGACTGCCGCTGCTCTCGAGCGGGTTTCCGATACTGTCGCTCATCTCAAAACTCATCATAGATCATCGAGCCCGAGGAGGAGACGGAGGCAACGGGTTTACGCGGAGCCACGGAGCAACGGAGGACGCACGGAGGGCGACTGCACGCGCGTGCCGGGAAGCGCTGTCATGACGCCGGCGACGTCCGCCTACGGCGGGCACATGGCGCGCGAAGCGCGGTCGCCGGCGCTCCCGTGCGTCTCTGCGCCTCCGTGGCTCCGTGTGAATCCGTTCCGTCACCTCCGTACCTCGTAGAAGATGAACTTCACCGCCAGCTGCACGAGTCGAGGATCGCCTGCTGAGGTGATCGTCCCGAAGGCCGCGGAACCCACGAGCTGGTTCCCATTGTGAAGGCTGGCGCCGCCGCGAATGCGCTGTGCGGTCGCCCTGCCGTAACGCCTACATGAAGTTGCGGGTGTGCAGCGCAGACAGTTCGGCAGCCTCGGCGTCCGAACAGCCCAACCTTTAGCCGGACCCCGCAAGTCCGCCTAAAGGCGGACCCTGATGAAACCCGCGCTAGAAGATGAATTTCAGCGCGAATTGGACCACCCTGGGATCGCCTGCCGCCGTAATCGTCCCGAAGGCCGCCGAACCGACGGTCATGTTTGGCGCTCCCAGCGGCGGAGTGTTCATGGCATTGAACACCTCGGCGCGCAGCTCCAGCGCCCCGGCGCCTGACAGGGGAACGCGGCGCATCAGCGCCAGGTCGAGATTGCGATAGCCGGGCCCGCGCACGGGGTTGCGCGAGCTGGTGCCAATCGTAAACGCCGGCGCGGCCGCGAATGCGCTGGTGTTGAACCATCGGTTCACGGACCGCTCGCCGGCAGGCAGCGTGGGATCGCCGATCAGGTTGGGCCGCTGGGTGCCGAACCCGGCGAACGCATTGTTGTTCGTCGTCTGGCTGATGGCGAGCGGCACGCCTGACTGCAGCGTGAGCACGCCGGCGAGGAGCCAGTTCCTGATGTCCCACACCGCGGACGCGACGAACACATGCGGAATGTCGCCATTCGAATAGTCGCGCTCCAGGCGGCGATTGAAGCTGTCGGCGACGGGAAAGCTGGCGACAGGTCCCGTCAGAATCGACGCGTCGAAGACCGACGACGCATCGTCCACCAGCTTCGAGCGTGTGTAGCTGACGAGATACGACAGACCGCGCGAGGTGCGCTGTTCCAGCTTGGCGTAGACGCCGTGATAGATCGTCGTGCCCACGTTGTTCCGGTAGAGGCTCACGGTGGTGTACTGCGGATAGGGCTTGAGGAGCTGGGCCACCGGGATTGTCGGATCGCCAAGCGAGGAGGAGCGCGGGATCGTCCCGAAGTACGGGTTCGGGACGCGCTGCTGCAGCGGTGCGCCTTGCGAAAGCTGATCGACCGACAGCTGATTCAGATTCGTGTCCGGGACGCCGACGCGCGTGATCTTCGATCCGGTATAGGCCGCCTCCACGGAAATGTCAGACGTGAGCTCGCGCTGGACCGACGTATTCCACTGCTGGACGTAGCCCGAACCCAGGCCGCGATCGACGGCAAACACGCCCTGTCCCAGGCCGGCGGCCGGCGTCAATGGAATGGACTGCACGCTCGGTCCGGCCGACAGCGGGAAGGCCGGCGTGATGTTGTCGAGCGTCCGCTGCGACACGGTCTGCAGGAACGGGAAGACCGGCGTCGTGAAGGGCGTCGTGATTCCCGCCATCTCGATCCAGACCATCCCGTACGCCGTCCGCACCACGGTCCGCTCCGTGATGCGCCCGACGATCCCGAGGCGGGGACCGAAATTGAGCCTGTGAAGCTGTCGAGCGGCGCGCGGCTGCCCATCGCGGCCCAGATACTCGAGCTGCTGCGTCTCCAGGTTGAAAACGGCAGCCTGGTCGTGCTCTTCGGTCGATGGGAAGTTCAGCGTGTAGCGGATGCCCCCGTTCAGGGTCACACGATCCGACAGCCGCCAATCGTCCTGGATGAAGTACTCCTCGACGTGCGCCCGGTGCCTGATCTCCTCCTGCTGCAGGTCGATGGAGAACTGCTGGACCTGGCCGAGCAGAAAGCTCGCGAGCGGCGTGCCCGTGCCAGCCGCGCCGGGCAGGTCGCTGAACAGATTGCTGAACGTGAAGGAGCCCGTTGGTGACGGAGGCTGCAGGACGTTGAGGCGCTCCCATCGCAGATCCGCGCCCATCTTGACGGTGTGCCGTCCTTTCAGCCACGTGAGCGAATCGGCCACCTGCGTCACGCTCGTGCCAAAGTCGGACGCCGTGCTGACCGGCGATCCGAGCTGCTGATAGCCGGCGATCAAAAACGTGGGCAACGTGTTCGGAAACTGCGCATTCGATGGAATGCCAGGAAGGCCGAGGCTGGCCGACGCCGTGCCGCTGAGTTGAACGGCCGTTCGCCCGACAGTCCTCCTCGTATCGCCGATTCGCAGCTCGTTGAGCACCGCGCGCGACAACGTGCGCTGGTAGCTGGAGGCGAATGACCAGGACCCGGTGTCCTGCGGTCCGAGCGTCCCGGTCGTCAGTCCGCTGCCATCGGGCAAAGGGGTCACCGGGATGAACGCTTCGCGAAATCGAGTGAGACGTCCGAAGACCTGGTCGCGGTTGGCCGGAAAACGATGGTCGATGCGCAGGCTGAACTGATCCTGATCGACGGTTTCGTTGTCCACGCGGCGGTAGTTGTTGGCCGTTTCGGCGCCGGTCGGCAGCGGGTACCGCTCGAGGAGCGCGCGAGCGACGCGATCCATCCGCTCGAGGGGAATCGTGTTGCCGGGGAACGGGCTGCGAATCACGCCTCCGCCAGGGACCGGGATAGTCGTGGCGGGATCGTAGACGACCGGCACCCGGCCGCCGATGGCCTCAGTGAAAATGCCCTGACGCTGCAGCAGCGTCGGGACCGTGGAGATGACCGTGCGTCCAACCGTCTGCCGCTGGCCCTGATAATCGACGAAGAAGAAGGTCCGATCGCGGCGCACCGGCCCGCCGAAGACCGCGCCGAACTGGTTGCGGCGAAACTGCGGCTTGACAGGGTTGGCCGAGGCGAAGACGTTACGCGCGTTCCGCGACTCGTGCCGGAAGAACTCAAAGGCGCTCCCTCGAAAGGCATTCGTTCCCGCCTTCGTCGTGAGGTTCACGACCCCGCCGTTGAAGCGGCCAAACTCGGCGGGCGGGCTGTTGCTCTCGATCTTGAACTCCTGGATCGCGTCGATGTTCGGAAAGAACGCGACCTGCCCCGGTTCCGGCTGCAGCACCGAGATGCCGTCGAACAGATACTCGTTGGTGCGGGGCCGTCCGCCGTTGATACGCGGGAACGGGGCGGCCGGCGCGGGAGGCACCGCCACGCCGGGCACCAGCGCCGCGAGCGTGATGAAACTCCGGCCATTGAGCGGCAGGTCGACGACCTTCCTGTTGTCGACGAGGTGGCCGAGCCCCGATGTCCCGCTGCGGAGCAGCGGCGCATCGGCCGTGACCGTGACCGCTTCGGTGACGGCACCCACGTCGAGGCGAAGATCGATCCGTACGGTTTCGCCCGTGGCGAGCCGAAGACTCTCGCGGATCAGCGGCCGAAAGCCGCTCGATTCGATGAGGATGCGGTACACGCCCGGCGCGAGCCCGGAGAAGACATAGGTGCCTTCCTCGCCTGTCACCGCCGTCCGCGACAGGTTCGTCGCCACGGCTGTGACGGTGACGGTCGCGCCGGGAACCCGCGCGCCGGCCTGATCCACCACGTAGCCGGCAATCGCGCCTCCGCCAATCTGGGCCGCGGTCGGCGCCGTCGTTACCAGCCACAGCGCCGCCACAACCACGACCCACCTGACCACTAAGCAACTAACCACTAACCACAAACCATATATCGGATTTACACGATCCTCAACTCGACTTAATCCGACTTAATCTGCTTTTGGCATCGTCTGTTACCATAGGCGCCGTGACACTCCTCACGGTCCGCGCCGCGTCTGAGCGCCTGGGCGTGGCCTACTCGACCCTGAAACGATGGGTGCACACCGGGCACGTGCGAACGACGCTCACGGAAGGCGGCCATCATCGCGTGTCGGAGGCAGAGATCGAGCGCCTGCTGGCCCGTCAGCAGCCGGAGCAGCGCCGGGGTCACGCGGCGGCGGACGATGAATCGCTGGAAGGCCTGAGCGCGCGCAACCGTCTGCACGGATTCATCGACGAGGTCCGGATCGATGGTCTTCTCGCCCAGGTCCGGCTGCGCGTGGGCGATCAGTCGCTGACGGCGGTCATCACGGCCGATGCCGTGCGCGCCCTGAAGCTCCGTCGGGGTGACGATGCGCTGGCAATCGTCAAGTCGACCGAAGTCATGATTGCAAAACCACGTCGTTCGGAATCGACGAGCAGGCCGCGGAAGCGGTTGCAGTCCCGGTAGTCCCCGCTCCACACCGGGCCCCCGGGTTGCACTTGATACGGGACAGATCCGGGCCGGGGCTTGAATTTCTGTGCAACGTCGGCGTGCCGCCGGCCTCTGCATCGACCCCCATCGCGTAGACTCCCGCTGGCACAATACGCATCTAGAATGAAGGCCTCTTTCCGGAGGTCGTGTATGGATGGCGACGTGCTTCGGTCCGACACCAACTTTTACCTAGCCGCGCAACAGTGACCCGGCCCGCGTCGTCGCCGCTTCGTGCCGCCGTACTCGTCCTGGGCGTCGTCGTTGCCGGGCCCGGCACCGCCGCGGCACAGACCGCGAGCGCCGCTTTCCATGCTGACCTGGCCGTGGCGCGGTGGTTCGCGCCGATCCTCTGGCCCGCCGCCTACGAGACGATCTTTCCGACCATCCCTCACGCCCTGGCGTTTGACGGCCGCGACAACAACGGCGCCGGCCGCATGGATCTCGAGGACCCGTTCGAGGCTGGC
>Ga0190265_10003332_pt1 | contig 10952 bp, 11 predicted proteins | sample Popmic124T_FD_133135 | JGI IMG/M metagenome (GOLD analysis project Ga0190265, IMG submission 133135) | Populus adjacent soil microbial communities from riparian zone of Indian Creek, Utah, USA - 124 T | ecosystem: Environmental > Terrestrial > Soil > Riparian zone | place: USA: Utah | collected...
GTCTCCACCGGCAAGTACATGTCCGTCTCCAGCGGCTCGACTTCCTCGGGCGCGGGCATCATCACCGAATCGAGCAGCACCTCGAACTACTCGCAGCGCTGGTCACTCAACGAGATCAGCCTGGAATCGCTCTCGAACGGCTCCTTCGCCATCGGCAACTACAGGAGCGGCAAGGCGATCGACGACTACAATTACTCGACGGGATCCCAGGTCATCCAGAATGGTGAGGCCAGCGGGCCCTGGACCTACGGTCAGGCGTGGAAGCTCATCCTCGCGCCCTAAGCGAGGATTGACGACATCACGCCGACAGCGAACTCTACGTCATACATAAAGAAAATCCCGCGAGCGCCGTTGTAAAGACTGTGCCGCCTCAGCAAAAAGCGCCTCTCCGCGAAATCGTTCCTCCGGGTTTAGCCCCTGAGGACGACATGGCGGAGGATGAAGACGACGGTCCTACACGCATCCGTCAGCAGTTCATCAGCGAACCGACTCGATTCGGCAACCTGGTGGGTCGCTCGGCGCCGATGCGTACGCTCTTCGAGCTCCTCGGGCGCGCTTCGGTCAGCGATGCCACCGTGCTCATCGAAGGCGAAACCGGGACCGGCAAGGAAGCTACCGCGGAAGCGATTCATCGCGAAGGCAACCGCCGCAACGGACCCTTCATCGTCATCGACTGCAGCTCGATTCCAAGCCAGCTGCTGGAGAGCGAGCTGTTCGGTCACGAGCGAGGCGCGTTCACCGGCGCCGTTTCGACGCGAGAGGGAGCCTTCCAAGCGGCATCCGGCGGCACCATCTTTCTCGACGAGATCGGCGAGCTTCCCATCGACATGCAGCCCAAGATCTTGCGTGCGCTCGAAAGGCGTCACGCCAAGCCGGTGGGGGCGACACAATACGAAGAGTTCGACGTCCGCGTCATCGCCGCCACCAACCGGAGCCTGCGCACCGAAGTCCAGGCCCAGCGGTTCCGCTCCGACCTTTATTACCGCCTCGCCGTCGTGCAAGTGAAGCTGCCGCCGCTGCGCGAACGGCTCACCGACATGCCGCTCCTGGTGGAAAACATGCTCCGCGGCTTGGGCGTGCAAGACCAGCCCATTGCGAACGCGCTTCGCGCGCAGCCCTTCCTCGATCGGGCCATGCACTATCGGTGGCCCGGCAACGTCCGTCAGCTGCGCAACTACATCGAACGATGTGTGGCGCTCGACGACGCCACCCTGCCGACCAATCTCGACACCATGCCGCCTCCGCCGAGCGGCGCGCCCCTCGACGGCATCCACGACGCCATCGACATCAGCCAGCCGCTCAAATTTGCGCGCGAGCGCTGCGTCGGCAACTTCGAACGCCGCTACTTGGAAGCGCTCCTGCGCAAACACAACAACAACGTCAGCGCGGCAGCCCGCGCGGCGGAAGTTGATCGCATCCACTTCTACCGCCTGCTCTGGAAGCATGGATTGCGCGACCACAATGCCGAAAAGCCGGGCGAGGACATCCAGAAGTGAGCGCAGTTCAGCACCCGGGCGCCCCGCGCTTCCGGCTTCGTTTTCTCCTCCAAGAATTCGCGCTCCCGCTGGGCGATACCTTCATCGGGCGCAGCCACGAATGCCAGATCACCATCTTCGACCCGCTCGTCTCGCGACGTCACGCGCGCATCCGCGTGTTCGGCGATCGAGCCGTCCTCGAAGATCTCGGTAGCCGCAACGGGTGTCGGATCAACGGCACCCTGATCCAAGGGTCGCATGCGCTTTCGGCCGGGGACCGTATTCGCATCGGCAAGCACGACCTCGTATTCGCCGAGGTCTCCGCGGTCGCCCCGACGCCCCGCGAGAGGCAGACCGGATCGCTCGTTTTTTGCGCGGGCTGCGACACCGTCTACTCGGGCGAAATGGGAATGTGCCCCAGCTGCGGGTCGCGTGAATGCCTCGATGACGAGACACGGTCCGGTGTTTTCAACGAGGAAGGCAAACAGGCCTGGGCCGTCGACCTTCTGCTCGAGCTCGTCAACAAGGCCATGAGCTCGAACCGCGCCGACGAGGCCGATCGCGTGATGCGCCAAATCATGGGCTCGCTGGAAACGCTGCTGAAGAGCGGCTCGCGCATTCCCGCCGACCGCCTCGCGCCTTTCGCATCCGCCGCCATCCGTCTCGCCGAAGCCATGAAGGACGCCTTCTGGGTCCACTGGGCGTCGGATTTCCACGTACGCGCCGGCGCTGCCGTTCCGGCCATCCTGGCCGCCGCCACGGCCCGCTGGGACGGGCACCCCCAATCGGGCGAACGCGCGTCGTAAGCGGTTCGCCTCGCGCCGATGTTCCTTGCGCACCGCGGCCGGCTGTCATCGGACGAAATCCTGTCCTTTGTCGACCGACGGTATTCTGGCGAAGACGAGCGGTAGCTCTTTGCAGACGAGCAGGCGAGCTCGCTGTCTCGATGGCAAGAGCGCGGCGCCTCGGTCGACGCCGCGCTAACATCTCGGCGTGAATTCGAAAGACGCGGACGCATCGGGCGTCAGTCTCGGCGCGCCCGACGCGTCTACCGGTTATCCGCGCCTGCTCGAGCGGCGGCGATGGGCGGTCGGCCTTGCCGTCATGGCGGCGGCGCTCGTGATCCAGACCGTACCCGCCATCGTGTCCGGGCGCGGCGGCGCGCGCGTCTTCAGCATGGTTGTCTTCTGGGTGCTGGAGATGCCGGCGATGATGGTAGCGCTTTCGATCGCGTTCGAGTGGGGTACGCGCCGCCGCTGGGACTCCACCCGCATCCTTCTCATGAGCGTGTCGATCGCAGCAGCCATCGGTGTGGTCTTCGGCCTTGGGTTCTGCTTCGTTGGAAAATCATTTCCGCCGCTGGCCGAGACCTGGCGGCATCCCCTTTCTTATTTGCGTGCCTCGATGTTCGGCCTCGTCTTCGCGCTGTTCCACTGCGGAGTGTGGGCACTCGCCTTCGTTTACCCTTACGCCGCCGACGCGGCGCGCCAGCGGACGCTGGAAGCCGAACGGCTGCGCACCGCAGCGGAGCTCACGCGTTTGCGCTCCCAGCTCGAGCCCCATTTCATCCTCAATACGCTCAATGCCATCGCCGGCTTGGTCACCCAAGAGCCGCGCAAAGCGCGACGCCTCTTGGCTTGTCTCGGCGACCTCTTGCGCGACGTTCTCGCCGAAGCCGGCGAGATGCAGACGCTCGACGAGGAGATCGCCTGGCTGCGTCGCTACGCGGAGATTCTCGAATCGCGTCACGACGGCCACCTCAGTTTTCGCTGGGAGATCGAAGAGGGCGCTCGTGACGTGCTCATCCCGCGTTTGCTCTTGCAGCCGCTCGTCGAAAACGCGGTCACCCACGGGGCGCTGCAGCGCACTCGCGGGGGACAGGTGGTGGTGAAAGCCTCCGTCGTGGGCGAGACGCGCGATCACCCCGCGCGCCTCGTCTGTGTAGTCGAGGACAATGGGCCCGGCATGGCCACGACTCCGCCTCGATCGGGAGCCATCGGGCTCAAGGCCGTGCGAAGACGGCTGGAGCTCAAGTACGGCCAAGCCGAGCTCGACTGCGCCTCCTCATCAGAAGGCACACGCTGGACGGTGCACCTTCCTCCCATCGTGAGCACCAAAGAAGGCAATGACTACGAGGAGCGACGAAGGTACGCATGAAGAACGCAACCTCGACCAGGCGCCTCCGAGCCTTCGTCGTCGAAGACGAGCTCCCGACGCGCAACTATCTGGTCGAGCTGCTGCAGGCGTCGGGGCACGCCGACGTCGTGGGAGCGGTAGCCGGGCTCGAAGAAGCGCGACAAGCGCTTTCGGTTGCCAGCCGCGAGATCGACGTGGCATTCGTCGACGTCCAGCTCGTACACGGTGATCAAGCGGGTCTAATGCTGGTGCGATCGCTGGCGGGCGCGCCTTCCGCCCCCACCTTCGTACTTGCCACGGCATTCAAAGAGCACGCCGTGGAAGCCTTCAATTTGGGCGTAGCGGACTACCTTCTGAAGCCTTTCACCGAAGAGCGCGTGGAGCAGTGTCTCGAACGCTTGCTCGCGCGCTGCCCCGCTTCCGATGCAGCGAGGCCCCTGCGCATCGTCGCCCGCCGCGGCAAATCGCTGGTTTTTCTCGAACCCGACGAAGTATGGGCGTTCGAGGCTTCGGAGCGCATGGCTTCGGTGCACAGCCCTCACGGCGTTTTCGACCTCGATCTCTCCCTTTCGGCCATCGAAATATCGCTCGGCCGCGCTTTCACTCGCGTGCACAGAAACTGGCTCGTCAATTCGGCGTTCATCAAAGAGCTGGGACGAGAAGGAAACGAAACCCGGGTCTTCGTCGGCTCGGGCCTGGGACCCGACGGGCGCGGTGTGCGCGTTCCCGTCGCGCGCGAGCGCGCGCCATCGCTACGCGAGATGTTGCTGGCGACCGCCACCGGTCTACGCCGCGGGTGAGCCTCTTGTCGCTCGCTTGGCTCCCTCGCCGAATTTCGATCGGGCACCCCGGCGGGGCGGCCAATCTTCCGAAGGCCACTCCTTTCGCGCGTGCCGTCAATGCTTTGGCATGGGTGCTATCCCTTTGGTTTGGCTGCGGGCTTTTGCCTTATGCGCCGGGTACGGCTGGAACGCTCGGCGCCCTTCCGCTCTACAGCTTGGTGCGGCCCTATGGCCTCGGCGCCTTGGCCGCCACGGCGGTCGCCGTCGCCGCACTCGGCGTATGGTCGTCGTCGCGCGTGGCGAGGGCAACGGGGCTTCACGATCCGCAATTCGTTTGCGTGGACGAGGTCGCAGGGGTTCTCGTCACCTGGCTCGCTGCACCGGAGGGGTGGAAAGGCACGTTGGCCGGTTTCGTGCTGTTCCGGCTCTTCGACTGGCTCAAGCCATATCCCGCCCGCGCGCTCGAACGACTGCCTGGTGGGTTCGGAATCGTGTGCGACGATCTGGCCGCCGGCGCATGGGGGGCCGCGGCCCTCCTCGCGCTACGCGCTGCCGGCTTTTTTTGAATTTCGTTTTTCGTGACCCCACCGAAGGAAGGGGGAGTTGCCGTGTCATCGACGAAGTTCGCTTTTGGTGTCCGCTCCGGCTTTGGGCTGTTCTTCTGCGTCTTGGGGGCTGGAGCATTCACCGCACTTCCAGTCGACGGCGATGTGCCCACAACACCAGCTCCGAGCTCGGCCGTTGTCCCTCCGCCGCGTGGCAGCGCACGCGTCCTCTGGAGCGAAAATTTCCGCGCGCCTCTCGAGTGGCGGGATCCGCAAGAGCACGCCGCGCGCTTGCTCGGCCTCGTTTACTCCGTTCAGAAGGAGAGCGGCGCGTCTTTTCTGCACGCACACCACGATGCGACGTCGAAAGGAGCGCCGCCTGCCGTGCACCTGGGTAAGGCTTTCGACGGCCTCGCGCTTCACGAAGTCGGACGACTGCGATGGCGATGGCGCGCACGCATCCAGCCGCCCACAAGTGACGATCCATGGCAAGACATGGCCGCCGCGATCTACGTCGTGATCAAGCCTCCGAGCCTATTGCGCAAAGGTCGCGGCTTCAAGTTCGGATGGCTCGCCCGCCCGGGACCAACGCAGACTTTTCAACGAGGGCTGCTGCAGGTACCGCTGCGAAGTGATCCACCTTCCCTCGAGTGGAGAACGGAAGAGGTCGACGTCTGCGCACTCTATCGTCGAACGTTCGGCCCCTGTGAAGCTGAGCAAATCGTTTACATCGGCGTGCTGACGGATGCGGATGGATCCAAATCGATAGCGGAAGGCGACTACGCGGCATTCGAAATCGTCGGCACGCATTAGCGCGACGATGATCGATGGAGCGCGATCGCGTCGTCGCGATTGCGTCGTTTGGTCGGCCGAAAGGCACGGTTGGTCGCCGGGACGCCACGACTGGTACGCATCGCGTTGCGGCTCCGCCCGCACGCCTTAGCTTCGCGTTGGTCCCGCGCTTCGCGTGGTTCGTTGGTTCACGTCGGACCATGCGCTCATTTCTTGCACGAAAACACGCTATGACCTTGGCTCCAATCTTCGACGGAAAGCCGATTGCGCTGCTCATTCTGGCCGGCGTGGCGTGCCTGCTCATGGCGTATGCGGTGCGTGTGGCGCGCGTCGGTCGCATCGCAGCGGCCCGGCTCGACACTGTCCGGGGCACCGTGCTTCTCGGACGATATCCGATCGAAGCTTTTCATTGGGCAGCGCGAGCGCTCGGAAAAGCTTTGTCCCGCGCCGGCGTTTCGCCCGATTTGCTGACCTTCCTGTCCCCCGCCCTCACGCTCCTCACCGTGCCTTTCGCAGCCGCCGGTTACTTCGAAGCGGCGGGTGCCATTCTGATCCTCGGTTCCAGCCTCGATGCGCTGGACGGTATCGTCGCCCGCGAGCTCGGCATGACGTCGGATGCCGGCGAGGTCCTGGATTCGGTGATGGACCGTTATTCCGATACCTTCGCGCTGGCGGGGCTCGGCCTTTTCTATCGCGACTCGGCCACGAGCCTGGCCATCGTTCTGCTCGCGCTGCTGGGATCGATGATGGTGAGCTACGTGCGCGCGAAAACCGATAAGTTTGGCGTCGCGCTGCCCTCCACCCTCATGCGGCGTCCCGAACGCATCGCCTATTTGTCCGGCGCCATGCTACTCGGGCCCAGTCTGTCCGCCTGGGTGCTGCCGGCTTACCCGAAGTCGCCTGTGACTTTGGCCACCTTGGCCGTCGTGGCCATCGTGGCCAATGTGGCGGCGCTTCAGCTCCTGGTGCGAGCCCGTCAAGAGCTGCGCCGCCGGTGCGAGCTGCCACCATCATGACGTTCGCGATGCGGCCGTCGCCGCCGCAAGAGATGCGCGTGCACGCCTGGCCGAAAAGGCCGAGCGCGGGGACCATCCTGGTGGTGCTCGCGTTTTGGGGCTGGGTGGTCGCGATGCGCGTGCGCGGTGCCCTTCGTTGGGATCACGTGGCGGTCGCCGTTTTCGCCACGGCGTTGGCCTGCGGGCCGCCGGTGGCAAGACGATTCTTTCGCGGCGTGCTGCCCCTCGGTTTGGTGGGTCTCTTCTACGACGCGATGCGCTTCGTTGAACACCTCGGCGTCAGCGAATCGACGGTGCACGTTTGCGACTTACGGGCGCTCGAGCTCGATTGGTTCGGAATCACGAGCGGCGGCGAACGCATGACGCTACATGACTGGCTGCAGCCGCGGGCGATGGTGGTCTTCGACGCCATTTGCGCGATCCCGTATGGGGCGTTCCTCCTCGTCGTCTTTGGTTACTGCTTGTACCTTTTCATCCGCGACTTCGAAGCCGAGCAGCGCTTTGCGTGGGCGTTTTTCGGGGTCAACCTGGTGGGATTTGCCACCTACCATCTCTATCCCGCGGCGCCCCCCTGGTACTTCCACCGTTACGGATGCACGGTCGACTTGAGCGCCGCAGCGAGCGCGGGGCCGAATTTGATGCGCGTGGACGCGCTGCTCGGAGTTCCCTACTTCGCCGGCCTCTACGGGCGCGCCAGCGACGTGTTCGGCGCGTTTCCTTCACTGCACGTCGCTTACCCGACGTTGATGCTCGCAATCGGCTGGCGGCTTCATGGACCACTCGGCCGCGCCCTGCTCGCGATGTTTTTGGCGTGGATGTCGATCGCCGCCGTCTATCTCGATCATCACTGGGTCATCGACATCGTGGCCGGCATGGCTTACGGGCTCGCCGCCGCGTATGCGGCGCGCCGATTGGCCCCGCTCTTCGCCGCTCGCGCGGCCACACCGCGCGGCGCTTCGCTCCGCACCGAAACCGGTGGAGCGGCGGGATGAGACGGTCTACCGTCGGTGATTGCACCGAGGTAAGCTCCGTTGCTCTCCCCCGATCCCAACCAACTCGCCCAAGAGCAACTCGCCCGAGACCGCGCCGACACATCGCGTTTTCCGGGTCTCTTCGAGCGCAAAGTGGCTCGGATGGCGGTGTCGCCGCTCGCCTACTTGCGCGGCACGGCGCCGATGTTCTACGCGATTTTGAAGCGCCATCCCGCGCTCAGAAGCGGCCCCGCCGGCAATGGTTGGCTCTGCGGCGACGCGCACATCGAGAACTTCGGCGTGTACCGCACCGCACCCCGTTCCCGCCTCCTGAAGGGGATCAAGCGTTCTCCCGTCGCTTTCGACATCAACGACTTCGACGAGGCCATCGTCGGGCCTTGGCGTTATGACGTGCTGCGCCTGCTGACGAGCCTCATCTTGGGCGGCCGCGAGCTCGGCGCCGACGGGCGGGGGAGCATCGAGCGATCGAGCCTGCTCCTCGATACTTACGTCGACGCCGCTTTTCGCGAACAACATTTGCCGGCCGTGCCTCATTCGGTCGGACGGCTCATCGAGAAGGTGAAGAGGCGGTCGCACGTCGACCTGCTCGACCGGCGCACCAAGGTGGTGAAGGGATCGCGCGTCTTCGTGCGGGCAGATCGCTACACTCAGCTGCCAAGGCGGGTCGAGCAGCTCGCCGCGCGCGCTTTCGAAAGGTACGCGCGCACCATCCGCGTTCCGAAGAAGCTCGTTCGGCCGTTCGAGATCCTCGACCTGGCTTTCCGAATCGCGGGCACCGGGAGTCTCGGTAAGCTGCGCGTCGCCGTGTTGACGCGCGGCAAAGGAGGGCGCGACGGATCGTGGATCTTCGACATGAAGGAGCAAGGCGTTCCCGCTGCGTCAGCGCTGCTCGGACGACCGTCCCTCGACCCCGCCATTCGCGTGCTCACCGGTCTCCACGCGTGCGTGCCCCATCCCCCGCGGATGACGGGTACCACCAAGCTCGACGGATCGTCGATGTTCGCGCGGCGTCTCGCGCCGCAGGAAGACAAGCTCGATCTCGTCCGAATCGCGCCGGCGGAGCTCGGCGCCATCGCCGCCTACCTGGGTTCGTTGCTCGGCCGCGCCCATCGCCGCGGCGCTTCCAAGATGCCCGCCAAGCCGTGGACGCGCGAGGAGCAAAACGCATTGCTCGACCGCGCCGTGGTCATGGCCGGAATTCACGAGGCGGCGTACCTCGCGATGTGCAAGCTCACTTCGAGCTAGGTCGCCCCACGTCGCGCCTCCTCAATTCATCCGGTTGGGGGCGGGCCTGCGCGAGCCGCGTGGCGTCGGCATGGGGCCGCCGTGATGGTGGACCATGCGCCAGCGACCCCGCTCCTCCACGAACACGTTCGTCGCCGCGATGGTCGCGTCGGCAAGGTGCTCGATACACATGACGAATGCCGCACCACCCAGAACGACGGCATGCGCGTCCGTCATCTCGACGCGTGGAGGGTCTGGCGAACCAAAGATAGCGCGCCAGCTGGCCATCACGGCTTGGCGGCCGACGAGCGGCGCCCAGCCCGGGTGAATGCAGGAGCTCGCGTGCTCCTCTGCCCAGACGTGCTCCATCGCGGTATTGTCCCGCTTCTGAAACGCGGTGTAAAAAGCGCGGTTCGCGTCGAGCACGGCCATTTCGACGGAGGTCGGCACGACCGACATCTTAGCAGGCTACTGAAATACCGAGGGTTGGAGGGTGTTCGTGGGGTTGGCTCACCACGTGAGGGGGTGGTGCAGTCGCCGCGCGCTTTCGGCTACGATGACGATATCTTCCAACTGTCCGGTGGCGAGATGGTCAAATACGAGCCTCCCTATGTCGTCCACATGATCGAAGGCGTGCTGGCGAGCCTGAGCGCCGAGAAAGGGGTCGTCTATTCGAGCGGCAATCCAGAGGAAGCCGAAGCCTTCGCTTCGAGCCTCTATGACGCCGGCGGGACCTTGGTCGAGGTTCGCGACTCCCAGGGCCGGCTCGTGCGGCGCTTCGCCCGGCCGGCCAGCGAGCCGTCCTGAGACGACTCGTCTTACGAGCTCAACCGCCGCCTCTCATGCATGTCATCGACACGGCGGGCGTGAACGTCGCATCGCGCATCGGCTCGAGATAACTCTTGAGCGGTTTGGTGTCGTCGACGAGGTCGGCCGAAAATCGCCTCAGGTCGAGGCCGTCCGTTCGAATCTCCGAGCCGAGCCACGGCTCATTGATGGCCTTGGTGAGATCGGTGGGCTCGTGCGGCGGATTGCCGAGAGGTGGGATCGACACGCAATGGCTGCAGTTGTCCGAACGGAAATAGGGAAAGTAGTAGGCGAGGTTCGGCTCGTTCTGGAAGGTGCGGATGAGACGCTGCATGTCTTCTTCCCAGAAGGCGTGGATCTCCCCTTCGGTCGAGCCGGGAAAAAAGCGCTGGTACGAATAAAGCGAGTAGTTGAGATCCATGCGGTAGGCGACGAGACTGAGCCGATCGCGCGGATACTTCCGCGCCAGTGCGGTGTTCAATTTCCCGTAATCATTTTTGAGCTCCGCGATCGGAATCGAGAGCCCCGAGAGCCCATCGAGCACGGAGTCCGTGTTCCATGCGGCGCGGATCTTGTCGTGCAGCTGCCGCGAGGGGCCGTCGGTGTGGAAAATGGGGCCCGAGTCGTTGAGCATGTAACCGCATTGCGCCTGGGTACCCATGGCTTGACGGAGGAAGTGGTAGTTGAGGATGGAGCCCGCGCCCCCGGCGCTGCATCCCGTCACCAGCATCTTCGGCACGGAGGCGAACGTGGCGCGGATCCAATCGATCACGGCAAGGCTGTTCTTGTGCCCATGGTGATGGAACGTAAGCTCGGCAGCGCCGCCCGGGCCGGTCCCGCCGTCCATCGGCTCGCTGCTCGTATACGTGATGACGTTGTTGCCCGCGTGAATGTCGCCGGTGCAATACGGGACGAACACCATGTTGTAGTGGCCGGCGGGATTGACGTCGGTGCGCCGCAAGAAGTTGAGGTACTGGTACCTCGACATGTGGTCGTCGGGGATGCCGCGCGGATTGGCGGCGCCGCGGATGCCGCCCACACCCGAGCAGCTCGGATAGTCCCAGCATGCGCCGCCGGGCTCGAAGTCGACGACGAGGTTGTTGCTCGAGCTCGAATAGTTGACGAAAAACTTGTATTGGCTGCCATTGCCGCAGACGGTGCCGGGAAGCTCGACTTTGATCCA